>Ga0222652_1000303_pt1 | contig 23092 bp, 18 predicted proteins | sample AntAcemetagen371_FD_179803 | JGI IMG/M metagenome (GOLD analysis project Ga0222652, IMG submission 179803) | Saline water microbial communities from Ace Lake, Antarctica - #371 | ecosystem: Environmental > Aquatic > Non-marine Saline and Alkaline > Saline | place: Antarctica: Ace Lake... | reverse complement strand
TAAGGCAGGCTACTATCGCTGGCGGACGGAACTTGGGCGAATGCATGCTGATCTGGCGGCCAGGGCTATGGAGGAGGTCGGCTATTCATCGGAGTCGCGGGAGAGAGTTAAAAAATTGCTTACCAAGCAGGGAATCAAGCAGGATGATGAAGTGCAGACACTGGAAGATGTTATTTGCCTGGTTTTTCTCCAATACTATTTCATGCCATTTGCCGTGCAGCACCCGGAAGAAAAAGTTATCGATATTTTGCAGAAAACCTGGGCCAAGATGTCTTCCCGGGGGCACAAGGCGGCCCTGGATTTGGCGCTTGATCCTGATGCCCGCGCTTTACTGGAGAAAGCACTTGGATAGACTGTTTCAAGCCAAAACTTTTAATATAAGTAAAAGTGTGTCTCTCCAATTGATTTAAAGTAGGTGACAGATCAACATGAGCGCGTTAGTCTAGATTATAGGTTCGATAGCCCAAAGTGGCTTGGTGGAGAAAAATATGAAACGACATTTTTACCTAAGTTCTGATTTGGATGACCTCGAATTAATTGAGGAAGAACTTAAACAGCAAGGTTTGTCGATGCCCCAAATCCACGTTATAAGCAAAGATGACGCCGGACTGGATCGCCATAAGCTAAATCAGGTTCATCAGTGGTTCCAGACGGATGTTGTGCATTCGACTCTGAAGGGAGCATTGCTGGGGGTGCTGGTTGCTTCTGTCATTATCCTCTCTTCGATATTTTTTGGCGTAGATGAAAGTATTGGACTTATACCTTTCGTTTTTTTATCTGTTATTTTGCTTGGTTTTTGTACCTGGGAGGCGGGCTTTATCGGCACACAATTGCCCAACCGGCATTTCAAGCGGTTTCAAAAGGCGTTAAGTCATGGCAAGCATCTGTTGATGGTAGACATCGAACCGAGAGAAGAAAATAGTTTAAAACAGGTTTGTGCCCGTCATCCGAAACTCCATCATGCAGGTGAAGGCGGGGGTGCACCCAAGTGGACAATTTTTGGGCAGAAGAAAGCAGCAGAATTTGTTGAGTGGGCGCCTTAATAGTTAAGCAGGCAAGTTACCAACCATAAAAAAACCCGGCAAAAGCCGGGTTTTTTTATGGTTGGTAACTGCTGAAGTAAATCAGGCAGTAGCCTTAGTAGCTCAGGCAGTAGCCTTGGCTGCTTCAGTGGCCGCTTTTTTAACGGTCTCTTCAGCCGTTTTCGCGCCTTTTTCGAACCATACTTTCAGTTCTTCACCAGTTTCCTGAAATAGAACTGTGGTTGATTGGGCAGCATCAGCTACTTTGGCAGTTGTTTCTTCCACGATAGCTGTTTGTTTGGCCAGATACTCTTTTGGCTCGGTAACACTAGCCATGTCGAGTTGTTTTTCGCCAGCTTGAATCATCAAACCAGCAAAGCCGATTTGTTTTTCAAGCAGCTTGTTTGCCAGTCCAGCATTGATCGCAAAAAGTTCCTTGGTAGCAGCGATAGACTCTTTGCCATAGGTGCTAAATGAAGTTAGAAAGTCAGAAGCGTTATTCATGTTTGAATCCTCGGGTCTCAAAGAAGTGGATTTAATACGTTTTTGCCTTTTGGGCATTGCACAATATGTGGCCACTATATCGGGATTCAAGTCAAAGTCAAGAATTAATTTGTGCTATGCACAATAATATTTTATCGGGATTTAGTTGCCCTTTTATCCGGGCATGTATTCGGCCATGCCGTCATGGTATTGCTTGATTGGCGGGGCTTGATCAATGGCGATACCCTGATGAAGGCTATACTGGTTTCCCCGTGGTGTCTGCTGTAAATATGGGCCGTTTCACTATTTTTTGGATGGTAAATACAGGTAGTTCCAGGTATTGAAGCGGGCCGATATTTAAATAAGTTAACCTTGTTGGCCTTGTCTGTTTAGGTCCCCAAGATCAAGGACGGGTGAGGCGTCAATGCCCTCTGCATCCATCATGCGAGCCACTCGTTGTAGTGATGCAATGATCATGCTGCGTTCCCATTCGTCAAGGTTGGCAAAACGCTTGGCAAATTGTTCCTGCAAAGGGGTTGGGGCTTCCTTGAGCGTTTCAAGAGCCTTCTCTGTCAAGTGTGCATGAACTTTGCGCTTGTCTTTGGTAGAGCGCTTTCGATATACCAGCTCGCGCTTTTCAAGGCGATCCAGGATAGTAGTGACGGTGGCGTGGCTTAAGCTCATGCCACCAGCCAATTCGCCTATAGTCATTTCTCCCTTGTTCTTGATGGTCTGCAGTAAAAGCATCTGCGGAGCGGTAAGCCCGGTAGTCTTGGCAAGACGTTTGGAGTGGATGTCGGTGGCGCGAATAACCCGGCGCAATGAGACCAGCACCTCATCAAGGTTGTTCAATAACTTATCCTCAATATCGCTGGAAAAAAGTAAATTATAGGCAAGGACATGCTGGTCGTCTCTTTTGTTGGTATTTTTTTTGCCACAGAAGCTCGAGGAATGAGCCTGAAATTCAGTTTCTTCCGATAGAACGGTTTGTGGGCTGGCTGCTTTCAAGGCTATTCAAATTAGTTGGTGATCGGCAGTTACTGACAGGTCTGATTGCTGATTCATCAGGCTGCCGTGGCATATTTATATGCTTTAGTGTACAATACTTACACCACTAAGCAAAACTGTATTATAAATAGCTTTAAGTTGATTTATAGGCGGCTTTTTGGTTTTTTTTTGCTTAAAAACTACTTAGACATATAAACAAATATTGGAAAGATTATTTTTTAATCATGAGTTCAGAGATTATTTTGCGTCACCCCGTACTTGAAGATGGAATCGAAGTGTTCGATCTCATTAAGCGCTGTCCACCACTTGATCAAAACTCCAGTTACTGTAATTTTTTGCAGTGCAGTCATTTTGCAGACACTTGTATTGCAGCGGAAATGGATGGTGACGTGGTAGGTTTTGTGTCCGGCTACCGCCTGCCCAAGGCCCCGTCAACATTATTTGTTTGGCAGGTAGCCGTAGATAGCCGTGCGCGAGGGCGGGGGTTGGCATCAAAGATGATTATACACCTGCTGTCACAGCCTTCATGCAGAGGCGTGGCTCATGTGCACACTACAATTACTGAGGCCAATGAAGCCTCCTGGGCACTGTTTCGCGGACTGGCTGAAAAGCTGGATTGCGAGCTCGCTTCTGAAACTCTGATGGATAGAGAGCAGCATTTTAAAGGCCGTCATGACTCAGAGATTCTGGTGCATTTGGGTCCTTTTAACCCAGTCGTTTAAAACCTTAACTTAACAATCGGGAAGAGTTCACCGTTATGAAAATTTTTGAAGAAATCGAATCTGAAGTCCAGAGCTACGCACGCTCATTTCCACGTATTTTTACCCGTGGCAAGGGCGAATTTATGTGGGATGAAGATGGCAACCAGTACCTCGACTTTCTTGCAGGGGCAGGCACGCTCAACTATGGGCACAATAACCCTGCATTTAAACCGGCCCTGCTGGAATACATCGAAAACGATGGCGTGACCCATGGCCTGGATTTACACACGCGGGCCAAAGGCGAATTTCTCGAAGCATTTAACGAGAAGATCCTTAAGCCGCGAAATATGGAATACATGGTCCAGTTTACTGGTCCTACTGGTACCAATGCCGTTGAAGCAGCAATGAAAATTGCGCGCAACATCACTGGTCAACAAAACATTGTGACATTTACCAACGGTTTTCATGGTGTCAGCCTGGGCGCATTGGCTGCTACAGGTAATTCCCATCACCGGGATGCGGCGGGTGTGAGCCTGTGCGGCACGCATCGCCTGCCTTACGATGGGTATCTCGGCGATGGTATAGATACCACGGCATATTTGGATAAAGTGCTTTCCGATTCCAGTAGTGGTATCAACTCACCTGCGGGAGTCATTGTGGAATGCGTTCAGGGTGAGGGTGGCATTAATGTCGCCAGCGCCGAATGGTTGCGAAACCTCCAGACTGTCTGCAGAAAGCACGGTGTGCTTTTAATTGTCGATGATATCCAGTCGGGTTGTGGACGAACCGGTGACTTCTTTGCGTTTGAAGAGGCTGGAATTGAGCCGGACATAATTACGCTGTCCAAGTCACTGGGTGGTTATGGCTTGCCGTTTGCTGTCGTCCTTATCAAGCCGGAATACGACCAATGGAAACCGGGCGAGCACAATGGGACTTTCCGTGGTAATAACCTGGCGTTTGTTACTGCCAAGTCAGCTTTGGAGACCTATTGGTCTGACGACAGCTTTTCCAAGGAAATTAAGCGTAAGGGCGAATACATTAGCGAGCGCCTGAACAAGATTATCGAAAAACATGGCGAAGGCAATTTCACCACTCGTGGTCGAGGTATGTTTCAGGGTATTAACTGTGTCAACGGTGAAATTGCAGGAAAAATCACCCACCGGGCCTTTACCAAAGGGCTGATTATTGAAACCAGTGGCGCTGATGATCAAGTAGTCAAGCTATTTTGTCCGCTGGTTATCAGTGACGAAAACCTGAAGAAGGGGATCGATATTCTGGAAGAGTCTGTGGCAGAAGTTTGTGCCAAAGAGGGTGAGATCCCCGAAGAGGAAACCTACTCTGAAGCAGGTGGGTTCTAACCGCTATTTACCATTGGCAGAAGAAATAGATCCACTTTTTTAATTTAGGTCTAAGAGATATTTATGATCGTTAGAGCTCTCGAAGAAGCGACCAATTCCGGGCAAAAAATTGTTTCTCCTGAGGGTAGTTGGGATAGCGTGCGTATTCTATTGAAAGATGACCAGATGCGTTACCAAAATCACCTGGAGTTGGTGTACTGCATGCCAGGCCGTCGTGAGATGCAGGCACCTACTAATGGCAAAACCTACACGATTGAACCGGGCTCTCTATATTCTAATTCTCGACAAACACGTTTTGCGGGCTTTTGAGGAGATGAAAATGGCCTGTGTATTTAATTTTCCGTTCAACGGCAAGGAAGTGCACAGCGCAGAAGGTGCCTACGAGCTCGAAGCAGATGCCATTGCCGAGTCGTAATGAAAGCGGAATCAGGATAACTGGGAGAATAAGTTTAATAGTATGGCTAAACATACGGTAGAAAAGATTGGTGGAACCTCGATGAGCGACTACCAATCGGTTCGAGACAACATTGTTTTTGGTGCGGAGCCCGATTTTTATCAACGCATGTTTGTGGTTTCCGCCTATGGTGGTATTACCAATGAGCTGCTGGAACACAAGAAAAGCGGCAATCCAGGCGTTTATGCGATGTTTGCCAATGGCATAGAAGATGATGCCTGGCTCAAGAAATTTGATTCGTTAGTGAGCGAGCTTCATAAAATTAATAAAGGCCTGTTTGGCAAGAGTGCCGAGCTTGAAGAAGCCAACGCGTTTATTGATGAGCGTTTGGGTGGAGCTCGCCAGTGTTTGCTGGATTTGCAGAGTCTATGCCAGCATGGGCATTTTGCGCTGGAGGTTCACCTTGCCACCGTGCGAGAAATGCTCGCCAGCCTCGGTGAAGCACATAGCGCCTGGAATATGGCGCGCCTGCTTCGTAGAGATGGGGTAAATGCCCGGTTTGTCGATCTGACAGGCTGGAGCGATGATAAGCATATTTCCCTCGATGAGCGTATTAACGAAGCCCTCAAGGGCTTAAATCTGAAAAAAGAACTGCCAATTGTGACGGGCTACGCTCATACGCGACTGGGATTAATGTCCAGTTTTGATCGTGGCTACAGTGAAATGACGTTCAGTCGGCTAGCGGTTCTCAGTGAAGCCAGAGAGGCCGTTATTCATAAAGAATTTCATCTCAGCAGCGCAGATCCGCGCGTGGTTGGAGAGGAGAATGCCGTGCCTATTGGGCGCACAAATTTTGATGTGGCCGATCAATTAGCCAATTTGGGCATGGAGGCAATTCATCCCAAAGCAGCCAAAGGTCTGCGCCAGAATGCAATTCCGCTGCGTATCAAAAATACGTTTGAACCTGAACACTCCGGCACATTGATTACTGGCGATTACGTTAGTGACACTCCCTGTGTGGAAATCATTGCCGGCTGTAAAGGCGTATTTGCCCTGGAAGTGTTTGACCAGGACATGGCCGGCCAGTTCTTTGATTACGAGCGCAAGATTCTTTCCCAGATTGAGCGATTTCGGGCAAATGTAGTCTCCAAGGACATCAATGCCAATACCATTACTCACTATCTGTCGACCAACCTGAAGACAGTCAAACGTATCCGGGTTGCCTTGACGGAAATGTTCCCCGAAGCAGAAATCGATCAAAAGAAAATAGCTATTGTTTCTGCCATTGGCAGTGATATGCAGGTTCCCGGTATTTTGGCGAAAACCGTTAAATCAGTGGCCGACCGAGATATTAGTGTTCTTGCTGTGCATCAGTCCATGCGCCAGGTAGACATGCAATTTGTGGTTAATGAAGCGGATTATGAAGAGACCGTCCGTGGGTTGCATGCGGCGTTGGTTGAAGTTCACGATCATGGCAGGGCAATATGCCTGGCGTACTGACCAGGACGGTATGCATATGGCGCAACCTGCTGTTTTTGTTTTTACTGATTTTGCCTTTTGGCGCAATGGCGCAACAGGATGCGGAGGTCGGTGAAGCTCAACTGCAAAATGAAGTCGAGCAACTGGATGCCCCCTTATACAACCCCTTTTTAGAACGCTATGTTCTCGATGAGCTGAAGCAGCTTCGCATGGAGCAGGCGCAAACCAAAAATGAGATATTACAGCAGATTTTCGACCGCGAGCATCAATCGGTCGATCGTGCAGTGTCCTACGCCACAGATACGGTTACTTACTTCTTTTACCTGATTGCAGCAGCAACCTCAGTACTGGTGCTGGTCGGCTGGACATCTATTCGCGACATCAAGGAGCGGGTGCATATGGCCGCCGATGAGGAAGTTTCCAAACTGGTTAGCGAATACGAGCGACGCCTGGCCTTTATTGAGGAGCAGCTTCAGCAAAAAACCCTGCACATTGAGGAAAATCGCGAAGAAATTGAATTGACTCAGGAGATTCAGGCGCTGTGGTTGCGAGCCCAACAAGAGCAATCTGCGGCCAGCAAGATCTATGTTTACGACCAGATTCTTCGGTTGCGCAAGGACGACGTCGAGGCGCTGACCTACAAGGCCGACGCAGTGCTCGAGCTGCGCCAGCCCCAATGGGCACTGAACCTCTGTACCCAGGCGTTGATGATTGATCCGGATAATGATCATTCCAAATATCAGCTGGCTTGTGCCTACGCGTTGCTTGACCAGGCAGACAAGGCGATCTTCTATCTCAAGGAGGCGATTGACCAACGCGCTGCCTATGCGGCCGAAGCTGCCATTGACCCGGCGCTGGATTCGCTCAGAAACCTGCCGGAATTCCAGGACATACATGGAAATATGGATAACTAAAACATGCTCACCTCTTTCCTTTTCTTTCTCGCGTTATTTGCGGGCATTGGTATTTCATCGGCATGGAAAGCCCGCGGAACCAAGCAGGATTACTACATTGCCAGTGGCTCTATAAAACCCTGGCTAGTGGGGCTCTCCGCCGTAGCCACCAACAACAGCGGGTACATGTTCATTGGCGTTATCGGTTATACCTACGCCACCGGCATGGCTGCCTTCTGGCTTATGGTGGGCTGGATTGCCGGCGATTTTCTCGCCTCGCTGTACATTCACCGTCGCCTCAATCGCGCCACGGCGGTTAGTGGCGAAGTGAGTTACCCAGGTCTTCTGAGCAACTGGTACGGACAATCACACAAAAAGCTGCAGTTACTGGCTGGTCTGATTTCGCTGGCGTTCCTGCTGACCTATGCCGGAGCGCAAATGGTGGCTGGCAGCAAAGCCCTGTATGTGCTACTCGACTGGCCACTTTGGGCGGGGGCAGTTGCTGCTGCTGTGTTGATTGGCGCCTATTGTCTGGCCGGCGGTATACGCGCCTCGATCTGGACGGATGCCGCCCAGTCGATTGTTATGATTATCGCCATGTCAGCACTGCTTATTGTTGCCGTACACGACCTGGGCGGGATCTCTGCATCCCTCGATGAAATGGGCAAAATTGAGGGTTATCTGGATATTTTTCCGGGCAATCTGGCAGTACCTGGACTGGCCGGGGGCCTTCTATTTATTTTCGGCTGGCTGTTTGCCGGTATGTCGGTGATTGGTCAGCCGCACGTGATGGTGCGGTTTATGTCACTGGACGACACCAGTAATATGCGCAGAGCCAAGTGCTGGTACTATCTCTGGTTTACTTTTTTCTATTTTTCTGCCACCGCTGTTGGCCTGCTATCGCGCGTCTATTTTGCCGACAACAGCTTTGACGCAGAACTGGCTTTGCCAATGCTGGCTTTGGAGTTAATGCCGGAATTTTTTGTCGGCCTGATTTTGGCCGGGGTGTTTGCCGCCACCATGTCTACGGCAGATTCACTGGTGCTAAGCTGTTCGGCAGCTATTACCCACGACATAGTGCCGGGCAAAAATGAGCAAGTTGGTCGGCTGAAAATTACTACCATCTTCATCACCCTACTGGCACTGGGTATGGCACTGATGAACAACCAGAGCGTATTCAATATGGTGATTATGTCCTGGTCCGGGCTTGCCAGTGCCTTTGCGCCTTTATTATTCGTGCTCTGTCTGGGCGCGCGCCCCAAGGAGTGGCATGCCATCGGCGCCATGATGCTGGGTTTTTTGGTAGCCCTGGGCTGGCGCTTGCTCGACTGGCATGTCCTCGTATATGAAGGACTGCCGGGTATGGTTACCGGATTCCTGTTTCTCGTGGCGCGGCCGTCTCTGCGAAAAGAAATTCGTCAAAACCGAAATTTATACCAGCATAAGACTTGAAGCAGTGAAGGCTGTTAGCCTTCACTTTTCTTGCCAAGCAAACGATCCGATAGTTGAACAACCAGTACAAAGAACAGGGGCACAAAGAAGATCGCCAGAAATGTGGCGCTAAGCATTCCACCCATCACCCCTGTACCTATCGCCTGACGGCTCATGGCGCCAGCACCACTGCTGATTGCCAGCGGCAGCACCCCAAGAGTAAAAGCCATGGACGTCATAATGATAGGCCGCAGACGAATACGTGCTGCCTCAATGGTCGCTTCGATTAGCCCCATACCCTGATCATGCAAACTCTTGGCGAATTCGACGATCAGAATTGCATTTTTAGCTGACAGGCCGACTGTGGTTAGCAGGGCAACCTGAAAATAGACATCGTTACCAATATCTCGCAAGGTAACAGCCAAAACGGCGCCCAGTATCCCCAGCGGGACAATCAGCATAACGGAAATCGGAATAGTCCAGCTTTCATAAAGTGCCGCCAGGCAGAGAAAGACGACCAGCAGGGAAAGTGCGTAAAGCAGAAGGGATTGGGAGCCAGCCAGTCGTTCCTGGTAAGACGTACCAGTCCACTCAATGGCAAATCCTCCCTGAAGCTGGCTTGCTATCTGCTCGATAGCATCCATAGCATCGCCACTACTGTACCCAGGTGCCGCCTGTCCCTGGATGTTCATGGCGGGCACCCCGTTAAAGCGTTCCAGTCGGGGAGAGCCATAATCCCAGTAACTGGTTGCAAAGGCGTTAAAGGGAACCATCTCGCCTTGCCCGTTGCGCACATGAAGCTGGTCCAGGTCGCTGGGCAACATGCGATAAGGTGCTTCATTTTGTACAAAAACTCTTTTTACCCGGCCTCGATCAATAAAATCATTGACATAGGTTGATCCCCAAGCGGTTCCCAGAGTTGAATTCACCGAAGCAATGTCGATGCCCAGCGTCTTGACTTTTTCATAGTCGATATCGATATGAAAATTGGGCACATCCTCCATACCATTTGGGCGGACGCCAGTCAGTCGGGCATCCTGAGACGCCATACCCAGCATCTGATTGCGCGCGTCGGTTAGTGCCTCATGTCCCATATTGTTTCGATCTTGCAGCATCACATCAAAACCAGAAGCCGTTCCCAGTTCAGGGATTGGCGGCAACTGAATAGGGAATATCATAGCGTCCTGGATTTGACTAAATGCAGCGCCAGCGCGACCAATAGTTGCTTCCATGGATAGGTGCGGTGATTGCCTTTCATTCCAGTGTTTAAGCTTGACGAAGGCCAGGCCCATGTTTTGACCTTGCCCCGCAAAGCTGAATCCGGCAACCGTAAAGAAGCCTTCCACAGCCTCGTCCTGGGAAAGATGTATTTCTATCTGGTCAAGAACTTCCAATGTACGTTCCTGGGTAGCTCCAGTGGGAAGCTGGACGAGAGTCAGAAAAATACCCTGGTCTTCATTAGGCAACAGCGAACTCGGCAGTCGCGCGAAGAGGATAACCATTACGCACAGCATGGCTCCGTATACCAGTAATGTGCGCAGTGGCCGCTTGAGAATCTTTCCCACGCTCCCGGTAAAGCCATTGGTCGATTTTTCGAACATGCGGTTAAACCAGCCGAAAAATCCGCGCTGATGGGTTAGCTCTCCGGGCTTTGTGGGCTTCAAGAAGCTGGCGCACAGAGCGGGTGAGAGGGTGAGTGCTACCAGAACAGACAAAGCCATGGCCGAGACAATGGTTAGTGAGAACTGTCGATAAATCGCACCCGTGGCGCCCCCAAAAAAGGCCATGGGTACAAATACAGCGGATAAGACTAGGGCAATACCAATCAACGCTCCCGTAATCTGTCCCATGGATTTTCGCGTTGCCTCACGAGGTGGCAGGCCGTCCTCATCCATCACGCGTTCAACGTTTTCAACAACGACGATGGCATCGTCAACCAGCAATCCGATTGCCAATACCAGCCCGAACATCGTCAGTGTGTTTATGGAAAATCCGGCGGCGGCCATCACACCAAATGTGCCCAGCAAAACCACTGGCACAGCTATCGTTGGAATCAAGGTAGCCCGAAAGTTGCCCAGAAACAGATACATCACCAGAAAGACGAGCACCACCGCCTCTATCAGGGTGTGTACTACCTCTTTAATAGAAATTCGTACGAAAGGCGTGGTGTCGTAAGGATAAACAATCTGCAGATCACTGGGGAAAAAAGGCTCCAGTTCGGCGATTCTTTCCCGAACCTGATCAGCGGTTTCCAGCGCATTGGCACCGCTGGCAAGTTGAATGGCCATGCCAGAGGCGGGGTTGCCATTATAAAAGGCAACCGAAGAATAGTTTTCAGAACCAAGCTCAATGCGGGCGACGTCTTTCAGTCTAACCTGAGACCCATTGCTGTTAACCTTTAACAGGATATTTTCAAACTGTTCTGTATTTTCAAAACGGGTTTGGGCAAGAACGGTTGCTGTTAACTGCTGCCCTTCAATCGCCGGAAGTCCACCTATCTGCCCAACAGCGATCTGGTTATTTTGTGCTGAAATCGCAGCTGTGACATCGTTGGGGGTCAGTGAAAACGAAGCAAGTTTATTCGGCTGAAGCCAGATACGCATGGCGTACTGCGCACCAAAGACCCGTACGTTGCCGACGCCCTGGGTCCGGCTCAAGGTATCGCGCAATTGGCTGTAGGCATAGTCGGAAAGATCTTCGCGCGACATTAGGCCGGTTTCTGATACCAGTCCTACAACCATAAGAAAATTGCGGTTGGCCTTATTAACCGTGACACCTTGTTGTAAAACAGGTTGGGGCAGTAAGGGTTCAGCCTGGGAAACCTTGTTTTGAACCTGAACCTGGGCAACATCCGGATCGGTGCCGGGCGCAAATGTGAGAGTGACGGTGGCATTGCCAAAACTGTCGCTTTGGGAAGCGATGTATATCAGGTTATCGATACCCGTCATGTTCTGCTCGATAATCTGGGTCACACTGTCTTCCACAGTACTGGCTGCGGCGCCAGGATAGCGCGCAGATACACTAATGGCTGGTGGTGCAATGCTAGGGTACTGCTGAACAGGCAGCTGGATAATCGACATTACACCAGCAAGCATGATAATTATCGCGATCACCCAGGCAAAAATTGGGCGATCAATAAAAAATCTGGCCATGAGGCTATTCCTGTGCCGTCGGGTTCGCGTCAGTGGAGGGCGTGTCTGCCCCCACTTCTGTTGGATTTACGGGTGTGCCGGGCTGTATTTTTTGAAGCCCGCTGATGATTACCCGGTCTCCCGCCCCCAGCCCTTCAGAAACCAGCCATCTATCGCCAATTGCCTTTCCCAGAACCAGGTTGCGTGATTCGACCATATTGTTTTCGCCGACCACCAAGGCTGAGGCATTGCCGTCTACACCCAGGGTGACACCGCGCTGTGGTGCCAGAATTGCTCCCTCAACTGCACCACTGACCAGAGTTGCCCGTACAAACATACCAGGTAACAGCAGGCCTTCTTCGTTCGGGAACTCGGTTCTGGCTGTCACGGTTCCTGTTCCGGCATCCACGCTGGATTCAGAAAATTTCAGATAGCCAATTTCTTCATATTGGCTACCGTTTTCAAGTTCCAGCGAAATTTCCCGGGCAGAAGGCTTGCTGGCTTGTTGTTTGGCATTAAGGAGCTCTGTTACCGGCCTCTGTACATCTACGTAGATAGGCGACAATTGTCGAATCGTTGCCAGCACCTGGGCTTGCTGTGCCGAAACCAGGGCACCCTCAGTAACCATGGAGCGACTAATAATCCCGGAAATTGGTGCTTTAATTTGGGTGTAATTCAGATTGATTTGAGCGCTTTTGACGGCTGCTTCAGCAGCTTTGCTGCTTGCCTGAGCTTGTAGCCAGACCGCCTCTGCATCGTCAAAATCCTGTTGGCTGACAGTCCCTGAAGCGATGAGTTTCCTTAAACGAGAGGCTCGCAATTCAGCGGCATGTTCATTGGCTGTGGCTACAGCCAGCTGCCCCTGGGCGTTGGCAAGAGTGGCTTCGTAAACCGCCGGGTCAATTTGATACAACGATTGGCCGGCTTCAACATGGCTCCCCTCCTCGAAATAGCGATCGAGAATGATGCCACTGACCTGGGGACGAATTTCGGCAGAACGTATGGAAGAAACCCGGCCTACCAGAGTATTTTTTAGCGCAATATCTTCCGGCTGTAGTCTGACAAAATTCACATTCATTGGCGGCATTTGCGAGCCTGAAGGCTCTTCTTCCGAGCTACAAGCCTGCAACAAAAACAAGATGGTAACTATCAGTGCTCCGCGAAAACCGGAGCTGGAAAAATTGTTCAGTTTCATATCCGTCTCATGTGGTGGATTTGCCGAGGGAGGGTTAGCAAACAAAGTAATTGAAAATCATTTTCAAGGCGTGCTATTTTACATACATACGTGTTTGTATGTAAATAATCAAAGTTAATGATTTTGGCGAGAATATGCGCAGGACCAAACAAGAAGCTGAACAGACTCGGACAAGTATTATTGCCCACGCACTGAGACTGTTTTCTGAAAAAGGTGTGACAGCGACAAGTCTGGTAGAAGTGGCTTCAGCTGTTGGTGTCACTCGCGGTGCAGTCTACTGGTATTTCAAAAACAAGTGGGACCTGTTTGATGCGTTGCTCGAATATTATGGCGAGCCAATCAATCGTCTGGGCGAAGCGAGTGTCGATGATTCTGAACCTGATCCGCTTGGGAAGCTGGCAGAACTGATACGATTTATCTTCGAATCCACTGCTACAAGTGAAGATTACCGCAATTTATTTTTGCTCTGCTCACGAACCTTTTACTCCAGATCCAAAGGCGCTGGCGATGATGCAAAGGCACGCGATCGCCTGGATATTCTGTTAAAAGAAAAGCACGAACTGCGTTGTCAGATATTGCGCAATGCCATTAAAAAAGGCCAACTCCCAGAAAATCTGGATGTTGAAGCTTCTTCTGCGCTCATCCGCGCAATGCTCGAAGGGATTGTTTTTACCTGGATCTCTGATCCAGAATCTTATGACCTAAAGCAAAAAGCGGATGAGTTGGTAGATATTTTTATTTCTACACTTAAAAGTGGGTCGTTAACCCTTTAGATGAGCTGCTGCTTTAGCACTTCACTCCAGACCTGTCCGAAGAGCCTCGATTTGCACGTCTTTGACAAGACGAGAGATGCAATCTAACTGATTATCAGATTCATATTTTTAATCGAAAATTGATGAGTCCGTTCCCCTATTTTTGTGGTGATTGAGCATCATGTTGCCACGGAAAGCGATTTTTTACAGATCGATTAAAACCTTGGATTTTCTTATTCCGTGATTGGCTGAACTTTAGCCTTGGTTACTTGCCTCATATATATAGATTTTTAAACCAAATGTAGACTGGAGGTACGATTGCTTCACAAGCTGATTGGCATCAATGGGTACCATATAAAGGCAAGAGATGGGGAAATTGGTGTAGTAAAGGATTGTCTGTTTGACGATCAGAGTTGGGTTATCCGCTATCTGGTTGTCGATACTGAACGCTGGTTCCCTGGAGGAAAAAAAGTTTTGATTAGTCCCGTATCAGTGACAGAACTGGACACTCTTCAGGAAACGGTGCATGTCGATCTGACATCCCGGCACATCGAAGACAGCCCTTCCCTGGAAGATCATCAACCGGTGTCGCGCCAATATGAAGTCAGCCTGTTCAGATACTACGGCTATGCTTTCTACTGGATGGGGCCTGAATTATGGGGCGCTCACCCGCATCCTGCACCGCTTGCCGATGCTCCAGCAAAAAAGAGTACCGATGCCCTGGAACATGAAGTCGATTTTCACTTGAGATCCATCGATGAGGTTTGCGGCTATAGAGTTGCCACTGTGGATGATCACAAGGGGCATATTGAAGATTTTATCGTCGAAGACAAAAGCTGGCGTATAGAGTTTATCCAGATCAATACCCGTAACTTTCTCCCCGGAGGTCGCGATGTGTTGGTAACTACAGACTGTATTGAGGATATCAGCTGGTCCGATCACAGCCTCAGCATCGGCTTGCTCAGCGAGCAACTGATTAATGGCCCCGAATGGGATGAGCAATCGCCAACTGAGAACTGGAAAAAGTTCGCGCTGCGTTGCGACTAGATCAAACCCCCTGATTCCCCCTGGCTTTTGAGCCAATTCGTCGATCCATTTATAATTGCCAAGAGTAACCTGTAATTATGCTTAAACGAATTTTTCCCTGGAAACTGCTGCTAAAGCGAACCGCAAACTCCTATGGCTTTATCGACCCCATAGGCTTTCTGGCGCGCATGAGACAGTTTTCGCAGCCTTCAGAAGTAGCCGAGCCAATCGAGTTGCTGCGTGCTGGTGTTCAGTTTCATGCGCGAGGTCTGCTAAATACACGTGCCATTCAAACCAATCTGGACTGGCTCTGGCCCTACTGGGTAGAGCGCCAGTTTAACCCCCATGACCCCAGTTTCATGCCTCGGGCTTTTTCTTTTAGCCACGTCAACCTGACCCATCGCAACTGGACAGCGGTTGGACTTCCGGATATTCCTGTTTATCCACTGGTTGACCCACGGGGACTGATAACCCCTCTGTATGATGGGTGGTCTCTCGATACATGGATGGTTGATGGCCAGGATACCCTGTTGCCCGCCAAACTTGAGACTGTGGAACAACAACTGGAGTTTGAGCCCAACCTGGCTGTTGTGACCCGGGCTCGGCATGGCTCCATGTCTCTTGAAAGTCGTGTTGAAATGCAGCTGGATAAAACGGGTAAACCTGAGTTGCAGCTGCATCTACGGGCCTGGGGACCTGATACCAGTCGGATGATCGTCGCTGTTCGGCCTTATAACCCCGAGGGTATCCAGTTCATAGAGCAGATTCGCTATGAAAGTGAAGCCAATGCCCTTGTTGTTAATGACAACACTCCCGTCAGGTTTGATCGCCATCCTGCCGCGACACACTTCTCAAACTACAAAGAGGGTGATGTACTCCATTACCTGAATCCTTCTTCTGAAGGGATTAATGAGATCAACTGTCCCGTCGGCATGTGTACTGCTGCTGCTGAATTTCCTTTGCATGAAGACAACCAAAAGCATCCTGAACTGTCGGTGAGGATTCCGTTGAAAGCCGATATACGCGTTCAGGACAGCCGCGCTCCCGCAGAGCCCAGCCAGTGGTCCTCTCATATAGAAAAAACAGCACAGCTAGAGGTGCCGGACGACAAGTACCAATTTCTCTATGACGCAGCGGCGCGAACGCTTAGCTTGTTGTCGGCCAATGAAGTTGTGCCGGGACCCTATACCTATTTCCGTTTTTGGTTCAGGGATGCCTGCCTGATGATGAATGCGTTGCTGGCCCTGAATTTGCCGGAGCGAGTAAAGCGGTCGTTCCCCGGATTTCTGGAAAAACAAAAACATTCGGGTTATTTCCAGTCTCAGGAGGGCGAGTGGGATTCCAACGGCCAGGTGTTGTGGATACTAAATCGCTACGAAGAGCTGACCGCAAACCCTCTGGATGAAAGTATGATCAAGGCTGCATCCAAAGCGGTAGACTGGATTGATCGAAAACGTTTGAAAGCATCAGGAACCGCGCATCAGGGCCTGTTGCCACCGGGTTTTAGTGCGGAGCATTTTGGCCCAAATGACTACTATTACTGGGACGATTTCTGGTCACTCAGCGGCCTGCGCGCTGCAGAAAACCTCTTTGATCGTCATGGTCAGGCGAAGCGTGCAAGCGATTGTGCTGAGTTGGCAGAGCAATTGCAGAAAGATATTCATAACAGTATCCAGAGCATTCCCGCTCATCGCAGCCGTGGCGGCATTCCAGCCTCGCCGTACCGGCGCATGGATTCAGGGGCCATAGGCTCCATGGTGGCTGATTATCCTCTGCAACTCGTGGCTCCTGATGATGCCCATATTGCCAACACAGCGGAATATTTGCTCGAAAACTGCCTGCTCGACGGGTGTTTCTTTCAGGATATGATCCATTCAGGAAAAAATATCTACCTTAACCTGGCGCTGGCGCAAACCCTGCTGGGCAAGGGCGACCCGCGCCATCGCGAGCTGGCTGACGCTGTGGCAAAGCTGGCTTCACCCACTGGTCAGTGGCCCGAGGCTATTCATCCGCAAACGGATGGTGGCTGTATGGGTGATGGTCAGCATGGTTGGGCAGCCGCAGAATGGATCAAATATATTCAGCACCTGTTCGTTCGTGAAGAAGCCGACCACCTGGTCATCGGCGCGGGTGTATTTCCGCGTTGGTTGCAAGCGGATACACCCCTCCGTTTTGGCCCAACCCTGACCCGTTGGGGAAAAGTCAGTGTCGAAATTACGGGGCCTGCGGACAAGCGACAAATAAGTATTGAGGCAGACTGGCATAAGAAGCCGGCTTCAATTTATGTTGAGGTACCAGGTTATCAGCCTTTTGAGTATTCAGAGTCAAATACCCCGGTAGTGCTTGCAAAACGTGAAGGCAGCCTATGAAAATAGCGATGTTCACCAATACCTATAAACCCCATGTTGGCGGTGTGGCCAAGTCCGTGCATGCACTGGCCGAGACATTGCGTGAAATGGGACATTCGGTGATGGTGGTAGCGCCCACCTTTCCGGATACAGAAGTGGATTTTAATCCGGAGAGCGAGGTTATTCGGCTTCCCGCCCTGCAAAATTTCAACGGCAGCGATTTTTCTGTGCGCTTGCCTGCGCCTTTCGCGCTTACCTCTGTTCTGGATGAGTTTCAGCCCGAATTAATTCACAGCCATCATCCATTTTTGCTTGGTGATACTGCCATACGAATGGCGCGTAGATATGACGTCCCCCTCGTTTTTACCCACCATACGCGCTACGAGCACTACACCCACTACGTCTCTCTCGAAAGCCAGTCTATGCGAACATTTGCCAGCCAACTGGCCGTCGAATACAGCAATCTGTGCGATGGTGTCATCGTTCCCAGTGAAAGCATGCAGGAGCTACTGCTGAACCGGGGCATAAAAGTCCCTATTTCGGTAGTGCCTACAGGTGTCGATGTTCAGAAGTTCGCGCAACATGATGCGACTGCCTGGCGCAAGCAGCTGCAGCTGCCCGACAAGGTTCAGTTACTCGGCCATGTCGGTCGGCTGGCAGAAGAAAAAAACCTTGAGTACCTAAGCCACTGTGTTGCGGCTGTCCTGGAAAAATGTCCAGACGCGCATTTCGTAATTGCCGGTGACGGAAGCTACAGGGAGCAACTGAGCGATTATTTTGACGACAAAAGCCTGGCGGATCGGGTCAGTTTTTGTGGTGTTTTGCAGGGGCAGGAACTTGTGGATTTCTATGCCGCTCTGGATTTATTTCTGTTTGCATCGGTCTCTGAAACCCAGGGTATGGTGTTAGCCGAGGCCATGGCGGCAGGCACCCCTGTTATCGCACTGGATGCTCCCGGTGCACGTGAAGTTGTCAACGATCAAAATGGACGCTTGCTGGATACAGATGCCAGTGAAGAGATATTTGCAAACTCCGTTGCTGAAGAACTTCAGTTGCTGCAGGGAGATTCGGACAAACAAAAGATGGCTAAAAAAACCGCCCAACTTTTTTCACAGAGTAACTGTGCCGAATCAATGCTGGCATTTTATCGCCAGCGTATCGATCAATTTCAGCAGGAGCGCAATGATGCTATGCCGGAGGCTCTGGAGACGGTCATCAATGCGATTAAGGTCGAGTGGGAATTGGTCGGTCAAAAAGCCGAAGCTCTGGCTCGAACCTTAGATAAATGATCCCGACCAAAAGCGGGAAAGACAGCATGACTGACACCTGTAAAAACAGGGTGAATTTCTGCACTCCCTTAATCGGGCTTTTTCTTTTGTGCCTTTCCTTTCAGGTGGTCGCTCAGGAAGCACAGCCGCTGGATGCGTTGCGCAATTTTTTCCTTTCCGAAGACAGCAATACACTGTTGTTCATTGCGTTGCTGTTATTTTTACCCTTGATAGGCGCGCCTATTACGCTATTTTGTCTGGCCGCCGGGAGCAAATTTGGCGTTGGCTGGGGCACTTTCGCCATCGCCATCGCCATGCTTTGGCACCTAACGATTTGTTACTGGGTAATGCAGTCCTTCCTGAAGCGCTGGATTATGGAGTTTGTCCGGCGGCGGTTTCAGAAAGTACCAAAACTCAGTGCCGATCAACAGCTCACCTACTGCGTTAGCCTGGTGGCCATACCCGTATTACCCTACATGGTCAAAAATATCCTTGTCGCCAATGCCCATTTTGGCTATTTGCGCTATCTGACGATTACCTGGCCAATACAAGTATTGTTTAGCCTGCCTTTCATCACCCTGACTGGCGCCATGCACCAAAATAATCAGCATTTGATCTGGTTGGCGGCGCTGGGATTTATCGCCGTATGGCTCGCTGTAAGATGGTTTCAGAAAAAAATACAAGTCGCTTATCAGAAAGATAGAAACAGCTAACCAAAAACTGTGCTGACCAGATAGGTGGTGTAAGCCAGGTAGCATGCCAGCAAAAACGCGCCTTCAATTCGGTTAATGCGGCCAGGTTTTCGGAAACCGTAACCCATGACGAACAGTGACAGGGTCAAACCAGCTACAACCATCATATCCCGGTTGAATACTTCCGGCCCCACCGTCATCGGGTGAATCGTACCGGCGATACCTACCACCGCCAGCGTGTTAAACAGGTTGGAGCCAATGATGTTGCCCAGGGCGATATCGTGCTCTCCCTTGCGGGCGGCGATAATTGACGAAGCCAGTTCCGGCAGGGAGGTCCCGATTGCCACAACGGTCAGCCCGATGATCAGATCGCTCACCCCAAAGACATACGCAATTTCCACCGCGCCCCAAACCAGAATTCGGGAGCTGATAATCAACAGCACCAGTCCTGCTACCAGCCAGAAAATCGCCCGACTAACAGGCATAGCATGAACGTCCAGTTCCTGTTCTATTTCCTGGCCCAGCACGTCCGTTTTTTTCTGCAAACCCTGCCAGATGGTCCAGCCCATCACCCCGCCAAAGACGCCTAGCAACATCACCGCATCAAGCCGGGTGATTGCTCCATCCCAGAGTTGCCAGGCGGCCAGCGCAGTGACGGCCATCAGGATAGGGAGTTCCTTGCGCAAGACCTGTGAATGAACGGCAATAGGACTGATCAGCGCCGTAATACCCAATATCAACGCGATGTTGGTGATATTCGAGCCATAGGCATTACCTAGTGCAATCCCCGGGTTTCCCTGTGAAGCCGCCAGCGCCGACACCACCATTTCCGGTGCGGAGGTGCCAAAGCCGACGACCACCATACCGATCAATAATGACGGCATGCCAAAATGCCGGGCCGTGACCGCAGCACCTTCCACAAAACGATCGGCGCTCCAGACTAATAGCGCCAATCCCAAAATTACTGCAATAAATGCCAGCGTCATTTTGTCTCCAGATTCTCGTCTTTTCTGCTCCACCAATGAGTTGTTTGTCAGGGTTTATGTGCAGAAGTTGTCTCGTTTTTTCGGCCCGATGGAAGGGCTATTAAGCGCATGCATAAAATTTCATCATAAGGCGATAATTAGCGCAGACACTAGATTACCTGCTACAAAACCTTCCAGAGTTTAATGTTATGCTTTTGCCTGAAGATAACGTCGGAAGCTATGCGCTACCGTCGGTTGCCCCGTAAATTTCTGATGTGCTCACGGGTCTATTTATAAAAATATAAATTTCTTGCCCGGGTAGCATATATGATTAATCGCAAACTCATACTTTCATCAGCAGTGTTTCTGTTAAGCGCTTGTGCTTCGTTGCCCGAAGGCACAGCTGTGGATAGTGCTAAGGTTCAAGACAAGCCCAACATCGTGGTTATTTTTACCGACGATATGGGTTACGGCGACATGAGCAACAGTGGTCATCCAACCATAAAAACAGCAAATCTCGACAGAATGGCGGCTGAGGGTCAGAAATGGACCAATTTTTATGTAGCCGCTTCTGTCTGTACGCCCAGCCGGGCCGGGTTAATGACGGGAAGATTGCCAGTCAGGTCAGGAATGGCTTCCTCGCAAAGAAGGGTTCTTTTCCCGGACTCCAATGGCGGCCTTCCTCAGAATGAAATCACTATTGCGGAGCATTTAAAGTCCCTTGGCTACAGCACCGGCATGGTAGGAAAGTGGCACTTGGGCCATTTGCCCGAATACCTTCCTACCAATAATGGGTTTGATTCTTGGTACGGTATTCCGTATTCCAATGACATGGACATGAATTTTGACCTGGTTCAGGCTGCCAATGATGAAGATTGGGAGCCCCGCCATGTGATCAGCCCGGATAACCCGGAAGTGCACTGGCAGAATCCAAAACCGGAATATTGGGATGTGCCCTTGATGCAGGGCGAGGAAATTCTCGAAAGGGCGCCCGACCAGCATCAGCTGACTAAAAACTACACAGAAAAAGCCGTCGAGTTCATCAAGGAAAACAAAGAAGATCCTTTCTTTCTTTACCTGGCCCATAGCATGCCTCATGTTCCATTGTTTGCATCTGAAGAATTTCAGGGTGTAAGCACGGCAGGTCTTTATGGTGATGTCATCGAAGAAATAGACTGGTCCGTGGGTCAGGTGCTGGCGGTACTGGAGGAAGAGGGCTTGTCGGAGAATACCCTGGTTGTCTTCACTTCGGACAATGGGCCCTGGGACATATACAAAACACAAGGCGGAAGCGCCGGTATGCTTAGGGGGGCAAAAGGAACAATCTTCGAGGGTGGTATGCGGGAGCCCACTATTTTTTGGTGGCCCGGTAAAATCAAGCCTACTATCGTTCACGACATAGGTAGCACCCTGGATATATTGCCGACCGCATCCAGGCTTGCTGGAGGCATTCTGGGTTATCAGGTTGACGGCTACGATCTCACTGAGGTCCTGATTGGTGGAGAAGAAGGCCCGAGAGAGGAGATGTTCTTCTATGGTGGGGATGTTCTTCGTGCCGTCAGACTGGGCCGTTATAAGGCCCATTTCTATGATGAGAACCGGGAAAAGCTCGATCAGCCTTGGCTGTATGACCTTAATGAAGACCCCGGTGAAAAGTACGACATCGCCGCGGATAACCCCGAAGTTGTGGCACAACTCGCAGCGTTCGCATTACAGCATGAACAGGGCGTGGTTTCGGTCGAAAATCAGCTGGAGAAGTAGTCGCCGCGGGATGTTGTTGTATTGAATCCGCTTATCCTTAAGGATCATAGACTCGGTAGTCAGGGTTAAAAGCTGGTGAAGAAAATCACTGTATTCCTGGTTTTCGCAGCCGCGATGCTGCAGATAGACGCATCGCAGGCAGAAAATTCTGGTGGCTTTGCTGTCGCTGAAGGCTATGTAGGTGCAGAAGTTTGCAGTACTTGCCATGAGCAAGAGCATAACCTTTGGCAGGGTTCTCACCACGACTGGGCAATGAAGCCTGCCACGGCAGATTTTGTGCTGGGCGACTTTGATAATGCCGGGTTTGAGCATTACGGCGATCAAAGTCGTTTTTTCCGGCAAGACGAGAAATTCCTTGTTGAAACCGACAACGCAGAAGGCAAGCCCGAAACCTTTGAAATTCTCTACACTTTCGGCTTCTACCCCTTGCAACAGTACCTGGTGGCTTTATCCGGCGGGCGACTCCAGGCACTGAATATTGCCTGGGATAGCCGCCCTGAATCCGAGGGCGGCCAACGCTGGTTCCATCTCTATCCGGATGAACAAGTCCCCCACGATGATGTGCTGCACTGGACGGGCCCATATTTCAACTGGAATAGCCGTTGTGCCAGCTGTCATTCAACCAACCTGGAAAAAAACTACGACATAGAATCCCGCCGCTTTGATACAACCTGGTCAGAAATTAATGTCGCTTGCGAGGCTTGCCATGGTCCAGGCAGTAGCCATGTCCAATGGGCCGAAAACCCGCAAACTAACGTCCACAACCAGGGGCTAAATCGCTCGCTGGGTGTGGTAGGACGATGGCAAAGGCAGCAGGGGGAGAGCACTGCACATCTCGCTAGCGCTCGTTCCCCGGATTTGGAAGGCCAATTGGCTACTTGCGGCAGTTGCCATTCTCGGCGCCAACTTATCGGTGATCAGGACGAGCCAGGCCATTTTCTGGACAAGCACCAAATAGAATTGCTGAATCCACCGCTCTACCATGTGGACGGCCAGATTCGGGATGAAGTCTACGTGATGGGCTCTTTTCTGCAGAGCAAGATGTATCAGCAGGGCGTGGTCTGTTCCAACTGTCACGAGCCACACAGTCTCGACTTGCGCGCCCCGGGCAATGCGGTGTGTACCCAGTGCCATAGTCCCACAGTCTTTGATAATGAAAAACACCACCACCACGAGCCTTCAGGT
>Ga0222652_1000301_pt1 | contig 23292 bp, 25 predicted proteins | sample AntAcemetagen371_FD_179803 | JGI IMG/M metagenome (GOLD analysis project Ga0222652, IMG submission 179803) | Saline water microbial communities from Ace Lake, Antarctica - #371 | ecosystem: Environmental > Aquatic > Non-marine Saline and Alkaline > Saline | place: Antarctica: Ace Lake... | reverse complement strand
CCGGCGTCTGTGTAGTTGCACGCCGCGGTGGTGACATCCAGTCCGTGGATTCAAGTCGCATTGTAATTCGTGTTAATGATGATGAGCTGGAACCAGGTGAAGCAGGTATCGACATTTATAACCTGACCAAATACACCCGATCCAACCAGAACACTTGTATCAACCAGCGCCCGATTGTGAAAACTGGTGATGCTGTAGCTGTCGGCGATATTATTGCTGATGGCCCTTCTGTAGATCTGGGTGAATTGGCTCTGGGCCAAAACATGCGTATCGCATTTATGCCCTGGAATGGCTACAACTTTGAGGACTCAATCCTGGTGTCCGAGCGTGTTGTTCAGGATGACCGCTTTACCAGTGTTCATATCCAGGAGCTTACGTGTGTGGCTCGTGACACCAAGCTGGGACCCGAAGAAATCACTTCGGATATTCCTAACGTGGGTGAATCGGCGTTAAATAAACTGGATGAGTCCGGTATTGTCTATGTAGGCGCGGAAGTCGGCGCCGGGGATATCCTGGTGGGTAAGGTTACGCCCAAGGGAGAGACCCAGCTGACACCGGAAGAAAAGCTATTGCGTGCGATCTTTGGTGAAAAAGCCTCTGACGTTAAAGATACTTCTCTACGAGTACCTGGCAGCGTTAAGGGTACTATCATCAATGTCCAGGTGTTTACCCGTGATGGTATTCCGAAAGACGAACGCGCCAAGAGTATTGAAAAAGCCGGGCTGGAGAAGGTTCGCAAAGACCTGCGCGAAGAAGAGCGCATCTTTGAGCGAGCGGCACTGGCTCGACTGCAGTCTGCCTTGATAGGCAAGAAAGTGGCCAAGGCTCCTGGTTTGAAGAAAGACCAGATGCTGGCCAAGGAAATTGCCGCCGGTTACGTTCTGGAAGACTGGCGGGCGGTGCGTATGTCCAATGCCGATTTCAACGAGGTACTGGAGAAAACCCTTAACTATTTGGAAGATCAGAAAGCTGAACTCGATGCGCGGTTTGACGACAAGCGTAGGAAAACCGAGTCCGGCGACGATCTGGCTCCAGGCGTTTTGAAGATCGTCAAGGTTTACCTGGCTATCAAAAGACGCATTCAGCCCGGCGATAAGATGGCCGGCCGCCACGGTAACAAGGGTGTTATCTCTGTGATTAAGCCTGTGGAAGATATGCCCTATGATGAAAACGGGGAGCCAATTGATATCGTGCTCAACCCGCTGGGTGTACCTTCGAGGATGAACGTTGGTCAGGTTCTTGAGACTCACTTGGGCATGGCTGCCAAGGGCTTGGGTATCAAAATCGACAACATGATTCGTGAGCAGAAAAAAATTGCCGAGCTGCGCAAGTTCCTCGACAAGATATACAAACTGGGCAGTCATACCCAGCAGGTAGATTTAAAAGAGTTTTCTGATGAAGAGGTGTTGGAGCTGGCCACCAATCTTAAAGGTGGTGTGCCTATGGCGACACCAGTCTTCGATGGTGCGCAGGAGCCTGAAATCAAGGAACTTCTGGAATTGGCTGATATTCCTACCAGCGGCCAGATCAAGCTGATTGATGGTCGTAGCGGTGAAGCCTTTGATCGCCCGGTAACTGTTGGTTACATGTATATGCTCAAGCTCAACCACTTGGTGGATGACAAAATGCACGCGCGTTCAACAGGCTCTTACAGCCTGGTTACCCAGCAGCCTTTGGGCGGCAAGGCACAATTTGGTGGTCAGCGCTTCGGTGAGATGGAGGTTTGGGCCCTGGAAGCTTATGGCGCCGCCTACACCCTGCAGGAAATGCTGACTGTGAAGTCGGATGATGTCGCGGGTCGAACTAAGATGTATAAGAACATTGTCGATGGTGATCATCGCATGGAGCCGGGCATGCCCGAGTCCTTCAATGTGCTTGTGCGTGAAGTTCGGTCGCTCGGTATTAACATCGAGCTGGAAGAGGATTAATTCAGTCTGTTAATCGATTGAATAGATAGCAACTGAATAAGAGATATTGGAGTTAAGGCATGCAAGACCTACTACAAATGCTTAAGTCAAAGTCCCAAGAGGACGAGTTTGACGCCATCCGCATCAGCCTGGCATCGCCAGAAATGATTCGATCTTGGTCTTTCGGCGAAGTGAAGAAGCCGGAGACCATCAACTATCGTACGTTCAAGCCCGAGCGTGACGGACTGTTCTGCGCCAAGATTTTTGGTCCAATCAAAGACTACGAATGTTTGTGCGGCAAATACCGCCGTATGAAACACCGTGGAATTGTTTGTGAAAAATGTGGTGTTGAAGTCACTGTGTCCAAGGTGCGTCGTGAACGCATGGGCCATATCGAATTGGCTACCCCTTGTGCCCACATCTGGTTTCTGAAATCACTGCCTTCGCGTATTGGTTTGATGCTGGATATGACTCTGCGTGAAATCGAGCGCGTTCTGTACTTTGAATCCTATGTAGTTACCGATCCAGGCATGACCGATCTGGAACTGGGCCAACTGCTGACCGATGAGCAGTATTTTGAAGCCATGGAGCAGTACGGTGATGAATTTGAGGCTCTGATGGGTGCGGAAGCTGTTCGTGCGCTGTTGAAAGATATTGATCTTCAGTCTGAGATTACGCGACTGCGTGAAGAAATTCCTCTGACTAAATCCGAAACCAAAATCAAGAAATTCTCCAAACGGGTAAAACTGCTCGAAGCTTTCTTCCACTCTGGCAATAAGCCTGAGTGGATGGTAATGGAAGTTCTTCCCGTACTCCCGCCAGATCTGCGCCCACTGGTGCCTCTTGATGGAGGTAGATTCGCCACTTCAGATCTTAATGACCTTTATAGAAGGGTGATCAACCGTAATAACCGGTTGAAGCGCCTGCTCGAGCTGAACGCGCCGGACATTATTGTCCGGAACGAAAAGCGTATGCTGCAGGAATCGGTGGATGCGTTGTTGGATAACGGCCGTCGTGGCCGTGCCATCACTGGTTCCAACAAGCGTCCGCTGAAATCTCTTGCCGACATGATTAAAGGCAAGCAAGGTCGTTTCCGTCAGAACCTGCTGGGTAAACGTGTCGACTACTCCGGACGTTCCGTAATTGTGTGTGGGCCCACTTTGCGCCTGCATCAGTGCGGTTTGCCCAAAAAAATGGCTCTTGAGCTGTTTAAGCCTTTTATTTTCAGCAAGCTGGAATTGCGTGGTCTCGCTACCACAATTAAAGCGGCCAAGAAAATGGTCGAGCGCGAAGAGGCGGTTGTCTGGGATATCCTCGACGAAGTGATTCGTGAACACCCGGTGTTGCTGAACCGCGCGCCGACCCTTCACCGTCTTGGTATCCAGGCGTTTGAGCCGGTGCTGATTGAAGGCAAGGCTATTCAGTTGCACCCATTGGTTTGCTCTGCGTACAACGCTGACTTCGATGGTGATCAGATGGCGGTTCACGTCCCTCTGACTCTTGAGGCGCAGCTGGAATCTCGCGCGCTAATGATGTCCACTAACAACATCCTGTCTCCAGCAAGTGGTGATCCTATTATCGTTCCTTCACAGGACGTGGTTCTGGGATTGTATTACATGACCCGCGAAAAAATTAACGCTCGCGGCGAAGGCATGAAGTTTGCTGATATTGCTGAGGTTCAACGAGCTTATGACTCGGGAATGGTCGATCTACACGCTCGCATCAAGGCGCGTTTTAAAGAAGTGACCTTTACCGAAGAAGGCGAACGTGTTGAGAGAATGTTGTTCGAGGACACCACCGTCGGCCGTATGCTGGTCTGGAACATTATGCCCGAAGGTATGGCATTCGAATTGGTCAACAAGGCACTGGTGAAAAAAGCCATTTCGCGACTGATCGACGTCTGCTACCGCAGCGTGGGCCTGAAAGCTACCGTCATCTTTGCTGACCAGTTGATGTATATGGGCTTTGCCTATTCCACTCGATCTGGCACATCTATTGGTGTAAACGACTTCGTTATTCCTGATGAGAAAAACGAAATGATCGCCAAGGCTGATGCAGAAGTTCAGGATATCGAATCGCAGTTTGCTTCCGGTCTGGTAACTGCTGGTGAAAAGTACAACAAGGTGATCGATATTTGGTCCCGCGCCAGCGATGTGGTTGCCAAGTCCATGATGGAAAGCATCAGTAAAGAAATTGTGATTAATCGCGACGGAGAGAAAGAAGAGCAAGACTCCTTCAACTCTGTATTTATGATGGCAGACTCCGGTGCCCGTGGTTCTCCCGCCCAGATTCGTCAGCTTGCCGGTATGCGCGGCTTGATGGCCCGTCCTGATGGCTCCATCATTGAGACCCCTATTACTGCCAACTTCCGTGAAGGTCTGAATGTACTCCAGTACTTCATCTCGACTCACGGCGCTCGTAAAGGTCTGGCTGATACTGCATTGAAAACTGCCAATTCTGGTTACCTGACCCGCCGCCTGGTGGACGTTTCGCAAGACGTAGTCATTACCGAGAAAGACTGTGGTACAACAGAAGGTTTGACAATGACACCGGTAATTGAGGGTGGCGATATCATTGAATCTCTTGGTGATCGTATTCTTGGGCGAGTAGTAGCCAAGGATGTGACACGCAGTGAAGAAGATGTTGATGTTTTGGTGCCTGCTGGCACGATCATTGACGAAAAATGGATTGAGCTCATTGAGTCTTACGGTATAGATGCTGTGATGGTGCGCTCGCCAATTAGCTGTGAAAGCCGCTACGGCATTTGTGCCGAGTGTTATGGACGTGACCTGGCTCGAGGCCACAAAGTTAACAAAGGTGAGGCGGTAGGCGTCATCGCTGCACAGTCCATCGGTGAGCCCGGTACCCAGCTGACAATGCGTACTTTCCACATCGGGGGCGCCGCGAGTCGGGCCTCTGCGGAAGACAGTATTCAGATCAAGCAGGAAGGTACGATTCGTTTCGTTAACCTTAAACTGGTTGAGCGCGAAGCAGGTGGGCTGGTTGTCACCTCCCGCTCTGGTGAACTGGTGGTTGCCGAACTGGAAACTGGCCGTGAGCGTGAGCGTTACAAGCTTCCATACGGTGCCGTACTGAAAGTAAAACCCGGTGACAGGGTCGAAGGTGGCACAGTGGTTGCCAACTGGGATCCGCATACCCACCCGATTATTTGTGAGGTGTCCGGTAAAATTCAGTTTTCTGGAATGGAAGAGGGTCTGTCCGTACGTCAGCAAACAGATGAACTGACTGGATTAAGCAGCTACTCGGTCATCGACCCGAATGAGCGTCCGGCTGCAGGTAAAGACATGCGCCCGACAGTTACTCTGGTTGATGCAAAAGGCAAAGAGCTGCTGATTCCAAACTCAAAAGTGCCCGCACATTACTTGCTTCCTGCTGGTGCGCTACTCACGCTCAGTGATGGCGACAAGGTGGGTGTGGGCGACATTATTGCCCGTATTCCGCAAGAAGGTTCTAAAACTCGCGACATTACTGGTGGCCTTCCCCGTGTTGCTGACCTTTTTGAAGCACGCAAGCCCAAGGAACACAGTATCCTGGCAGAAGTCTCTGGCACCGTGACATTCGGTAAAGAGACCAAGGGTAAGCGGCGTTTGCAGGTGTTTCTGCCTTCCGGTAAGTTGCTGGAGGACGGTTCTGATCACTGGGAAATGCTGATTCCCAAATGGCGCCAGATTTTGGTGTTTGAAGGTGAACAAGTAGAGAAGGGTGAGGTAATCTGTGATGGCCCACCCAACCCACATGACATTCTGCGTCTTATGGGTGTGGAAGAGCTGGCTCGTTACATTACCAATGAAATCCAGGAGGTCTACCGCCTCCAGGGTGTGGGAATTAACGACAAGCATATTGAAGTTATTTGCCGCCAAATGCTGCGCAAGGTCGAAGTCACGGATATGGCTGACTCCAAGTTCGTGAAAGGTGAGCAAATTGAACTCAATGCCATGCTGGACGAGATTGCGCGCATCGAGAAGGAAGGTGGTACGCCGCCACGTTTTGAACGTGTTCTTTTGGGCATTACCAAGGCATCGTTGGCGACTGAGTCCTTTATCTCCGCGGCATCTTTCCAGGAGACAACTCGCGTACTGACTGAAGCTTCGGTTACAGGTAAGCGCGATGGTTTGCGTGGCTTGAAAGAAAACGTTGTAGTAGGCCGACTAATCCCTGCTGGTACCGGGCTTGCTTATCACGAAAGCCGTCGTAAACAACGTGAAGAATGGGATCTTAGTGGCGAGCAACTGGAAGCCCAGCTGGCGAAAGCTTTGGGCAAGCCCGATGATGCTGCTGCAGAGGCCGCTGACTCCGATTCCCCAGAGGCACCTAGAAAGGAATAAGTTTACCCCGCTCATAAAAAAAAGGGGGCATTTAGCCCCTTTAATAGTTTTATGGCGTTTGGAAGCGTGCGTGCTGAGCGTGAGAAGTCCCGATTATGCTTGACGCACTGGGGGGGCCTCATTAGAATGCGCGCTCCCGAAAATTCGGGCTGGTACTGTGCGTTATTTTTTGCTAAACCTCTCAAAGTTAAAGAGGTTTAAAACCAGTCAAATATGATGCCGAAATCATGGATTCCGGCGTATAAGGTTGTCAGCAGTAGCCTGCTGGCATGATGCAAATTTTGGAGTATTAATGGCTACTATCAACCAATTGGTTCGTAAGCCTCGCAAGCGTAAAGCTGCCAAGAGCGACGTGCCTGCCCTGCAAGCAAACCCACAGCGACGTGGTGTTTGTACGCGTGTCTATACAACGACTCCGAAGAAGCCTAACTCAGCCCTGCGTAAAGTCTGCCGCGTGCGACTAACCAATGGTTATGAAGTTGCTTCTTACATAGGTGGTGAAGGTCACAACTTGCAAGAGCATAGCGTTGTTCTGATCCGCGGTGGCCGAGTTAAAGATCTTCCCGGTGTCCGTTATCACACCGTTCGCGGAACCCTTGACTGTGCTGGGGTAGCAGATCGCAAACAAGGCCGATCCAAATACGGTGCCAAGCGTCCCAAATAAGACGATTGCACCGGGAATAGTTGATCGAAACGCAAACAAAGTAAGGCCGGGTCTTTAATTATTCGCAGAAAATGTTCTGCTTGATCCCGGACAATCCCTGAAGAGAGTAAGAGAATGCCTAGAAGAAGAGTTGCCGCCAAACGCGAAATACTGCCGGATCCCAAATACGGCAATGTAACTTTGGCCAAATTTATGAACCACCTGATGGTTTCAGGTAAAAAATCCGTTGCAGAAAAAATTGTTTACGGTGCTCTGGAATTGGTGGAAGACCGCACCAAACGTGACCCCATTGAAATTTTTGATGAGGCTTTGGAAAATATAGCCCCACATGTAGAGGTGAAGTCCCGCCGTGTAGGTGGAGCTACATATCAGGTGCCAGTAGAAGTTCGCCCTTCTCGTCGATTAGCTTTGGCGATGCGCTGGTTGGTAGAGTTCTCCCGTAACCGCAGTGAAAAGTCCATGGCTCAAAGGCTTGCCGGTGAGCTGGCTGATGCTGCGGAGAATCGCGGTAATGCCGTCAAGAAGCGAGAGGACGTTCACCGTATGGCAGAAGCCAACAAAGCCTTCTCCCACTTCCGCTTTTAACGCTATAGGCGAGAGTCATACCAGTCTGATAAAGGGCGGCTTATATAGCTGCCTTTTTGCCATTCTAGAGAAGACAACCGGAAATATTATCTGTGGCCCGAAAAACACCTATCGAACGTTATCGTAATATCGGCATCTGCGCTCACGTGGATGCTGGCAAGACGACAACAACTGAACGTGTGTTGTTTTACACCGGCTTGTCTCACAAGATTGGTGAAGTACATGATGGCGCAGCTACTATGGACTGGATGGAGCAAGAGCAGGAACGCGGAATTACCATTACCTCTGCGGCAACCACTTGTTTTTGGGCCGGTATGCAGCAGCAGTTTGATCAGCATCGGATCAATATTATTGACACCCCGGGACATGTCGATTTCACCATTGAAGTTGAGCGTTCGCTACGTGTTCTTGATGGCGCAGTTGTCGTTCTCTGCGGCTCATCTGGAGTGCAGCCTCAAACAGAAACGGTCTGGCGGCAGGCAGACAAATACGAAGTTCCCCGCATGGTTTTTGTCAACAAGATGGATCGCGCGGGTGCAGACTTCCTAGATGTTATCAGGCAAATACGTGAGCGCCTTGCTGCCAACCCGGTGCCCATTCAAATGACTATAGGTGCCGAAGATGAATTCCGCGGCGTGGTCGACCTGGTGAAAATGAAAGCGATTATCTGGAACCAGGACGATTTGGGAATGACCTTCACCTATGAAGACATTCCTGCCGACTTGCAGAGTCAATGTGTCAAACTGCGTGAACAATTGGTTGAGGCTGCAGCTGAAGCAAATGATGAGCTCATGGAAAAGTACCTGGAAGGAGGCGAGCTCAGTGAAGAAGAAATCAAACACGGTATCCGCGCACGTTGCCTTGCCAACGAAATAGTTCCTGTACTTGGTGGTTCTGCATTTAAGAATAAAGGTGTTCAGGCAGTTCTGGATGCAGTAATCGAGTATTTGCCCGCACCTACTGAAGTAAAGGCAATTGAAGGCCGTTTGGATGACGGTACCGAGACCACACGAGAAGCAGACGACAATGCGCCATTTTCTGCACTGGCATTCAAAATTGCGACAGACCCTTTTGTTGGTACACTGACTTTTTTTCGGGTTTACTCCGGCAAATTAAGTACCGGTGATTCGGTATACAATCCGGTGAAGGGTAAAAAAGAGCGAATTGGGCGTATAGTGCAAATGCACTCCAATAATCGCGAAGAAATTAAAGAGGTTTTGGCAGGTGATATTGCCGCAGCCATTGGTCTTAAAGATGTCACCACAGGTGAAACGCTCTGTGCTCAGGATAGCGTTATTACTTTAGAGAGAATGGAGTTTCCCGAGCCGGTTATATCGGTGGCGGTTGAGCCAAGATCCAAGCCCGACCAGGAAAAAATGGGGGTCGCACTCGGCAAACTTACGCAGGAAGATCCATCATTCAGGGTAAGGACCGATGAAGAAACGGGCCAGACGATCATTTCAGGCATGGGTGAATTACACCTCGACATTATTGTCGATCGTATGCGTCGTGAGTTTAATGTTGAGGCCAAGATAGGTAAGCCCCAGGTAACTTATCGTGAAGCGATTCGCAATAGCGTTGAAGTTGAAGGCAAGTTTGTGCGCCAATCAGGTGGTCGTGGACAGTACGGGCACGTCTGGCTGAAATTCGAGCCGTTAGCAAACGATGATGGTGAAGGCCTTGAATTTGTTAATGAAATTGCCGGTGGAACTGTGCCAAAAGAGTACATTCCAGCAGTAGAAAAAGGCATTGAAGAGCAGATGATGAATGGTGTTCTGGCCGGCTTTCCGTTGCTTGGTTTAAAGGCTACCCTATACGATGGTTCTTATCATGATGTTGACTCTAGCGAAATGGCGTTTAAGATCGCTGCCTCTATGGCAACCAAACGTCTCGCTGAAGTTGGCGGGGCAGTTTTGCTTGAGCCGATGATGAAAGTAGAAGTAGTCACCCCGGAAGAAAACATGGGTGACGTTGTAGGTGACCTGAACCGCCGTCGCGGTGTGATACAAGGCATGGAGGACAGGGCTTCTGGTAAAATCCTGAATGCTGAAGTGCCTCTGGCTGAAATGTTTGGTTACGCCACTGATCTTAGGTCAGCGACTCAGGGTCGGGCTACATACACTATGGAATTTTTACATTACGCCGAAGCCCCAAGCAACGTGGCCCAGGAAGTGATAGCTAAAAATATGGGCGGATAAAACCGTCTTCTTTAATAAGTATCTTTGACTTAAAACACGACTTTAGAGGAACATATAAATGTCTAAAGAAAGATTTGAACGTACGAAACCCCACGTAAACGTGGGCACTATTGGCCACGTTGACCACGGTAAAACTACTCTGACCGCGGCTTTGACGCGTGTCTGCCACGATGTTTGGGGCACTGGCTCTGCGATTGCCTTTGACGGCATTGATAATGCGCCGGAAGAGAAAGAGCGCGGTATTACTATCGCGACGTCTCACGTTGAGTACGACTCTCCAAAACGCCATTACGCACACGTTGACTGCCCAGGGCACGCCGACTATGTAAAAAACATGATTACCGGTGCGGCCCAGATGGATGGAGCGATCCTCGTTTGTGGCGCAACTGATGGCCCTATGCCACAGACTCGTGAGCACATTCTGCTATCTCGTCAGGTCGGTGTACCTTTCATCGTTGTCTTTCTGAATAAGGCTGACCTGCTTGCAGATGATTGCGGCGGCGTGGGTTCTGAAGAATACAATGAAATGCTTGAACTCGTTGAAATGGAAATTCGCGAGTTGCTAGACACCTACGAATTCCCTGGTGACGACACGCCCATTATTGCCGGTTCTGCGCTTATGGCCCTCAACGGCGAAGATGATAACGAGCTGGGTACTACTGCAGTTAAGAAACTGGTAGAAACTCTGGATGAGTACATTCCCGAGCCAGAGCGTGCGATTGATGGTGCATTCATTATGCCTATTGAAGACGTATTCTCTATCTCTGGTCGAGGTACTGTGGTTACCGGTCGTGTTGAGCGCGGCATTATCCGCACTGGCGAGGAAGTGGAAATTGTCGGTATTAAAGACACCGTAAAAACCGTTTGTACCGGTGTGGAAATGTTCCGCAAACTGCTTGACGAAGGTCGTGCGGGCGAGAATATCGGCGCCTTGTTGCGCGGTACCAAGCGCGAAGACGTCGAGCGTGGCCAAGTATTGGCCAAGCCTGGTTCCATCAACCCTCACACGACTTTTGAAGCAGAAGTTTATGTCCTGGGTAAAGATGAAGGTGGTCGTCATACTCCATTCTTTAAGGGCTACCGTCCTCAGTTCTACTTCCGTACTACGGATGTAACGGGTGCCTGTGAACTGCCTGAAGGCGTTGAAATGGTTATGCCGGGGGACAACATTCAAATGACTGTTGAGCTGATTGCCCCTATCGCGATGGACGAAGGTCTGCGCTTTGCGATCCGTGAAGGCGGCCGCACCGTAGGTGCGGGTGTTGTTGCAAAAATTATTAAGTAATAATATCTCTCAACAATCCTTCAAAAGAGCCCGCCTTGCGCGGGCTTTTTTGTATCTGCCTGAATGGAGTGACTAACTTGCGTCTTGGCAGGTTAGAGCGCCGGTATTTCCCGGCGACCCCGTACCCAAAAAATTCACTTTGATCATGGGGCAGGCTCAGCGGAAGAAGTGGGTGAGAGCGTAAGATCAAATAAAGTGGCCGCATGATAGGTGTAGGTGTTGTTGAAAAAATTATTAGGTAATTGTTTTTCAACAATCCTAAAAAAACCCGGCTATGTGCCGGGATTTTTTTAATCTGTTAATCGCATGGGATAGAAAGTTAACTTTCTACAGGCAGAAGCGTAATTTCAACACGGCGATTAAGTTGTTTCCCTTCTGGTGTGCTGTTGGTGGCAACGGGTTGGGTTTCGCCAAAGCCGGCGGGTTCAAGTCTTATTGGGTTAATACCCTGATTCTGTAAGTAACTGGATACTGCAGAGGCTCGCTGTTCTGAAAGTGTCTGGTTATAGCTTTCGGATCCATCACTGTCTGTGTGGCCTGCCACTACAACCAGCGTTCTATCATATTCATCCAATACGAGACTAACGGAATTTAATATCGGAAAAAAATCTGCGGCGATCTCGCTGCGGTCAGTAGTAAAAGTTATATTTCCCGGCATAATCAGATTAATGTTGTCACCGACACGTTCCACGCTGACACCAGTTCCGCGCAGCTGCTGTCGCAGTTTGGCTTCCTGTGCATCCATGTAATAGCCGATACCTCCACCGATGGCAGCGCCGCCGGCGGCAGCTTCAAGAATCCGCCGATTTCGGAGACTGCTGTCTTTGTCATCGTTGTCCAGATAGGCAATCACGGCACCTACGCTCGCTCCAATGCCAGCGCCTATAGCAGTTTTGGAAACCTCCTGCTCTCCAGTGTAGGGGTCATAGGTGCTGCATGCGCTTATCAGTGTCATAGCAGCAATACTGCCTAGTATTTTTTTCATCATGTGCTCCCTTGTGAGTAAATAACGCGTTGGATTCTAATTTAAATTGCTGTGTGGAATATGAAAATGTTCACAAACTGCAAAGCTTTTTGTTTCTCCAGCGAAAAGCTAAGCTAGTTTTGATGCATGTTGCACCAGTAGTAAAAGCATAAAATTTACAGGCGCCTTCTCTGCAGGTCAGGTGTTTTGTAATCAAATAAAAAACCCGGCATATAGCCGGGCTTTTTTCCTGAAGCGCAAAGAAATAACTACTTATTCTTGGCTTCTTTACGTGCCTTGGTGTCCTCGATGACTTTTTCAGACACATTTTGTGGGCAGGGAAGATAATGCGAGAATTCCATGGAAAACTGACCGCGGCCAGAAGTCATGGTTCTCAAGCTGCCAATGTAACCAAACATCTCGGCCAGCGGAACCTCAGCCTTGATGCGAACACCAGTGACGCCGGGTTCCTGATCCTTGATCATACCGCGGCGCCGGTTTAGATCCCCAATTACGTCACCGACGTGATCTTCTGGAGTGAACACATCGACCTTCATTATTGGTTCAATCAATTGCGGGCCTGCTTTGGGCATCGATTGACGGTATGCGCCCTTGGCAGCCAGTTCGAATGCAATAGCGGAGGAGTCCACAGCGTGGACAGCACCGTCGTAGAGCTCGATGTCAACGTCCAGCATGGGAAAGCCTGCCAGGGGGCCTGCTGCCATCATCATTGAGAAGCCTTTTTCAATTGCGGGGAAGAACTCCTTGGGAACATTACCACCAACAACACTGGAGCGGAAAGTGAATCCGGTGCCGGGCTCATTGGGTTTGATACGGTAATCAATCTTACCGAACTGGCCAGAGCCGCCAGACTGTTTCTTGTGAGTGTAGCTGTCTTCGATGGCCTGTTTAATGGTTTCACGGTAAGCGACCTGGGGTTCGCCGACAACCAGTTCGACACCGTAAGTACGTTTGAGAATGTCCACTTTAATATCCAGATGGAGTTCGCCCATACCTTTCAGGATAGTTTCACCAGAGTCTTCATCGGTTTCCACGCGAAAAGAAGGGTCTTCTGCAATCATTTTGCCGATTGCAATACCCATTTTTTCGGAACCGCCCTTGTCTTTGGGTGCGACCGCGATTGATATAACTGGATCTGGAAAAACCATGGCTTCCAGAGTGCAGGGGTGGTTCGGATCGCAGAGGGTGTGACCTGTTTGAACGTTCTTCATGCCGACAACTGCGACGATGTCGCCCGCCTGGGCACGATCAATTTCGTTGCGCTCATTGGCATGCATCTCCACCATGCGGCCGATGCGTTCGGTTTTTCCGGTGAAAGAGTTCAAGACGGAGTCGCCTTTTTTGATCACCCCGGAGTAGACGCGAATAAAGGTAAGGGCACCAAAGCGATCGTCCATGATTTTAAATGCCAGTGCGCGCAGGGGCTCACTGATAGAAACGGTGGCGACTTCGCCAGTGGGCTCGCCGGTTTCGTCGGTGAGGTCCTGCGGGTCAACTTCAGTGGGGCTTGGCAGGTAATCTACGACAGCGTCGAGAATCAGCTGCATGCCCTTATTTTTAAAGGCGGAGCCACAGTATGTGGGGAAGAAATCGAGTTTGCGTGTGCCGTCGCGGATACAGCGCTTAAGATCTTCAATGGAGGGTTCTTCGCCTTCCATATAGGCCATCAACAAGTCGTCGTCCTGTTCGACAGCGGTTTCCACCAGGTGCTCGCGGAATTCGGCAACCTTGTCAGCCATGTCTGCGGGAACATCTGTTATCTGGTAATTCTCTGGCAAGCCAGTTTCGTCCCATACATAGGCTTTTTGTGTCAGCAAGTCGACGACGCCGACAAACTCGTCTTCAATGCCTATAGGCAAGGTCATTACTAGTGGGTTGGCGCCCAGTACCTTTTTAACCTGGGCGACTACGCGATAGAAATCAGCTCCCATGCGGTCGAGTTTGTTGACGAAAATAATGCGCGCAACTTCAGAGTCGTTGGCGTAACGCCAGTTGGTTTCGGATTGGGGTTCAACACCGCCAGAACCACAGAACACACCAATACCACCATCAAGTACCTTGAGTGAGCGGTAGACTTCTACAGTGAAGTCTACGTGCCCCGGAGTATCGATGATATTGAGACGATGTTCTTTCCAGAAACAGGTGGTTGCTGCAGACTGGATGGTAATGCCACGCTCTTGCTCCTGTTCCATGAAGTCGGTAGTTGCCGCGCCGTCATGTACTTCGCCAGTTTTATGGATCTTGCCGGTGAGTTTAAGGATGCGTTCAGTGGTTGTGGTTTTACCCGCATCCACGTGAGCGAAAATACCGATGTTTCTGTATTGGGCTAAGTCTGTCATTGCTCCACTCGTTGAATCATTCAGATGTTAAAAAACCGGGGTCAAAGCCGGGAGGCTTCGACCCCAGGAATACGCAAAAATTGGCGCGACATTCTACATATTTTTTGCCATAAAGGTGTATTTTTTGGTCAAAAATATCAGAATAATTAATAGAAGAAAGAGCTTCGCTGGCAAGGGCTTTTAAAAAGAAGGCTCAGAGCTGGAATCAGCTTGGAAAACCTGAGGTTAATTTGTTTTTTTGGTTGCCATAAAAAGCTGACGATCAAGGCGCTATTTATAGTACCCGGCTTATACCAAAAGATTTCTGTGTTTGGTGTTGACCATGACGGGGGGAATCTATAGAATTCGCGCCTCTTTGACGCCGGCTCCCTCAAGGATGCTGGCGTTAATAGTAAAAGCGGCTTTAAAAACAATAAGTTACAAATAGTTTTTTTTGTTTTGAAGCCAACGTTGTTTAAAAGATTTAGTTGGAATTTTGCACATGCAGAATCAAAACATCCGGATTCGCCTTAAGGCATTCGATCACCGTCTTATTGATGTCTCTGCGAAAGAGATTGTTGACACAGCCAAGCGAACCGGCGCGGCAGTACGCGGCCCTATTCCTTTGCCTACCCGCAAAGAGAGATACACCGTACTGATTTCTCCGCATGTAAATAAAGATGCGCGCGATCAATATGAGATTCGCACGCACAAGCGTCTTCTGGATATTCTCGATCCAACAGAGAAAACAGTGGATGCGCTAATGAATTTGGATCTGGCCGCAGGCGTAGAAGTACAAATCAGCTTGGGTTAAGAGTAAATAGCTTTCAGCTGCTCTTTGTATCTAGAGCAACTGAAAGTGGTGTAACGCTCTGAAATGGGCGGCCATAGCGGGTAACAGCCCCGTACACGAGAGGAAAGAAAATGACTATTGGTCTAGTCGGCCGCAAAAGCGGCATGACGCGTATTTTTGCTGAAGACGGTGCTTCTGTTCCGGTCACTGTGATCGAAGTTGCGCCTAATCGCATTACGCAAATCAAAACCGCAGAGTCTGATGGCTACACAGCTATCCAGGTTACTGCAGGTGCTCGTAAGGCATCCCGTGTAAACAAAGCTGAAGCTGGCCACTTTGCGAAGGCAACTGTGGAAGCCGGTCGTGGCCTTTGGGAATTCCGTTGTGATTCCGTTGATGGCCTAGAAGTTGGCGGTGAGCTTACTGCTGAATCTTTTGAAGCCGGTCAGAAAATTGATGTTACCGGTATCTCCAAGGGTAAAGGGTTTCAGGGCGGTGTTAAGCGCTGGAACTTCCACATGCAAGATGCTACCCACGGCAACTCGCTCTCCCACCGCGCTCCAGGCTCTATTGGCCAATGCCAAACTCCTGGTCGTGTGTTCAAGGGTAAAAAGATGGCCGGGCATATGGGTTCTGAGCGTGTTACTACCCAGAATTTGGAAATCGTACGCGTTGATCTGGAACGTAACCTGCTCCTTGTTAAAGGTGCAGTTCCGGGTGCGCCTGGTGGCGATGTAATCGTCAATCCAGCAGTCAAGGCTTAAGGTTTAGAGGTTTATTATGGAACTGACTATTGCAGCTCCAAAAGGCAAAAAGAAGGGCGGAACTGTTGAAGTCTCCGAGTTGACCTTCGGCCGCGAGTTCAATCAGGATTTGGTTCATCAGGTTGTCGTTAGCTATCTTGCTAACGCTCGCCAGGGAACCAAGAAGCAAAAAAACCGCTCTGAAGTATCTGGTGGTGGTAAGAAGCCCTGGCGCCAAAAAGGCACTGGCAGAGCACGTGCCGGAACTATTCGCAGCCCGTTGTGGCGTAGCGGAGGGGTCACTTTTGCAGCGCGTGCAGACCAAAATCACAGTCTTAAGCTTAACCGCAAGATGTATCGTGCCGCCATGCGATCCATTCTTTCCGAGCTTGCCCGGCAAGAGCGACTTTTGATTGTTGAATCCTTTGATATGGATGCACCCAAAACCAAAGATTTGGTGGCCAAGCTTGATGGCTACAGTGTTGGCAACGTTCTCATTGTTGCCGATGAGGTCAGTGAAAATCTTTATCTTTCAGCGCGTAATTTGCACAGAGTAGATGTGCGCGACGTAGCGAACATTGACCCAGTCTCTCTTGTCGGTTCAGACAAGGTGATGGTTACTGTTTCTGCACTCAAGCAAATCGAGGAGATGTTGGCATGAGCACTGCGAATCAAGAACGTCTTTTGAACGTTATCCGCGCTCCACACATTTCTGAAAAAACAGCGATGGCAAGTGAGCAGGAAAACCAGTATGTATTTAAGGTTGCTGTGGATGCGACCAAGCCTGAAATTAAGGCGGCAGTAGAGTCTGTATTCAGCGTCAGCGTTGAACGGGTTCGTGTCATCAACATGAAAGGCAAGGTTCGCCGTACCCGAAATGGTCTGGGTCGTCGCAATGACTGGAGGAAGGCTTATGTGAGCCTGGCCGAAGGTCAGCAAATTGATTTTACAGCAGCGATTTGAGGATTGATTAGACATGGCTATTGTTAAACGCAAACCAACCTCATCAGGTCGCCGTCATGTGGTCAACATCGTACATGTTGATTTGCATAAAGGCGGGGCTTACGCGCCGCTGACTGAGAAGAAGACCAAGACCGGTGGGCGTAACTCTGCAGGTCGCATCACTACCCGTCATCGAGGTGGTGGACATAAGCAGCTTTATCGAATTATTGATTTTAAGCGCAATAAGGATGCTATCCCGGCTCGTATTGAGCGTCTGGAATATGATCCAAATCGTAGTGCGCTGATTGCTCTAGTTGTTTATGCAGATGGCGAACGCCGTTACATTATTGCACCCAAGGGTGTCAAAGCTGGTGATCAGGTACAGTCTGGCTCCGGCGCACCAATTAAGCCGGGTAATGCCTTGCCTCTACGCAATATTCCGGTGGGTAGTGTTATTCACTGCATTGAGCTGAAAGCTGGCAAGGGTGCACAATTGGCCCGCAGTGCAGGAGCCAGTGTGCAGCTGGTTGCCCGTGAGGGGCAATACGCTAGTTTGCGCTTGCGCAGCGGTGAAATGCGTAGAGTTTTGTCCGATTGTCGTGCAACTTTGGGTGAAGTATCTAACAGTGAGCATAGCCTGCGCTCGCTAGGTAAAGCAGGTGCTGCTCGCTGGCGAGGTGTTCGTCCGACTGTTCGTGGTGTTGCCATGAACCCGGTTGATCATCCGCATGGTGGTGGTGAAGGCCGCACCTCTGGTGGTCGTCATCCTGTGTCTCCCTGGGGTACGCCTACCAAGGGATATAAGACTCGTAAGAACAAACGTACGGACAATATGATTGTTCGTCGTCGTAACAAGTAATCAGGCGGAGAGAATAAGATATGACTCGTTCGCTAATTAAAGGTCCTTTTATAGACGCTCACCTGCTTAAGAAAGTAGATGCAGCTGTAGCTAATAACGATCGCAAACCGATCAAAACTTGGTCGCGTCGCTCTACCATTTTTCCTGAAATGGTTGGGCTGACTATCGCGGTGCACAATGGTCGCCAGCATGTCCCTGTACTGATCAACGAAGAAATGGTTGGTCATAAGCTCGGTGAGTTTGCGATGACCCGCACTTTTAAAGGTCACGTGGCCGACAAGAAGGCTCGCTAGGAGTAGATGATGGAAGTAGCAGCAATTTTGCGCAGCGCTCGACTTTCTGCCCAGAAGGCGAGACTGGTTGTTGATCAAATTCGAGGTAAAACCGCTGAAGAGGCTTTGGATGTTTTGGCATTCAGCCCTAAAAAAGGCGCACATCTGGTGAAAAAAGTACTGGAATCAGCAATTGCAAACGCTGAGCACAATGAAGGTGCTGATGTCGACGAGCTGCGTGTTTCTACCGTATTTGTTGATGAGGGGTTCACCATGAAGCGAATCAAGGCGCGTGCCAAAGGCCGTGCTGATCGTATTCATAAACAAACCTGTCATATCACAGTAAAAGTAGCAGACGAGGCTGGAGAGTAATCATGGGTCAGAAAGTACATCCAACTGGCATTCGTCTGGGTATCACCAAGAAGCATCTATCTATTTGGTATGCCGAAAAGCAGGATTACGCAAACAAATTGCACGCTGATTTGCAGGTTCGCGAGTACCTGACCAAAAAATTGGGTCATGCATCCCTTAGCCGGATTGAAATTGAGCGTCCCGCGTCCAGTGCGCGTGTCACTATTTATACCGCTCGCCCTGGTGTGGTGATTGGGAAAAAAGGTGAGGATGTTGATCGTCTTCGCGCTGAACTGAACAATATGATGGGCGTTCCTGTTCAGATCAATATTGAAGAAGTCCGCAAGCCGGATCTTGATGCTTCACTGGTTTCGCAAAGTGTTGCTCAACAGCTTGAGCGTCGAGTGATGTTTCGCCGCGCTATGAAGCGTGCGGTTCAGAACGCCATGCGAGGTGGGGCTGAAGGCATCAGGATTCAGGTAAGTGGTCGGCTTGGAGGGGCAGAGATTGCTCGTACTGAATGGTACCGCGAAGGTCGTGTGCCTTTGCATACTCTTCGTGCAGACGTGGACTATGCCACTGCAGAAGCTATGACCACTTACGGCATTATCGGTGTCAAGGTCTGGATCTTCAAAGGCGAGATCATTGGCGGCGAAGAACAGGCTGATACCAATACTGGTAAAGGCCGTTCTGGTAAAAAATCATAAGGTAGCGACAGATGTTACAGCCAAAACGTACTAAATTTAGAAAAGTCCAGAAGGGTCGTAACCGTGGTTTGGCCCTGCGTGGCAGTAAAGTCAGCTTTGGCGAATATGCGTTAAAGGCTACAACTCGTGGCCGTATCACAGCTCGTCAAATTGAAGCAGCGCGTCGTGCCATGACTCGTCATGTAAAACGTGGCGGAAAGATCTGGATTCGTGTATTTCCTGACAAGCCGATTACGCAGAAGCCACTGGAAGTACGCATGGGTAAAGGTAAAGGCGCCGTTGAATACTGGGTTGCCCAGATCAAGCCTGGCAAGGTCCTTTATGAGATTGAAGGTGTGTCTGAAGAACTGGCGCGCGAAGCATTTGAGCTCGCGGCGCGCAAGCTTCCAGTGCGAACCAATTTTGTTAAACGCACGGTGATGTGATGAAAGCCAGCGAATTGCGTGAAAAATCAGTAGAAGATCTGAACCAGCAGTTGATTAAACTGCGCAAAGAGCAGTTAAGCCTGCGCATGGCCCAGGCAACTGGTCAGCTGGGTGAGACTCACAAGGTGCGAGAAGTGCGCCGGGACGTGGCTCGAGTAAAAACCGTACTCGCTCAAAAGGCAGGTGAATAGGAATGGCAGAAGAACAAGCGAAAACTACTCGTACCGTTAGCGGTCGTGTAGTCAGTAACAAGATGGATAAAACCATTTCAGTCGAAGTCGTTCGACGGGTGAAGCACCCCATTTATGGCAAGTACGTGATGAAAACTTCCAGGGTTCACGCGCACGATGAAAATAATGAGTGCAAGCAAGGCGACCTTGTAACAGTCGCTGAACACCGCCCTCTGTCAAAAACCAAAACCTGGACGCTGCTTCGTATCGACGAACGCGTTGCTCAGGTTTAAGACGTTAAGGGTTATTTGGAGTTTAGAAAATGATTCAAACAGAGAGCTATCTTAATGTTGCAGACAACTCTGGTGCTCGCCAGGTTATGTGCATCAAGGTGCTGGGCGGCTCCAAGCGTCGTTATGCACGTGTAGGTGACATTATTAAGGTGACCATAAAGGAAGCGATTCCTCGCGGTAAGGTTAAAAAAGGCCAAGTGATGAATGCCGTGGTGGTTCGCACTCGCAAAGGTGTTCGCCGTCAGGACGGTTCGATTATTCGTTTTGACGACAATGCGGCCGTTTTGCTGAATGCCCAGAATGCTCCTATCGGTACCCGAATTTTTGGGCCGGTAACTCGTGAGCTTCGCAGTGAACAATTTATGCGAATTATTTCACTGGCACCCGAAGTAATTTAATCGGCCAGTCAAGAAAACGAGACGATAGAAATGGCTAAAAAATTAAGACGAGATGACGAGATTGTTGTCATCGCCGGGAAAGATAAAGGCAAGCGCGGAAAAATTACCCGTGTCATGCCCGACGGTCGTCTGATTGTAGGTGGCGTTCAGGTGGTTAAAAAACACCAGAAGCCAAATCCTCAGATGGAAATCCCTGGCGGCATTATTGAGAAAGAAGCACCGATCGACGCGTCAAACGTTGCGATCTGGAATACGTCTGCCAGTAAAGCAGATCGCGTTGGCTTCAAAGTGCTGGAAGATGGCAATAAAATACGTGTATATAAATCCAGCGGCGAGGTTATCGAGGCTTAACAGGCCCTATAAGAGAATAGCGAAATGGCAAATTTCAAAGATCTATACAAAAACGAGATCACGGCCAAGCTAAAAGAAGAGCTGGGCCTCAATAACGTCATGGAAGTGCCGCGCATTACCAAAGTCACCCTGAACATGGGTGTAGGCGAAGCGCTGGGCGACAAAAAATTGCTGGAGAACGCCGTGCGCGATCTGGAAGCAATTTCTGGTCAAAAAGTTCAGGTAACCAAGGCGCGCAAATCCGTGGCTGGATTCAAGGTTCGTGAGGGGTGGCCCATTGGTGCCAAAGTGACCCTGCGCGATGAGCGTATGTACGAATTCCTGCAACGCCTGGTTGATATCGCTATTCCGCGTATTCGTGACTTTCGTGGACTCAACCCGAAGCAATTTGATGGGCGCGGCAACTTTTCTATGGGAGTTAGCGAGCAAATTATTTTTCCGGAAATTGAATACGACAAAGTAGACAAACTACGTGGTTTGGATATTTGCATCACGACTACTGCACGTAATGATGACGAAGGTCGTGCTCTTTTGCGCGCTTTCAATTTCCCTCTGCGAGGTTAATTAGATACATGGCTAAAACAAGCATGGTAGAGCGTGAAGTCAAACGCGCTAAAACAGTTCAAAAATATGCGGCAAAACGTGCTGAGTTAAAGGCTTTAATTAAAAATCCTTTGACCAGCGAAGAAGCACGGTGGGAAGCTCAGATGAAGCTTCAAAGCCTTCCGCGAAATGCCAACCCGGTACGCCAGCAACGTCGTTGTCGTCTGACTGGTCGTCCGCATGCCGTATATCGCAAGTTTGGTCTTTGTCGTAACAAACTGCGTGAACATGCCATGAAAGGGCACCTACCTGGTGTCGTTAAGGCCAGTTGGTAAGAGGAAAGATAGATATGAGTATGCAAGATCCTATTGCCGATATGCTGACTCGCATTCGCAATGCCCAGGCTCGAAACAAGGTGACAGTGACCATGCCGGCCTCGACCAAAAAATTGGCTATTGCCCAGGTGCTGAAAGAGGAAGGTTATGTTTCTGATTTCGCCACCAACGATGAAGTAAAGAAAGAGCTGACAATTACTTTGAAATATTTCGAAGGAAAACCAGTTATTGAAGAGATTAGTCGATATAGCCGCCCAGGCTTGCGCGCCTACACTTCGGCCTCAGAGATGCCAAGTGTGCGCGGTGGATTGGGAGTTGCCATTGTTTCGACTAACCTCGGTGTAATTACTGATCGCGTTGCGCGTGCCAAAGGCGTGGGTGGCGAGGTTATTTGTACCGTATTTTGATTCGGGTGTAGACAAATGTCTCGAGTAGCTAATAGTCCTGTTTCTGTGCCCAAGGGTGTTGACGTCAAAATTGATGGCAGCCTGATTACTGTAAAGGGTGGCAAAGGTGAACAAATTGTGAGCCTCCATTCGTCAGTTACTGCAGTGCAGGAAGAAGAAGTAATTCGCGTGAAGCCGGCTGACGAAAATCAGCCTGATATGGCAATGGCAGGTACTATGCGTGCCTTATTAAATAATGCCGTAGTGGGTGTATCTGAAGGCTTCGAAAAGAAACTGCAATTGATGGGCGTAGGTTATCGTGCCAAATCCAGTGGGCAGACTCTGGACTTAACCCTGGGGTTTTCCCACCCGGTAGTCTATGAAGTGCCCAAGGGTGTAAGTGTTGAAACTCCCTCGCAAACTGAAATTGTTCTCAAGAGTGCTGATAAGCAGTTACTCGGTCAGGTGGCCGCCGAAGTGCGCAGCCACCGTCCACCTGAGCCTTATAAAGGCAAGGGTGTACGCTACGCTGATGAACGTGTTCGCTTGAAAGAAGCGAAGAAAAAGTAAGTAGGTAAAAGCATGGCTGACAAAAAAACGTCTCGTATTCGTCGTGCTCGTCGCGCACGCGCCAAGATCAGTGAACTACGTGTTCACCGACTTTGCGTGCACAGAACGCCACGACACATTTATGCGCAGGTAATTGCTCCTTCTGGTGAACAGGTTGTTGCGGCAGCTTCTACGGTAGAAAAGGATCTGCGTAAAAAAGCCACAGGTAACGTTGATGCGGCCAAGGCAGTTGGCGCCCTGATCGCGGAACGTGCCAAGAACGCGGGTATTACATCCGTTGCTTTTGACCGAAGTGGTTTTAAATACCACGGGCGCGTTAAGGCGCTAGCGGATGCGGCTCGTGAGTCTGGACTTGAATTCTAAGGTAATTGGCTAATGGCACTGCAAAATAGAGAAAAAGATCCTTCTGAAGGTTTGTTGGAAAAACTGGTTGAAGTTAACCGTGTTGCCAAAACCGTCAAGGGTGGTCGTATATTTACTTTCACCGCGCTGACAGTGGTTGGCGATGGTAATGGTCGAGTTGGTTTTGGCCGCGGTAAATCCCGCGAAGTACCGACAGCAATCCAGAAAGCTATGGAGGCTGCTCGTCGCAATATGATTAGCGTAGAGCTGGATGGCAACACCCTGCACTACGCAAGTACTTCTGTGCATGGGTCCTCCAAAGTTTATATGCAGCCCGCATCGGAAGGTACAGGTGTCATCGCTGGTGGCGCCATGCGTGCTGTACTTGAATTGGCTGGAGTACAAAACGTCCTGGCCAAATGTTATGGCTCTACAGCACCGGTGAATGTGGTTCAGGCGACTTTTAAGGCCCTGAAAAACATGAAATCGCCAGAAGGTGTGGCCGCCAAGCGTGGTCTGGGCAT
>Ga0222652_1000299_pt1 | contig 23472 bp, 21 predicted proteins | sample AntAcemetagen371_FD_179803 | JGI IMG/M metagenome (GOLD analysis project Ga0222652, IMG submission 179803) | Saline water microbial communities from Ace Lake, Antarctica - #371 | ecosystem: Environmental > Aquatic > Non-marine Saline and Alkaline > Saline | place: Antarctica: Ace Lake... | reverse complement strand
GCCGCCAGCTCCGCAAACACGTCCCCAGCAGAGGGCGCGTCGCTGGGGGCCGCAACCCCCACCACCTGCAGCGCCGCCGCCTTCGGCCGCCCGCGACGCCCCGCCAGCGCCGCAGCCCACCCCGCCGGCAGCGCCGCGCCCAGCTCAGCGGCCTCCGCAGACACCTCCGCAGCGCACACGCCCGCGCGCCGACACGCGCCCCCCCACGCCGACAGCGCGGCGCCCCCCAGCGACGCGCTCGGAACAGGACACCCGCGCACGCGCGCCACGCCCCACCGACGCAGCACGCGCTCGCACGCAGCGGCGTCCAGACCCGCCACGCGCGCAGCCACCTCGCACACACCCACCATCTGTCGCTCTGCTCGGACGCTCATTCTCAAATACCTTGATTGACTGACCACACTCCACGTGATGTGATTCATTTTTTATTTGCCACCTTTAGAAAAGGTGGCGCCAAACCTACAACAATTTAGTTTTCTAGAATTGCGAGACACTACCCTATTCTGAATTCAGATGACACGGCCTCCATAACCATAGGGAACACCGGTTCAATTGCCTTTGCACATGCAATTGCTACCTCGCGGCGTTCCTTCTGTGTTCCGTTTTAAATTACCAAGTGTGTAATTCACATAACATTCTATAATTACAAATGACAATACACTAAGAGTTTCATGTCTTGAAATAATTTAACATGATAACACCAATAAGAATGGTAATCATCGCAAATAGTTCGTTCACCGATATAGTCTGATTTAAGAAGTAGTATCCCGCAATAGCTATGAAGACCGGATAAATGGAAAATATAAAATTGACAAAGTAGAGCTTTTCTGTTGTAATAATTACATAGTAATAATAGGTGAACATCAGGCCAACAACAGAACTCAATATAATGAGCGACGCATACTGGAAGGTCATCACGCGCATAACGTCTTGATGAACTTTAGTACGTTCAAAGACGAACGCGTACAAAACCAATCCCACTAGTATGTTCGCAACAACAAAAATCAGTATGAGTGATTCAGGCGCAATCTTATCAACGAGTTTCTTATAAACGACATCGCGCACCGCCAGTCCGACAAACATCAATAAAAAACTAAATTGCAAAATCATTTTACTATATAATTTTCTAATATTATATTATGGAGAACTCTATTAAACCAAAACTTAAACGACCGGTGCCCACTGGTCCTATGATCCCCGACTCAGTATACCCGCGTAAACGCACATCACCATTAAGCAATTTACAACCCACAATGAAAAATCACTTCATACCTATACCAGTACCTCCAAAGGCAATGCTCATGAAGAGATATAATCCATCCACGTCCAAGAGTGTAAGCCCATTTGCGCCATCATCGCAGTTTCACGAAGAAGATGTGGAATTTGCTAAATCAGAAAAACCTCTCCCAGCCGGCATGTACGTAGGAAAAATAGAACGCGACAAATACGGAGAATTAGCGCAACGAGTGGCTTCTCCTGTATTCACAGGCGTTGAACAATATATCAACCCGAAGCACACTGACTATGGAGCATACGAACGTGAAGGACATTGGGGCATATATGACACAAATTTTCGAGGAGGTAGGCGCAAAAAACGTAAAACAAGACGTACACGTAAAATACGAAAAACTCGTAAAATACGAAAAACTCGTAAAAATACTAAATCAAAACGTAGAAAACGTTAAGATAATAGATTAAAAATCGTCGTTGATTTCAAATGTTCGTAAATCAGTACTTGAAGAAGTTCCACCAACATTTGCCTTGGAATACTCGGCAACACGCGATTCAAAGAAGTTCGTACGGCACTCTAAGTTGCTTCGGTTCATAAAAGGAAAGGGATTCATCACCTTCCACAATTTGGCATACCCCAGCTGAACAAGCAGTCTATCGGCCACGAACTGAATGTACTCTGTCATCAACCCCGAATTCATACCCAGCATGGCGCATGGGATGCTATCAATGATAAAGTCCTTCTCCACATCTAGCGCATCCTTGAACATAGCATGCACATCATCCTGTGGGACCTTGTTGACTATCATTGAATAAAGCAAAATAGCAAACTCTACATGCAGCGCCTCATCGCGACTAATGAGTTCGTTGGAAAAGGTGAGACCGGGCATCTTTCCCCTTTCTTTCAGCCAAAAGATGGAACAGAATGCGCCAGAAAAGAAGACGCCCTCCACTATAGCAAATGCAATGAGTCTCTGCCCGAAAGAGGCGTTCTTATCGGCAATCCATTTAAAGCACCAATCGGCTTTCTTTTTTATGCATGGTATGTGGGTAACCGCGTTGAATATCCGTTCTCTCTCCTCTGGCTCCTTCACATAGGTATCTATCAATAAACTATATGTATGCGAATGAATATTCTCAATGGCCTCTTGGAACCCGTAAAAGAACTTGGCCTCCAGCAACTTGACCTCGTTAATAAACCTCTCTCCCAGATTAATGTTTACAATTGTATCACTTGAGCTAAAAAATGCAAGAATGTGTTTTATGAAGTATCTTTCATCATTACTGAGACCATTCCAGTCATCTGTATCCCTGCTGAAATCTATTTCCTCTGGTGTCCAAAAAGCAGACACCGCCTTTTGGTACATATCCCAAATTTGCGGGTATTTAATAGGAAAAATAGTGAGACGATTATCGTCTTGCATTAGAATCTCTTCAGTATCAGCTATGGGTTTACTAAAAACAGACATATACATATGTAAACATAAATATTTGTGTTTATATATTTTTATAATTATCATGTAGTATAACAACAATGTACATTGATAGAAATGCAATGGAAGAGATTTTATCCATGTATAACATTACTTGTCAGGGAGTATTACATTTAGGTGCTCATTATTGCGAAGAAATAGACGTATACGAGCATCATTTGAAGTTGGGTTGGGATAAAATGATATGGATAGACCCGATGTCTGAACACATCGAATATAGTAAAAATATGGGTATCCCCAACTTATATCAGGAAGTTATTGGGGACACGGACGACAAGGAGGTTGTATTTAATGTTGCGAATAATGGCGAATCATCCAGCATATTAGAACTGAAAGACCACGCGGTTCATTATCCACACATTCATTATACGGATAAACGCACAATGAAAACAATTACCATAGATACATTTATGAAAAAGTATAATTTAGACGCATTCAAGTATGATTTTTGGAACTTGGATATCCAAGGAGCCGAGTTAATGGCATTAAAAGGAGGGTGTCATTCATTAAAACATGCAAAAGTTGTTTATCTAGAAGTGAATGCAGTTGAATTGTACAAGGGGTGTCCATTGGTAAAAGATATTGATAATTTTATGAAACTCCATGGGTTCATGCGAATTTTTAATTCTATAAAGCATTCGGATAAATTTGGAGATGCTATGTACATAAGAAATGATATTATAGAACAAAATATAGAAGCAATTACAAAGAGCATTGTGACAATAAAAAGAGAATTTCACCTATTCTCGGAGAGAATCGTGTCGGAACCAATAAAACGGGCCAATAACAACCCAATATTGTAATTATTATATCAATCATGACAGATATAACAATTATTACGCGCTGCATGTCAAGCAACCCTCGGACTCATCCTTTATTTCCGGTCCATTTGCATTGGTTGTAGAGGGGTCTAGTGTAAACTTTTGTGTTTTTACGCGGGGTCTGTTTCGCAAATAATAGCTACCTGTTTTCAATCCGTGCGACCAGCCATAGAAATGCATACTGGATAATTTCTTGAAATCGGGCTCTTCCATGAAAATATTCAAGCTCTGGGATTGGCAAATAAAAGGCCCCCGTTCTATGGATAGGTCAATCAGCGTCTTTTGTTTTATTTCCCAGACATTTTTATAGACCTCTCGCAACTCCTTGGGTATCTCTTCAATGTTCTGCACGCTGCCCTCATTGACCATAATACTATTTTTCATTGCATCATTCCATAGTCCAAGCTTTATCAGGTCGCGAATCAGGTACTTGTTCATGACAACAAACTCGCCACTCAATGTCTTGCGTTTGAAGATATTGTTGGTGAATGGTTCAAAACTTTCATTGAAGCCCATAATCTGGCTAGTAGATGCAGTCGGCATGGGCGCGACGAGGAGACTATTACGAAGCCCGTATTTTACAACATTGTTTTTAAGAAGGTCCCAGTCATATCTGTCGCTTGGCGCGACCCCCCACAAATCAAACTGAAGATGTCCTCTGGACGCAGGAGAACCAGCAAACGTGCAATAACTTCCTGGATAAGTTGTGCCATTGTTTATATTATTCGTCTCATATTCATTGAGCTTCAAATAGGTTCTATTTGCATCCGAGTCTAGCAACGATTCTCCCCGTTCAATGACCTCACTTATCATATTATGCCGTTTCATGGAAATTTCCATAGACGTTTCAATTGCTGCATGGTAGATAGTCTCAAATATTTTCCTGTTGACGTCGTTTGCCATTTCACACTCAAATGGAATGTGCATGATTGCAAATACGTCGGCAAGTCCCTGTACACCGATACCCACCGGACGATGTCGCAGATTAGAGCGACGTGTCTTTGGTGTGGGGTAGAAATTCTTGTCTATAATCTTGTTCAAGTTTTTGGTTATAATTTTTACGTTTTCATGTAGCATTGCGTAGTCAAATGCATGCGCGCCATCGTCAGCCTCTTTCATATAAGTCGGCAAGCAAATACTGGCTAAGTTACATACAGCGGTTTCCTCGTGATTAGAATATTCCATGATTTCACAACAGAGGTTGCTAGACTTGATGACCCCAAGGTTTTGCTGGTTAGACTTTTTGTTAGCAGCATCTTTATATAAAATATAGGGAGTGCCACCTTCTATCTGACACTCAAGAATTTTAAACCACAATTCCTGTGCGTTAATTTGTCTCACGAACATTCCCTGTTCTTCGTAAGACTCGTACAACTTTTTAAAGTCGTCGCCATAACAATCGCCGAGTCCTTTGCATTTGTCTGGACACATCAAGCTCCACACACCATTTGCCTTTACGCGTTCCATGAATAAGTCGGATACCCATAAAGCCAGAAACAAGTCGCGACACCGGTCTTCTTCGTTTCCATGATTCTTGCGCAACTGAATAAATGTCTCAATATCTGCATGCCACGTCTCCAAATATATAGCGAAGCTACCCAACCGCCTAGACCCTTGGTCAACATACCGAGCGGTCCCATTTAATACCCTCAACATGGGCACTATTCCGGTACTCTTGCCATTTGTTCCTCTGATATAACTCCCCTTTGCCCTAACATTGTGAATATGCAATCCGATTCCGCCGGCAAACTTGGAAATCAGCGCGCAATCTTTGATGGTGTTATAAATTCCCTCCAGACTATCGTCTTCCATCGCAAGCAGATAACAAGACGACATCTGCTGATGTCGGGTGCCTGCGTTGAACAACGTTGGCGTTGCATGCGTAAAATACTTGCGACTCATCAAGTCATACGTCTTGAGAGCGTCTTTAAAGTCGTCGTCGTGAATACCTAGCGCAACACGCATCCACATATACTGGGGCCGTTCGACTATGCGTCCACCTACCTTTGTCAAGTACGACCTTTCTAGGGTTTTAAACCCAAAATAGTCGAGGGTGTAATCGCGATTGTGGTCTATGTAACTATTCAATTTTTCTTTGTTATTCATGACAACATTGTACAATTTCTCGTTCACAAGGGGGCTGCTAGTACCCTCTGTATCCTTGTTATTGTACATCATTTGGATAGTTTCACTAAAAGAGGGACTTGTATTTTTATGGTGATTTGAAATAATAATGCGTGCGGCGAGCTGTCCATAATTAGGGTTATCTATCATCATACTACTACATAGCTGTGCGGCAAGTTCGTCAAGTTCCGAGGTATTCACTCCATTGTAAATTCGCCCACACACTTTTTGGGCAATATCATATGAATCTACCACAATTCCATCTGATAAGTGCTGGATTCGTGTCAATACCTTGTCAAAACTGACATCTTCGGTTTCGCCGCTTCTTTTCACAACCCGCATATTATACATATGTTCTTGGAAGATTTTTATGTTGTTTAACTACAATTTTTAGTCATTTGGCGTTTGTTATTATATAATAAAATATACCGAATTGAATATGCAGTACACATTGTGGTTTAAAGATTGCTCATACCAAAACAAGCATCTCGTTGGAGGGAAATGTAGCTCCCTAGGCGAATTATGCCATTTAGCAAAGATGATTAACTTTGATATTGCCGACGGGTTTGCAATAACAACCGAACTATATGACGAATACATACAACTAAACAACCTCTACGACCAGATAGAAGAGGGTTTGGAAATTGCAAAATCCTCTGGTATAGAGGAAATCGAAAAAACAGCCAATTCCTTGAAGAGCGCAGTATCAGGCGGCAAGTTCAGTGACAAACACATTGAATCAATCACCAAGTACTATCGCGACTTGTGCGAGCTCTACAACACCCCAAATTTGGAGGTGGCCGTACGTTCAAGCGCCATTGCAGAGGACATGCCCAACGCGTCGTTTGCTGGTCAGCAAGACACGTATCTCAATATTAGCGGCGTTGACAAGCTATTGACCGCAGTGAAAGACTGCTTTGCTTCTCTCTTCAACACCCGCGCTATTTCATACAGACATACCCACAATATCCCATACACCGAAATCAAAATTTCCGTCGCCGTCCAAAAGATGGTGCGCTCCGACATAGGAAGTGCTGGCGTGGCATTCTCCATCGACCCCGAAACAGGATACGACAAGGCCATTGTGGTAAACTCGTCGTATGGACTAGGCGAACTGGTTGTATCTGGTGGCGTAAAGCCAGACGAGATTATTATGGACAAGCGCATACTGCGCCACATCGACGGCGACCCTATTCTCAGCAAACAAAAGGGGGATAAGTTTTCCAAAATTGTATACGACGAGTCGGGGGGTGTGAAGGAGGTGGAAACCAATCTTCGCGAGAAAACAACCTATAGTATTTCAAACATTGAAGCCATTTCTCTTGGCCGCGCAGTCCTGTTACTGGAAGAAAGCTACTCCAAAATGTTCAACAAGAAGCTTGGCGTGGATGTTGAGTGGGCAATTGACGGCATTGACCACAAAATCTACATTATTCAGACACGCCCCGAAACTATCCACAGCAACAACGACTGCATGGAAATGACAAAACACGTGCTTGAAGAAACTGGTGAGGTGCTTGTTACTGGCGTAGCAGTGGGCGATAAAATTAGCAGCGGAAAGGTATGTGTTCTTTCTTCCATGAAAGAATATAGTAAATTCAACAAGGGCGACATTCTTGTCACCGAAATGACCACGCCCGATTGGGAACCCTTGATGAAAATATCGTCTGGCATCATTACAAACAAAGGCGGACGAACCTGCCATGCAGCCATTGTTGCGCGCGAACTGGGCTTAAACGCAGTAGTAGGCACCAGAGATGCAACCCATAAATTAAAAAATGACGACGAGGTGACTATCACTTGCGCGTCGGGCGAAACGGGGCTTGTCATGAAAGGGTTGTTGAAATACAAGATAGACAAGATTGAGATTAACACAAACCTAAAGCTTCCCATCAAGATGATGCTCAATGTGGGTAACCCTGAGAATAGTTTCTCCAGTTCCATGATTCCCAATAGCGGGGTGGGGCTGGCGCGCATGGAGTTCATTGTCAGCAACTACATTAAAATTCATCCTCTGGCATTGTGCGACTACCCCAAGTTGCGCGAGGATATTCGCGAAAAGGTGCATCATGAGCTTGGAAACGACCACCACAACGGCCGGTGGTACTTTATCAAGAGACTTGCGCGCGGAATGGCAAAGATTGCCAGCGCGTTTTACCCCAATAATGTGATTGTGCGTCTTTCCGATTTTAAATCCAACGAGTACCGAAACTTGGTTGGCGGCGAGTTGTACGAGCCACACGAGGAAAACCCCATGATAGGCTGGCGCGGCGCATCACGTTATTACTCGCCCGAATATGAAAAGGGATTCCAGCTTGAATGCGAGGCAATCAAATACGCGAGGGAAAAGATGAAAATGTCCAACATAGTGGTGATGATTCCTTTCTGCCGCACACCCAAGGAATGTCAGCTTGTCATTGACAAAATGGCGCAATACGGACTTGTGCGCGGCGAAAATGAGCTGAAGATTTACTTGATGTGCGAGATTCCCTCCAACGTCATTGAGGCAGACCACTTCAGCCCGATGATAGACGGCATTTCCATTGGCGGAAACGACCTTCTTCAATTGACACTCGGCGTTGATAGAGATAGCGATAGAATTACCCATCTGTCAAGCGACGAGAACTTGAGTTACCGACGCATGATTAGTCAAGCAGTAAAGACATATAAATCTAATGGTATCAAGGTGGGGTTCTGTGGCCAACAACCATCAGATAGCATTGAGTTCTGCGAGTTCTTAATTAACGAGGGCATTGACTCCATCTCAGTAACACCAGATTCTGCATTGAAAACAATTAGCAATTTAGGTAATCCAAATAGAAAACTCATGGTTAAGAAGGATTATACTATGGCCCATGACATTGTTAGCACCTGTAACACCTGTAACAACAACGATGTCGCAGCAACAAATATAACTAATACAATCAGAGGTTCAACTGGAAACATATATCAGGTAACATGCGTCAACGGGTGCAAAAAATGTACATGCGACGGATTCAAGTTCCGAAATACATGCAAACACACTTCAAATTGTAATAATTACACCATTGAAGATTTAAAATGGTACGCTTTTTAAGCGTACCACAAAATCGTAAAGGGCAACGTTACCGATAAATGAATTAAAAAGGCAAACACTTTCAGTGTTTGTCCCATTTTAAATCTTCATCGGTGTAAACATATAAGAATTAAGTTAAAAATTATATGTTTTAATTGAAGTATTCTATATAGTAGTATGGTTCTAATATTCATTCGTCACGGGCAATCCATATGGAACAAGGAAAACCGATTTACTGGATGGACAGACATCCTATTGAACGATACTGGAAGCCAAGAGGCGTTGGACGCAGGTATACTTCTACGCAACTACCATTTCAAGCACGCATATGTGAGCGCACTCCAACGAGCAAGCGCTACGTTTGAGTTAATAAATAAAATGGCAGCGGTCAAGTGTACAGATGTCACTATCACAGAAGACCTCAAGGAGCGCGACTATGGTGACCTTACCGGAAAGAACAAACAAGATATTAAGGACGAGTATGGGGAAGAGAAGCTCCATACGTGGCGAAGAAGTTACGCCACAGCACCCCCCAACGGCGAGAGCTTAGCACACGTACACAAACGTTGTGGCGGGGTTTACGACAGATGCATGAAAAGTAATGTTGAAAGCGGAAACGACGTTCTTGTGGTGGCACACGGAAATTCGTTACGCGCACTCTTTGTGCATTTGGGGTTCCATACCCCCGAGAGCATTGAATCATTCGAGATTCCTACGGGCATTCCCATTATGCTGGACATTAACACCAAGGAATACCATTATATCAACAGATATGAACTCTTGGGATATCAAGTGGTAGATAGTCGCGGCCAGCCCACTATTGAAGTCAAGTGCTATGACAAATGCACCAAAAAATGCGTGGGAAAGGGGTCCACCCCTAGCGGCGCCTCATGCGGCTCCAACGAAATGACGGAGTTACGTGACAATAACAAATCCCTCTACAAAGGAAAGTCGGTGTTCAAAGCGGTGGAGAACGTCAATAACGCCAACAAGAGCCTCGTGCTTACCAAAGATACATGCAAGTCTCTGCTCAACATTGATAAGCAGCTTCAGGCACTGGATACCAGCGACCTCAAGTCTGCAATTGGAGGGAACGCAATTACAGCCATGAGCTTTTGCATGGCCGACGTTGCGTCAAGGCTGACAAACAAAGAACTATACGAATACCTTGCAGATGTTTACAATACAAAGGTCAGCATCGATACGCTACCATCCCCTCTCGTAAACATTATCAACGGAGGCAAACATGGCGTCACAGACGAGCTCAAAATTCAGGAGTTCATGATATTCTCGCGAGAGAGCGCCAATGCCAGCGAACAGAATCGCATGATGTGCGAGACGTATCATACATTAAAACAACTTTTGGTAGAAAAATACGGACCGATGGCCAAGTCCATTGGCGACGAGGGTGGGTTCTGCCCCCCTATCTACACGTCGGAGGAGGCGCTCAGCGTTATTGAAGAATCCATAACCAAGGCGGGATATGTGGTCAACGAAGACATATTCATTGCACTGGATTGCGCCGCCAGCGAGTTTTACAACAAAGAGACTGGGTTGTACGAGGTGGAGAAGGGAAAGATGCTTACAGGTGAGCAACTGGTTGACTACTATGGCGATCTTATCCAGAAGCATCCAGCGTTGAAAAGTATTGAGGACGGGTTTGACGAAGCAGATTACGCATCGTGGATTTTATTCAATAAGAAATACGGCGACAACATCATGATTGTTGGAGACGACTTGTTCACGACGAACAAAAAACTTATTGCGCAAGGGCTGCGCGACAAGTGGGCGAATACTCTGCTGCTTAAGGTAAACCAGATTGGCACCATCACAGAGGCAATTGAGGGCGCCACCCTCCTGTTCAACGAGGGAGCCGAAGTCATAGTGTCGCATCGTTCAGGCGAAACGAACCACGCAATGCTCATTGATATTGCCGTAGGTATTGGAGCAAAGTATGTGAAAATAGGCAGCCCATGTCGCGGCGAGCGTGTCGCCAAATTCAACAGGTTACTGGAGATTGAGAAGCACTTGGAATACTGCAAATAGTGGGTTTGTATACACATAACGAATACACTATTGGGTCACGTCAATTCAAGACTCTCTTCTTCATGAGACATGTCATGTTCAATATTGTTGTCCTTGCATGGAGATGCGCCCTTTTGTAGTCTAGCCACCATAAAAAAACGCTTATATTTTTTGATACCATCCTTTGTGTACCCATCACTCTTACGTATAGGCTTCATCTGATAATGATATGTGCCGAGTAGTTGTCTCACCAAATTTAGCATGGGCCATTTTTGTGTCTTTCCAGCGTTTTCATGAAGGCATGTCAGGTAGGAAGTACTAAACCTTTTCTTGAGTTCGGGTATTTTAGGTCTAATTTTTTCATACACAGAGTCGCTTAATAACATCTCGCGCGGAATGATTGTTCCATGCATGTTATCTGGGTCAACAGCAAGTTCTTTAAGAATATATTGTGTAAGGTCGTCCATTATCATAGAATTTCATATTTTTTTTCGGTATATACTTTAAACCCTTGGTAATTTATACCAGCGAAGATTTAAACCCTTGAAGATTTAAATCTTCAAGGGTGTAAAACGGAACAAAAACATTACAATTTTAACAATATGTTCAATGATAAGGTAATTATACCAAATCAAATTCCGGAATAGTATATTGTCCATTCGGCCCCAGCACATACTTTGCGATAATTTTTGGATTGTGTTTGTTCATAATAATATCTTCCGTCTGGTAGACATTTAGGTTCTTGTCTATATAATATGTGATACCCATAATATCCTCGCCCCATACTTCCACCCGCTGCATGAGAGGAGTGTTATCAACGTCCACAGCCATAGACCCATTTGGCACCCCTTTTAGGTGTGTGCCGCAATATTCAAACCCCTCTTTTTTGCGGCGGGTGCATTGTTCGTTGCACGCTCTCTTTGCACAACATCTCTCAAATAGAGGCACTGCATTTTTTACACGTTTTCTTTTTATAAAGTCGTCTGCGGTAAATACAATTCCGTTATAATCATAGATAAATTTGATGATATTGCTTTGTTCTGCATCATCAAGTCCCGACTCCATAATCTTATTCTTCAATTCATTTTTAAAGCCAACCACATATTGTGTAACCTTCGTATTCAATCGTTTCTCCATTGCTATTAGTATAGTATGTATAGTAGAGGTTATGTTCTTTTCACTTTTTATTTAAATAGCAACTTAAAGGAGTCAAGTTGATTCATTGGTTAGTTCGGCAATCTTCATCTGTATGCTCGCGTCGTCTAGCTCTATTTCTACCTCTGCATCTAGCATTGGATCTGGAATAGCATCAGTTACAACAACTTCTAAAGCATCCTGTTCTCTTAAGTGCTTAATGTCTATATCATTATGGGTGTTCACAATAAGAGTATTTAATCGCTTGTTCACATAAGAAATATATTTTGTATGCTGTTCAATAATATACTCAACATGTTCCATATACATATCCAGTTCCTGCTTCACAAAGTTTGTTCCAAAAGCACACATGGTAACAAAATTGTGAATATTTAAGCCATTGCTCCGTTTTTCTCTAAACCCATCCAACTCCAGATTCTTTCGGTTGATAATCAGCTGAATAGACTTGAAAAGTTTACATAGATTTGTATGAAGCATTGCCAGTTTATCTGAGGGATATGGCATATACATATCCAAATCTAAATACACTGGAAACTGCTCTATACGCACATTGTCTTGCAGGGGTTTCTCTATTGGAAATCTTTCCGTATAAGATTGTAAAAGATATTTATAAATTTTATAGTAGTCTCCATAGGTACGATTTAGTATGAATGCATGACTTTTCTTTAAGTCACACACCTCATTTTCAAGATAGGTTATTTGAAACTGCAACGAATCTAACGCAAGAAACTGCAAGTCATTTTGCACATCTTTAGTAAGTGTTCTCTTTGTTTTCTTTAATTGTTCAATAAATGCATCTAGTATGTTCACCCCCTTGTCAATTGCTACGTTTTTTTCATTGAATGTAACAAATTTACTTTCAAATTGCACGATTCTATTATCCATATATATACAGACAACTATAAATATTACTAGTATATATAATGGCAGGAAGTACCACGGGGGCTTCAGATAGTAACCAGCAAAAACAGCTCGTCAAAAAAAATATTGAATGGACCAGCGACCACGAAAGAATTTTAATTGAATGGGCAGACAAAGCAATGTGTTACAGGTGGATGCATGCTAAAGCAAATACCATGTACACAAAACTTAATATTATGTTTACCATTCCTGTTATCATTATTTCCACGCTAACGGGTACAGCCAATTTTGCCCAAGACCGAGTTTCAAATTCATTTCAAGCCATGTTTGTTATGATTGTCGGCGGATTCAACCTCCTAGCAGGCATCATTTCAACCATACAACAATTCTTAAAAATCACCCAAACGAACGAGGCGCATCGCGTAAGCACCATTTCATGGGATAAGTTCTACAGAAATATTAAAATTGAATTGGCAAAACATCCAGTCGAACGCATACCCGTAGGACAAATGATAAAAATGTCCAAAGAAGAATTTGACCGACTCATGGAGACGAGTCCAGTTGTTCCAGAAAAGATCGTCCTAATGTTCAAAACGGAATTCTCTAGCAATTCCACAACGCATACATACAAGGACTTTCCAATTATCAAACCGGAAATATGCGACGCACTGGTGTCTACGCATTATATTCTTAATAAATGGAACAGCATTGAAGGGATTGAAGAAAGTATTGAGCAATACGATAGTGAAATTGAGTCTAAATTTATAGACGAGAAACGAAAGCATGACAACACGTTACAACAGATAAATGTATTCAAAGACAATTTTTTTAAGAAACAAGGCCGTCCACCCACGAGGAACGAAATAGTAGATAACCTGAAACAGCACATTGAAGAGGAGTTCTTAGAAAAAATAGTAAAACAGCATGAACATGCAAAAGCCGATAATAACGTATAATATGCTACAAAGCTCAGATAGTATACATTACATGTTAGTGACTATATTTCAGCTATTTTATGAGGCAACAATACATAGAAAATAAACAATGTTCCATAAAAATACATATATATCATATACACTTCGCTGTCAATACCATAGAAATCAGCAATCTTCGTGACAGAATATGCAATAAACAAGAACAACATAAAAAGTAGGAGAAACTTTTTAGTAAATACGTCTTCAATCATATATTTTACCAAGAAATAAATTACATAGATTATACCTACAGGTCAGTCATTAGGCTGAAAGGTCAACAAGTATTGCTGGTCGTAATCACGCAAGCACCACAATGGACCATCTTGGTATACACTTCCATCATCCAATTCAACGTCGCCTGCGTATATAGATTCATGTGTCATCTTCCAAATAGAATCGTGGTCTGTAATCCGCAGGGTCATTCTTGCACGTTTACATGCATTGTCATTGGTATCTGCAAGCTGCTGAGTTTTAAACAACGATTGGTCTATTACATCGTCTGGCTTATTAAGCATGACCTTTGTTTTTCCTAAAAACATGGCAAATCTGTATACAATACTTTTGTTAACAGCACTATTCTTCGTGTCTGCAGAAAAAATGGGGTTTAGGTAGTCGCGACAACGCTTCTTGGAATGCTCTAATGCAGATATATAATCAGTAAAATAGTACCCGACACCAAAGGGCGCCGAAAGTTCCGACGGGGTTATTCCAAACCGACTAATGAAATTGTATCCCTTCATGTTGCCGCCAACATATCCGACACTAGGAATCTCGTATGCATTGAGAAATGGCGTATACAAGAAAACAAACTCAGGATGGGTCTTAAAAAAATTATATATATCATCATTTACACCACACTTGAACACCTGACGCCTATTCACTACTTCATCTACCAACAAAAAATGCACATTTGAAAACATAATATTCATCATTATATTCACCTCGTTTGTGACATCAACAGAGTGAAACAAATATATACCAGTGTCATCTCTAAGGTATCCCATCACTCTACTCAGGGTGTCAATAAAATGAATGTCGCCCTTTCTGACACGAATGAACTGATACGCATGGGTTTCTGATGACAATTCAAATCCAAATAGCAAAAAGGGCACCTTTGCATTAGTATCAACCTTGTAAAATACCATGGTTATCACTTCATCGTCACCAATGTTTGCATAGTTCTGACTTAAGCCAGAGACAGCATTATAGCGATAGTCATTGTTTGTAATTTTAAATAGCGTGTTTTCACTGCCAAAGTCAGCACCCGTTCCTTGATACAATATATCTTGGTCATTGTATTCAACATCTTCAACCCCAATCTCTTCATCATAATACATATTATACGCATCATCATCTATACGCGCATGGGTTCCCACAGGCAACATGATATATATATATTTACAATTCCTCTAAATATATATTATTTATTATCTATTTTTCGTCGAATACTCTCTTTTACTTGCTCATCTCGGTTGTCTAGTATATATTTCGTTAACTCTTCCGCCGTATCATCATTCTTATAGTAACCCTTTAATACTTGAATAAGCGACTTTCCTGTAATCGCCTTCTTGACTATACTCTTTTTATAAGTAATAGATCCATCTTTCAGGTCAAAGCAGTCAATAGAGTTAGTTTTCATCACTTCTACAAGTGTCGCGTTTAGTCTCTTCTTGCGCTCATTGAGTAGTTTCACTTGAGCTTTGTGCGTATTTATATCAGTGTCAATTTGCACCCACTCCTTTATACTTTGCAGTAGTTCATCTTTTGTTTCCATGTATACACTATATAGAGATAGATTGTTGTTTTTAAGTATTGATTACTACACATTATGTGTTCCGCCGTCAATAGGCTTAGCATATGATGCATGCCGTCCACAATAGATGCTTCCGTTCTTAGCATTTGCGGTACATGCGTTGCCCGCATTTACACCGGATTTATAATTAGCGTGACATTTACTGGTTGAAATCACCACATTCGTCACAGGGATATCCACAATGAGGGCGTCATCGTTGAGTTCCGACAATAAATCAAGTATGTCACTAGAGTTATTTGGTGTCTGCGTCTGACACACAGGTTGCTCAGCTGTTTTCTTGTAAGCATCGTAGCTCTGTTTAAAATGTTCATAACAATAAACATGTTTTAATTTGTCTACAGACAAATCACTTGTAATAAGTATAGAGTGTGTTTTACCACGACATCTCATATGGTCACATTTACTATCAAATCTCAGAGTTATGTTAATATTAGGTATATCATTAAAGCATTTATCAACTTGTATCCAATTTACACCATGAACCCGCTTTAAACGCATTGCGGGTTTGAACGGCAACAAGTTGTGCTGAATATGTCTGCAGTATGGACACCGAACTTCATCCACGCTCAATTTTCGTATATCTAACCCGTTCTGTGTTTTTGACTTAACGACCTCGTTATAAAGAGGGCCGTAATTGAATTGATGTCCGCATTCTAGTCCAATGCTATTTTCAGCGTCCAGTTTCGTTCCAGCTATTAAACAAGTATTGTCTTCATTGTTCGTCAAATCAAATGTCTGAAGTTCTTTAAAAAAGTCAATTTTCCCCAATTCGTTCTTATATAAATGTGTCATAGATTAGTGTAATATAACAAAATAAAATGTCTTTATATTACTATATTGAGAAATGCCGCCTATTGGAGTATGGGGACCACCAGTATGGAATCTATTCCATACCCTAGCCGAAAAAATAAAAGATGAAAGATATGCTGAAGTGGGACCACAACTACTTAAGCACGTTAAAAATATTTGCTCACATCTTCCGTGCCCATCGTGCTCTCAACATGCAACACGATTCTTTGCTAAGGCTCCACCAAACGGATTTGCCACCAAAGAACGACTGAAGGAGGGACTCTTTTTTTTCCATAACATAGTGAATCGTCGTACAAATAAACCAATTCGTCCCATAACTATGTTAAATGAATACAAAACACATAATGTTGCAAGAGCGTACAATAGATTTATACAAGTCTACAATACGCGCGGCAATATGAAGTTACTTACAGACACATTCCAGCGCCAAATAATTATTCGCGACTTTAAAAAATGGCTCATTGCAAATATAAGCGCGTTCAACGTCTAGGTGTCTGCAGAACTAACAAGCTCACCATTCTTGTATACCGAGCACCGCATAGTCTGCTTTGAAGGCATTGAGCAAATTGTTCCGTTAGCAGTTTGATCAGCAAAAAACAGATATTTCTGCGACCCTCCTGCATACATTGCCATGACAATGGTCAGACTAATCAACAAACCACCCATATAATCACCAATAATACTCGATAGATGCTTAGACAGGTTAATGCATCCTTGCAGACTTTTGATTCCAAGATCAAATATTGTGTATACAATAATAAATACGAGTAAAAACCAATTAGGAACGCCGACCATGTACATTGGCAAGAACACATAAGCAGTGGTAAATGCAAAAACAAAGGAAGAGAATGTAGCATTTCCGTAGTCAGAATATCTCACCGGCGTACAATTGTCGGCGTTTTTTTGACTCCCGATTGCTTGCAAGAAGACACTTCGTATTATAACAGCCGCCATAAGAAACCCTAAATATACAAACCCCTTAACGTTTTGGTAAAAGAAAGAATATGCCAATAATAATACGATAAGTATAATGGGCGAAAATGTGCTCAGAAATGTAACCAAATTAAATGGCTGAAACATAATGTATTGTTCCGTTGTAGCCCCAAGAGGTGCGCCCTTATTTCCAGTTATTGTAGTGTTCATCATGGTATGATATACTATAATAACCGATTATTTTTTCTCATTAGTCAAATATTAATTCAAAGACCTCTTTTATATTGTTCACTTCGTGAAAACTACACCCTTCTATCTCTTTTCGCCCATTGTACTTTTCAATGAACCTCTCAAAGTTGCGTTTGTTCTCTTCTGGGTAAATAAAGGCATTTGCACCCGATTTAATGGACCCCAATATCTTATGGTCCAACCCACCAATGGCCATTGCGTTGCCTGTCATGGACATTTCACCCGTAACGCCAAAGTTCTGTTTTATGGGCTTGTTATTTATCAAACTAAAAATAGAACAGCAGATTGCAATGCTTGCAGACGGACCCTCCTTTTGCACGTCCAAATCGCCCGCGTGAATATTAATGCCACAGCAGTTATCCGTTTCATATATCTTACGCAACTTCTTCTGGACAGATACGGGGGTTAAATTCCACGCAATAGTAAGCGCTAGATGCATACTTTCTCTCATTACTTCTTGCTGAAGACCTGTTAGTCTGAGTTCAAAGAACTTTGAAGACGGATAAAAGCTACACGTAATAGGCAATACTCCCCCCGTTCCCATGGACGTGGCGTACATACCATTAATACTTCCCACCAAACTCCCGCTCGCCACCTTGCGGTGTGTAATATCGTGTTTCTCTTTCAAGTAGCAAATCACCTCATCCTTGGAGATGTCATAAGGCAATTCACCTTGTTTCTTACCTGTCAATATCTCCAAGTTTATCTCACCAATTATGTCAAAGAAGATTTCCTTCAATTTTCTCACACCCGGCTCAAAGGTGTACTGATCAATAATATATTGAATGATGTCATCTTGAACAACGACAGACCCCACTAGCCCCATCTTCTTCAAGACCTCCGGAAGGATATACTTCTTTGATATGACAATTTTTTCGTCCAACGAGAGAGAGCTAAACGTAACTCTATGCACACGATCGAGCAAAATCCGGTCTATCAAACTAGCATCATTATACGATATAATGAACAGAACCCGCGACAAATCTATGTCTATCCCCGCAAAATATTTATCTTGGAAGCTGTCGTTCTGCGTAGGGTCCAACATGTGCGTCATTATACCTATGATTTCCTTGCCATGCTCCGTCTTGCTCACCTTGTCCAGTTCGTCAATAAATATAATCGGGTTCATACATCGTTTATCCATCAAAATCTGCACTATGTTTCCCCAGTTAGACCCGACGTAGGTGTAATTGTGGCCGGACAATGTAGACCCTTGACAATCTCCTCCCATCTGTATCATGGCAAACGGCCGAGGAATTCCCGATTCATCTTTGAGACAATTAGACAACCCATATTTGGCCAGAGACGTTTTACCTGTTCCTGGAGGACCCTCAAACCCAAAGCAGTATCCGCGTTGCTCACCATTTATCCATTGACCAATAATACGAAAAATTTGTTGTTTTGCCTTGTCATGACCATATACCGAATTGTCTAGCGTATTTTTCACATCCACCATATAATCTTGTATATCAGCAAACTTCTGTTGAATGTTTCTGTACTTGGGCAAATAAAACCCTTTGTTTGATTGCATGAAAGTTATAATTGCGCTACAGAGAGCGTGTTTTTGGAGATTCAAATACTTGATGGTTATGTTATTACCCAGCTTATTCACCTTAATGAATTTATTAATGCTTTTGGCAATATCTATTAACGTTGGCTTGTTTGCGGTAGATAATCCCAAATGATAATCATTCAGACACTTCATAATTTTGGCGCTATTATACATATTTACATCACCCCCATTAATAGCCACAAAGTCCTGCTTAATTTCGCCCATTACTTTCAATATCGATTCCTTGCGGTAGATTCCAAACGGGATTTTCAATAGACCATCTAGGTACTGGCGAGGTTTTCCACCGCTTTCCTCAGACTTGGCTTTTGTCTCTTTCAACTTCGTCATGGCTTTTTCTTTGACATTGTCACTCACCTTCATTAAACAGATTTGCTGCTCTAGTGGAATCTTATTTACATCAAAATTGGATAACTGCGTGGTATATTCTGCCGTAATATTCATAGCGTTACGAAACGTTTCCTTGATACTCCAAGGCAAACTATCAAATATAATAGTTTGCTCTTGAGTGTCAATATTTTTCTCTACCTCATTTGTCAGGGTATCATACAAGAGGTATGCCATGTACTGGTGTTCATAAATATGTGAGTTTACAAGCAATATAATCAGCATAAGTCTTTTTGAAAAAATGTCTTCATCGACAAATTTTTTCACGTTAGTAGACATATCCTTTTGGTTAATGATTTTAATTTCATTCATATATCCCATAAACTTTGAAAACAACTCCTTGTCCTTATGAAGAATATAGTCCTTCAACAGAAGCGATTCAATGTATCGCCCATACGCAGGCGATTTGAAGTCCTCAGTTGCAGGACTATCTTCTAGGAGGGTCTGCTTTAATTGTGAAATATATTTGTGATTATGCAGTTCAAGAACAACGTCATCTAATACACCCGTTATTTGCAATGACTTGTTGTTTACGATGTCATACATGATAATATTAATCCCATACACACGTACGTGGAATTTTGAATCAGACCCAAGGATATTCTCATAGATGATATTATGGGCATCGACATTCTTCATACTCAACACACTATATCCCGTTGGATGAAAATATTTTTTTATCAAAGCAAACTTATCATCGCCATTTTTTGCAATAATACTGGCTGTACCTAGACATACAACCAGCAGGTCATCTATGCTCTCCGTACCATATGTTTTTAATATACTCGATATCTCATTATTTAACCCCTGCAACGTCTGTACAATGTATCCTGAATCGTACATGTCTTTATTTTCATACAATTCAATCAGGGTTTTTCTCATAGATTTCAGCATATTAATAGACTTATGAAGATCGCTAATACCTATTATGTCTAGGAATTTACATCTTTGAACATGCAGAGATGTTTTTTCAATAAGCGTCTGAAAAAACGCATACTTTCTCTCCAGCAATAAATTAGCATCCTCAAAATCCCCTTTTGCGGTTTTGATTATTTTTTGGTTTTTCATATTGTAGGATTAGATTTTAAATCTAACTATAATTTTACACAACATGTAAATGATAAATATAATGAACATAAAAACATTATAACCCTATAACTAATGGGAATTCCTAGCTATTTTTCATCTATTATCAAAGAGTATCCAAACATAATAAAAAAATTACTCAAAATAGAAAATGTTGACCACTTTTTCCTAGATTCCAATAGTATTGTATACGACTGCGCCAGATCCGTTGATTTTTCGGCATTTTCAGACAAATCGCCAGAAGATGTGGTTATCCATCACGTAATTAAGAAGTTGGAAGAATATATCCTCATTGTTCGCGCGTCACAAACTATTATGATTTCATTGGATGGAACCCCACCAGTCGCCAAGCTTGAACAGCAACGCCAGCGCCGGTACAAGGGCTGGTTTACAGGCAACGCGTTGTCCGAAGACACCCATGACAATGTTCAACCATTCAATACCATTCAAATTACAACAGGCACCCCATTTATGAAAAAATTAAACAACGCGCTTCTTGCTCATTTTGCAGAACCTAACAAATACAATGTAGACAATATTGTGGTCAGCACAAGTAACGATGCCGGTGAAGGCGAGAGCAAGATATTTGAATACATACGCAACAACAAGCTTAACATGAATAGCAAGTGCGTGATATACGGCCTAGACGCAGACCTCATTATGCTGAGCTTAAACAATTTGTTGCATTGCCCAAATACCTACTTATTTCGCGAAACCCCAGAGTTTATCAAGTCAATAGATAGCTCGCTGGAACCCAACGAGAACTATATTATGGACATCCCAATGTTATCTCAGCAAATTACATCGTACATGAACAATGGTCGCATGTCAGACATTAACAGAGTTCAAGACTACATCTTCATTTGCTTCATGCTTGGCAACGACTTCTTGCCCCATTTTCCAGCGGTGAATATTCGCACAACCGGAATTGATAAACTACTCAACGCATATAGACAGACGATTGGGGGAACACGCGAACTGATAATTGTCAATGAAAAAATCATATGGAAAAACGTGAGAAAGATTATTGAGGTATTAGCAGCAAGGGAAGAAGAGTACTTGATTGCCGAAGTCAAGCAACGCGCCAAGTACGAATACCGAAATTACCCCACAACGACACAAGAAGAAAGATTTACCAAATTCAATGCCTTGCCCACCTACGAACGCGGTTGTGAGAAATTCATTGATCCGGAACAACCTAATTGGAAATTCCGATACTATGACGCGCTCTTCCACATGGAAATAGACAACATGCGCGAAAAGCAAATCGCCACCAACTACCTAGAAGGACTAGAGTGGACATTCAAGTACTATACGTCTGGTTGTCCAGACTGGAAATGGTGTTATCGTTACCACTACCCACCCCTACTCGGCGACTTGTTGAAACATGTCCCGTATTTTGAAACAACTTACACCAAAAATCCCAGCTTCACGCCCATCAGCCAGACTATGCAACTATGCTATGTGCTCCCCAAAGCCAGCTTGAACATCTTACCTATGCCTCTTGTGGAGAAGTTGACAAACGCCTTTCCGGAGTGGTATACTACAGACGCATCATTCCATTGGGCGTTCTGCAAGTATTTCTGGGAATCGCACGCACAACTTCCAGAAATAGATTTGGATACCCTCTCAGTATTCCTAGATACAAACAAAGCGCTTATGAGCTCATAGCGCGAGACCAAATGACTCCATGGTGGAACGAAGCCCCTGCTCAATGGCAATTTCGGGTTTCCATTGTAATTTCCTATACGCCTTTTCAATGACGGGTTTGCGCTGTTTGGGGTCATTTTCAGTAGCCTCAATATAATTCACCTCAAGGGTCTTCTTGGTAATCTCCTCCATTTTCTTGACAAGTTCATTCAATGTAAATTCGTTATATGGGTTGCCGAGATTGATAGGTCCATGTTCAGCGCTGCTCATCATGGCCACCAAGCCATCAATCATGTCATCAACGTAGCAGAAGCTCCTGCCTTGCGTTCCGTCCCCGTAAATGACCAACGGCTTGTTAGCCATAATTTGTTTGATGAAGTTCGTAATGACACGACCATCATCAATATCCATATACGGCCCATATGTGTTGAAAATTCTCACAATTTTGAGGTCCATATTGAACTTCTTTCTGTACTCATAGATGAGTGATTCAGCCACGCGCTTCCCCTCGTCATAACAGCTTCTTTCGCCGACAGTGTTGACGTTTCCGAAGTACTCTTCGTATTGCGGATGAACAAGAGGGTCGCCATAAACTTCCGACGTAGAAGAAAACAACACCTTGGCGCCGTATAACTTGGCTAGATCGAGAACGTTCTTAGTCCCTTGGAAGCTCGTCATGAGCGTCTCAATAGAATACTTTTTATAAGTAGGAGGACTAGCGATGCACGCCAGATGATATATCTCGTCAATCTTATCTGGAAGTATATTTTCGCGCCGAAGCGACATGATATCTTCGGTAATATCCATCTGGATAAACTTAAATCGTGAATTACCAAAGAAGGTATGAATGTTTCGCATGCTTCCCGTAATCAAATTGTCAATGCAGTACACAATCGTATCACTATTGGTTAGCAATCGGGCACATAAATTTCTTCCTAAAAATCCAGCGCCTCCAGTAATGACAACAACCTTCATGAGGTATAATACTATTTAAATTACTTGAAAATTACATAATATGCCCCCTATTGCAAACCGGTCATCAATTACCCTAATAACCTTTACACCATTCTTGCCAAGGAAGACTACTACTCTTTTTTCTTTAAGTTCAAAAATTAATATATATAAAAACGGGGTTTAAAGAGCGTGCAAAAAAAAACGCCCAAAAGTTTTTTGGGGAAATCGTTTTTGGACATTTATTTTTGTCCATTTCTTGATTCCTGAAAAAAGTTTTGAGAA
>Ga0222652_1000296_pt1 | contig 23827 bp, 27 predicted proteins | sample AntAcemetagen371_FD_179803 | JGI IMG/M metagenome (GOLD analysis project Ga0222652, IMG submission 179803) | Saline water microbial communities from Ace Lake, Antarctica - #371 | ecosystem: Environmental > Aquatic > Non-marine Saline and Alkaline > Saline | place: Antarctica: Ace Lake... | reverse complement strand
TATCACAAACGCAAATCTATCAATCCAATTAAATTTAGAAGCTATTATTGCAGGCATAGAAACAAAACATTCTAACACAGAAGATTCTGAAAAATCTGAAGAATATAAGGATTTAAGGAGGATGAATCCAGTAATTTTACTAAATCAATTTAACTCTAAGATCAAAAATTTTGGTAATAAAATTAATCTAACATCCAATATTTCAAATTTAAACTTAACCTTGATAAGCGTAGTCATACCAGAAGTGGGTAATACTGACATAATTAGAGACACTATTGTTACTTTTGATATTCAAAATATTAAAGAAGAACGATTTAAATTTTATTGGGATAAAAATTTAGGATCAATTATTTTACGTATTAATTCAATTCATAATAAACCTCTCTATACTGAATTGATTGAGGGGGGTAAACAATCTAAATGGTTTAGTATAAAGAATAAAATAGAGGTGGGACTTTTTCAAAATGTTAAAGAATATACCTTGCTAGGATTTAAGCACATTATACCAAAAGGTTTGGATCACATTTTATTTGTACTAGCGCTATTTCTTTTATCTCCAAAACTGAGGTCTTTAGTTTTACAAGTTTCAATTTTTACTTTAGCTCACACAATTACTTTGTTCTTGGGTGCACTAAAAATAATAACAATTCCAGCAATTATTATTGAACCAATCATTGCTCTATCTATTTGCTTTATAGCAATTGAAAATTTGTTTACTGAAAGTATAAGAAGAACAAGACCCTATATAATTTTTATTTTTGGTCTACTTCATGGTTTGGGTTTTGCGGGAGTTTTAAATGAAATTGGAATTTCAACAAACCTATTTATTTTAAGTTTAATTTCTTTTAATGTTGGAGTTGAGCTTGGTCAAATCAGTGTAATTATTTTGTCATATATTTTAATTGCACTATTATTTCAAAAAAAATCATGGTACCAAAATAGAGTTACTAAACCGATTTCAATGATTATTGCATTTATTGGCTTTTATTGGTTTATCCAAAGATTATTTTTTTAATATTATAAGTAAAAAATTACCATAAATAATTCAAGTTTTTAAAGTCAACTTTTTTTAATAAATAACACTTAATTGATATTAATAAAGACCCTTTAAAATGTTATTGGGTCAGTTTAGAAACTGACCTTTTAATAAAAAATAATTATCTATATTGTCTTGCAAAATGTTCTAACGAAGTGACAATATCTATATTCCAGTTTATAAATTCAACAGTAATATCTTCTGAGGGTCTAATGTTTCTTATTTTTAAATCATGTTTTTCTCTAATGCGTGGAGGTAATTTTATGAAAAATCCTTTTTCTAACCCTTCATCAACAATTTGAGCAATTGTTTTGTAAGAATATTCGGGTAATTTATTGGATAAACTTTCTTTATAAATTTCATTTCCAATTTCGTTTGCTTCAAATATTAATAAAAAAACTTTAAATTTTTTTATTGTTGATAAACACCATGCCATACCAGGTTTATCATTTTGATACTTAAAACTTTGTCTAAGTTCCTGCATCATGTCTATGTACATGCTACAAAAGTCATTTACGCCTATTTTAAAAGGAAGTTTTTGTAAATTTAATCTCTTAACTATTCTTTTTTCTCTGCTCAGGCTTTCTGTGTTTAGGGTTTTTAAATACATTTTTTGATCAAAATAAATGTATTATTAAATTATTTAAGTTTTTACACTTCATAGATAATACTATAAAAATTTCAAATAAAATAATACGGGAAAGAAGCACTGTAAAATATATGTTTTTTTTTACAATATGGGTTTTTATTAATCTATCTCGAAAATTAGGCGTTTCAAGAACAGCTATTTATAAGCATATATAAAAGATTAGTTTTTAAAATTTTTTACTAAAAAAAATAGATAAGAGAAAAAAGATGTTATTAATATAAACATCATTCCAGCCTTAAAGGCTATAACTTCCGAAAAACCCAAACTAACTGAAGAATCAATTATAATTCCAATGATCCATTGCAATGCAAATGCTCCTATAAACAATAGTAAATTAAAGGAAGTAAGGGCCTTACCAGCGTTAGAAAGTGAAAAAGCCATTCCTACAGCTGGCTGAGTTAAAGACAAAAATACAGAGCTTACTGCAAAAAATGCCAAGTGAAATGCGCCTGCTTTAGGACCCAAATAAATTATATAGGTTAAAACTAACAAATTTAATGGTGCCCCAAATTTTAATAATCTTATGGCATCAGAAACACTTTTAGAAATCTTTGGTACAAAATATCCCCAACATAAGAAAGATAACAAGAGTGAAAGATAGATTATGAAAAGACCATTCGCACTTTCTTCAGCTGTGTATCCAGAAACTTTAATCATCCAAGGTCCTGCCCAAAGAGTTTGAATTGCAAATAAGCCTCCATAGTTAAAAAAGCCCATTGGTAACAAGCTTTTAAAAAAGTTATTTTGCCAAATCTCTTTTAGTGACCCTTTATCCTCTGAATTTTTTCTATTTTCTTTTTGATCCCAATTTGGAATAAAATAAATAATTAAAAAAATAGTTAGCAAAGTCAATAAGGCTAATACTCCAAATATTGCTCTCCATCCTATAATTGGTAAAAAAAATTGAACTGGAAGACTTGATGAAAGCATTCCTATTGCGCCAGTCATTAACATCCATGAATTAGCTCTTTGTTGTGTTTCATCTTGAAACCAAATTCTATAAGCGGTTAGGGGGCCCATTAAACAAGCGCCAACACCCACACCAATTAAAATTCTTGATAGTAGAAGTATTGTAAAATTTTTTGATAGAGCAAAAGAAACCATTCCCAATATTGCTATAAGTAAAAAATATGAAACTATTTTTTTTGGTCCCTTACTATCCAAAAGATAACCTAATGGGATTTGAACAGAGGCAAAACCTAAAAAATATCCTCCTCCCAATAAACCCAAGTCTCCTGCTGAAAGATTAAATTCAGATACAAGTTCTGGAGAAATTGTTGCTGTAATTGATCTTAATAAATTAGAAATATAATAACCTAAAGCAAATACTAAAAAAATTGTGATTGCTTTATGTTTTGGTAAAATAACCTTATGCATTAATTAAAATATATTAGTAAAACTAATTTACTTTATTTTTACAATTTCCAGTTTTTAGAAACTCATCAATATTATCTATTGCTAAATTAGCCATTGCTGTTCTGGTGTGTTTGGTGGAGCTTCCAAGATGAGGTAAAATAAAAGCACTTTTTGTTTTAAGATAACCAGGATTTAAATTTGGTTCACCTTTGTAAACATCTAACCCTGCTGCATAAATTTTTCTTCTATTTAGTGCATCAATTAAAGCTTCATCATCGACAATATCTCCACGAGCTACATTTGTAATAACCGCGCCTGTCGGAAAGTATTCTAATGTCTCTTTATTAATTAAGTTTTCCGTTTCTTTGGTTGCTGGGCAACAGATTGACAACACATCTGAAACTTCAAAAAGACCTTTAATACTGTCATGATAGATAGCACCCTGTTCTTTTCCTTCACTTAATTTAGATCTGTTGTGATAATGAATAATCATACCTAATGCTTTAGCAATTTTAGCAATTTTTTGCCCTATTCTTCCCATTCCTAAAATCCCAAGTCTTGAACCAGTTAACTGTTTTCCTATCAAAAAATCAGCAGACCATTTCCAATTACTTTCTTTTGCATTTTGAGTTCCTTCTGGAACTCTTCTGCAAGCACCAAGTATTAATAAAATTCCAATCTCAGCTGTAGCGTCTGATAAAACTTCAGGTGTGTTAGTTACTGCAATTCCTCTTTTTTTAGCTGCTTCTAAATCTATATTTCCAAAACCAACTGCAAAATTTGAAATAACTTTAACACTGCTTGGTAATTTATTTATTGTTTCTTCATCCATCTTATCTGTTAAAGACGTTAGGATTGCATCATAACCTTCGCTTAATTCAATAAGTTTTGATTGAGAATATAATTCGTCATTACCATTAAGTTTTGCATCAAATGTTTTCGAAGCTTTTTCTTCAGATTCTTTTAGAAGTCTTCTCGTAATTATAATCTTTTTCATAGTTAATTTCTTTGTAATATTTTTGGTTTTGGTCCACCAGTATACCAATCTAATACTTCTATAGTATGTAAAATTGGTGTTTTTGTTCCATTAGATATTTGAGTAATACATCCTATGTTTCCTGTTGAAATAAAATCTGGATTTAAACCCTCAATATTATTTACTTTTTTCTTCAGTAATTCTTTGGCTATTTCAGTTTGTAAAATATTATATGTACCAGCTGATCCACAACAAATATGTCCCTCTGGAATTTCCATGATTTCATTTTCTGTTTTGTTTAATAACGACATGGGTTGGTCGTGCACTTTTTGTCCATGCTGCATCGAACAAGCTGAGTGGTAGGCAATTTTATATTTCTTATCTTTTGGTTTAAAATTTAATTTTATACTTTCACTTAAATATTCTGAAACATCTTTTGTTAATTCAGATATTACCTTGGCTTTTTTTTTCATTTGTTCATCATCTTTAAAGATAAATCCATAGTCTTTCATTGTAGTGCCACAGCCAGATGTGTTAGATAAAATTGCATCTAAATTACCTTTTTGATGTTCATCGTACCAAGTATTAATATTGTTTCTAAAATCTTGATGTGCATCATCTTCTTTGCCTAAATGATGATTTAAAGATCCACAACACCTTATTTTTTTAGGCACAATTACTTCAACACCATGTCTGTTTAAAAGACGAATAGTTGACTCATTTATTTGAGGAGAGATTTCTTTTTGAACACATCCGGTTAAAAGTGCAACTCTTGCAATCTTCTTTTGGCCAGTCACAGAATAAATTTCTTTTTGTTTTAAAGTTTTTTTAGGAAAACTTGTAGGCATTAAATTCATCATGTCTTTTATTTTTAATGGCATTAGAAATTGAAGGGGTTTTGCTAATTTTACCATATAGCTAGCCAGTCTAAAATATCCTGTATTTGGTAATACTACTGATAAAAAACTCCTAATTGTTCTATCGAAAAAAGATCTTTCATAATTTTTTTCAATGTATTTCTTGCCATGATCAATAATGTGCATGTAGTTTACGCCAGAGGGGCAAGTGGTCATGCAACTATAGCAAGATAAGCATCTATCTATATGTTTTACTGTCTTTGCTGTTGGTTTCTTTTGATTTTCCAACATGTCTTTGATTAAATAAATTCTACCTCTTGGTCCATCTAATTCATCACCAAATATTTGATAAGTAGGACATGTAGCATTACAAAAGCCACAATGAACACATTTTTTAAATATTTTTTCAGTAGATGCGTTGTCGTTATCTTGTAATTGTTTTTCTGTAAAATTAGTTTGCATTAAATTCCTCTATACATCTTTCCAGGATTAAAAATTCTTTTAGGGTCAAAACTTTTTTTAATTTTTTCTGATATTAAAAGTCTTGTATCATCTACGGTAAAGATCGTCTCTTCATAATCGTACTCATTTGATGTCTTTATAACTGTTAAATACCCACCAAGTTCTTTAATTAAATTTTTAATCTCCCCAACCTTAGTGTTCTTCTTAGACTGAACTTCTATCCAGTATAATGAACCACACCAATCAATATAATATTTATACTTATTGCCCAGGTATTGCATTAGCTTTTTGCCTTCTGAAGGAGGTATTACTACTCTCAATAAGTTATTTTTTGTTTGTGTAAATAACTCAAGGTTATTTATTTTTATCCAAAATGGGGTTGATTGATGAACATCTAAAATAGTTGTATTTAATTTATTAAGTTCTAATTCATCAGTTAAAGCTTTTATTTTTTCATCTATTGATATTTTATCTCCATCTATTCTTAATGCTACAAATGAGCCTTTATTTTCTAAATCATTAAATTTAAAAACCATTTCTTTGTTATGATCATAACTTTCATCTTTTGGCTCCTCAGGAATATAAACTGCTCCAGAAACTTCGCTGCTAGAACTTGAAATTTTTTCAAATAATTCATTAACTAATTTTTTATCATCAGTATTAATTGTAATTGTATTAGATGATTTTTTTTTAGGTAAAACTTTTAATGTAATTTCAGTTAATGCAACTAGGGTTCCAAAAGATCCTGTAACAAGTTTTGACAAATCATAACCCGTAACATTTTTTACGACTGTTCCACCTGATTTAATTATATCACCTTTGCCATTCACGCCTCTAAAGCCTAAAATGTGATCTCTTATACTGCCCACTTTAAACCTTCTAGAGCCAGCAAAATTACAAGATAAGTGACCTGCTATAGTTCCTTTGTTTGATTTTCCAGATTCAATAAATCCAAAATCAATAGGCTCAAAGGCTAGCTCTTGATTATTTTTTTCTAATTCTTTTTCAACCACCTCTAATGGAGTATTTGCTTTAACTTTAATATAAAGCTCTTCAGGTAAATATTCTATTATTCCCGATAACTTAGAAAGAGATAATTTTTTTGCTGACTGAATTTTATTACCAATAAAACTTTTTGAACTTGTGCCTATTAGTTCTGTTGGTTGGTTTTTTTTATAGAACTCTTTAACTACACTTGAAACTTGTAGTTCATCCTCAGGATAATAAGTATTATTAGAATCTTGGAAGATCTGGGAATTTTTCTTCATTTCTGTGGACATGTACCCTTCCTTCCTCTGCACATTTTCTCAATATTGGATAAACTTTTCCAGGATTTAATAAATTTTTTTCATCTAGTGATGATTTGATATCTAGTTGTTGCTGAATATCATCGTTATTAAACATTTCACACATTAGTTCTCTTTTTTCTATTCCAACACCATGCTCTCCAGTTATAACCCCTCCTAGTCTTACACAGGCCTTTAAAATTTCAGCACCAAATTCTTCAGTTTTTCTTAGTTGTTCTTTGTCACTTCCATCAAACATTATTAATGGGTGTAAATTTCCATCACCCGCATGAAAACAGTTTGCTACTGGTAATTCATACTTTTCAGATAGTCTTTTTATCTCTAATAAAGCTTCTGTTAGTTTTCCTCTCGGGATAGAGCCATCCATACAATAATAGTCTGGCGCCATAGCTCCACATGCAGGAAATGCTGCTTTTCTACCTGCCCAAAATGAAAGTCTTTCTTTTTCATTTTTACTTAATTTTAAACTTGAGCAATTATTTTTTTTACAAATGCTACTAACTTGCTTTAATAATTCATCTACCTCAGATTCTGTTCCATCTAATTCAACAATTAATAAAAGTTCAGCATCTCTTGGATAGCCTGCTTTACTAAAATTATCTGTTGCTTCTATTAAAACTTTATCCATGATCTCCATGCCTGCTGGAACAATTCCACTAGCGATAATTTCTGAAGTTGCATTCCCACCTTCTTCGATTGTTGGAAAGCCTATTAATGCTGCTTTAACTATTTGTGGGTTTTTTAAAATTTTAACTGTCACTTCAGTAATTACTCCTAGTAATCCTTCTGAACCACATATTAATCCCATTAGATCGTATCCTTCTTGATCAAGAGTTTTTCCACCTATTTTACAGATAGTTCCGTCCATCATAACCATTTCAACACCTAAAATATTATTAGTAGTTGTTCCATATTTTAATGAATGAACACCACCAGAATTTTCAGCAACATTACCTCCTATCGAACAGGCAAGTTGGCTAGATGGGTCAGGCGCATAATAAAAGTTTTTATGTTGTACAGCATGAGTTATTCCTAAATTTGTCACACCAGGTTGAGTAACCACACATTTGTTTTCAAAATCGATTTCTATAATTTTATTAAATTTTCCAAGGCTTAATAGAATTGCATCGTTTAATGGTAATGCTCCACCTGAAAGACCTGTACCCGCGCCTCTTGGCACAACTTTTATATTTTCTTTATGACAAAATTTTAAGATATTGCTTACTTCTTCTGCATTTTCTGGCATCACAACTGCTAACGGTGTTTGTGTGTAAGCTGCCAGTGCATCAGTTTCATATGGCTTAATCTCATCCGCGTGACTTAAAACATTTTCTGGATTTACTATTTTTGCAAGATTCTTAAAAATATATTCTTTTTTAGAAATCGTTTCTTTATTAATCTTTGGTAAAACTAATTCACTCATTAGTCTTAACCTAGCATTTTTTTAATATTTTCCAATGCGTTAGATATGTTGTCCTGAGAGGCTGCGTAACTAAATCTTACATAATCCGTAGAAGTTTTACCAAAAGCTGTTCCTGGGACTATTGCTACTCCTGCTTCATACATACATTTTTTTGCAAATTCTGAACCATTCATCCCCGTTCCTATCACTTTTGGGAAAACATAAAATGCTCCCTCTGGAAGGCTACATTCAATACCTGGTAAGCTATTAAGGCCTTCGTAAATTAATTTTCTTCTAATATCAAATTCTTTCATCATTTCATGAATAGCATCATCTGGCCCATCTAGTGCGGCAATTCCTGCAAACTGTGAGGGTGCATTAACACATGAAACACTATTGATAATTAATTTATTTACATGAGGTATTAATTCTTCAGGCCATACACTCCAACCCATTCTCCAGCCTGTCATGGAATAAGCTTTACTCCAACCATCTAAAACTATTAATCTATCTTGAAGATCAGGGTAGTTAAAAAATGTTGGCATTTCTTTTCCATCATAAATTTGTCTACTATAAATTTCGTCACTAAGGATTACTACGTGTGGATGCTTTTTAAGTCCTTCTGCTAATATGTCTATCTCTGCTTTTTCTACAAAACTTCCTGTTGGATTGTTAGGATTAATTAAAATTAACAATCTAGTTTTGTCGGTAATTAACGATAAAATCTTTTCAGCATTAAACTTTAGATCTTTATCTTCAGTTAAATCATAAGGCACAGCTGTTGAGCCTGTATAATTAATCATAGACTCATAAATTGGAAATGCTGGTGTTGGGTGTATAATTTCTGCACCTGGCTCACCAAAGCATTGTATTGCATAATATATTGTTGGCTTTCCACCTGGCATTATCAAAACTCTTTCTGGATTAATATCTTTATTATAAAGTTTTTTAATTTTTCTGGTTACGGCTTGTCTACATTCTAAAATACCGTTAGACATAACATATCCATGATGACCATCATCTAAAGCTTTCTTCGCAGCATCTACTACATGTTGTGGAGTTTTAAAATCAGGTTGGCCAAGACCCAGGTGAATCATTGGTTTGCCTTGAGCTTCTAATTTTTTTGCCTCAGCTAAAACACTAAATGCTGATTCAGTTCCCAATCTTTCTAAATTTTTAGCTAATTTCATTAATAATTATACTGTTAATATTTTTTAATTTAATCTATTTTTTTTATAACTAACTTTAATAAGTAAAAAATTATTTTCTATAGATTATTTTTGACGCATCCAGCTCTTTTAAAGTCTTACAGCCCATCAATACCATGTTTCTATTAATTTCATCATGCATATTTTGCAGTAATCGTTCCACACCTGGTTGGCCCCCAGCGCTCAATGCAAATAAAAACATTTTTCCAAAACTACATGCTGTTGCACCTGCTGCTAAAGCTTTTAAGACATGAGTTCCTCTTCTCACACCACCGTCTAAAATTATTTCAAGTTTATCTCCGACAGCCTCTCTAATTGCATTCACTTGATCAAAGGGTGATCTTGATCCATCTAATTGTCTACCTCCATGATTTGAGATCATGATTGCAGTACATCCAATATCTATTGCTCTTTTTGCATCTTCAACTGACATCACTCCCTTAAGAGCAAATGGACCATTCCATTTTTTTACACAATATTCTGCGTCTTTCCAGTTCATGGCTGGATCGTATTGCTCATTAATATATTCAATAACTGATTTAGAAATATTGGTTCCTTTATCTGTTTTATTTTTAACATTAGATAATTCAAATTTTTTATGAGTAAAATAATTAAATACCCATTCAGGTCTCATAGCAAAACTCATTAAACTTTGAAGGGTAAGTTTTGGAGGTGTGGTAAATCCAGTTCTATGATCTTTTTCTCTATTTCCAGCAACCAATGTATCAACTGTTAAACACATACCATTAAAGCCAGAAACTCTACATCTATCGATTAGATCATCTGTTATTGATTGATCTTTATGAACATAAAGTTGAAATAATTTTGGGCCATTTGAAACGGCTGAAATTTCTTCAATTGTATTATTAGCCATAGTAGACATGCTATAAAAGGTTCCAAATTTTTCAGCAGCTCTTGCAGATGCTTTATCTCCTTCATGATGATAAAGTCTTTGCATTGCAGTCGGTGAAAGAAAAATTGGCATATCAATTTTTTTTCCAAAGATAGTTGTTGATAAATCTGGTTTTCCTACGCTAGCAAGAACATTAGGAATTAAATCACAATCATTGAAAGATTCTGTATTTCTTCTTAATGTTGACTCATCATCTGCTCCACCGTCTATGTAGTGAAAAATTGGAGAGGGTAATCTTTTTTTTGCTAATTTTTTAAAGTCACTAAAGTTATAACAGTTTTTTAAATTCACTATGTTTAATTTAAAATGATTTAAAAAAATTAAACATGTAGCTATTTGCCCCAGGATTCTTGGTTCCTAAGCTAGCATTGGAAAGGTGGTTATAAGAAAAACCAAGTTGGCTGTTACTAAAAATATCTAGAGAAATTTGAAGCTCACTTTTAAATTCTATTACATGTCCAAGATCTTTTCCGTTACCTTTACTATAAAGTCCTGGAGTAAAACTCGGCATAAAATTAATTTTACCCAATTTATATTCTGCTTGTACACCTGTATAAAAATATGCTGCAGAATCTGCGGTAACTAAAGCACCCGTTATTGGGGAAAAATTTCCTAAAAATGTATCTCTATTTAAATCTTCATTTTGATGTTGAAAACCAATCAATGTTGATTTTTTTCCAGCATCACTAAAATCAAACATTCCTGAATAAACATTAAATTTAGAATTATTTTCTTCAGAATTTACTATCGAAGAAAATAGAGCAAAAAAAGTGATAAAAAATAATTTGAATATTAATTTATAATGCTTCATTTAAATTTTGTTATTTTTACTTATTGTTTTTTTATATATTATTGCACCACCAAACAAAAATAACAACAATGGTAATAACCATAAAACATAGGTGTTTTTGTTTAATTGTGGATTGTAGATTACCCAATCACCATACTTTTCTCTTAAAAATTGGTATATTTGCTCTTCCTTTAATCCTTCTTCAATTTTTCTATCAACAATTAGTTTAATACTAAAGGCAAATTCTGATTCTGAATCATAAACAGATTGCCCTTGACAAATTAAGCAACGAATATTTTTTAAGATTTTACTTTTCAATGCATCATTTTTTTCATCGGATTTAAGATGGGAAAAACCTATGGATAAAAATAAAATTATAAATATCTTTAAAATTTTCATTTAATAATCAATTTAATTTCTTCTACTATTTCTTTGTTAATTGGACCTATAAATTTTCTTATAATTTTTTTATTTTTATCAATTATGAAAGTTTCTGGTACACCGTAAGCTCCAAACTCAACACTCAAAGTTCCCTCATTATCAACTATAATTTGAGAATATGGGTTTCCAAATTCATTAATAAATTTTTTAGCGTTATTAATGTTGTCTCTATAATTTAACCCAATTAATTTAACTGATTGATTTTTACTCAATTCCATTAATAAAGGATGTTCTATTCTACAAGGGACACACCAAGAGGCCCAAATATTTACAATATAAAAAACGTCTTCTTCAAAAATTTTTTCTGATTTTAGATAAGCACTTGAGTTAAAATCTTTTGCTTCAAAAATAGGAATATTTTTTTTATCCTTAATTTTAGGCGCATAAATATTTGGATTATTCAATCCTTTGTAAAAAATAACAAAACAAAAACTTAAAACTGTAATTATAATAAATAAGCTAAACTTATTTTTCATATCTTTTTTGAAATAAACTCATTGATCCACCAAGGCTTAATAACAAGATTGAAATCCAAATCCAAATCATAAATGGTTTCACTTGATATCTAATATTAAAATATTCATTACCTTTTACAAGATTCATTACTAAAAACTTATCCTCTAATAGTGTTGTTTTTATATCCGCTTCACTGGTAATAATTACAGGCTGATCATAAATTCTAATCTCAGGATTTAATTCAATAATTTTCCCTTTTTCATCTTTGATTTCAAAATAAGCAATGATGGAATTAAAATTACTTTCTTTTCTTTCCTCTATCTTTTTAAAAAAAATTTCACTTTTTTCATAATTATATTTTTCACCGATCTTTATGTTAGTTATAATTTCTGACGATAAAATGTTGTTAAACAAAATACTTAATATTAACAAGCTGAAACCAAAATGTGCTACAGTTTGAGAAATATTATTAAATTTTTTTATAAATAATTCTTTCAAAGTTGTAAAAAATAGAAAAAAAGCTGCTGAAATCAGAATAGTGTAAAAAAGTAAGTCAGTTGTCAAATTTTTAACTATAAAAAATGTTAACATTACTGAAATTATAAAGGTAATAATTAGCGATTTTTTATTCTCAATTTTTGATTTGATCCATTTAAGTCTTGGTCCAACAGACATGAATAAAAGAAATGGTATTAAAAAAGGGGCTATTAATTTTTGATAAAAAGGAGGTCCTACTGATATTTTTTCACTAGATATTACGTCTAGAAAGATTGGATATACTGTCCCTATTAAAACAACTGATAAAAAATACATCATAAACCAATTATTTATTAAGATAGAAGTTTCTCTACTAAGCCAGAAAAAATTGTTTGAGTCCTTATTATTCTCTTTGTGAAAGAAAAAAAATATTCCCAAAGATAAGGTGATTAAAATAAATAAAAAAATTAATATAAAAATTCCTCTTGCGGGATCATTTGCAAATGTGTGTACGGAATTTAATATTCCAGATCTTACCAAGAAAGTTCCACACATGCTTAGTGTAAATGTTGTAATAGATAATATAACCACCCAGGATGTTAATGTGGCCTTTCTCTCCAATACCAAAATGCAGTGTAGTAATGCCGTTAATGTTAGCCATGGCATTAAAGAAACATTTTCAACCGGATCCCAAAACCAAAAACCTCCCCAACCTAGCTCATAATACGCCCAAATTGATCCAAGCATAATTCCTATGGTTAAAAAAATCCAGGAAATCAAAACCCATTTTTTAATATGTTGGCCCCATTCCTTCGAAATATAATTTTGTGTTACGGCAGCAAGTGATGACGAAAAAATTATTGAAGTGCCGACATATCCTAAATACAAAATTGGAGGATGGATCGCTAAAGCTGGATCTTGTAAAATTGGATTAAGACCAAGGCCTTCATTGGGAATTGGAAATAAATAATTAAAAGGATTGGATGTCATCAATACAAATAAGAAAAATCCAATAATTATTATTTGCTGAAATAATAAAGTTAAAATTCTATATTTTTTAGGTTGTTCTTTTGATTTAATCAAAAATAGAAAAATAAATAAAGTTAGTACCAATAACCATAACAATAAACTTCCCTCATGATTTCCCCATGTTCCTGAAATTTTATAAAATAATGGTTTGGTTGTGTGAGAATTATTAAAAACTGTCTCATTACTAAAGTCTGAGTTTATAAAAGACAAAATCAAACTCAAGAAACTTACAATTACGAAAACCAACTGCAGAAATGATAAAGATAATACATTTGGGTTAATTTGCTTATTGTTACTATTAAGGTCTTTAATTGAAACACCACAGAGCAAAACTGAAAGCAGTAACCCTAAAATTAAAGAATAATAACCTATCTGATTAGCTAGCAATTTATTTATCTCCTATAGCTTCTTTAACTTCTGGGGGCATATAATTTTCGTCATGTTTTGCCAAAATTTTAGTAGCTAAAAAATAATTTTTATCCTTTAAAAAACCTTCAGCAACCACCCCTTTTCCTTCAGCAAATAAATTTGGAACAGCTCCTGAATAAGTAACATTAATCTCATTTTTAAAATCAGTAATAATAAAATTAACTTCATTAGAATTGATAAAAACAGATTGCTCTTTAACCATCCCTCCTACTCTTATCTTCTTTTTATTTAATTCTATTAAAGACTTTATTTCGGATGGAGACTGGAAATATACAACGTTTTCTTTTAATGACTGTAAAATTAGAAAAACTGCTAAAATTACTGAAGCTAAAATTAAAGTTAGAAATAAAACCCGTAATTTAACCTTTTTACCATACATGGTTTATTAGTTAAATATTTGAAGTATTGGATAATATTTCTCTATTAATATTTTGCGATCTTGCAGCTCTAGCTTTCTCTACATTTAGAGAACCAAATTTTGAAGCAAATCTTTTTTGCTCTTTTAAAAGTTGTAATTTAGTTACAAAATATAAAGTTGTAAAACTAATCAATGTAAATGAAAAAGCTGACCATACATAAGCCCCATATCCATTCATTGAAATTATTTCATTTATCATAATCTATCTAATCCTTTATTTTTAACTTTTATCAGTTCAGTATTATATTTCATCAAAAAAATGAGTAGCGAAAAAAGGGCAAATGCCGCAGTCATAATGCCTAAAGGGATTAGCATTGATATGTGAATTGCTGTGTTGGTTGATAAAATATCAATTGAAGCTGGTTGATGAAGTGTGTTCCACCAGTCTACAGAAAATTTAATGATAGGGACGTTTACCACTCCTAAAATTGCGATCAAGGAAGTAATTTTTATTACTTGCTCTTTATCTTCGTAAATTCTCCAGGCTAATAAATACATTCCATAAAACAAAGCTAAAATTAGCATAGAGGTTATTCTTGCATCCCAAGCCCACCAGGTACCCCAAGTAGGTTTGCCCCAAATTGATCCTGTAACTAATGCAATAATATTAAAAACAAATCCAGAAGGTGCTGAACTTTTAGCAATTAAAGCAAAATTTTTATTTTTAAAGACAAAACTTCCAATGGACAGCAAAGCTAAACTTGAAAATATTCCAAGAGATATCCATGCGGCCGGTACATGGACATACATAATTCTTACTACATCACTTTGTTTATAATCTTCCGGAGATAAAACGAGCGCTTCAGTTAAGCCAATTGTTAAGACAACAATAAATAAAAACAAAACATATTTTGGTGCCTTAGATGTAATTGCAAAAATTTTATTAGGCTCAAAAGATTTAAACATTTTTAAATTATATATTAAAAAAAGATAATTTAATTCTTATTATGGAAGGTTATCCTGATCAAGAATGCAGAGGGAGTCAATAATGATAAAAACGTTATTTAACACTCTTGATCAGAACATAATTAAATATAACTACAATCTGTGTCTAAGATTTGAGCTAATTGTGTTAGAAAAAAGAATTAATTAGAGGGCTTGAAGTAGCTAGAGCCTTTTCTACCAGAAAAAATCTCTTCAATTAAAGGGTGTTTAATAGGGTCTTCTGAATCGTCCATCAACAAGTTTTGCTGAGAAACGTAGGCCTCATAAGTAATTTCATCATTTTCAGCAAGTAAGTGATAAAAAGGCTGATCTTTTTTAGGACGAACATTTTTAGGAATGGATTGATACCACTCTTCAGAATTATTAAATTCGAAATCCACATCATAAATTACACCCCTAAACTCAAAGTGTCTATGTTTTACAATATCGCCTATTGAAAATTTTGCTTTTTGAATTGCCATTACTATTAATATGGGGGTTTAAAAATAAAAATCAATAAAAAAAATATAAATGTTTTTTTATTATGTTAATATCTGTCAAGTGAATAAATCATTTCTTAAATTTGCAACAGACTTTGGACCTTTAGCTATATTTTTTTATTATTATTACAATAATGACAAAAACCTAGCAGTTGCAATTCCACCACTTATAGTTGCAACATTAATAGCGCTAGTTGTAGTTTGGTTACTTGAAAAAAAAATACCTATGATGCCTTTATTAAGCGGTATTTTAATTACTTTTTTTGGTGGTCTGACAATTTATTTTAATGATCCAGTTTTTCTTTATGTAAAACCAACAATCATAAATATTTTATTTGCTCTTGCTTTATTTTTTGGAAAATATTTTACCAATGAGCCTGTTCTTAAAAAAATTATGGGTAAATCAATTGCCCTAACTGATATTGGTTGGGAATTATTAAATAAAAGATGGATGTATTTTTTCTTCTGCCTTGCGTTTTTAAATGAGTGCGTCTGGAGAACACAAACAGAAGAGTTTTGGGTTAACTTTAAGGTGTGGGGAATGCTGCCAATAACTCTTGTCTTTACAGCATTTCAGATATCATTGATTAATAAATACAAACTTGATGAATAGAAACTTAAAATTAGTTGTTAACAACCCTCACAATCAAATAGAGGAAAGACAGTTTTTTGAAAAAAATGAGCTTAAGGTTATTTTAGACCTCTATGCAAAAATGGTCTCAGCAGGATCATGGAAAGATTATGGTTTAAATATTTCTAGCAGACAAGTAAGTTTTAGTGTCTTTAAAAATGCTGCTGAGAATGCTTTATATAAAATTTGTAAAAACTTTAAGCCAAGTAATAAAAATCTAAAATATTTAATTACGGATTCTAATGGTAAAGTTTTAAAAAACTCTTTTAAACTAGAGATTTTACTTAAAAATACTAATTGGAAAAACCTAAAGAAATAAAAAGACTATCGTCTTTGACCGAATAATCTTAACAGCATTATAAATAAATTTATAAAGTCTAGGTAAAGAGTTAGAGCGCCCATTACAGCTTTTTTGCCCATCAACTCACCTGTATCACTTGCTGCATACATGTTTTTAATTTTCTGAGTATCATAAGCAGTAAGGCCTACAAAAATTAAAACACCTAGAATTGAAATAACAAAATCCATCATTGAAGATTTCATAAACATATTAACAACTGATGCTACGATAATACCAATTAAACCCATCATTAAAAAAGATCCTAATTTTGTAAGATCTCTCTTAGTTGTGTAACCATACAAGCTCATTGCACCAAAGGTAATTGAGGTAATAAAGAATACTCTAGTGATGCTCGCTCCAGTATAAGTTAAAAATATTGAAGATAAAGAAATTCCCATTAAAGAAGCAAAAACCCAGAAAGTTGTTTGAGCAGTAGATGCTGCCATTTTATTAATTTTCGCACTCATGTAAAAGACAACTCCAAGAGGTGCCAACATTACTATCCATTTAAAACCTGAAAGAAAAATTGTGTTTCCTATACTTGTTAAGGCAACAATAGATCCATTAGCATCTGTAACTACTGATAATTTAAAGAATACTAAAGATACAAGTCCAGTTAATAAAATACCAGAAGCCATATAGTTGTAGACTTTTAGCATGTAGGCTCTTAAGCCCTCATCCATTACTACTGTTGATTGTTGGGCTTCTTTTACTTTATTTAGCAAATTTTGTTTATTGAATATCATGACCTATATATAATAGCCTTTTACTATTATTTCAAGATGTCTTAATAAGATTAAAATAATTATGAATTACAAAAAACTAGGAAATACAGATTTAAAAGTAAGCACTATTTGTCTAGGCACTATGACTTGGGGCGAACAAAATACCCAAATTGAAGGCTTTGAGCAGATGGATTATGCTTTGGATCAGGGTGTAAATTTTTGGGATACTGCAGAGATTTATTCTGTTCCTCCTAGAGAAGAAACCTTTGGTCATACTGAAACTATTATTGGTAACTGGTTTGAAAAAACAAAAAAGAGAGACAAGGTAATCTTGGCCTCTAAAGTGTGTGGCCCAATGAGAGAATATGTACGAGGTGGTGGTAATCAGTTTGGAGAAAAAAATATTACAGAGGCACTTGAAGGAAGTTTAAGAAGATTAAAAACTGATTGTATTGATTTATATCAACTGCATTGGCCAGAAAGAAAAACAAATTTTTTTGGAAAATTAGGATATGAGCATGATGATAGTAGTGAGTGGACTCAATTTGAGGATATTCTAGGAAATTTAAAAAAATTTATTGATCAAGGAAAAATTAAACATGTGGGTGTGTCCAATGAAACTCCATGGGGATTAACTAAATATTTAGAATTATCAAAAGAACAAAAGCTTCCGAGAATGCTTTCTGTTCAAAATCCATATAATTTACTTAATAGAACTTATGAAGTTGGACTTGCAGAAATTTCTATTAGAGAACAAGCAGGATTACTAGCCTATTCGCCTTTAGCATGTGGGTATTTATCAGGAAAGTATAGAAACAAACAATTACCAAAAAACTCTAGGATGGAAAGAGATGGGGATTTTTGGTCTAGATACAATAATCAAAATGCTGAAAAAGCTATTGATCTATATTATGAAATATCAAAGAAACACAACCTGGATTTAGCACAGATGTCATTAAAATTTTTAGAAATTCAACCTTTTGTAACATCCGTTATTATTGGTGCTACGACAATGGAACAGTTGAAAACTAACGTGGAAAGTATAAATATAAATTTAACTGAAGAAATAATTAAAGAAATAAATGAAGTACAAACAATTTACCCAAACCCATGTCCTTAATTAAAAATTTTATAATCCTACTTTTTATAACTACCTTTGCAGGTCAAGTTAATGCTCAAGAGGTGAAAAAAATGGGTACACACAAGGACTGGGAAACATATGTAATGAATGATGAAAAAGGTAAGGTTTGTTATGCACAATCTAAACCTGTTCTACAAGCACCAAAATCTAACCCTAGAGAAGCAAGATTATTTATTAGCTTTAGACCAGGAGAAAATATAGCTAATGAAATAAGTGTTACTAGTGGCTATGAATTTAATAATAAAAATTTGGTTAAAGTAACTTCTGGAAAAAATATATATGAATTTGACATTATACAGGATGGTTTTGCTTGGATGACAGATAAAGAAAATAAATTAGAGAAAAAAATGATCAAAACTCTGAAAAAAGGCTCTAGAATAATGGTTCAAGGTTACACTCAAAATGGATCTCAAACTATTGATCACTATTCATTATTAGGCTTTACCAAAGCATACAATGCTACCAAAGCAAACTGTGGCTAAATAAATGAAATCTAAAAAAAAGATTGTACTCGCATATTCTGGCGGACTAGACACTTCTATTATTTTAAAATGGCTTCAGGAAAATTATGATGCAGAGGTTATTTGTTACACTGCTGATGTAGGACAAGAAATTGATAGAAAAAAAATTATAAGAAATGCAAAAAAATTAGGAGTTAAAGATATAATCATTGAAGACTTAAAAGACATTTTTGTAAAAGATTATGTTTTTCCAATGCTTAGAGGGCACGCTATTTATGAAGGTGTGTATTTATTAGGAACTTCAATTGCAAGACCGTTAATTGCAAAACGTCAAATTGCTGTTGCTAAAAAGTTTGGTGCTTATGCTGTGTCCCATGGATCAACTGGAAAAGGTAATGACCAAATAAGATTTGAATTGGGTTATCATTATTTTGGTCCTAAGGTAAAAATTATTGCTCCCTGGAGAATATGGAAATTAAATTCCAGAACAGATTTAATTAAATATGCAAAAAAAAATAATATTCCAATTCCAACAGATAAAAAAGGTGCACCACCATTTTCTATTGATGACAATTTATATCACACTTCAACTGAGGGAAAGGTTTTAGAAAATCCAAAAAATGCAGCACCCGAGTTTCTTTTTCAAAGAACAGTGTCTCCTGAAAAAGCACCTAACATAGCTTCATTTGTATCTATAGGTTTTAAAAATGGAGATCCTATAACTGTTAATGGTGAAAAATTATCACCTGGAAACTTGTTAGAAAAACTTAATGAGGTTGCAGGTAAAAATGGAATAGGTAGAGTTGATTTAGTTGAGAATAGATTTATTGGAATTAAATCAAGAGGTGTTTATGAAACACCTGGTGGGACACTGCTCATGTCAGCACATAGAGCAATTGAATCAGTTACTTTAGATAAAGAAACTATGCATAAAAAAGATGAAATTATGCCAAAATATGCTGAACTTATCTACAATGGTTACTGGTATTCAACAGCAAGATTTAAACTTCAAAAAATAGTGGATCTTAAAAAAAATAAAGTAAACGGGTCTGTTAAGCTTAAATTATACAAAGGTAATATCACTATAATATCTAGACACACGAAAAGTACTGCCTACTCAATGAAAAAAGTTTCTTTTGAAGAAAATAAAACCTTTAATAAATCAAACGTAGAAAGATTTATTAACTTTCATAAACAAAAACTTCGTTCATAAATTAATGAAAATAAAAGTATTTGCTGACACAATTTGTGGGTGGTGTTTTATTGGTCAGACAAGATTAAATAAGGCTTTAAAAAATTTTCCTGAAACTAAGTTTGAGATAGAACATGTTCCATTTCAACTAAATACTGACATGCCTAAAGAAGGAATTGAAAGAAGCAAGTACTTAGAAATAAAGTTTGGTGGAAAAGAATTTGCTCAACCGATGTATGATCGAATGACAGAAGAGGCCAACAAAGAAGATCTTAATTTTAATCTAGATAAGATAAAGAAAACACCCAATACAGTATTTTCTCATTTATTAATAAAATTAGCCGAACGATCCAATGTACACAACGAAGTTAAAGAAAAAATATACCACTCATATTTTGTTGAGGGTCTCGATATTGGAGATAAAGAAATCTTAATTGATATTGGAAAGGAATTTAATATTAATGCAGATGTAATTAATGATTTTTTTAATTTAAAAAATATTGAAGAAGTTAATTCATATACTTCAGTTGCAAGAGAAAAAGAAGTTAGTGGAGTACCTTTTTTTGAAATAGGAACAGATTTTATTTCAGGAGCCCAGAGCTCTACAAATTTGGAAAATGCAATAAAGTCCAATTTAAGCTAAAAATTAAAGGACACTTTATCCTTTGCCTTTAACGTATAAATATCTATTCTGGTCATATGGAAGCACTAAAAAATTGGATGATAGATGCAGCAAATATTTTATTTGATGACAGTAAAAACGACCTAAGATCTTTGCCAAGATCTGTGAGATTACAAATTTTATTAGTTCTAAGTTTCGTTTGGACAACAGTTTTTAGTCTATATATATTTTCCTATACAACATTTGCATTTGGTTGGGCTGGTCTCTACATTGCGCACGTTGGTTTAATATTTGCAGTCTATATGACGTTCAAACATTTTCATAAAGCAGAGGCACAATCTAGTAGTGTATTCCAAACTAAAAATTTTGATCCATTTAAAATCATGGTTATTGTTTTTGTCATTGTTTTTATCTTTGTATTTTCTAAAGGAATAGAGGTCTTAACTAGCCCCAACCCTAGCTCTTATGCAATCCCATATGATGGTCCATCAAAATCAGTGTTTGAAAAATGGCTACCATTTAGTAAAGATAAGTAATGGAAAAAATAGCAAAAAATTTACAGCTAGCATTAATGTGCATTATTTTAGTAAGCACTGTAATTGCTGTTGGTATGGAAATTAAGAATATGATTCTAAATCAATCAGTTACATTGGCTGATTTACTTTTAATGTTTCTTTATTTAGAAGTTTTAGCAATGGTTCGAGTTTTTTGGAATCAACAATCAATTAGTATAACTTTGCCTCTTTTAATTGCTATCACTGCCCTAGCTCGATTTATTATATTGCAAGGGAAAGAGATGGATCCATCAGCATTAGTTTATGAAGCTGTAGCTATAGTTCTAATTGCATCCGCAATAGTTATTCTTAGATTAAGACATAGTGATAAATTGGGTCTAAAGAAAAGAAAATCTAAATAGTTTAAAATGATTTTTGAAGCTTCAAGGGCTAAAGCCGTTGATCAATTAAATAATTTTATTGAACAAAATCTTTCCAATTATTCAAAACTAAGAAATTTTGATTTTGGGCCAGATAATATATCTAATATTTCGCGTTTATCCCCCTATATAACTCACGGAATAATTAATGAATTAGAAGTAATTGATAAATCCCTTAAAAAATTTTCATTTGCAAAAAATGAAAAATTTATTCAGGAAGTTCTGTGGCGTGTTTATTGGAAAGGATGGTTAGAATTAAGACCTAATGTTTGGTCAGATTACTTAATAGAATTAGGTAAAGTTAAAGATGAATTTAAAAACAATCAAAGTTATTTGGATGCAATTGAAGGAAAGACAAATGTAGATTGTTTTAATCAATGGGTAATTGAACTTAAAGAAAACAATTATCTTCATAACCACACAAGAATGTGGTTTGCGAGTATTTGGATTTTTACATTAAAATTACCGTGGCAATTGGGGGCTGAGTTTTTTATGCAGAATCTTTATGATGGTGACACCGCATCAAATACCCTTGGTTGGAGATGGGTAGCTGGAGTTCAAACTCAAGGCAAGCATTACCTCGCAAGTGAATGGAATATAAATAAATTTACAAATAATAGATTTAAAAACATAAAACTTAATGAAAATGCCAAGCCTATATTTGGTGATAAAATATATTCAGTTACTAATAAGAGCTTTGAAAATTCTGAGATTTCAGAGGATAAAACTTTATTAATATTTGAAAATAATATGACATTTGAATTTTCTGATTTTAAAGAATATAAATTTAAAAAAATTTTATTAGTCTCAAATGGTACGAATAGAACTATCAAATTAAGTGAAAAAGTGTTGAAATTTAAGGCTAACCTTTTAGAGGATCAAAAAATAAGATTAGAAGAAAAATCAATTAATTGTGAAACTATTAACATTAATGATTTAAAAAATATTACTGAAGAAGTTAATGCACTTTATCCAACTGTTGGCGAAAATTTAGATTTTATTCAAAATAATCAATTAAAGAATATTAAATTTTTATATAGAAAGTTAGATCAGTTTTCTTGGCAATATTGCAATAAAGGTTTTTTTAATTTTAAAAACTATATTCCAAAAATTATTGCTAATTTTAATTAAGCTAAAAATATTTTAATACCCTCTAAAATATACTGTACGCTCAATCCAACAAGAATAATAGCTACCACTCTTGAAATAACTCCAATTATTTTTTTATTTATTATTTTAGAAAATTTTGAAGCTACAAAAAAAATTATAAAAGTTAAAAATAAAACAGATACTAGTGAAATCATTCCTGCAGTCTGATTAGTAAAATTAGTTCCAATATCTGAGACAGAAACTATTACTGAAGTGATAGCGGCTGGCCCAGCAATAATAGGTGTTGCTAAGGGAAAAACACTAACGTTATCTGAATTAAGATCTATATCTTCTTCTTTCCTTTGTTGACGCTTGTCAAACAACATTTCTATTGCAATAATTAATAAAATTATTCCTCCACCAATTGTGAATGCTGGATAAGAAATATTTAAATAACTTAGTAATGAACTTCCAAGTAATGCAAAAAACAGCAATATGATTGAAGCTATTATTGTTGCACTTAATGCTATTCTTATCTTTTTGTTTGTATCCATATTTTGAGTAATACTTAGAAACAATGGGGTGTTTCCCAATGGATCTATAACAATAAAATATAGAAAAAAAGTTTGAATAAAAATCTCTGACATCTAATTTGTCTATCTCTTTAAAATGATATTACAATTTAAATTAAAATTTTTTTAAAATTTTCGTAGAGTGTTTTTGAATAGTTATTCATATCAATCATATTATTTTTTGCAGTTTGATCAAATTTTTCTAATGCACCCTCACCTAATTGATCCTCAAGCGCTTTTTTATACTCTGGTACACAGCCCCATTCATTAACTGTCGTATCTTTAATTTCGATATGAAATTGAATTCCATACGCATGATTTTGATATTTAAAAATTTGATATTTGGTTACTGGTGATGAAGCTAATAAAGTAATATCTTTATTATCATCTATTCCTTGCACCTCATAAGAATGCCACTGTAAACTTTTAATTTGTTCTGGAAATTTTGAAAATAAAATATCTTCATTTTTTTCTTTAGTAAAATTTATAT
>Ga0222652_1000286_pt1 | contig 24446 bp, 23 predicted proteins | sample AntAcemetagen371_FD_179803 | JGI IMG/M metagenome (GOLD analysis project Ga0222652, IMG submission 179803) | Saline water microbial communities from Ace Lake, Antarctica - #371 | ecosystem: Environmental > Aquatic > Non-marine Saline and Alkaline > Saline | place: Antarctica: Ace Lake... | reverse complement strand
TGTTGCTCGCAGCAATCTGATCAAGGCAAACGACGCGAAAAAGACAGCGGCCATGCTCAAGGCTATTCCCGTCGAGACGAATATCCATGGATTGGAAAAGGGTGGGTCGAAATTCATGAGCACTTGCTTCCGCGTCTTTAAAGAAATCAAAAGCAAATTCTGTGCCAGAGCGCTGAGCTACTGCCTGGTCGTCATGCCTCGGCAGGCGAACTGCAGACTTTGTCACTCCGAAACCACGTCATCCCCGCTTGCGCGGGGATGACGTGGTTTATGTTAGCACCATGGGCAGGGTTAATTGATTTTGGCAACGCCCTTTTCGGTGCGCGGATCAAACACTTCGATGTTTACCCTGCGGTCCAGTGCGTAGCCTTCATAGTCGCCTTCGGTGGATCGTGATTTTGAAGCGCCATGTGAGTAGGTCTCGATACGGTCACTTGCCACGCCGCCTTCAACCAGGGTATCAGCCACTGTTTTGGCGCGAAATTTGGCCAGCACATTGTTGTACTCGTCTGTACCGCGCTGATCGGCGTGACCATCCAGACGTACATGCAGTTCCGGGTTGCGATTGAGATAATCAGTCAGAATGGCAACGCGTTTCTGGTCGAGCTCGGTCAGTTCATCTTTACCGGTGCGGAACATGATCTGGAATTCCAGACGTGTCAGCAGGTTTTCCTGCAGTCTGGTTGACTCATGCTGCATTTGCGCCAGTTGGTGTTCCATGCCGTTGATTTCCTGTTCCAGTGTATCGATTTCGCTCAGTGCGTTTGCCATGTTTATCTCCGCTGTTTTCAGATCGTGCTCGTCCTGGGATTTTTCACCGAGCAGGGCGCCCAGCAGGAATCCGGCGGCAGCACCGGGAGGTCCTGCCAGAAGTCCTCCAGCGATAATAGAGCTGCCAAAAACAGCCACTTTTTCCCGGTCGAGTTCGTCAGCCGCACTCAGGCTGGAAAAGCCGAGCAGGGCAAAGGTTGTTGCGATCGCTATGTAGCGGGTTTTGGAAGTTGAAGTGTTCATCTGATTGCTCCTGTTGCTACTCAGTTGTTGAGAAGTTCGGGAATCCTGTTGATTCCCTTGAGGAGCTATTAAGCCGAACAAAGCTGTCCGCAATTGGTAGCAATTGCGGACGTATCAGGATGGATTATGGCAAATTGTGGCAGCTGCTATTTGCCCGGGGCATGAGCAAATTGCATTGCCAGCAAGACCTCCCTATGATCGGCTGGATCCGTCAAAATCCAAATAAGGAAAAAAAATGATTATCTATGGGGTTGGCTTACTTTCCATCTGCCTGATTTTCGGCATGCTTATTGGTGAGGTTTTGGGCGTGCTGCTCGGCGTGCAGGCCAATGTTGGCGGTGTGGGTATTGCCATGCTGTTTCTGGTATTTGCCAGCAACTCGGATTTTTTTAAAAGCTTAACCCGGGATGCAGCCGGTGAAGGCATACGGTTCTGGAGTGCCATGTATATCCCCATTGTGGTGGCGATGGCGGCGCAACAGAACGTCGCGGCGGCCCTTGATGGTGGCTTGTTGGCGCTGGTGGCGGGTGTAGCTGCCGTCGTGGTGAGTTTTCTCCTTGTTCCGGTGCTGAGCAAGATTGGAACTGGCCCGTCTTCAACCCACAGTGAGCCCTGAGCGTCATCATGGAAATTATTGAAACTGTTTTTGTACGCAACAATTTGATAGTTGCGTTCGCTGTGGTGGGTTGTGTTACCTGGATTTCCTATTTTCTTGCCAAAAAGCTGACCAATAATCGTATCCACGGTTCAGCCATTGCCATTGCGCTGGGGCTGGTCGCCGCCTATTACGGTGGAATTACAACCGGTGGCAGCAAAGGAGTCGCTGATATCGCCTTGCTGGGCGGTATCGGTCTGATGGGTGGCGGCATGATGCGCGATTTTGCCATTGTCGCTACCGCTTTTGGAGTGCAGTTCAGTGAATTAAGAAAGGCTGGCCTCGCCGGGGTGATCTCTATTTTCGCCGGAGTTATCGTGTCGTTTGTGGTAGGTGCGGTAGTCGCTATTCTGTTCGGTTATACCGATGCGGCATCTATTACCACCATAGGTGCGGGCGCCGTAACCTATATTGTCGGACCCGTTACCGGTGAGGCGATTGGTGCCAGTAACGAAGTGATTACACTTAGTGTTGCTGCCGGACTGGTTAAATCCATTTTGGTGATGATCGGGACACCGCTGGTAGCCACATATATTGGTCTGAATAACCCCCAGTCTGCCATGGTGTTCGGTGGGTTGATGGGAACTACCAGCGGAGTGGCTGCCGGCCTCGCGGCTACTGATCCCAGACTGGTGCCATATGGTGCTATGACGGCAACTTTTTATACGGGTATCGGTTGTTTGCTGGGGCCGTCTATCCTGTTTTTTATAGTGAGTAGTATTTACTGAGATTTTTCTGGTATGAGTACACAGGCTTTCCCCTATCTATATAACGAAATAAACAAAATTGCCCTGGTAGAGGGAGATCATCAATATTCCTATGCGGAAGTGAACCAGCGAATAAACAGCTTTGCTACCGGCCTGCTTGCAGGCCATGCCGACCTTCAGGAAGAAAGGATTGCATTTTTCCTGCCCGCCAGTCTCGAGTATGTCACGGTTATGCACGGTGTCTGGCGAGCCGGCGGTATCGCTGTTCCCCTGAATGTTGCCTCGGCGGTAGCTGAGCTGGAGCACTATCTGTCCAGTGCTTCGGTCACTCGGCTGGTGACCAATGCAGATTACCAGGCTTCCCTTAAAGAGCTATGTCAGCAGCTGGATATAGAGTTGCTTGAGGTTGGAGATCTTCTGGTTGAGCAGGAAGGCATATTGCCTCAGGTCAGTCCAGAGCGACGTGCGCTAATGCTTTTTACTAGTGGAACAACCAGTAAGCCAAAAGGCGTAGTGAGTACTCACAATACGGTTAAGGCCCAAATAACTACTTTGGTTAAATCCTGGGAGTGGAGTCATGACGATGTCATTCCGTTATTTCTGCCGCTGCATCATATTCACGGCATTATAAATATTCTTAGCTGCGGGCTTTGGGCAGGTGCGAGGGTGCATCTTTACAGCAAGTTCGATATTCCCAGGATCACGGACGAAGTCATTTTGGGCACTTTTAATTTGTTTATGGCGGTGCCCACCATCTATGTAAAGTTAATTCAGTATTTCGACAGTATCGATCAGGCTCGGGTAAAAAAAATCTGTGAGGGTTTTGCTTCCATGCGGTTGATGATTTCCGGCTCTGCGGCCTGTCCGGTAAATCTGTTTGAACAATGGCAGGCGCTTACCGGACAAGTGCTACTTGAGCGTTATGGCATGACCGAAATAGGCATGGGGATTTCCAACCCTTATAACGGGGAGCGCCGTGCTGGCTATGTGGGGCAACCTTTGCCCGGAGTAGATATCCAGCTGTTTGATGAAAATGACCTACCTGTGGATGGCGAGGGCGTGCCAGGGGAAATCCGTGTTCGTGGCAACAATGTATTTCTTGAGTATTGGAACAACCCGAAGGCCACGGAAGAAAGCTTTATAGAAGGCTGGTTTTGCACGGGGGATGTGGGGATTATCGAAGATGGTTATTACCGAATTATGGGGCGTTCCTCGATCGATATTATTAAATCCGGCGGTTACAAATTATCTGCTCTTGAGATAGAAGGGGTGCTTTTGACCAATGAGTCAATCAGGGAAGTTGCCGTGATTGGAGTTGAGGACGACACCTGGGGAGAATCTGTTATGGCCATCGTTGTGTTGAAAGAATCTGCATCGCTTGACCATGAGCAGTTAAAGCAATGGTGCGAGGGGAAGATGTCATCCTACAAAATACCCAAAGGGCTTAGAATTATTGATGCGTTGCCGCGAAATGCCATGGGCAAGGTAACCAAGCCTGATCTCAAGGCCCTGATTTAAAATGCAACTCAATAGGTAATGGGTAGCTGCCTGTTCAGAAATTGTAAGTGAAGACAGATTCTCAATAATAATGACACGGATTAGAGGCGCGGAAAAACGAAAGAGATGTTTCGGACCTGTTCGCCTTCGCGCGGCTGGCTTCGAGCCAGTAAAAATATTTCCTGTGCTTCGGTTTCGCCAGCAGACACGTACATAAGCCCTCTCCACCTCGTATCTTCAAGGGATGCAAAGGGGTCGGCACAGCTAACGTTTTCAAACGATATGTCGTAAAGATTATAGCGAGGATCTATAGGGTTTATCTCGCCCGCCATCCCGCAATCCCACGAAGAAAACTGAAACCGCCCATTCATGATGCCAAAGGGGTCAATTTCGATGATGGTCAGAGACTGGGTATTAAAGTTATATACGCCAAATTCTCCAATAATCTGGGGTGTTGATGAGCCGACGTTATAGGTTTTTTGAGACGTATTTGCACATTCGTCGCCCGGTTGGCAGATGAGTCTTTGCCTCAATACTGGATTGATTTCAAATTCGGTACTATTTACGACACAGCGAACCCTTAGGTATAAAGCCTCACCGTTTTTAGTCCCTGTTGTTGTACATTCCCTGTGGGAAAAGAGATCTTCCTCAGTGGGTAGTGGATCAGATGCTTCCGGTATTTGCACAATGCCGGATATGGAAAACTCGGCATTGATCTCATCGCTGTCGGAAATGTCAATTTTCCCCGACCCTGAGCCGATACCTACCAACGTTTTATCCAGTAATAGCTGTGTCATAAAACGGCCGTTTTCTGTGATAAAAAAGTTGGCCGTGTCATCCTCGCTAAGCCAAATACCGCCCAGAGGATTGGGTGGATTAGCATTAGTGGGCGCGGACGCTTGACTGGAGCTGGAAGATGATGAACCACTTCCGCCGCAAGACTGCAGTAATGAAAGACAGAAAAAACTGAGTGAGGCGAACAGGAATATGCGCATACGCAATGGTGTCCCTGTTATGAGGATCTCTAGAGATTAAGCCCCGCTTTTGGCAAGTGTCAAATAAAAAAGGAAATGGTAATGTTTATCTGGCTCCTGCCGCCTCCAGAATTGCAGCGAATTCGGGGAAACTCTGATGTTCTTTCACCAGGCTCAGCAATGTCCGGCCTTCGGGGTTGGTGGCATTGATGTCGCGGCCGGCCTCCTTGAAAAATTTAATAAAAGTCTCAAAGTTTTCGGCCTTCATGCCGCGATAGGCACGCTCCAGACAATGAAAATCGACGTTCACTCCTACGGGAGCTGTATCAATCAGAAAGGTCTTGATGCGTTCGTCGTCAAAAACTTCGCCAACCACTTTTTTTTTGTCTTTCTTTAGAACCATTTTTATCTCGTTTAATCTGATTCAATTAACTTAAAGTTTTTCTTTAAGGATGCGGTTTACTTCGCCAGGGTTGGCCTGGCCTTGGGAAATCTTCATCACCTGGCCGACAAAGAAACCCAGCATTTTAGGTTGTTTGTCTGGCGCCGCCATACGATAGTTGTCTACTTGCTGCTGGTTATTGGTCAACACTTCTTCGACCATGGCTTCGATAGCGCCGGAATCGGATACTTGCTTCAAGCCTTTGGCGTCGATGATCTTGTCGGGTGAACCCTCACCGGCCCACATGGCTTCAAAAATGCTTTTGGCAATTTTACCGGAAATTGTGCCGTCCATAATGCGTTGAATCAGTTGGGCCAGATTGTCGGCAGAAATGGGGCAGTCGGCGATTCCGAGATCATTTTTGTTCAGCAGCGCAGCTAGCTCCACACTTACCCAGTTGGCGGCCAGTTTTGAATCGCCACAAGCCTTGGCCGCGGTTTCAAAATAATCAGCGGTGAGGCGATCCTGGGTCAGAACACTGGCGTCATAGGCAGAGAGGCCGTGTTGCTCGACAAAACGCGCCTGCTTGGCAATGGGTAGCTCAGGCAAGTTTTCGCGCTCGGTTTGAACAAATTCATCACTCAATACAACAGGCAGCAAGTCGGGGCAGGGAAAGTAACGGTAGTCGTTGGCGACTTCCTTGCTGCGCATGCTTCGGGTTTCGTTTTTGTCGGAATCGTACAGGCGGGTTTCCTGCACTACCCTGCCACCATCTTCAATCAGGTCGATCTGGCGTTCTACTTCTACGTTGATGGCACGCTCTACAAAACGAAAGGAGTTGATGTTTTTAAGCTCGGTGCGCGTGCCCAGCGTCTCTTGCCCTTTGGGACGGACAGAGACGTTGGCATCACAGCGCATGGAACCCTGTGACATTTCGCCGTCAGAAATCCCCAAATAGGTGATGATGGCGTGAATCTGCCTGAGAAAGGCGATGGCCTCTTCGGGTGAACGCATGTCCGGTTCAGAAACAATCTCGATTAGTGGTGTGCCGGCGCGGTTCAAATCAATGCCGCTCATTCCATGAAAATCCTCATGTAACGATTTGCCAGCGTCTTCTTCCAGGTGGGCGTGGTGGATGCGCACATCCTTGCTGGAGCTATCTTCCAACTGGATGGTGACAATACCAGGGCCGACAATAGGTTCGGCCAGTTGGGTGGTCTGGTAGCCCTTGGGTAAATCGGGGTAGAAATAGTTTTTTCGCTCAAACACCGATTTTTGATTGATAGGCGCATCAATCGCCAGGCCAAAGCGGGTGGCCATGCGCATGGCTTCTGCGTTAACGACAGGTAGCGTACCCGGCATGGCCAGGTCAATGGCGCTGGCATTGGTGTTGGGTTCCTGACCGAAGTCGACGGCGGAACCGGAAAAAATCTTGGATTTGGTTTTTAACTGGACGTGAATTTCCAGCCCGATCACAGTTTCCCAGCTCATACTTCGACTCCCTGGGGTGCATGTGTATGCCAGTCAGTCGCCATTTGAAACCTGTGAGCAGCATTCAGGATACGTGTTTCGTCAAAGTGTTTGCCAATCAGCTGTATACCCACAGGCAGGCGGTTGACATGGCCGCAGGGCAGGGACATGCCAGGCAGACCCGCCAGATTTACGGAAATGGTGTAAATATCTTCCAGATACATTTCTACCGGGTTGTCAGTTTTGGCGCCGAATTTGAACGCAGTAGAAGGGCAGGTGGGGCCTGCGATGATGTCGACATGATCAAATGCCCGATCAAAATCGTTTTTTATCAGTCGACGCACTTGTTGGGCTTTGCGGAAATAAGCGTCGTAGTAGCCAGCGGAAAGCACGTAGGTGCCGATCATGATTCGGCGTTTCACTTCCTCGCCGAAACCTTCAGCGCGCGAGCGACAGTACATGTCCAGAAGATCGACCGGGTCGTCACAGCGGTGCCCGAAGCGCACGCCATCAAAGCGCGACAGGTTGGCTGAAGCTTCCGCCGGGGCCAGCACGTAATAGGTGGGCACCGCCAGTCTGGAGTTCGGCAGCTCGATATCGACAAGCGTTGCACCGAGTTTTTCGTATTCGCTCAAAGCGTTTTGCACCTGTTCAGCGACTTTGGGATCAAGCCCCTGCTCAAAGAATTCTTTGGGGACACCAATGCGGAGATTTTCAAGCGAATCATTGAGGCTGGCACTGTAATCGGGCACTTCGTGATTAATAGACGTGGAGTCCTTGTTGTCGTAGCTGGCCATGGCCTGAAGCAGCAGGGCGCAGTCCTCGGCAGTTTTGCCCATGGGGCCGGCCTGATCCATGCTGGAGGCAAAAGCGATCATGCCCCAGCGCGATACTCGACCATAGGTTGGCTTGAGCCCGGTGATGCCACAGAGCGATGCGGGCTGGCGAATGGACCCACCGGTATCCGTGGCTGTTGCAATGGGCGCCAAACGAGCGGCGACCGCCGCGGCTGAACCACCGGAAGATCCCCCGGGGACAGTTTTCAGATCCCAGGGGTTCATGGTTTTGCCGAAATAGCTGGTTTCGGTGGAAGAGCCCATGGCGAACTCATCCATATTGGTTTTACCCAGACAAACAGCTCCGGCGCTTTTTAAGTTGGAGACCACAGTCGCGTCATAGGGTGAAATAAAATTTTCCAGCATGCGCGAACCGCAGGTAGTTTTAACTCCCTGTGTACAAAAAATATCCTTGTGTGCAAAAGGAACGCCTGTGAGGGCAGTGGTCTGGCCGGCAGCGATTTGCTCGTCGGCTTTTTGGGCATCGACCAGGGCAGCGTCGTTGAGCCTGGTTATATAAGCGTTGATGTCAGGTTCCAGTCGATTGGTTCGGTCCAGAAAGTGTTGGGTAATTTCAACGCTGGAAAACTCGCCGTTGGCGAGTCCCTGGGAAATTTGTGCGACGGTCAGGTTGTGCATTCTCGGGAGACTTCTCTAATTCTGTTAATCACGGGTTAATTTTGTAGTCGCGCCATTTATCCAATGGCTTTTGGGGTTTACTCAATAACCCTGGGTACGAGGAAAAGCCCATCTTCCCGGGCGGGTGCGTTGCTCATAAGGTTGTCGCGGTCATTGGACTCGGTGACCTCGTCGGTACGCAGTATCTGGATTGCATCCATGGGGTGAGCCATGGGCTCAACACCCTCGGTATCCTGTGCCTGCAGCTGGTCCACAAGATCGAGAACTGCACCGACCCTTTCAGTGACCAGCTTGCTTTCGTTTTCAGAAATATTTATGCGGGCAAGAAGCGCAAGCTTTTCAATATCACTGGGTTTAAGAGACATATATGATCTTCCGGAAATGCATTACAGTTGTCAGAAATTTTGTGACGGTGAGGGAAAAAATCCAGTTCGGCGTTGAACGGGCGCTAACTTACCATATTTACGGCTTGCTCTGAATCCCCGCGGTTGGTACATTCCTCCGCCTAACAGAACCCTGTCTTTATTTGGACCCGACACAATGTGGAAACCCCTTAGCGGACTCTTCTCCAACGACCTTTCTATTGACCTTGGAACAGCCAACACCCTGATTTACATGCGCGATCGGCAGATTGTGCTTAATGAGCCTTCGGTGGTTGCCATACGCCACTCACATGGACAAAAGGTTGTAGAAGCTGTTGGCATTGATGCGAAACGTATGCTCGGCCGTACGCCGGGTAATATTGTGGCTATTCGCCCATTGAAAGACGGTGTGATTGCCGACTTTCAGGTAACTGAGAAAATGTTGCAGCACTTTATTCGCAAGGTGCATCAGTCCAAATGGTTTACCCCCAGTCCGCGTGTGCTTGTATGTGTCCCCTGTCAGGCAACGGAAGTTGAAAAGCGAGCTATTCGTGAGTCAGTGCTCAGTGCTGGTGCGCGAGTTGTCCACCTGATTGATGAGCCTATGGCCGCGGCGATTGGTGCCGGTCTGCCAGTGGAAGAAGCCAGTGGCTCCATGGTGGTCGATATCGGTGGTGGCACTTCTGAAATCGCTATTCTCTCTCTTAGTGGCACTGTGTATTCAGATTCTGTACGAATTGGGGGTGACCGTTTCGATGAGGCGATTACCAGCTATGTGCGTCGCAAATACGGCAGTGTGATTGGCGATGCAACGGCAGAGCGAATCAAGCACGAAATCGGTACTGCGTTCGCCGGCAGCGAAGTGCGTGAGATTGATGTTCGTGGTCGCAATCTGGCGGAGGGTGTGCCTAAGAGCTTTACCCTGAGTAATGACGAAGTGCTGGAGGCTTTGCAAGAGCCGCTGGCGACCATTGTTCAGGCGGTCAAGCGTGCGTTGGAGCAATCACCGCCCGAGTTGGCTTCAGATATCGCCGAACGCGGAATTGTATTGACCGGTGGCGGTGCTTTGCTGCGCGATATCGATCGCTTACTTACCCACGAAACCGGCTTGCCAGTGATCGTAGCTGAAGATCCATTGACCTGTGTTGCTCGAGGCGGGGGCAAGGTTTTGGAGATGCTTGATCGTCGACAGCTGGAATTGCTGTCTTACTAATTTTCTGCTCTGTGCTCCCCGGCCGCAGCTACAGGAATTAACCCATGGCGAGCCAAAAGCATATCTTCCGGCGTGGCCCCGCTTCATTTCGCGGCCTGATCTTTTTTATTGTCATTGGATTGGCGTTGATTTTTGTCAGCACCTTTACCAGTTTGCTTCAACCTGCCAAAGCCTTTTTTGTCGATCTGGTGTCGCCTTTTTATCATATTACTGATGTGGACACGGCAGTGAGTGATTGGGGCGAAGAAGCCCTGATGACCAGAGAGGAATTGCTGGCCGAGCGTGATCGGCTGGAGGATGAAAATCTTATTTTGCAACGCCATTCCCTGCAGTTGGCTTCGCTGAGATCTGAGAACGTACGCATGCGACAGTTGCTGAGCGCATCAGAGTTGGTGGAAGAGCGGGTATTAATTGCTGAACTGGTGGGAACTCCACCAGATACGGAAACTCACCGTCTTATTATTGACCGGGGTCGACTGGATAATGTACGGGAAGGTCAGCCCGTGATTGATGCCAGCGGCATCTTTGGCCAGGTTCGCATTGCCGGGGACGAAAACAGTGAAATTATCCTGGTCTCCGACCGCGAACATGCTATTCCTGTCGAGGTGTTGCGATCAGGCGCACGCTCTATCGCGGCGGGTACAGGCAGTTACGATGAGCTGCGCTTGCGCAATGTGGCACCAACCATGGACATTCAGGTTGGTGATAAGTTGGTGAGCTCCGGACTGGCCCAGAAATTTCCCCGTGGTTACCCCTTGGGAACAGTAATCTCCGTTGAGGAAACCAGTTCTTCTCCATTCTTGCAGGTTGCGGTGACACCCTCCGCAGGATTGCAAACCAGCAGCCAGTTGCTACTGCTTTTTAATGAGCGCCAACAGATCAATACGTTTCCGATTCCTGTCGAAATAACTGACGAATCTGGGCCTGATGCAAGCGTTGTTCAGCCACAAACAATCGGGGAATAGGCTGCCGGTATGCAGGAAATTCAGCTTCGCCTTTCTGACTGGGCTGCCTTGTTACCCTTATGCCTGCTGTTTTATATCACCCAAATCCCGGGTTTCGGCCATATACGTATCGATATGCTGGCATTGCTGGTGGCATTATTTTCAGTCTATCGTCTCCAGGGAATGCCGTTAACACTGGCCTTTGCCATCGGTTTGGCGCAGGACGTGGTTTCCCTTGCCCCTATTGGTCAACATGCCATCGGGCTGGTAGTGCTCGCGTATGTTGCCCAATCCGCCCGTGACCGTATTCGCATGCAAGCGATGCCTAACCAGTTGTTGGCAATATTTGTTGGCCTTTTTCTGGTTAAATTTATTCATAGCTGGGTAGTTGCGCTGGGCTTTGGCCAACTGCCTACACTGAACTCTTTGCTTTCGGTTTTGGTGACAAGCCTGTTCTGGGTTCCGGTGATGAGGATTGCTTCACAGTTGACTCGCAAGCGCCCCTCGGCGAGGGCTGGAATCAGTTGAGTTTGGAGTTGTTGCTGGCATCGGCTTCTCCCCGCCGTAAAGAACTACTTGATCAGCTCGGGATCAGCTTTTGTCAAAAATCTGTCAAGATTGATGAAACGCCACGTGAACTGGAGAACGCCAGGGACTATGTGGTGCGTATGGCTGCGGAGAAAGCTGGCGCGGCCTGGAAGTTATGGGGCGGGGAAGAGCGAATTATTCTGGCCTCGGACACAACGGTCGTGGTTGAGGGCAGGATTCTCGGCAAGCCTTCGGATTACCAGAATTTTAGGTCCATGATGCAACTGCTATCGGGTAAGCAGCACCAGGTTCTCACTTCTGTGGTCGTTAAATCCTGGCGTGAAATAAAATCTGCCCTGAGCGAAACCCAAGTGTATTTTTGCGCATTAAATGACAACGATATTGAACAATACTGGCAATCTGGTGAACCACAGGACAAGGCCGGCGGTTATGGAATCCAGGGTCTGGGTGCCCGTTTTGTCAAAAAAATTGATGGAAGTTATTCTGGCGTTGTTGGGCTTCCTCTCTATGAAACAGCGGAAATGCTTCTTAACTTTGGCATACTGAGTAACAACAGAGCATAAAAACCCGGAATACAGCGGGGCAAAAGCAGGTTCCTCTAATTGCCTTTAATAGATTAGTGCCAGAGTTTTATTCAAATTTATGAGCGAAGAATTACTAATTAACGTGACCCCCAATGAAACCCGCGTCGCTTTGGTAGAAAACGGTGTGCTGCAGGAGGTTCAAATTGAACGTCAGCGCAGTTCAAGCATTGTAGGGAACGTCTTTAAAGGCAAGGTAAACCGGGTTTTACCCGGAATGCAGGCAGCTTTTGTGGATATTGGCCTGGAGCGAGCCGGTTTTTTGCACGCGTCAGATATCCCTCTGCTTGATGGCGAGGGTATGGAACTCATCAATGATGCCGAACTGGATATCCATACCCGTGTTCACGAGGGCAAAACCCTGCTGGTTCAGGTGGTCAAGGCACCAATGGGAACCAAGGGGGCCCGGCTCACAACGCATTTGTCGCTTAGTTCCCGCTATCTTGTATATATGCCCAATAACTCTCATGTGGGGGTTTCCCAACGGATTGAATCTGACGAAGAGCGTGAGCGACTGCGCGATATTGTTGCGGATATCTGTGCCAATGACGAACGAATAGCCAGCGGAGGTTTCATTGTCCGCACAATCGCTGAAGGCGCCAGTAGCAATGAACTGCTTGCAGACATGCTATTTTTACAGAAACTCTGGAACGACCGAACAGAAAATCTGGCGGAGAAAAAAGTACCGTCTCTGGTTTACCGGGATATGCGATTGGCGCTTCGGGCCCTCAGGGATATGTCGCACCCCAATTTGGAAAAAATCCGTGTCGACTCGCATGAGACTTACGAGAAAATAATTGATTTCACCAACCGCTACTCGCCGGAACTGAGTAACCGGGTATTTCTGTATCAGGGACAGCGTCCTCTTTTTGACCTTTACAGCGTTGAGGATGAGATAGAAAAAGCATTGCACAAGCGTGCCGACCTAAAATCGGGGGGCTACCTCATTATTGAGCAAACTGAAGCCATGACGACTGTGGATGTGAATACGGGTACTTATGTCGGCAGTCACAAGCTCGAAGAGACCATTTTCAAAACCAATCTGGAAGCGGCGTCCTCGTTGGCAAGGCAACTGCGCCTGAGGAATCTGGGCGGCATAATCATTGTGGATTTTATTGATATGGCCGAGTCAGAACATCGACGCCAGGTACAGCGAACGTTTGAAAAAGCGCTGGAAAAAGACCGGGCCCGTACTTCCCTGACAGCGGTTTCCGATCTTGGTCTGATCGAAATGACCCGCAAGCGCAACCGCGAAAGTCTGGGGCACTCGCTTTGTGAGCCCTGTCCGCACTGTCAGGGACGGGGACAGTTGAAGTCTGCGGAAACTATCTGCCTGGAAATTTTTCGGGAAATTACTCGCGAAAGTCGTCAGTTTGAGTGTGACAAAATCCTGGTACTTGCTTCCCAGCCGGTTATTGATCGATTGCTCGACGAAGAGTCTGACAATGTTGCTGAGTTGGAGACATTTATCGGCCATCCTATTCAGCTTCAGGTTGAGGTCTTCTATGGTCAGGAGCAGTACGACATTATTCCGGCTTGATGTAATGCTTTTTATCCGCTCACCCAGCCTTTAAAACGCAACTATGAAGAGAATTCTAAAGCATAGCTTTCATCTTACTCGATGGATGTTTGCTGTTCTGATCATTCTGGTTATGGTTTTTTTGATCCTTGGGAGGGTTTTGGTTTCCTATGTCGAAGATTCAACCGCCGAAGCGGTAGCACAGCTGTCGGAAGTTCTGGGCGTGCCCGTTTCCGTTAATTCGGTCGATACTGAATGGCATGGACTTGGCCCTAATCTGGTTCTTAATGGGGTCAGTCTGGGTGAAGGAGACGACCTGAGTACGCTAACAACCCTGGCTGTAAAGCCGGATGTTCTCTCAAGCCTGCGCAATCTGACCCTGGTTTGGTCGCGCTTTGAAGTCAGCGGGCTAGATCTGGATGTTGAGGAATTGGCATCCGGGCATTGGCAGGTGGCAGGAATCGGATTTGAGGGCCGTTCCGGAGCAAGAGTTTTTTTGGAGAAAATGCTGCTCGATAGTCGGCTTGTTTCGGTGAGTGATGCGCAGGTGCATTTGACTTCGCTCAGTGGAACAACTGTAGACCTAAGATTGCATGATTTGAGGCTGGTTAATGTTTTGGGCTTTCATCGCTTACGTCTGGACGCAGACTTTGGCAGCCAAAAAAACCGGCTAAATTTTATTGCTGAGCTCAATGGAGCGGCACTGCAGTTTGCCGATCTGGATGGTTTGGCGCATCTGCAAATTACGGGCGAAGACGCCACCGGGCTCTTTTATTATATTCAGGATAAATTCTGGCCTGAATCCCGGCTTGAGCTAACCAGTACGCCAGTAATGCAAGCTGAATTCTGGGCAACCTTTCGGGCCGGTCAGGAAGTTCAGATGCAAGGGGATCTTCGCTTCGACCAGCTTCCGGGAGCAATCGTTGGGCTGGATTCAGGAGTGGCGCAAGCCCACGCCAGCGTGGTGGGGGTTTATTCGGATGAGCGCCTGCAGGCAGACCTGATTGATCCGAGGATTCAAACGGATGAGAACGAGCTTGTCCTGCCTAACCTGAGACTGAGTCGAAAAATAAGTGAGCAGATGGTTACTTACGGCTTGCAGCTTCCCAGCGTGGATGTGGGTAGACTAATTGAATCTGCAGGGGAGGTTGGTATTGTCCCCGAGAGTTTGCTGTATCAGCTATCAGGACTGGAGCTGCAGGGGCTGGTCGAGCGACTTTACCTCGAGGTTCCGGCAGACAATCCGCAAGGCTGGAAGATGACGGCCGATCTGCTATCTTTTGGAATGAACAGTTTTAATCAAGCTCCAGCGGTGCGCAACCTGACGGGAAGGCTGGGGCTTGATCATTTTGGCGGTCGACTGGATGTCGACGCTACTGAGTTTAGTATTCTCTATCCACAGGTATATGATCACTGGCTGGCGCACGATGCGATACGCGGTCTGGTGGCCTGGGAAATTGATACGGAAAATCGCTTTGTCCATGTTTTTTCAGATCATATAGAAGCCGAATCTGCTCAAGGCTCAGTTATTGGTGCTTTTGCCGCAGATATCCCCATGTTTCCAGATTATCCCACTGGCGTAGGATTGACCCTGTATCTAGGTTTGACAGATTCGGGCGTTGAGCATACTTCCAGTTTATTGCCGGCCCGCTTGCCGCAGAATCTGCAGAATTGGCTCAATCAGTCCCTGGTTTCGGGCACAGTACCGCAGGCGGGGATGATATATCGCGGCTCTACCCGCCCGGGTACTGAAGAATATCGAACGGTTCAGTTACATATCAAAGCCGAAAATACCGAGCTGAACTTTCTGCCAAGGTGGCCAAATTTGATGGATGCCAATGCCGATATATGGGTATCGAATACGGAGCTGTATGCGCGAAGCACCAGCGCCAGTGTTCTGGGTCTGGATCTTGGGGTCATTGACGTTTGGGTGGATGCGCCCGTCTCGCTACAAAATAACGCCCATTCGACTACTCGGCAGATCAGGATATCAGGACAGGCTCAGGGGCCAGCCAACAACGTTCTGGATCTGATTCGTAAAACGAACCTTAGAGACAGGATTGGTAGTGGGTTGGACGACCTCGACTTGCAGGGAGAGGTGGACTCAACCATTGATCTGGCCATGCCGTTGGCGACTGATGTTCAGCGACAGGATATGCAGCTCAATGTTGATGTTTCACTTTCGGGAAACCAGTTGAATATGGCCGACCTCAATCTGTCGCTGTCTGGCATAAATGGCTTGTTGCGTTACGGTAACAGTGGGCTTACCTCTGAAAATCTGTCGGCTAATGTCTGGGGTTCAGCCTTGAGTTTGCGAATAAGTGAGGATATTGATGACGCTGTTGTTCGCATAGAAGGTGAGGGAGAGCTGGGTGCACGGTCGATTGCCGACTGGCTCGGTTTTGGTTTGCTTGAAGGCATTCAGGGAACGGCCAGCGTGACCGGCGATCTGGAAATTAATACCGATATTGCTGCGGACAAAGCACATGTTTTTGAGTTTTGGTCGGACATGACTGATGTGGATTCCGGATTGCCAGAGCCGCTGGCAAAGCCCTCGGGATTGCCAGCGCCGATCAATGTAAGGCTGGAAAAGACAGGCCATTTATTGACCCGGGTTGATTGGCAACTACCGTTTGCCGAGGAACAAGAAAAAGCGAATTTATTCCAGCTGCAAACGGTTTCAGATGCTGATCTGGGTGGAATACAATCCGCCATCTTTGCCTATGGGGCAGACTTGCCCGAATCAGAGGCGGAGATTACGCGAGGCAGTATCAGACTATCTTCGCTTGAGCTTGATCCCTGGCTTGCATTGTTCGAAGCCTACGTCCCAATGGCTGATTCAGACGATGGGCGTCTACTGGGTCTAAAACCTGAGCTGGATTTTGAAGTGGACAATTTGTCCATCGGTAACGCAAATTTTGGGCATGTCACTGGAAATCTGGGTTATCAGGATGATGCCTGGAGCATTGATCTGGAAACAGATTACGCCAGCGGGGCTTACCGTCACTATCGCGACCAGGATACCTTGCCGCTGCTCAGCTTGAGTCGACTTGATATCAATGCCTATCTCGAGTTTTTGGTTTCCCGCTCTGAGCAAGAGGACTCTGAGAAAGTTGATGTGATTGGCCCGGGTGACCTTCCCGAGATGCAATTTGAGTTGCAGTCGGTGGTCTATGACGAAACGGAGCGAGGCCACTGGAAAGGTGAATTTAGGCCGACGGAGACAGGCCTCTGGATTGATAATCTCGAGGGCGGGCTGGGTAGCGCGGTGTTGACTCAGGGCGAAGGTGAATCCTCTGTTTTTTGGGGAATAGATTCCTATGGTCAGTACACCGAAGCCAATATTACCTTTGAATACGGGGATATCGGTGATCTGTTTAGGATTCTGGATATGAATCCACCGCTAAACAGCTCCAGTGGTTTGCTGTTTGCCAGCTTGCACTGGCAGGGTGCGCCATTTGAGTTTTCTGGCTCGGATCTTAACGGGGTTATGGGTTTTGATGCGACAGATGGAGAATTCTTTACCAGGGGTAACAACGCCAATCCCTTAATAAAGACCATAGGGTTGTTTAATGCGGAGGCCTGGACCAGGCGCCTGCGGCTCGATTTTAAGGACGTTACTGCTGAGGGAACTTATTACGATCGGGTGTTTGGCGACTTTGTTCTTGAGGAAGGCCTAGTGACGACCCTGACCCCGGTGACTGTCAATATGTCCTCCGGAAGTATGCAATTCGATGGCGAGGTCGATCTTGATCTGGAGCTGGTCGATGCCAGACTGGTTATGACGTTGCCAGCACGCCAAAATATGACCTGGGTAACAGCACTGATCGGGGGCTTGCCCGCGGCCGCAGGTGTATGGCTAGCCAGTATGATTTTTGATGAGGAGCTGGATAACCTGTCCAGCGTCAGTTACCGGGTAAACGGCTCAATGGATGACCTGGAAGTTAAGGCAGAGCGGATTTTTGATTCCACTATTTCCGATTAGGTCTGCCCGCTAAATCATCACACTCAGGTAATCACAAAATCCCGCAAGTATTTAAATAATTTGCGTTGTTGTGAAGGTAGTTTTGACATTTTTTGCTCCTTGCGTGCGTTTCTTATCAGGGTGGACAGTTCCTGGCGGTCTGTTTCCGGATAGCTTTTAAATAATTCACTTAACGTATCTTTATCATCGTCCATAAGGCGATCCCGCCACTGCTCCACTCGTTTGTGTTTTTGTTGGTCATGCCGGGCCTGGTTTTTTTGGGCTTCCAAATACGCATTGACTGACGCCAGAAGCCCTTCGTTGACAGCAAGAATTTTGGCAGCGTGTCGCAACTGCCGGTTGCGTGCATTACTGGATTTGATTCGCGCAGCTATTTTAATGCTTTCCAGCAGTGGATCAGGTAGTTCCAGCCTTGTCCAGACCTCCTTATTAAGCTGCGCAAGCTCGTCGCAGAGTTGCTGTACTGAGTGCATTTCACGCTTTTTCTGTGACTTGGAAGGTTCCTGGTCATCTTCAAATTGGTTATTGTCAAAATTTTGCATGGTAGTTTAAGCGTAGAAAAGCGTGGCGAGTCCGAGAAAAGTCACGAAACCGACAATATCGGTGATAGTGGTCAAGGCGACACCGCCAGCGAGGGCTGGGTCGATGCGCATGGATTTCAGGGTAATAGGTAGCAATACGCCGGCCAGCCCGGCAACCACCAGGTTGATTACCATGGCACAGGCGATGATGAAAGAAATGATTGGATCCCCGAACCACAGGCCTGCGACTGTGGCAACAACCAGAGCCCAAAGCAGCCCGTTAAGTGATCCCAGTAAAACTTCGCGGTTGATTAGCCACTTCAGGTTGTTTTTCTGTATGTGCCCCAAAGCTATGCCGCGAATGACCACAGTCAATGTTTGCGTGCCGGCAACCCCGCCCATACTGGCGACAATGGGCATGAGTACGGCCAGGGCAATGACTTTGTCGAGCGTTGCCTGGAATTGGCCGATGGCTGCAGAGGCCGCCAGAGCGGTGATCAGATTGATGCCCAGCCACAGCAATCGACGCGGTGCGGCGCGCTTGATTGAAATAAAGGTGTCCTCGTCTTCTGCCAGACCAGCCATGCTCATCAATGAGTGGTCTGCATCATCACGAATAACGTCAACCACGTCATCGATGGTGATTCGTCCCAGCAACCTTCGCTCGGAATCTACTACCGCAGCAGAAACAAGGTCTTCTCGCTCAAACAAAATGGCGACTTCAGAATCAGGCGTTGATGCCTCTATGCTGTGTTCGTCCTGTTGCATCAGTTTGTAAACCGGCGAGTCAGGGCTGCCGGTCAAAAGAACTCTCAATGGAAGACGGCCAATATAGAGATTATCACGAGTCACCACGAACAGGCTGTCAGTCATTTCGGGGATTTCTTCGTGGCGTCGCAGATATCGCAGAACCACCTCAATGGTCAAATCGGGTCGCACCGTGATGGTGTCGGTGCTCATTAAGCCACCGGCACTGTCTTCCGGGTATGTCAATATGGACTCGACGCGTTGTCGATCCATATTACTCATTAATTGCAGGATTTCGCTCGTAACCCGATCAGGCAGACTCTGCAGCACGTCGGCAATATCGTCGACATCCCAGCCTTCGGTTAGCGCGGCAACTTCGGATGTGTCCAGTTTCGCCAGAATGTCGTCCCGTACCTCTTCACTAAGGCGCTGGAGTACTTCGCTTTCAATGTCCGAGTCAATCAGACCCCAGAGAACTTCACGCTCTTTCGGCGGGCAGGTTTCCAGCAGTCGGGCTATTTCACCAGCATTCAATCCCTTCAGCATATGGCGTACCCCGGCCAGGGTGCCGGTATCCAATGCTTTGAAAATTGACGGAATTGAAGACATTTTCTGGGCTCCGGTTTGTTCTATGTGTCCATCGGTGAAAGGCGGGCGTTTGACGCGGCACAAGTGTAATCATTCGCTGGTAAAAAAAGTAGAGCCAAAGCCCGCAAGCTATCTTCCGAAACAAATTAATACTGTTTTTCAGGCAAAAAAAAACCCGCAGAAGACTGCGGGCTAAAAGCAAGAGTTATTTCAAAGAGGGGGCATTGAAATAAGCTCTAGAGGGGTTCGGTAAAAACCATGCCGGGTTAGCTTATTTGGGTGCGGCTTTTCTGGCCGGTGCTTTTCGGGCAGAGGTCTTTTTCGCTGCTGGCTTTTTAGCGACTGAGGCTGAAGTTTTAACCGGCGCGGACTGCTTCGCTGGTGCAGCTTTTTTGACTGCAGGTTTTTTCGCCACGGGCGCCTTGACAGGTTTGGCTTCGACCATGGTAGTCACACTAGACTGAGCATCCTTTACTGCCTCGTCTGCTACTTTCATGCCGTTTTCAACCCAGGTTTTCAATTCTTCGGAAGACTCCTTAACAATTTGCACGCGCTCTTGGGCTGCATCGGCAAACCTGGTTGAATATTCTTCAATAAGAGAAGTTTCCTTGCTTAAAAATTCAGCCGGGTTGTCCATGGATCCCATGAGTCCTATCTGCTTTTCGCTGCTCTCAACATATAGTGCAGCCAGGCTAATTTGGCTGTCGAGCAGTTTGCTCATCAGCTTTCCATTGATTGCCAGCAGTTCTTTGGCAGAAATTACGGCAGTCTTGCTGTATCCGCTGAAACTTGAGATGAGTTCTGCTTGCATTGTGAGCCTCTCAGCATTGAAATTTATGTTCTTTGTGCAGTGCACTGAATTCAATAATGAAGATACGAATAATCAATGTCAAGCATTTTTTGTGTGATGCACAAAAAATATTCTCAGTTTAGCAGTAAGGGCGATTTTGCCTGCTTTATTCAGGTTTTAACAAAGCTAAACAAAGAAGGTTTGTCACTATTTCGCCATAATTTTGTAGCATTCTGTGCATGCCTTTTCTGTGCAGGATAAATCCCCTGACGGGAATTATGCTTTCACCGGGTTGGCTGTATTAAACTGTTGTCTTCAAGTAAAAAATAGTGAATCAAGTCCATGTCTCCTGAGCTGGAAGTCAGTCAACCAGATATAAAAACCCCGTCGGGCCTTTTGCCTTTTGATTTTGCCCGCGATCAGCAGGTTCTTTTTAACCCTGCCAGCAAAGAATTGATTGTTGGGCCTGCTGCCAATACCAACGCTCTGGCTGAAGTGCGCCGGGTTGCCGGTCAGATTTTAGTTACCAGTCTGGTTGATCAAGAAGAGTTTGCCGGCGTGTTGAGAAAGCTCTATGCCGAACAGCGAGGATCTTCGGCATCGGTTATGGAAGATATCAAGGATTTTGTCGACCTTGAGTCCGCCGCGGAAGAGCTGGAAGAGGCTGATTTGCTTGACGATGACGATGCGCCGATTATTCGGCTTCTTAACGCAATCCTTGCTGAATCGCTCAAAGAGAAGGCCTCGGATATCCATATTGAGCTCTATGAGGAGGCTGCAGCCATTCGCTTTCGACTGGATGGTGTGCTGCGAACGGTTCTGAGTCCCTCGGTGCATATCGCGCCGCTGTTGGTTTCGCGTATCAAGGTGATGTCGAAACTGGATATTGCTGAAAAGCGTTTGCCGCAGGATGGTCGGATGACGGTCAAGCTCGGTGGGCGTAGTATTGATCTGCGAGTATCGACCATGCCAACCAGTTATGGCGAGCGGGTTGTTTTAAGACTTCTGGACAAAAATGCCGGTCAGCTGAGTGTCAGTGATTTGGGGATGCCCGTCGATACACGCAAACGTATGTCTGAGCTTATTGCCCGTCCGCACGGGATTATTCTGGTGACTGGCCCGACAGGTTCGGGGAAGACGACAACATTATATGCTGCACTGCAACAAATGGATCGCCAGCAGCGCAATATTATGACGGTGGAAGATCCGGTGGAATATGACCTTCCGGGAATCAGTCAAACCCAGATTAATATACGTTCCGGAATGACTTTCTCTCGAGGCTTGCGTGCCATTCTGCGACAGGATCCTGATGTTATTCTGATCGGTGAGATTCGTGACAAGGAAACGGCTGAAATCGCTACCCAGGCAAGTTTGACTGGGCATCTGGTGCTATCTACCCTGCACACAAATACCGCTGCCGGTGCTGTCATGCGGTTGCAAGATTTGGGTGTAGACAGTTTTCTGTTGTCTTCTACCCTGAGAGGTGTTTTGGCGCAGCGTCTGGTGCGGCGCCTATGTGCCCATTGCAAGCAGGAAACAACAGCAGATGAACTGACCTGTGACAAACTGGGCATCGATATGTCTCACAAAATATATACTCCCAATGGTTGCGATCATTGCAATTACACCGGCTTCGAAGGTCGTCAGGGGTTATTTGAACTGGTCGTGATAGATGATCGAATGCAACGGCTGATTCACGACGAGGCGGGCGAGCTGGAGCTCGATGAATGCATCCGAAAACAGATTCCAAGCATGGTGCAGGCAGGTTTCACCCTGGTTCGCGAAGGCGTGACGACGCTGGAAGAAGTTTTGAGAGTGACCAGCGTCTAACGTTATGCCTACCTTCCAGTATTCAGCTTTTGACCGGGCCGGCAAGCCCCACAAAGGGTCTATCGTCGCCGATACTGAACGCCAAGTGCGGCGAATTTTGCGTGACCAGTCACTTTTTCCCAATGACATCAAAACTGTTGAGAAAAAAAACAAGACGGGAAGCTCTCCAAAGTTTTCCAGTCTGTTTAACCGGATAAGTGATTTTGAGCTGGCATTGATTCTTCGACAGTTGGGTATTTTGGTGAACTCAGGACTGCCGCTGGGGGACTCCCTCAAACTCATCATGGAGCAGGCAGATAGTACCAAGCAGCGATTGCTGGTAGAAAACTGGCGAGTGGAAATTATTGAAGGGCGGAGCTTCTCCGCGGCAATGCGCCGGTCAGATTACAAACTTCCCGAAGCCGTGATTGCCGGCATAGGTGTCGGTGAGGAGACCGGTCATTTGCATGAGGTCATGCTACGCATGGCCGATGAACTGGAGACCGGGGCTGAAAATCGTCAAGCCTTCAGGCGTGGACTTATGTATCCGCTCACCCTGGTACTTGCCTCCATGGTGGCCATTACCGTAATGATGATATGGGTTGTACCGAAAATAACCCGGGTATTTGTCAGCGCAAGGGCGGAATTGCCGTTAGTAACCAAGATTATTGTGGCATTGAGCGATTTTACGCTGGCTTACGGCCTCTATCTCATGCTTGCCGTAGTGTTGGGGTTTGTGGGATTCAGTATTTATGTTTCCAATGATGACCGTCGGCGCAACTGGCACCGATTACTGCTGGAATTTCCAGGTATTGGCAACTGGATGCGCATGGGCAATTACGGCGACTGGTCTCGCAGTTTGGGCACTATGCTCAAAAGCGGTGTGCCCGCATTGGCTGCCCTGAAAATTGCCTCTTCGATAATGACCAATTTATATATGCGTAGACAGATGGAAGAAGTCACGGAAAAAGTACGCCGGGGCAGCAGTCTGCACCAAGCCTTGAGAGATGAAAATGCAGCTTCCAGTTTTATGTTGCATATGGTTGGAAGTGGTGAGGCATCCAGTGAGCTGCACGCGATGTTACTGCGAGTTGCCGAGTATTACAGTGCCCGCTTAAAAGCATCGGTAGACAGTTTCCTCAAGTTGATGAGTCCGATACTTATCATCACGATGGGGTTGGTGATTCTGGTGATTATTGCAGCGGTAATGCTACCGATACTGCAAATGAATGAAATGGTTTAATGATGAATGTGATGAAAGTTGAAACAGGTTCCCCAGTATGAATAGAGCAGAACAGTCTAATAGACAGAGCGGTTTCACCCTGATCGAGATTATGGTGGTGATTGTGATTATTGCGCTTATGGGTGGCATTGTCGGCCCGGCAATTTTCAGCAAGGTACAGCAGGCAGAAGAAACGCGAGTTGCCCAGGACATACGTGCGATTGAAAATGCGCTGAAACTTTACCGGCTGGACAACTTTGATTATCCCGCCCAGTCAGATGGACTGGATGCCTTGATATCAGAGCCTTCCAGTGCCCGTAATTGGCGAGGACCCTATTTGGAAAATGTGCCTGTTGATCCCTGGGATCAAGCATATCGTTATGCTTACCCAGGCACCCATGGTAAAGAGGTCGAAGTGTTTACCTTCGGTCGGGACAATCAGCAGGGTGGCGAAGGTTCGGATGCGGACTGGGGCAACTGGAATATAGAGCAATAAATCGCGGAATATGCCGGCCCTTTTGAAGATGCACAGCAGAAATCGCCGGTCTGGTTTTACCCTGATTGAGATTTTGGTGGTTCTGGTCATTGTGGCGTTGGCCGGGTCCTTCCTGATTATTGGCTACAACCAGTTGCTGCAACGAAAAGCAGCAACCCGGATCGAGGAATTGCACGCCTGGCTGGAATCTGCGGCAGATATATCTGTCTTGCAATCAACAGTCCTGGGAGTCACTCGTATAGACAATCAGCTGAAGCTGATGGCTTTTTTTCATGGCGAATGGTTTTTGCTAGCCGATCAGGTTTCACTGGATATAGATGAAAATATCCAAATAATCTGGCCGCAAGAGTTGCTCGACAGTGCTGTGATGCAGGGAATCGAGGATGATCATCCCCAGCCTTACCTGGTATTAACTCCCGCCGGGGACATTCTTCCCAATGGGCAGCTTGAACTAAGGTCGGGAGAGCAGCAGGCATTCATTAACTGGCAGGAATCCGGAGGTTTTTCCCTGGCATGGCAGGCCATTTAGTGGGACTTCGTTGGCTGGCAAAGGGCTTTACCCTGTTGGAGGTTTTGGTGGCACTGGTCATTTTGAGCCTGGTGCTGGGGGGTCTGTTTACTGAAATCCAGTCGCAAGTTGATATGCGCTATCAGCTTCAGCAGCGCTACATGGCACAGACTACCTCCTGGAATCGTTTGTTACAGCAATATCAGTTGCTGGAAGGGTGGATGCCTTCGCGTAGCAATGAAGATAGTGAAAGTAGCGGCGATATCCAGGTACAGGGCGTTGACTGGTATTGGCAGATGAATGTGCAGGAAACCTTTGGTGAAGATTTCTACCGATACGAAGTTCTTAGCTATCGGAATGAAGATCGCTCCGGCAATTCTGCAGGGTCTCTTGCAGCCTACTTTATCGCCGAGTAATGCATGAATAGAAACAGGCGTC
>Ga0222652_1000280_pt1 | contig 24796 bp, 22 predicted proteins | sample AntAcemetagen371_FD_179803 | JGI IMG/M metagenome (GOLD analysis project Ga0222652, IMG submission 179803) | Saline water microbial communities from Ace Lake, Antarctica - #371 | ecosystem: Environmental > Aquatic > Non-marine Saline and Alkaline > Saline | place: Antarctica: Ace Lake... | reverse complement strand
CAAGGTTGAACTCGAGGAGTACCATCAGGCTGTTGAAAATACACGCAAGGACATTTGGGATCTGGCTCGCGGGCTTTCTAGCGTCATTAGCGAGCAGGAGCGACTGTTATTCACTGCCTATGTACAAATGCTGGATGACCACAGTCTTGGCAAAGAGGTTAAAGAGCGAATTCACCAGGGAATTTCAGCCCAGTCAGCCTGGAGTGAAGTGATTATTGCTCATGCGCGTAAGTTTGATGCCATGGAGGATGCCTATCTCAAAGAACGGTCTGCAGACTTGCGTGACCTGGGGCGTCGGGTTTTAGGGCACATGCAGAAAAATGTTCATAAGGAAATCGTTTATCCGGAAAACGCGATTTTGGTGGGCGAAGAACTTTCTGCAGCAACTCTGGCCATGGTGCCGGTAGAAAAGCTTGCCGGACTGGTTTCAATCAAGGGTTCCACTAATTCACATTTGGCCATTCTGGCCAGGGCCATGGGAATTCCCACAGTTGTTGGTGTGCAGGGTCTGCGATATGGCCGATTGCGTGCCAAAAAATTGATTATTGATGGCTATAGAGGCCATGTTTACATCAATCCGACCGCAGAACACCTGAGTCAATATAAGGCCATTCGTGAAGAAGACCGGCAGTTGCTTACCGAGCTGGAATCACTGCGCGATGAGCCCGCAGTTTCCCTGGATAATCACAAGGTGCGCATGCTTGTGAATACCGGCTTGATGGCGGATGTGAGAATATCGCTGGAGCGCGGCGCTGAAGGAGTTGGTTTGTATCGCAGTGAGGTTCCGTTTTTTGCCCGACAGCGCTTCCCGACAGAAGAAGAGCAGCGGCAATTTTATCGCGAGCAATTGGAAGCTTTTTATCCTCGCCCGGTGGTGATGCGTACATTGGATATCGGTGGTGATAAGGCGTTGCCCTACTTTCCTATTGAAGAGGCAAACCCATTTTTGGGTTGGCGTGGAATCCGAATTACCCTGGGTCATCCTGAGATTTTTCTGGCCCAGCTGCGCGCTATGATGAAGGCATCCATTGGGCTGGATAATTTGCGGATTCTATTCCCCATGATTTCCAGCGTGAAAGAGCTAGAGATGGCGCTGGAGCTTATTTATCGGGCCTATGACGAATTGACAGAAGAAGATCATCTGGATATCAAGATGCCGCGTATCGGGGCGATGATTGAGGTTCCATCAGCGATCTTCCTGGCCCGGGAGCTGGCGCGTCGAGTTGATTTTCTTTCGGTGGGAAGTAATGACCTGACCCAGTATATCCTTGCGGTAGATCGCAATAATCCACAGGTGGCAGATCTTTATCAGGCGATGCACCCCGCAGTTCTCTCGGCAATTAATCATGTGGTTAAGGCCGCCCATGCAGAAGGTAAAAATGCAGGTGTCTGTGGTGAACTTGCCGGTGATCCGCTGGGAGCCCTGTTGCTAATAGCCATGGGATACGACTCTCTGTCGATGAATGCTTCCAACTTGCTGAAAGTCAAAGCGGTTATTCGCAAGTCAAATATTTCTGAAATCCGGGCGCTTTTGCGTGAAATACTTCATTTGCCAGATGCAGATGCTGTACGGGAAAGGCTGCTCGAGGCGATAACTGATCCGGAAGTCCTGCGTTACATAAATGTAGCGCCTGGTTTGGGTTAATTTATTTTCCCCATTATTACAACGTTAAAGGCCATATGTTGACCTATCCTGAAATTGACCCGGTTGCCCTTGCGCTCGGTCCCCTGGAAATTCACTGGTACGGTCTGACGTATCTGCTCAGTTTTTTAATTGTATGGCGGTTGATGGTCTACCGGGCTAAAAAACCCTGGAGCCCAATAAAGCCGGGGCAGGCCGAGGATTTGATATTCAATGGTGCTCTTGGCGTCGTTATTGGTGGACGCCTGGGCTATGTATTCTTCTATCAGATTGACCAGTTTTTGGCAGACCCGCTTTGGCTGTTTCGAGTCTGGGAGGGCGGTATGGCCTTCCATGGCGGCTTGATTGGCGTGCTTGTCGCGCTCTATATAAGTGCCCGGCGCTGGCAGGTAGGATTTCTTCAGATTGGTGATTTTGTAGCGCCTATGGTGCCGGTGGGATTGTTTTTTGGACGTATTGGTAATTTTATTGGTCAGGAATTATGGGGGCGCCCAACAGAGGGCTGGTGGGCTATGGTTTTCCCCCGCGACCCAACAAGCCTGCCGCGTCATCCCTCGCAGCTGTATGAGGCCGCCCTGGAAGGGCTGCTGCTGTTTGTCCTGCTTTGGCTGATATCGTCAAAGCCCCGGCCAGGGGGATTGGTGGCAGGGTGCTTTTTGTTTGGGTACGGCTGTCTGCGTTTTTTGGTGGAGTTCGCCCGCGAGCCTGATGCGCATCTGGCGGACTTGTTATTATTTGGCTGGATCACACGCGGACAGGTATTAAGTGTTCCCATGATTCTTGCCGGTGTGCTCCTGACGATCTGGAGTTTGCGAAAATCCAACTCTATTGGAAACCATTAACTGATTTATGAAACAGTATCTCGATTTAATGCGCCACATTCGGGACCAGGGTGTGAACAAGGCAGACCGTACTGGAACTGGCACGATAAGCGTGTTTGGCCACCAAATGCGATTCGATCTGGAGCAAGGCTTTCCCCTGGTGACCACAAAAAAATGCCATATTCGCTCGATTATCCATGAGCTTCTCTGGTTTTTGCAGGGCGAAACCAACATTGCCTACCTCAATGAAAGCGGCGTCAGAATTTGGGATGAGTGGGCAACACAAGAAGGTGAGCTGGGGCCAGTATATGGAAAGCAATGGCGTTCCTGGGAAGGGCCGGATGGAGAGGTTATCGATCAGGTAAGCGATTTGGTCCAACAGATTAAAACCAATCCGGATTCGCGCCGGTTACTGGTTAGCGCCTGGAATCCGACAGTACTGCCTGATACCCGCTTTTCTCCCAGGCAAAATGCCGAGCAGGGCAAGCAGGCGTTACCGCCCTGTCACTGTTTATTTCAGTTCTACGTGCTCGATGGCAGGCTTTCATGCCAGCTTTATCAGCGAAGTGCCGACGTTTTTCTGGGCGTTCCTTTCAATATTGCTTCTTACAGCCTGCTGACCATGATGATTGCACAGGTGACCAATTTGCGTCCGGGTGACTTTGTGCACACCTTTGGCGATGCTCATTTATACCTGAACCATTTGCAGCAGGTAGAAGAGCAGCTATCACGCGAGCCTTATCCTTTGCCAGAAATGAGGATTAACCCTGATGTGTCGAATCTGTTTGATTTTCATTTTGACGATTTTGAACTTATTGGCTACGAGGCGCATCCCCATATATCAGCGCCGGTAGCTATTTAATGGCTCGGCTGGCTTTCATTGTTGCTGTGGCGGCCAATGGCGTCATTGGTCTCGATAATAAATTGCCCTGGCATATTCCAGAGGATCTTAAATGGTTTAAGGAAAACACCATGGGCAAGCCGATGATTATGGGGCGCAAAACATTTGAATCTCTGGGGCGTCCTTTGCCAGGAAGGCCGCATATCGTTGTTAGTCGAAACAAGAATTTTGAAACTGATGGAGTTTATGTGGCCAGCTCAATTAATGAGGCTGTTGAAATAGCGGATAAGCTGGCTGGAAAATTAGAAGTTGATGAAATAATGGTAATAGGTGGAGAAAATGTTTATAGACAAATGCTACCCCTTGTTTCGCGGGTCTATCGTACCTACGTAGATGCCCAGCCAGATGGGGACGCTTTCTTCCCTGAGCTTGGTGGCGGGTGGCAAATAGCCTCTGAGCAAAAAAAATATTCGAAAGGGATTAACTTTTTCTTTCAAGTGGTGGAGAAATCCACATAAATAGTGATAGTATCGGCGCCAGCTGGCGAATAGCACATATTCCAATACTTAAAACTAATGGGTGAACATCGATGTTTGCCTGCTTATTTGCCCTCAAATATTAAAATAGGGGGGGGTGCCCTTCGCACTCCATTTTTTTAGATTTTATTGTCCTGAAATAGAGGAAATCATGAAAAACCAGCGAATGAAATGTCTCGCCACGGGCTTACTTGCCTCCGGCTTAATGACATTTAGTTTTATGGCGCATTCCCAAACAGTAGATTCGGTCATGCAGCAAAGTGTGCAAAACACAGCTGAACTGAGAGCTGCCCAAGAGCGCATTAACGGCATTGCCGAACAAACTAATGATCTAGTCCAGCAGTACCAAGTTGTTGTAAAGCAAATTGAAGGCCTGAAGGTGTACAACGCCCAGCAGGACCTGCAAATTGCTGACCAGGAACGAACCCTGGCCAACCTGGATCGATCCATCGCGGATGCCGCCAGCATGGAACGCGACATCGCTCCATTAATGGTAAGCATGATCGACGCTCTGGAACAGTTTGTAGAACTTGATATGCCCTTCCATGTAGAAGAGCGTAACGAGCGCGTTACCAGATTGCGTAACAACCTGGGCCGCTCCAACCTGTCCACGGCTGAGAAATTTCGTCAGGTTCTCGAGGCATACAGCATTGAGATGGAGTATGGCAATGCTATTGAAGCCTATACCGAAACTGTGGCTGTTGACGGTGTTCAGCAGGATGTGAATATCCTTCGCATTGGCCGTGTTGCCTTGATGTATCAAACCAAAGACCTTTCTCGTTCTGCCGTTTGGCAGGATGGTGACTGGCAGACTCTTGATGCAGACTGGAATGGTGACATTGCCGAAGGTCTAAAAATCGCTCGCAAACAGTCTCCTATTAATATTATGAACATTCCCGTTTCCGCTCCACAGGAGGCCACCCGATGAAGAAGGTATTCATAAGCGGCCTGATCGCCCTGAGTTCAGTTGCCTTTATTTCTTTGCCTGCTGTAGCTCAACAACAGCAAGCGGCCTCACTTGAAGAGCTGTCACAAATGGTTCGTGAGGCGTCAATTGCCGACACTCAGGAAACACGTGAGCGTATTGCTGCTTTCGAAAGGCAGCAAGACCAACGGCAAAGCATGCTTCAAGCGGCCAATGCCGAGCGTGATGCTGAGGAGCAACGGTCCGAAGAACTCAAAAGCACTTACGATGAAAATGAACTGGTAATTGCCGACAAGCAACAGCAGCTGAACGAGCGCCTGGGTACCTTGCGCGAGCTATTTGGCCACCTGACCGGCTTTATTGGTGATGTTCGTGAAGGCATAGACACTTCCATTGTTTCTGCTCAGTACCCTAATCGTACTGATTTTATGGAAGACATGGTTGCCCAGATGGCCAGCCAAACCGAGCTGCCCTCCATTGAGAACATTAACCGTGTCTGGAGTGAAACCCTCGATCAAATTATCGAAGGCGGCAAAGTAGTTGAATTTACTGCGCCCGTAGGTGAAAACCCTGCCCGCGAAGTTGTGCGTGTTGGTAACTACAACCTGGTTTCCAATGGTGAATACCTGACTTATGACCCAAGTACAAGTCGTATTTCTGTATTGCCTAGCCAGCCTTCCGGATATCAGCGCTCTGCAGCAGCTCTGCAGAATAACCCTCAGCCTATTAACTCCTTTGGTGTTGATCCAACAGGGCCTTCTGGCGGCAGCTTCCTGGGCGCTCTAGTAGCAATGCCCAGCTGGGGTGAGCGTTTGAGCACCCAGGGTGGTCTTGTCGGTTATGTGCTTATGGGACTTCTGTCGGTTGCTGTGGTGATCGCCATTCTCAAGTTCATTCAGTTGACTCTGGTCAGTGGCAAAATTCGCTCACAGCTTAAGTCTGACTCTGCCAACACAAACAACCCTCTGGGTCGTATCCTGGCGGTGCATGAAGCATCACCGAATGTGGATACCGAAACCCTTGAGTTGAAGCTCAACGAAGCGATCTTGAGGGAGCGTCCAGGTATTGAAGCCTGGCTGAACGCCCTGAAGATCATTGCCGCTGTTGGTCCTCTGCTGGGTCTGTTGGGTACGGTTACTGGTATGATCCTGACCTTCCAGGGTATCGCTCTTTACGGTGCCGGCGATGTTGGTGGTATGGCTGGCGGTATTTCGCAAGCACTGATTACTACTGTTTGGGGTCTGATTGTGGCTATTCCCACCATTCTGTTGCACACGCTGGTTAACAGCCAGGCGATGCGAATCATTCATATTCTTGATGAACAGGCAGCAGGTATTGTTGCGGAGAAAGCCGAGGGTTAATCAGTATGTTTAGCGACGCTATAGGTGCGGTCCAGGCATACATCGAATTGGGCGGGTTCGTAATCTACTTGATTGCGATCCTTGCCCTCCTCATGTGGACACTGGTCCTTGAGAGGCTCCTCTACTACTACGGTGGTGGATTGAATAAAGATGTAGCCACCGCCATAGATGCATGGGAATCCCGTTCCGAGCGGGTTTCCTGGCATGCACACAAGGTTCGAGAAAAGCTGATTTCCGAGGTTACCGAACGAGTAAACGCCTACCTTCCGATGATTAAAACCACGGTAGCCCTTGCCCCTCTTTTTGGGCTTTTGGGTACCGTAACTGGTATGATCAACGTGTTTGAGGTGATGGCCATTACGGGGGGCGGTGACGCACGTCAGATGGCTACCGGCGTTTTCACTGCAACTGTTCCGACTTTGTCTGGGATGGTGGTAGCAATTGCTGGTGTTTTTGGAGATAACCTTGTTAGTCGTAAGGCTAGCAATGAAACGGCTCTTCTCGAAGATCACCTCACCATGGATCACTGAGGTAGCGGACCATGAGCAGGAATAGAAAAAAAGCGGATGAGCAACAGATAGACCTTACGCCCATGTTGGACGTGGTGTTTATTATGTTGATCTTCTTTATCGTTACGGCGACTTTCATAAAGTTGCCTGGTGCGGATGTTCTCCGTCCCGGAGCGCTTAATGCTACAGAAAGCAAGCCGGCGATGCTGGTGGCTATCGATAGCGATAGCCAGATCTGGATCAATCGCGAGTTGGTTGATCCACGTTTTCTGAGAACGCGTTTAGCAACGCTGGCTGCTGATAATCCTAATGGACAGATGGTGATCCAGGCGGATGAAGATGCACGGATTATGCAAGTGGCACAGGTTGCAGACGCCGCAAAAGATGCGGGCGTCGGGCACATTACAATTGCTGCGGAGGAGCGGTGATGAATAAGTTACAACCTCGTCAGAGCGGTTTTTTACTGCTCGTACCTTCAGCGATAATAGCAGTCGTCGTTGTTTTTGGACTTTTGTTTTTGATGCAGTTTCTGATCAAGTCCGAGCTGCCCCCGCCTGAAGAAAGTGGGCCTCAAATTGCCGATGTCTGGCAGGAGCAGCGCGAGATTGAGGATCAGGTCAGGGAACGAAGGGTTGAAGAGATTGATCAGCCCGAGGATCCGCCCCCCGAAATTCCCAAGCAGGATATTGACGTTGAGGCAAATATAGAAAGTATGGATCTTTCCGGAGCCCGCGTTCAGGCCAATGTTGATATTTCTCTGGGCGGAGGATTTTCCGACGGTGATATTATTCCATTGGTGGCAATTCAACCTGATTATCCTCGACGCGCGCTTTCGCGCGGCATTGAGGGCTACGTTGTTGTAAGTTTCGTGATCACCACCCAGGGCTTGACGCGAGATGTTCAGGTTGTTGAGTCAACCTCATCAATATTTGATCGTTCTGCATTAAGAGCCGCTGAAAGACTGAAATACAGGCCTCGTATTGTCGATGGTAATCCTGTGGAAGTAGATCACTTCTACAAATTCACTTTCGAGCTTGCGGAATAATATAGTGCGAGAAAGACTATGAAAGTAGATATGAAAAACCTGTTTCAGCGTTTTCTTTTTGTCTTTTGTTTTCTGGGTATGGATGCCGGTTTGGCAGTGGCCCAGGAAGAAGAGCAAAGACGATTCGAAGACGTTGAAACAACCAGAGTAAGGGCGATGAGTCAGCAGTTGGCTGGCAGAATTGAACCAGCCAGGTCCTGTCTGGCGCCGGAGCCTGAAGTAGAAGGCGGCCCTGTACCAGAGCCAGATCCTCAATGTGCTCTGGAAGTCTTGCAAAGCATTCAAACAGAGAATCTGCCTGGACATGAAAAGGCAGAGATTTGGAATTTGTTGGGTTATACCTATTATCTGCTGGATGATATGGCCAGAACCAAGGAATTCTACACTCGGGTAATTAATGAGCCCGAGGCGAATGCTCCTCTGATAATGCGAACCCTGAAAACTGTCGCCCAACTTCATATGATGGACGAGCAGTGGGATCTTGCATTGAGGTACTACACAGAGTGGATGTCATTCCAGGAAATCGTAGGCGCTGCCGATTACGCGCTATTGGCCAACATTCATTACAATATGGATAACCTTGACCGGTCAATTGAAAACATTGAAATCGCCATTGAAATGCGAGAATCCAATGGTGAAATAGGCCAGGAGAATTGGTACGCCATTCAAAAAGCAATTAGCTATGAACAGCGTAATTTTCGTAAGTGTATTGATATCCTCAACAAGCTGATCGTCAATTACCCGAATGTGCGCTACTGGCGTGAACTTGGCGGTATGTATGCTGAGCTGGAGGAAGAGGTAGAGCAAATGGCCGCCTATCATCTTGCCTATATCCAGGACGGATTTACCTCAGAGGGACAATATACAGGTCTGGCGTATATGTTTATTTCGGCTCAAGCGCCTTACAAGGCAGCTGAAATTTTGATCGATGCCCTGGAAGAAGAAGAAGTTGAAGATAGCGAGAAAAATCTTCAATTGATTGGATCTGCCCTATACCAATCTGCTGAGTTACAAAAAGCGCTACCCTGGATGGAGAGAGCGGCAGATAAATCTACGGATGGAGAGAGCTTTGCTCGCCTTTCAGGTATTTATGTTGATCTGCAACGTTATGAAGATGCACTTCGTACAGCAACTGAAGCAGCTGAACGCGGCGCTGAACGTATGGATTTGGTATACCTGACAAAAGGCAATGCCGAGTTTAATCTGAAGCGCTACGATGATGCGATTAGAACTTTCCGTCAGGTCGATAGAGATTCACAAGGGTATGACTCAGCCGTTGAGTGGATACGTTATGTGGAAGCTGAAAAAAGACGTGACCAACAGTTGCGTGACTCTGGGATTGATCTTGAGGCTATCCTGGCTTCCAATTGATTTTCGGCATTATGATGCACATAAAAAAACCGGCTTAACAGCCGGTTTTTTTATGTTAGTAAATGTTGTGCTCTTAATCCTGGTCAAATAGGAGCAGGCATTCCTGACAGTGCCTTTATCGATGCCTGTTGTTATCTTGACATAGGGCTTAATGCCAAACAAACCGCTCCCGGGCAAAGATCAGCTGCGCCCCAGCCCTGCCATTTTGCTTCCATCGGCCTTCAGCCAGCTCATTGTCCTAAATCAGAACGGGGTAGAGCCCGCCAAGCGATTTTGGCGACTAGTTACCTAGTTCTTTGATAAGGACCTTGGGCTTTCTTTGGGTGTTGTACAGCGCACGCCTGTTGTTCGGCAAAACTTCGGCACTGCTTTCCTTAAACCCTCGTTCAATAAACCAATGGGTTGCCTGTGTGGAAAGCACAAAAAGATGCTGGATGCCGAGATTTTTTGCTTTGGCTATCTGGTGGTCAAGGAGTTTCTGGGCATAACCTCGCCCCTGAAATTCAGGCTGGACAGCGACACAGGTTATTTCTGCGGAGGTATTATCCAGAGGCTGAAGTGCAGCACAGCCGACCGCCGTGCCATCAATTTCCATGACTGAAAAATTTTCAATTTGTTCTTCCAGTAATTCACGAGTGCGCTGAATCAAAGCGCCTGCCTCCTGCATTGGCTGAATGAGTTCCAGAATAGAGCCAACATCGGAGGGGTGGGCCTCGCGTAATGCAGCGGAATCTATCTTGCTTATGAGAAGTCCGGCTCCGTCATGGGTAAACAACTCTTTTAATAAGGCGCCATTTTGTTCGTAGCTTATCAGGTGAGAGCGTTCTACCCCCCGGTCAACAGCTTCTGCCAGCGCATCGGCCAATCCAGCCTCTTCCATATTGGCACTACCAAAGGCATGAGCGTATTTGGGGCGAACTTCGGATTTCTCCAGCATGGGTGACAGCGTTTCCTCGCTCATAAAGCCGATAACCTTATCGGCTTTTAAGGAAGTAGCGACACTCAGCGTGCACTCATTCAGTGACAGATTGAAAATCTCACCAGTGGATGAATAGCCGAGCGTATTGCAGATAACTGCCGCACCGGTTTCCAGGGCAGCCTGAATAGCCTTGCTGTCTATCTGACGCACCAGTCCTGTGTATTGATAGTCCACACCGTCTCGGACCCCAAGGGGTTTGGCATATATAAAATTACCGGACAGAGTTTTCAGGTTGAGCTGATACATTGGTGAATCAATCAGTCCTGCAGACATGGCGCTTTCCAGTTCGGTTTTAGCGCCGTTTGAAGCGGCAATAATATGCGGCATGGCTTCGGCTGAAGATACGCGAATGCCCTGCTCAATTGGCGCGTCTACATTGGCTTTTTCCAGAGCTCTCGTAATCTGGATGCGTGCGCCCTGAACAATAACGAGTTTGGCGCCGAGACTTTGCAGCATGGCAAGGTCATGCACCAGGTTAATAAAATTGGGGTGCTCGGTTGCCTCGCCCGGCAGGGCGATAACAAAAGTGGCTTCACGGTGCTTCCTGATATAGGGAGCAGACAGTCGAAACCAATTAATAAAACCTTCTGGAACCTGATGCATGATGCTGTTTCTGATTTTCTCGCCCGTGAGAGGCTGCGACATTGTACTTGATCTGAACTGACGAGCTAAGGATCTATATAAATATGCCGTCACCTATCAGAGGCAATAGTGCTCTATAAATCGGCGATAAATACGAATACCCGGTTCGATCTGGTTGTCGGGCAGAAACTCATTGGGCTGGTGGGCCTGGTCGATACTTCCAGGTCCTAAAATAATTGTTTGCTTGCCCAGGCTTTTATAGAAAGGCGCTTCGGTGGCAAAGGCGACCGACCCTGCTTCAGCATTGGCAAATTTAGCTGCATTTACTACCAAGTCTGAGCTGACTGGCTGTTCAAATGCTTCTACTCCGCCAAATAAAATTTCCTGATCAATAGTTACACTGCGTCGCTCAGCTATAGGGTCAAGCAAGGCCGTAATTTCGTTGCGAAGATCCTGAATAGCCATGCCCGGAAGGGGTCGAAGATCAAATTGCAGTTCGCATACTCCACAAATTCGGTTGGGGTTATCGCCGCCGTGAATACATCCCAGGTTCATGGTAGGGACAGCAATCGCAAAGCCATTATTTTGATATTTTGACTGCAGTTCGGCGCGAAACTTTTGTAGTTCGCCGAGTACTTCGAACATGGCTTCCAGGGCGCTGTTGCCCAATGCCGGGTTAGAAGAATGTCCTGACCGCCCGATAATACGAATAGCCTGCATGCTGATGCCTTTGTGCATGTGAACAGGTTTTAGATCGGTTGGCTCACCAATAATTACGGCTTCGCCCAGGCTGAGTCCGGATTTTGCCAGAAACCGGGCGCCAGACATGGTGGATTCCTCGTCGGCTGTGGCGATCAGGGTCAAAGGTGCCCTGAGTTTGGTCAGTTCAATCTGTTGTATAGCCTCCAGCGCGATGGCAAAAAAACCTTTCATGTCTGTACTGCCAAGGCCGTAAAATCCATTTTCCTTATGAGTGCACTGAAACGGATCGGAAAGCCACTGAATGTCGTCGTAAGGTACAGTATCTGAATGACCGGACAAGACCAGGCCACCCGTTCCCGGGCCAATGGAGGCAATCAGGTTCTGTTTTCCATTAACGCCCACAGATTGTACCTCCGTCTTAAATCCAAGACGATCCAGCCAATCGCCCAGCAAGTTGATCATGCCTGCGTTACTCATATCGTGGACAGGATTAACCGAGCTAACCGATGCCGATGCAATTAGCTGACCTAGGTTGTCGTTAAAATTGGGAATCTTGCTGTTCATGTCGTTACTCTATAGTTGCCGATTAGCGAAGAACAGCATGTTTTTCAGATAGATGGCATCCGCTGCAAGACGCAGTACAATGCAAGTATCCAAAGTTTTGAGGCAAAAAATGCCGTCTTCTGAACGCGTAAAATCGATAACGAGTATCGCCCAGGCCCTCTTTGATGATGGCTTGATCAATGAGTCCGATATGCAGCGGGCAAAAAAAGCCCCGGTTGGTAACCATCCCATCAGCTCCATTGTTGGATTGGGTATTGCCGATCAGACTAATGGCGGCCGCACCCTGACCGGCGATGTGCTGGGCGAATGGTGGGCAAGTGAAATCAATGCGGAATACTACTCGGTTAACCCTTTGAGGGTGGATGTTAAGGCTGTGACCGGGGTCATGAGCTTTAATTACGCCAAGATGCACAAGCTATTGCCCGTCGAAGTGCATACAAAGGAAGTTGTTATTGGTACCGCTGACCCGGACAGCGATGGCTGGAAGGGCGCAGTTGAACAGACAACCGGCAAAAAAATCCGAACTGTGTTCATCCGCCCTGACCTGATCGAAAAATATATTGTCGAGTTCTATTCCATCGCCAGATCAGTGATGGGAGCCGGTAGTAAGGACAACAGCGGCTCACAGCTAACCAACTTTGAACAGCTGTTACAGATTAAAGGCGACAAGGATGCCTCGGCAGAGGACAAGCATGTCGTCAACATTGTGGATTGGTTGCTGCAATACGCTTTCGATCAGCGTGCCAGTGATATTCATCTGGAGCCGCGACGGGAAGAGGGAAAAGTACGATTTCGTATTGATGGTGTTCTGCACGATGTTTACGAAATGCCGCGCAACGCTTCCAATGCAGTAACTGCTCGTCTCAAGGTGTTGGGTCGTATGGATGTGGCCGAGAAACGTCGTCCCCAGGACGGCCGTATCAAAACCAGGACGCCGCAGGGCAAGGAAGTTGAATTGCGTCTTTCGACATTACCCACGGCCTTTGGCGAAAAAATGGTGATGCGAATTTTTGACCCCGATGTGTTGTTGCGCAGTTTTCAGCAGATGGGGCTGGAAGACAGGGACCTGAGCATTTGGAATGGTCTTACCCATCGGACCTCAGGCATTGTTCTGGTTACTGGCCCTACCGGTTCAGGTAAGACAACAACGCTTTACACAACACTTCGTGAGCTGGCGACCAGCGAGGTGAACGTATCGACACTGGAAGACCCGATTGAAATGGTGGTCGATGCCTTTAATCAGACCCAGGTTCAGACGCAAATTAATATGGGATTTGCGGAGGGTATACGCACCCTGCTTCGCCAGGATCCTGACATTATTATGGTTGGCGAAATTCGTGATCGTGAAACAGCAGACATGGCTGTTCAGGCCGCGTTGACCGGGCACCTGGTATTGTCCACCCTTCACACCAACGATGCACCTACAGCCATTACCCGTTTGCTCGACCTGGGGCTTCCTGCGCACCTTATTAGAGTAACGCTAAATGGCGTACTGGCCCAGCGGCTGGTGCGCACCCTGTGCCCCAACTGCAAGGAAAAAACGGAAGTGGACGAGGGGGCCTGGAAAGCACTGGTTGCGCCTTTCAAAAACGCTCCCCCCAAACATATGTATAGCCCGGTAGGCTGCCTGGAGTGTCGCAATACCGGCTTTATGGGCCGCGAAGGTATTTACGAGATTCTGGAGCCTTCCAGCAAGTTGCGGCAGCTTGTCAGTGACCAGACGGACCTGGACTTGATTCGCAAACAGGCGCTCAAGGATGGCAGCCTGACGCTTAGATTGGCCGGGGCTAAAAAAGTAGCTGCCGGCAAAACCACTATTGAAGAGGTTTTGCGTGTTACTCCCATCACTGAATAAACCTTCTTGGGAAGAAAAGCTATGTTAGATCGCCTGCAGCTGCAGCCTGACGACCCGATTATAGAGCTTCTGATGAAAGCCAGATTGGACCCTTCACCCAACGTGGTAGATTTGAGCGCAGGAGTCTACAAGGATGAAGCCGGCAAAACACCAATTCTTGATGCCGTGCGTCAGGCAGAACCCCGGCGCCTGCAAAATGAACATACCCGTACCTATCAGGGCATCATCGGTGATGAGAGCTTCAATTCTGCTATTACGGAACTGATTCTCGGTAAGGACTGTGCGGCTGTTGCCGAGGGCAGGGTATCCACTTTACATACCGTTGCCGGCTCTGCTGCTGTTTTGCTGGCGGGACAGCTGATTCGGCGGGCTTCAAATGAAAATGTGGTCTGGGCCGGCCGCCCTACCTGGGCGAATCACTTTCCCTTGCTGAAGACGGCCGGCATTGAGGTGCTGGAGTTTCCATACTATGACATCAGCACCAACTCCTTGATGTTCGATGAAATGATCGATGCCCTGGGACGTTTGCCTAAAGAATCGGTCGTTCTGCTACACGGCTGCTGTCATAACCCGTCTGGCGCAGACCTGAACCGCGATCAGTGGGACGCACTGGCTGAACTAATTGTTGCACGAAAATTGGTGCCTTTTGTGGACGCGGCATACCAGGGTCTGGGTGCTGGCCTTGAAGAAGATGCGTATGGCTGGCGACTTTTGGCGTCAAAAGTCCCGGAAATGCTGATTTCTTATTCATGCTCCAAAAATTTTTCCCTGTACCGGGATCGTATTGGTGCACTGATTGCTATATCCAAAGATAAGCCATCTGCGGCACGAACCCGTTCCAACATGATGAGTTGTAGCCGGGCAACCTACTCCATGCCAGCAGCTCACGGAGCTTTTTTAGTCGCGGAAATTCTCAGGGATGATCAGTTGCGCCAAAGCTGGGAATCCGAGCTTGCCGCCATGCGAAGCAGGGTTAACCAAATGCGCTCTGGCTTTGCTCATGCTATGTCAGGTCGGGGCCTTGGTGAGCGTTTCGGTTTTGTAGCAGATCAATTCGGAATGTTTTCTTTTCTGGGGATTACACCAAATCAGGTAATACAGCTGAGAGAAAAACACAGCGTTTATATGCTGGAATCCAGTCGTATCAGTATTGCCGGGTTGGCCAGTACTAATCTGGATTATGTTGCAGACTCGATTGCTTCTGTTCTCAGTGAGACAGGTTAATCGCGCAAGCTAATAATCGGCCAGCCATTCTCTTGAGCTACAGATTTGAGCGTATCATCCGGGTCTACAGCTACAGGATGATCGACCTGGCCAAGCAGAGGCAGATCATTATGAGAGTCGCTATAAAAGGTTGAGCCCTGCAGGTTTTCACTCTGGGACTTCATCCAGCGTTGTAACTTGCTAACCTTGCCTGGGCCCATGCAGGGTTCTTCTATGAGCTTGCCATTGTATTTGTCGCCCTCAATACCGGGTTCCGAGCAAATAAGATCCGCAATACCCAGTTTAAGCACGATGGGTTCGACGATAAATCGGTTTGTTGCGGTAATAACAACCAGTCGATCACCGGCAATGCGATGGTGCTCAATCAATTTTTCAGCCTTGGGGAGCCATATTGGATCTATATGTGAGTGCATAAACTCCTGGTGCAGGTCGTTCATCTCGGGCAGGGTTTTGCCTTTCAGGGGCTTGATGCAGAATTTCTGATATAGATAGGCGTCCAGTTCACCGCGCAAATAATCCTCATAGAATTTTTGGTTCATTGAAGAATAGGTTTCCGCATCAACCAGGCCCTTGGTTACAATAAACTGCCCCCAGGAATAATCGCTGTCGCCAGCAAGTAGCGTATTATCCAGATCAAATAAAGCCAGTGACATGTTGGGGTTCCTTAGGCAGTGTAGGGTTGCGAATTTTATTAAATTCGTTGGGTATTTTAGCAGGACTATAGATTCTTCAATAAAGGGATGATCCCGTTTTGCAGATAGATAACGACATACTTACAGGTAAAGCGACCTGGCATCTGGCCCAGTCGGGTGACTTTGCCGGAGTGCTGGATGCCAGAGTTGTTGATGCTTATAAAGACTTGGAGACACGGGCGCGAGAGGCTGGATATGATATGAGAATTGCCAGTGGTTTCCGCAGCTTTGATCGTCAGCTTGCAATCTGGAATGCCAAGGCGAGCGGGACCAAGCCAGTTTATGACGACAATGACCGGCAGGTCGATATGGACGCGCTCAATGAGATTGAACAAGTTGAAGCGATTATGCGCTTCTCGGCTTTGCCGGGTGCGTCGCGGCACCACTGGGGAACGGACTTTGATGTTTACGATGCCTCGCGTATGCGGCCAGGCTACCGGTTGCAATTGAACCTTGCCGAATGTCGTGATGATGGTCCCTGTGCCGAACTGCATTCCTGGCTGGAGATGGAATTGCCGCATACAGATTTCTACCGGCCCTATGCACAGGACGCGGGGGGAATTTCGCCTGAACCCTGGCATCTGAGTTACAGGTCGCTGGCGAGCGAATACGCCGGTAGAATGAGTGCGCAAATATTACAGAAAAGCTGGGAAGGGGCCAGTCTAGCGCTAGCTTCGGTCATAAAAGCGCACATCACCAGGCTTTACAATCGATTTGTTGTTATCGATTAGATAACCATCGATGAAAACAGGAGAATCCATGATTTCCACTGAAAAAGTTACGAGTGATTTTGTCTGGCAAAACTTGCGAGAAGAAGCAGAGAGGACTGCAGAAAGAGAGCCTGTTCTCGCGCCTTTCCTGAAGGAGTGCATCCTTGATCATGACAATTTTGGCAACGCGCTGTGCTGTGTTTTGTCCAGTGAAATGGCAGCGCCATTAATGGCCAAAAGAGATGTTTTTGTCACTTTCCGCGAAGCGCTTAACGCAGATCCGAACATTGAGCTTTCCGCCATTGCGGATATTCATGCCCATGTGGATCGTGACCCGGCCAGTAACAGTTATCTGTGCCCTTTCCTTTACTACAAGGGGTATCACGCCTTGCAGGTATATCGCATGGCGAATTGGCTGTGGAAACAGGGGCGGGAATCTATCGCGCTATTTTTCCAGGGTCGCGCATCGCGGGAATACGACGTAGATATCCATCCGGCTGCAACGATCGGCAAAGCGGTGATGATTGATCATGGCAGTGGTCTGGTTATTGGTCAAACTGCTGTTGTGGAAGATGATGTCTCCATGTTACACGGAGTTACCCTGGGTGGTACGGGTAAAGAGGGTGGCGATCGGCATCCCAAAATCCGCCGGGGGGTATTGCTGGCGGCGGGTGCGCGTATTCTCGGTAATATTGAAGTGGGGGAAGGGGCCAGGGTAGGGGCATCCAGCCTTGTGCTGGAATCCGTTCCACCGCACACAACTTATGCCGGAGTGCCTGCCAAACAAGTGGGCAAGCTCAATTCTTCTTCGCCTGCGTTCTCCATGAACCAGGATTTTGAGTAGACAATACTTGATTGAAAAAAACCAAAAAAGCCATGCAATTTGATCCTGATTACTTTAAAAACTGGTCGAAAACCCGAACACCACTAAAGCTGGATGGCCTGCGGCGAATTATCAGCGCTACGCGATACTCTCTTCAGGGTTTGCAGGCAGCTTGGCGCTATGAGGAAAGTTTTCGGCAGGAAGTGGTCGCTATTGCTGTATTAATTCCTGTATCGATCTACGTGGCCGGTTCGGTAGCGCAGTGGCTGTGGTTGATTTTGAGTTGTGCGCTGGTACTTATTACCGAGTTGCTCAATTCGGCCGTTGAGGCAGCGGTAGATCGCTGGGGAGACGAGGAAAATGAGTTGATTGGCCGCGCCAAGGATTTAGGGTCTGCTTCGGTCTTTGTTTCCTTGGTCTTCTTCTTTCTGGTATGGGGCATGACCATTGTCGATCAGTTTGTCTACGACTTTTGGCCGACCTGACGCCAGGCTATTCGACGGTCGATTCACCGCGGCGAAATTCAAATGTCCCGGCGGATATACCGATTCTCCCTCGCGGAAGAACCAGGGTTACAAGGAGCCCATCGCGCTCCACCTCCATTAGCACAGTTTGGCCTTCAGTTCCCGATTGGGTGGCTTGTTGCAAATCATTAATACTAAAAATCCTTTCGCCGTCATAAGAAACAATATTGTCTCCTACCTGCAGGCCTGCGGATGCCCCGGCTGAGTCAGGCACAATCTGACCTACTTCGATATTGGTTGGACGACCAGTGGCTTCAAGATAAAGCGCATACTTTTCGTCGCCAAGCTCGGCGCGCAGCGACCGGTTCATCTCCAGAAACAAATCCCTGGCATTTATCCGTTGTGATCCGAATCGCGAGGAAAGAACCTGTCTTTGCAAGCTGGACTCCAGTTCGACAACTCTCTCTGCATCTGTCTGATCAAGGCCCGCTTGCAAAAGCATATCGATTTCAGTTTGATAGTCACCGAAGTTGCTTGTCTGGCTTTCTGTCGTTGCGTTTAACGCATCACTGAGCGCATTTAGCTCGCTTATCCGGTTTGCGAGAGCCATGCGTTTCTCTCTTTCATTCCCAACCTGCCTTTCCAGCAGTTTACGTTGTTCGATCTCGACTTCCAGTTCTTGCTGCAGCAGATCAAGTCGATCTGACAATGCTTCAAAAGAACTGCTGGCCGGATATTGTTCCTTCTGAATCAGCGGCACGGCAAATGCCAAACCTATAAGCAACAGGATCAAAATACTAATAGAGGCTTTAATCATTGGTGCATGACGATAATCAATTTAAGTGAGATTTTATCGCCGCGAAATTACATTGAGCATTAAGAATCCTGTAGTTGGATTAACGCGGGTGAGCTTGTTCCCCCGCCCTGATTTTTGACCACCACCAGCGCAAGCCGACAAAAAGGAAACGCCAGTCCCGGAAAAATTCTGGCCATTTCCGTTCAAAAATGTGCCCGATGAACTGTAGAGCCCAGCCAAGCACAAAAAGGCCGGCACACAAGTAAAACAATCCTGAAAAGAAAAAGGAAAAAGGCAATGCAACTAAAGAGAGGACAATGGCTGGAATGCCCAGCTTGTGAAAGAGCTGGTTGGCCGGGTGTTGATGACTTTGGGAATATTCATCGACCCACCGATCCCAGCTTTTGCCAAAAAAAGTACCCATATTGGGGACCTCTGCCTGCGCTTTTTTCCGAGCATTGAAGATAACCCGGATTTGTGCGTAATTGCCAATTAAATCCGTTGTTTAAAATTCGCTTATTATTCAACAAAACCTTTTGGTTACAATGTGTTGGGAAGCTGGGCTGGTTTTGAAATAAGGTCACATACTTTGTTCTGGTTGTTCCTTTATTTCAGTGAAATTAAGCTTCCGCTAGGTTAGTATTCGCGCCCAATATACACACATGTTCCCTACTCAGATTTTTTAATACCAGTGAAACCTACAGATATAACTAACCCCGAGTACTTCCATAAGGTCGTCGACTGTCAATATGCCTGCCCTGCGCATACGCCTGTGCCAGAGTACATTCGACTGATCGCGCAGCAACGATATACCGACGCGTACATGATTAACTGGGAATCCAATGTATTTCCTGGCGTACTCGGACGAACCTGTGACCGCCCTTGCGAACCCGCCTGTCGACGCGGCCGGCTGGAGCAGGAGCCGGTAGCAATTTGTCGTCTAAAACGTGTCGCGGCCGACTTTAAAGAAGAAATTGCTGATCGGTTGCCTCAGATCCCATCCAGCAAAAATGGCAAACGTGTTGCACTGATTGGTGCGGGGCCGGCCAGCATGACTGTCGCGCGCGACCTGATGCCGCTGGGATACAGCGTGGATTTATACGATGAAAACCCCAAAGCGGGTGGTTTCATGCGTAGCCAGATTCCCAGCTTCCGCCTGCCAGAATCTGTGCTGGATGAAGAGTGTGGATATATTCTCGATATGGGGATTTCCCAACTCTTCAACCAGCGAGTTGGCAGCATGAAAGAAATTCTCGACAAGAGTTACGATGCTGTTGTTGTCGGTACCGGTGCACCTCAAGGACGCGATCTTGATCTGCCCGGTCGCGAAGAAGCAGATGCCAGCATTCATATTGGTATCAATTGGTTGGCCAGTGTAGCTTTCCAGCATACTGAGAGTATTGGTAAAAAAGTTCTGGTACTTGGCGGCGGCAATACTGCGATGGATTGTTGCCGTACGGCACGTCGTCTCGGTGGTGATGACGTTATTGTTACTGTGCGTTCAACCTATGAAGACATGAAAGCCTCGCCTTGGGAAAAAGAAGATGCCATGCGCGAGGACATTCCATTTGAGTGCAATCTGAATCCCCTGGAGTATGTGCTGGAAGACGGCAAGCTGGTGGGTATGAAGTTTGATCGGGTAGAATCGGTTTATGACAACAACGGCAAACGTACGCTCAAATCCACTGGTGAAAAGCCGGTGTTTCTCGAGGCGGACGAGGTCATCGTGGCTGTTGGCCAGCAAACAGCTTTCCCGTGGATCGAGAATGATCTGGGTATTGATTTTAATCAGTGGGGAGAGCCGGAAGTTGACCGGATTACTTTCCAGTCTACCCTTCCCGGCGTGTTTTTTGCCGGCGATGCGGCCTTTGGCCCGGAGAACATTATTACCGCTGTGGCTCATGGGCATCAGGTGGCGGTATCAGTAGATTTAGTCTGCCACGACAAGTCACTCGACGATCGCCCTGCACCGTATTCCAATATGGTCAGCCAAAAAATGGGTATTCACGAGTGGAGTTACGATAGTAGTGTAACCAGCGATGTTCGCTATGCCGTGCCGCACCTTGAAAAAGAAAAAGCGCTGGCCAGCCGAACCGCCGAGGTTGAATTGGGCTTTGATCTCAAAACAGCCTATGAGGAAGCTGAGCGATGCCTAAACTGCGACGTCCAGACAGTGTTCACCACTGCCAAGTGTATTGAATGTGATGCCTGCGTCGATATTTGCCCGACAGATTGTATTACTTTCACCCAAAATGGTGAGGAAGCAGAACTGCGTCAGCGCCTGGAAGCCAAAGCGGAAAATACTACCCAGGACCTCTATGTTTCTGAAGATCTGCCAACCGCCAGGGTGTTGATAAAGGATGAGGATGTTTGTTTGCACTGCGGCCTCTGTGCTGAACGATGCCCCACTGCTGCCTGGGATATGCAGAAGTTTTTCTATGCGACTACCAAGGCCGGTAATCGTGTTGGTGAGGTACTCTAGTGAATGCTGAAGTAAAAACACAGAGTGCCCTGAATGATTTTGTCGTTAAGTTCGCCAATGTCAACGGTTCAGGCTCTTCCAGTGCCAACCATATGTTTGCCAAAGCAATATTTCGTATGGGCATTCCAGTAAGTGCACGCAATATTTTCCCTTCCAATATTCAGGGGATGCCAACCTGGTACGAAGTACGCATCAATGAAAAAGGACATCTGGGAAGACGCGGTGAAACAGTAGACATTATGCTGTCTGTCAACCCGCAGAGCATGCCCAGGGATGTCCAGGAAGTAGAACCGGGCGGTTACTTTGTTTATGACAATACCAAGCCGCTGGACCTGCGTCTGATTCGTAACGACATTAATTACATTGGTATTCCGCTCACGCAGATGACCAACACGGAATACTCAGAGCCGCGTTTGCGTCAGTTGTTCAAAAATGTCATCTATGTCGGCGCCCTCGCCGCATTGATTGATATGGATTTTGAAGTGTTGACCCGGTTAGTAAGTGATCAGTTCAAGTCCAAGGAAAAACTGATTCAGCCCAACATCCATGCGTTGGAAATGGGCTATCGTTACACCAAGAAAAAATTCGGATGCCCGATCAACCTGCGACTCGAAAAGCGTGATCTGACCGGTAACAAAATCTTTGTCGATGGCAACACAGCCTGCGGGTTGGGTGCTGTCTTTGGTGGTGCTACCGTGGCTGCCTGGTATCCGATCACACCGTCGACTTCGGTTGCCGAGGCGTTTGAAAAATATGCCTCACGACTGCGCCTGGATCCGGCCAGTGGCGACAAGAACTACATGGTTATTCAGGCCGAAGACGAATTGTCTGCCATGGGTATGGTCATTGGCGCGGCCTGGAATGGATCACGTTCGTTTACTGCGACGAGTGGCCCGGGAATTTCCCTGATGAATGAATTTTTGGGTCTGGGGTATTTTGCCGAAGTGCCTGCCGTTTTGATTGATGTTCAGCGTGCCGGGCCATCTACCGGCATGCCAACCAAAACCCAGCAGTCGGATGTATTGTTGGCAGCTTATGCCTCCCATGGCGATACCAAGCATCTGCTGTTGTTTCCGGCCAGCCCTAAAGAATGCTTTGATCTGACCGCACAGGCACTGGATGTTGCCGAGCGAGTACAAACGCCGGTGATTTTGCTGACCGATCTGGACCTGGGAATGAACGACTGGATGTCTGAGCCATTCGAGTGGGACGACGCTCGTGTTTATGATCGAGGCAAGGTGTTAAAGGCAGAAGATCTGGATGCCATGGCTGAGGCCGGTGAGCGCTTCGGTCGTTATCTTGACAAGGATGGCGACGGCATTACTTATCGGACTTTCCCCGGAACTCATCCGGACAAGGGCGCTTACTTTACTCGTGGAACTTCGCGCGACGAATACGCAGTCTATACCGAAGACGGCGACAAATATGTCGAGAACATGGAACGTTTACAGCGAAAATTTGTTACAGCGCTTAAGTATTTACCGGAACCTGTCGTTACACAGAGTGATGGTGGTAGCAAAGTAGGTGTTATTCACTATGGCACGACCGAGCCGTCCATGCGTGAAGCCATTGAAATTCTGGCCGGAGAGGGCTGTCATCTCGACGATTTGCGTTTGCGTTGTTTTCCATTCCATGACTCTGTGCGCGAGTTTATTGAAGCCCACGAGCAGATATTTGTGGTGGAGCAGAACCGCGATAGCCAAATGCGTACACTTTTGGTCAATGAACTGGAAATTGATCCGGCCCGATTGATTCGGGTAACGCACTATGACGGCACTCCGATCAATGCACGTAAAATTGTCGAGGCTATTCGAGGGCAGCTAATGGATGCAGAAGTCACGCCTATCAGGAGCGTAAAAAAATGAGCTTTTACAAACCTGGTTTTAGACACCCCAAAGCCCCGGAAAATAGAATTGGCTTGACTGAGTCGGCCTACGAAGGCGCAATTTCAACACTTTGTGCCGGTTGTGGCCACGATTCCATCAGTGCCGCAATTGTTCGAGCCTGTTGGGAAAGTGCGATTTCTCCACATCGGGTTGCGAAGCTTTCCGGCATTGGCTGCTCATCAAAATCTCCCACCTATTTTTTAAATCAGGCACATGGGTTTAATACCGTTCACGGTCGAATGCCTTCGGTTATGACCGGGGCTCATGCGGCCAATCGAAGCTTGTACTACGTTGGCGTGTCTGGTGATGGTGATACGGCTTCTATCGGTATGGGTCAGTTCGCCCACATTATTCGTCGCAACCTTAATATGATGTACATCGTTGAGAACAACGGCTGTTATGGTTTGACCAAAGGCCAGGATTCTGCGACCACTGATGAGGGAACAGTGAACAAGAAAGGAGTGGAAAACCATTTCGAGTCCATTGATTTGGTTGGCCTGGGCCTGCAGTTGGGTGCGTCTTTTGTTGCACGCAGTTTTTCGGGCGACAAGACTCAGTTGGTACCATTGATTAAAGCCGCCATGGCGCATAAAGGTTTTGCACTTATCGATGTGATTTCTCCCTGCGTGACCTTTAATAACCACAAAGGTTCGACCAAATCATACGACTATGTCCGCGAACACCAGGCTTCTGGTGTGATGATGGACTACGTGCCTATGGCAGATGAAATCACCATTGAGTACGATCCAGGTTCGACAGAAGAGGTAACGCTCCACGATGGGTCAGTTATTCATCTGCACAAAGCAGAAAGTGAATATGATGCGCACGATCGTGAGGCAGCCATCAATACGTTGCAGCGATACAAATCTGAAGGCAAGATACTCACAGGCCTGATTTATCTGGATCCGCAAGCCCCGGACTTTCATGAAATGATGGGAACTACGGCGACTCCACTTAATCAGCTTGATGAAGATGCGCTTTGCCCAGGAAGATCAGCTTTGGCGCGTATTAACGCCGCATTGAGCTAGAAAAAGCACCATAATGGTGCGATTATTCCCCGTGCTGGCACGATGCATTAATTTAGTGCAATTGGTCGTATTGCTTCAGTTTGTACGTCTCGCGGTTATGGCAGTTCACATATCGTCTCCGGCGGGGTCTGGTGATAAACTGCCTGAATACAGGGTAAAAAATGCGAATTTTCAGCTGAAGTATTGGTGCAGTGGTTTATTCCTGTTAGTAAATGGCAAAGTTGGAACAGTATTTGCATTAATACAGATTCCACGGGAAAAGGCTGCGGCCTGAAACTTATTTATAAAATATACAAGAACCAAATACTGGAGATTGATTAGATCATGAAAAGCAAGTTGGAATACATCTGGCTCGACGGCTACAAGCCAACCCAGAGCCTGCGTAGCAAAACCATGGTTCGTAAGGACTTTGGCGGAACACTGGAAGAGTGCCCGAACTGGGTGTTTGATGGCAGCTCAACCGAGCAAGCAGAAGGCGGATCTTCTGATTGTATATTGAAGCCTGTGGCTATCGTTCCAGACCCTGATCGTAAAAATGGTTATCTGGTGATGACGGAAGTTATGAATCCAGATGGTACGCCTCACCCATCTAATGGCCGAGCGCTGATTGATGACGATGACGATGATTTCTGGTTTGGTTGGGAGCAAGAATACTTCCTGTGGGATCCTCAAACCAATCTTCCTCCCGGGTTTCCTGCTGGCGGTTACCCACCTCCACAAGGACCATACTATTGTTCGGTTGGTGCCAAGAATGCCTATTGTCGTGATCTGGTTGAAGAGCATCTGGATCTTTGTCTGGAAGCTGGTCTTAACGTTGAAGGTATCAATGCGGAAGTTGCTGCCGGTCAATGGGAATTCCAGGTTTTTGCCAAGAGCCCATACGCTGCTGGTGATGAAGTCTGGCTGGCTCGTTACCTTCTAGAACGTACTGCTGAGAAATACGGCCTGGCTATTGAGT
>Ga0222652_1000279_pt1 | contig 24842 bp, 21 predicted proteins | sample AntAcemetagen371_FD_179803 | JGI IMG/M metagenome (GOLD analysis project Ga0222652, IMG submission 179803) | Saline water microbial communities from Ace Lake, Antarctica - #371 | ecosystem: Environmental > Aquatic > Non-marine Saline and Alkaline > Saline | place: Antarctica: Ace Lake... | reverse complement strand
CAGCTTGCAGGATTTGTGCGGCACGAATGCCTTCCCAGGTAGAAGCCAGTTTGATCAGAACACGTTCCTTGCCAATACCGGCTTCTTCATAAAAACCGATAATGCGTTTCGCACGGGCAATACTGGTTTCAGTATCGAAAGAGAGCCGGGCGTCGACCTCGGTGGATACACGTCCGGGAATAACCTTGAGAATTTCCAGACCAGCACTGACGGCTAATCGATCCGCCAGAATCGCGATTTTTTCCTGATCGGAAACTTCCAGTTTTTTGGCCCAGCTCACGGCATTGTCGATTAGCGATTCGTACCGCGGTAGCTGTGTCGCCTTCAGAAGCAGGCTGGGGTTGGTGGTTGCATCTATCGGTTGGTATTTTACGATTGCATCAATATCACCGGTATCGGCAACTACTTCAGTCATTTGGCGAAGTTGGTCAAGCTTGTTCATTCGATCCTCAATTTAAACAGTGCATTATAGAAGTGTATCGCGAATAGATTCAGTTTCGGCCAAGGCTACGAAGTGTATATGCCTGTGTAACAGAAAATAAGTGAGAGCCCCCGAATTTATCTTCTGCCGGAAAATATCACGCTGATTTTCGTATTTTAAGAAGTTGCCATTTCGATGCTATTAGTACGCAAATGATCAGAAGCGCTTGTCAGTACCTCCAATCCTGCGTCGGGTTTGTGTACATTCTCGCTAAGGTATTGCTTGAACCTCCGCGTGCCGGGAATGCCCTGAAACAAGCCCAGGATATGCCTGGTTATGGAGCTCAGTTTTTCCCCTTCGGAAAGCTGTGATTCGATATAGGGATACAGGGCTTCAAGTGCATCAATTGGTGTTATGAAGTTAGGCTCCTCCCCAAAAATTTCACGGTCAATCCGGGCAAGCAGCCATGGGTTATGGTAAACCTCGCGACCAATCATCACGCCATCAACAAACCGCAAATGATTTCTGATTTGCTGCATATCATGAATGCCGCCGTTAATAACCACTTCCAGATCGCTGAAGTCCTGCTTTAATCGATAAACCCGTTGGTAATTTAGTGGTGGAATATCGCGATTTTCCTTTGGACTTAGGCCTTGCAACCAGGCTTTTCGAGCATGAACGCTAAGAGAACGACAGCCAGCATCAACCAGTTGCCCGACAAAATCCTGTAGCGCGCTCTCTTCATCCTGGTCGTCTATACCAATACGGCATTTGACGGTCACGGGAATAGTACAGGCAGACTGCATGGCACTTACACAGTTGGCGACCAACTCTGGATGTTGCATCAGACAGGCACCAAAAGCCCCGTTTTGAACACGGTCGCTGGGGCAGCCGCAGTTCAGGTTAACTTCGTCGTAGCCGTAACTTTCTGCCAGCCTGGCACAAGCGGCCAGATCTTCCGGATTGGAGCCACCTAGCTGCAAGGCAACCGGGTGTTCTTGTTGATCAAATCGGAGGAATCGTTCGGTATCTCCATATAGAAGTGCACCGGTGGTCAGCATCTCTGTATAGAGGAGGGCATTACGGCAGAGCAACCGGTGGAAGTAACGGCAGTGCCGGTCGGTCCAGTCCATCATAGGTGCGACCGAGAATGTTCTTGAAAATGACTGTTCCAAAGTAGTTGTTAAATGGAGGTTAGCAGTGGGTTCGCATTCTAAAGCACTTTATGTTGCTAAGCTAAATTCAGTAGCGTTTGCTTGAGCGGTGCCTATACATATCAAGACCTGCAAGCATCTGTATAATGCGCGCTCTTTTCCAGTTCAAGAATTTACTCATGAGTGTACGCGTTCGTATTGCCCCATCACCCACCGGAGATCCCCATGTAGGCACGGCATATATTGCCCTGTTTAATCTGGCGTTTGCGCGTAGTCAGGGAGGCAAGTTTATCTTGCGTATTGAGGATACAGATCTTGTGCGCAGTATCCCGGCATCAGAAAAAGCAATTCTGGAAAGTCTGCACTGGATGGGCCTGGACTGGGATGAAGGCCCTGATGTCGGTGGTGAATTTGGCCCTTATCGCCAGAGTGAGCGAGGCGATATCTACAGCCAGTACGCCCGAAAATTACTGGAAAAGGGTAAAGCATTCAAATGCTACCGCACACCCGAAGAGCTGGATCAATTGCGTGCAGAACGCCGCGAGCAGGGTATTCAAAAAGCCTTTAAACAGTCGGATCTTGAGTTGCCTGCCGACGAAGTCACCCGCCGCGAGGCTGCGGGCGAGTCCTATGTGGTCCGTATGAGTGTTCCCGACGAGGGAAGCTGTATTGTCAGGGATCGCTTGCGCGGCGATATTGAACTTGACTGGGCCAATGTTGATGCCCAGGTATTGTTAAAGGCCGACGGCATGCCGACTTATCATCTTGCCAATGTGGTAGATGATCACTTGATGCAGATCTCCCATGTTATTCGTGGTGAAGAATGGATTAACTCGGCGCCCAAGCACCAGCTTCTCTATGAATACTTTGGTTGGGATATGCCGGAACTCTGTCATATGCCGTTGCTGCGAAACCCTGACAAATCCAAACTCAGCAAGCGCAAAAACCCTACCAGTATCAATTATTACCGGGATATGGGGTATCTGCCGGAAGCACTGACCAATTACCTGGGCCGCATGGGCTGGTCAATGCCCGACGAGTCGGAAAAATTTACCCTGGATCGTATGATCGAAAACTTTGATCTGGATAAAGTCTCCCTGGGCGGGCCTGTATTTGATGTAGAAAAACTTGATTGGCTTAACGGTCTGTGGATCCGGGAAGAACTAAACGATCAACAGTTTGCCTCGCGCGTTGCGGACTGGGCGATCAATCCCCAATATTTAGGCAAAATTATCCCGTTGATTAAAGACAGGGTAGAGAAATTTTCTGATATTGCCCCCTTGGCCGGACTGTTTTTTAATGGTCTCCCGGTACTGGATCAGGCCGAGTTCGAGACACTTAAACTTGATCAGGAAACTCAGCTGAAAGTGCTGCAATTCGTCTCCTGGTGGCTGGATGAACAGCGTGGCTGGGAAAGAGACGAGTTGTATCAGGGGCTGAATGCACTGGCCCAGGCGATGGATATTAAGCTCCGTGATTTTTTACAGCCGTTATTTGTTGCCATGAGTGGAAGCAAGGTATGCCCACCACTATTTGACACCATGACCATTGTTGGTCCTGATATTACCCGCGCCAGGGTGCGGCATGCATTAGCTGCATTGGGAGGTGTTTCCAAAAAACAGGCCAAAAATCTCGAAAAAGATTATCGAGCTATTAAGGGTACACTGGGAATTTAAGCTGCCGCAAAACTAGATCAGCAAGTGCTCCAGTCGGGCGCTATCCGTCAAAACCTGGTTGCGGCCTTCTTTTTTTGCCAGATACATCGCCTTGTCGGACGCTGAAACGACTGCATCAAAGTCTTCATGCATGCTGCTTTGGGCAACACCAATACTCACCGTGTTAAGACCTTCTGCCTGTACTTCATGTCTGATTTTTTCAGCCTGGGCAGCAGCTGTGCCTAGATCTTTTTCAGGGAGTAACACCAAAAACTCCTCGCCACCATAACGCACCACCAAGTCTTCCGGGCTGCAACAGCGAAGGATGCAAAGTGAAATCAGGATTAGTATTTCATCGCCTTTCTGGTGACCTTTTTCGTCATTCAGCTGTTTAAAATGGTCGATATCTATCAGCAACAGGCAGTAGCTTTTGCGGTTATCAATTTCATCAACAATTTCAAACAGTTTGCGGCGGTTCCAAAGGCCCGTGAGGGAGTCTTTGAGCGACATGTCCTGCCGTTCAATTTGTTCAGAAATCGCTCTTGTGATTGTTCTGTTCATGCTCAGCATTAAATTGAAAAAGATGAAATAGAATGCTGATAGAAAGCCGCCCAGGAAATTAATGTAGAACTCTTCATGCATAAAACATGAGGCGATGATGGGAATCAGTGTAATGTGCAGAAAAACCATCACAACGCGTAATGAGGTAACGGACGAAGTGACACTGCCGCCAATCAGTGAGCAAACAACCAGACTGATAAACAGCAGCGCAATCAGGCTGTTTTCTTCATAGGGAAGGAAGGCACTGACAGAAAAAGTCATTCCCGTTAAGGCTGAAGAGATCAGCCAGTAGTTTTCCCAGCGCAGGGCTTGCTGGCCAGTCAATCCGGTATTGCGTGTAGACAGATAAAACCAATAAGAGATACCGAGCCGCGCAGGGATTGACGTGCTAGCGAATATGACCCAGATTAACCAAACTTTAAAGTAAAAAAGATCGTAAGTAATATAACCAATGGTTGCGATTGACAGCAACATGCCCAAAACGGTGTAGGGGGCTTGCTCCATAAGAATCTTGATTCTTTGGATGTCTAGTTGAGCCTTGGGTCCCTGATTGTTGTTCATATATGCCATTTTCCTGTATATCTTGACCAAATATAGGTATCGCAACAGGTTGGCAAGGTATGCTTTGGCGCTTTTAAGTGTCGACGGGCTCGCATCTTGACTATCCTTGATCGAAAATTCGTGAGCTTTATCTCAAAAACACCTGTTTTATCCATGGATTACAGGTGTGCATGGCAATCAACTCTAACGAGTATTCCGACATAGAGAAACGCAAATTTAAAATTTTTTTACATATGCCATTTAGAAAAATACGTCAGACTAAAAATTACCGACTGGATCAGATCGGCCTCAGGGAGCGTTTTTTTAACATAGTAGACAGAATCCGACTGGGTGGGATGATTTGAAACATATTATCCGCAACATACCGGTTTTGTTACTTGGGTTTGCCGGTTTGGTAACTGCTCAGGATCGGCCTTTCGTGGATGTGAATGAAAATGCGGGAAACCCCGTGCCGAATAATGTCGAAAGTAATATCGTCAATCACCTTTCACTTCAGGAAGAATCCTGTGTTCTCAGCGCGCGAAGAATGAACACGCTGGTCGACACCTTTGATCAGAAAATTGATCGCGCACTCAGGTCACTGGGCTACTACCATGCGTCCTGGGAAAAGTCGGTTCAGCAATTGGATAACTGCTGGAAGCTGGATTTACATCTGGAGACAGGCGAGCCGGTCATCATTGGCGATGTGATCGTCAGCTTACTTGGCCCTATTGCGGAGGATTCCCAAATCAGCCCAGTGGTTGATGAAGGCCTGACATTAATGGGAACACAGCTGAATCATGCAGAGTATGAACGTTTTAAGCGCAGGCTACAGGCCTATTCGCAACGTTGGGGCTATATTGAAGGCCAATACCTGGAGCAAAGCCTCCAGGTTAACGTAGACCTGAATGAAGCGGTAATTCGACTCGAATACGATGGCGGCACCCGCTATGGTTTCGGCGAAACCAGTTTTGAAGGCACCAGTTTCAATACTGCTTTTTTGCAACGCTACCAACCCTTCGATAAGGGACAGCCATACGACTCTAATCTGGTAGGTGATTTCCAGCATGCCTTGTTGAATACCGGCTATTTTAATAACGTAGCTGTGGTTCAGGGTGAACCCGATCGGGAGAACTATCTTATTCCGCTTGAGGTTACCACCACTGAAACGGCCAAATTTGAAACATCGGTCGGTCTTGGCTTTGCAACGGACACAGGTCCCCGGGCCAGCATGGGATTTGATCACAACCGGGTAAACCCGGTTGGGCACCAGTATTCGGCCAATCTGAAGCTTTCACAAGTTGAGTCCTCGTTTGATTTTGGCTATCGCATTCCACTGGCCAACCCAAGGGTTGAACAGGCCAGCTTTCGTTCGGGCTGGACCAGTGAAAATACAGATACATCCGAAAGTGATATCTGGTTTGTCGGGGGCTCCCGTGCCACAGAGCAAGATAATGGCTGGCTGAAAACCCTGGACCTGGTTTATCAAGTCGAATCCTTCCAGGTTGGTACAACTGACGATCGATTAAACCTGCTGATTCCGGGAATAAACTGGAACAAGACTCGTTCCAATAATGTTCTTTACCCGACTTCGGGGTTCTCCCTGCTTGCCAGTGTGCGCGGGTCGGCGGAGAGCCCGGTTTCCGACAGCTCTTTTATCCAGCTTACCGGTTCTGCCAAGTACATCAAAAAACTGGGAAGAGGACGCTTATTGACCCGTTTAAACGCAGGATTTACCTGGGTTGATGAGACCGCCGAATTGCCAGCTTCATTGCGATTTTTTACCGGTGGCGATAATAGCGTTCGTGGCTACGAGTATCAGAGTCTGGGTCCCGTGGATGCGGAGGGCGACGTCGTAGGTGGGCGTCATATGGTCGCCGCTTCTGTTGAATATGAGTTTGAATTATCAAGTAAATATGGGCTGGCAGTCTTTTATGATGCCGGTAATGCCTTTGATAACACTGACATGGAAATACAACAAAGTGTTGGTTTTGGTGGTCGCTGGCGCTCGCCTGTGGGCCCGATACGGATCGATTTTGGTTTCCCTCTTGATTCAGAGCAGGATTTTCGCGTACATCTGACCATGGGATCAGATTTATGAATCCGGTACTTCGCTGGCTAATTGTTGTTGTATTTGTTGTATGGCTACTACTGCTTTCCATGCTGGGTGTTTTCTATGGCCTGTTGTCGACCACAGGTGGTAGCCGCTGGCTGCTTGAAAAAGTCGATTCCTCGGTTGATCAGATGGATCTCTCCTGGAGCACGATAGACGGTTCCTTAATGCAAGGCCTGGAATTCCGGGATCTGGATTTACTGCTACAGGGCGCCCGCGTAGAAGCCGGACTGTTTTCTATCCAGTGGAATCTTTTTGATCTGCTTCAGGCCGAAATGGCCCTGAGCAACCTTCGGTTCAGCAATATCGTCGTCACCATGGCGGAGTCTGAAACAAGCGCTGAAGACCAAGCTTGGCCCAGCGTGTCCCTGCCGATTGCGTTGGCGCTGAACTCTGCGCGAGTAGAAAACCTGGAAATTATTCAGGCTGGCGGGAGTCAGACTATCGATTTGTTGATGTTTTCTGGTGGGCTGAGGTCGGACGATTTGAGCTTACAGCAGTTTCTGGTTGAAAAGGGCAGCCAGGGCATCGAGTTGTCTGGACAGATGGAATTGACTCCTCCATATGCATTAGCGATGGATATGCAGTGGCACACAATACTTGGCCGGAACAATGAAAATCTTGCTGTAGAGGCCGGGGGCAGGATTACTGGCAACCTTGCAGAGATTTCGCTGAATCATCGTTTTTTAGCGCCGGTGTCCCTGGAAACAGTCGGTATATTAGAAACCGGATTTGATGCAAGTCGCATGGGGTTTCAGCCAGACAGCTTTGTCGCCAATCTGGAAAGCAGCTGGTCATTTGAAAACTTTGCGATACCTGGACAGGACCTTCATCTGACTTCTTCTGGAAAGTTAAATATTGTGGGTGGCCTGGACACCAGTCAGATTGATGGCAGCTTTAGTTTTTCCATCCCCGAGTTTGGCCAGCTGCCTCATCAGCAGATTGACCTGAGTGCAGAAGTTCAGAAAAGCAACGCCAGATTTAGCCAGCTCCAGATTGATGCCGGATTCGGTCAGATTGTTGGCGATGGCACCATACATTGGGATGAGGCTCCCTCATGGGATTTGTCGCTGCAGCTATCAGAGTTTGATCCGGGTCATTTTGTTACAGAAATTCCTGGTTCGATTCAGGCGGTTGTGTCCAGCTCCGGACAAATGAATGGTGAAGCACTGGAAGCAGAAATCCACATTGGCCAATTAAGTGGACAAATTCGCGGATTTCCGCTCTCTGGCAGTGGAGACTTGGCCTATCGTGCCAATACTTTTTTCGCTGATAGTCTGGTTATTCGCGCTGGCGACAACCGGCTAAGACTGGATGCGACCTGGGGCTCGAATCTGGATCTTTCATGGGACCTGGTCGCATCAGAGTTAAGTCAGCTGTACCCGGGTCTGGATGGGACGCTGAGCATGAATGGTACGGCTTCGGGACAACCTGACATGCCGGAAATCAGGGCTCAGGTTTCGGCAGAATACGTTCGATTCCAGGATATTTCCGCCGAGACGATTCAAGCAACTATCAGTAGTGGCAGTAGTAACGGCAATCGGGCTGGCCAGGCTGTAGATCTATCTGTGACGAATTTGGGTAGGGGCGAGCAGCATCTAAATCTTCAGCTGCAAATGCTTGGCGGCCTGAATCAGCACGAATACAATCTGCAATTATCTTCAGCAACTTCGGTTGAAGATATGTCTGCCCGTATTGTTGGCACGGCTGTTTTTGATGAACAAACCTGGCAGTCTGATGTTGATGAGTTGGCACTAAACCCTGGCTTTGGCGGTCAGTGGACGCTTGCAGCAACTGCAGAACAACCAAAGCTGTCAGTAGCGCGGGATCAGATGGGTCTTTCACCATTTTGTTTACAAAACGGATCTTCCGACATATGCGCAACCCAGGCCAGTTATGCCTCTGGCAGCTTTGATTTGGCCGCGAACCTAAGCCAGATACAGATGGAGTTGCTAAATGAATTTTTGCCGCAGGATGTGCGTATTTCTGGAGGGTTGTCGGGCAGTCTGGGGTTGCGCGGGCCATTGAATGAGCTCGAGGGCAATATCGACCTCTCTGTGCCGGAAATCATTTTGACCATCACTCAGCTGCAAAAAACCGAATTTCATCGGCTCTCTGCCAATGAGTTCTCCGGAGTTTATGAGGACGCCCAAATAAATCTGGGACTCAGAAGCGAACTGTCAGGTAACGGCCTGATAGATGGTGAAGCGCAGATAGATATACGCCCTGAAGAGAAGCCACTTAATGCCAGACTGGAGGCCAGGTTTTCAGAGCTCACCTGGTTGGATCCATTTTTACCCCAGCTAAGCGATCTTGATGGGGATACAACTATTGATATTCAGGTATCCGGAACCCTGCAGAACCCGGTAATCGGCGGTGATATGCGCATGGCCAATCTGACGGCCTTTGTCCCGGAAACTGGCATCTTGCTGGAGCAGGGACGCATAGACCTGGTTAATCGCAGTGCGGCTAACTGGGATTTATCGGCGACAATGATCTCCGAGGAGGGGACTTTGGATATTGATGGCGGACTGACGCTCAATAGCCCCGCAGACTGGAATATTGAAATGGCGATCAGGGGCGATCAGTTTAATGCCTATTCACTGAACTCCACGGAAGTTTATGTTAGTCCGGATCTCGAACTTAGGCTTTCACCCAAAAATCTTAATGTAACCGGAGATGTGTTTTTGCCCCGGGCGAGTTTTGTTATCAGGTCCCTGCCAACGTCAGCGGTCAAGGTTTCACCTGACGAGGTGGTGATTAGTGAACAGTCCGGATTTGATACCACGGAGCAGCGTGGTCCGGCTTTGACGGCTGATGTCAATTTATTGCTGGGTGATCAGGTGATGTTTGAGGGATTCAATATTCAGGGCAGGTTGACCGGTCAACTGCGCTTGCGGGAATCAGCGGGCATGCCGCAGCGTGTTGAGGGCAATATAGAGATTGTCGATGGTACCTACAGCGCCTATGGGCAAGAACTGACGATTGATCCCGGGCAGCTTGGATTTAGCGGGCCTGCTGAAAATCCCAGCCTGAATGTACGCGCCTACAGAACGGTGGGAAATGATCTGGTGGGGGTTCATCTGGGCGGCACGGTGGAAACACTTTCCAGCGCACTGTATTCGGCTCCAGCAATGCCACAGACAGAAATTCTGTCACTGCTGGTTACTGGGAAGTCACTGTCCAACACATCCTCCAGCGAAGGCAATCAACTGGTTTCGGCGCTAACCAGTCTCGGTATTGCCCAGAGCGCGCTGATCACCGAAAGTTTGCAAAATACCCTTAACCTCGATGTGCTGGAAATCTCGGCTTCAGAGGATATTGAAGAAAGCTCTGTCACTATCGGTAAATATCTGTCACCAAAGCTGTTTATCAGCTATGCACAGGATATTCTGACACCCGAGTCAAGTGTGAGTCTGGATTACATTCTGTCAGACAGAATCAAGATCAATGCCAAATCCGGTGCCACACAGAGCATGGATATTTTTTATCGTTTTGAGCGTTGTCCGGATTGTTCGCCGTAGTCTTTATTGCTGGAGATGTTTCCAGGAAGATAACTTGGCTAGATGTCTAGTGCACATTGGCTGCAGTGAAGATACTGGTTCTGTGGATCACTCAGCAGTATATTCGCCTGGCTTGGGGCCTCAATAAACAGGGCAGAAATTTTTTGATACCAGCCCTGGCTGCTGCTCATGGACGCCAGATTAATGCTGAGTTGTCCGAACAAATCCCGAATCAAGTATTCCAGAAACGATAGCTGGGGCTCGATTCGATAAACCTGGTAACTATCAGAAACTCCAGCGATGTTGGCGGCGGAGTTGATCGCATCAAACTGATCTCCCAGTTGATCAACCAGACCCAGCTCCAGGGCCTGTGTTCCGGTCCATACCCGGCCTCCGGCGATGGGTTCCAGTTGTTCCCGGGGCATATTCCGCCCTTCAGAGACGATTTGCAAAAACTCGCTATACAAGAAATCAATTTGTGACTGGAAAATGGTCTTCGCCTGGTCAGAAAGTGGCTTATCTAATCGGAAAGCACTTGAAAGGGATGTTGTTTCAACGCCGTCGGTATTCAGCCCCAAAGCATTCATACTGCGTCCAATGACAGGCACTACCGCAAAAGCACCAATGCTGCCGGTGATCGTAGATGGTGTTGCCCAGATTTCATCAGCCGGTGTAGAGATCCAGTATCCGCCCGAAGCGGCAAGGGAGCCCATAGACACCACGACAGGTATTCCCGCTTCCTTATAAAGTTCGAGTTCACGTCGAATTATTTCGGAGGCAAAAGCGCTGCCACCGGGAGAGTCCACACGTAAAACCAGAGCGCTGAGACCCTCTTTCAGACGCGCCTGCTTTAGCTGGTGGGCCAGACTATCACCGCCGATAGACCCAGGTGTTTGAATGCCATCAAAAATCTGGCCTTTGGCGACTACATAGCCAACGCGAGGACTGTCTTCAGGGTTATTGTCGACTGTGTTTTGGTAATAGCTTATGGCATTCGTGAAATTGTAAAAATCGCCTTCTTCATTGGCTCCCGCGACTGCCTGAATTTCAGACATCAATTGATCCCGAGTGACCAGTTGGTCAACCAGATTGAAATCCCTGGCGATTTCACCTAGTGATCGCCCTGTTTGCAGCATAACCTGATCGACTGCGTTGCTGTAGTTATGCAGGTCTTCGGGTGTAATATCGCGGCGTTGCAGAACGCCCTGAGTGAATTGTCCCCAGAGCTCATCAATCAGCCGCTGCGATTGCTCCCGGCTTTCCGGGCTCATCTCGTTGGCGATAAAAGGTTCAACCGCATTTTTGTGAGGGCCAGTTCGGAAAACGTGTACATCGACTTTGAGTTTTTCCAGTGCCTCTGCCATGTAGGTGTTGTAACTGGAAATGCCCACTACCTCGACAACCCCCATAGGGTGCATAAGAATTCTGTCAGCATAGGAGGCCAGCAAATACTGTTGCTGGCTATAGTTATCTGCCACAGCTATGACCGGTTTCCCGCTTTTGCGAAACTCGAGAATCGCTTTACCGACCTCCTGGATCTTTGACATGCCGGCAGATTCCAGATCGTCCAGAACCAGGGTCATGGAGTTAATACGGGAATCAGTAGCCGCAGCCTCAATAGCCTGTACCAGTTCATAGACAAGCGTTTCGGAAGGAATATCGGGATTAAGCAACATATTTGCCGGTTCGACATAGGTTTTCTGATCAACCAGGCCACCTTCGAGTGCCACTCTCAGAGCGCCAGATTCCGGCATTTCAAATGTTTCTCTCTGGCTAAAGATAGAGCCCAGTGAAAACAGGATCAGGATCAGGACGACAGCTGTTAATGTATTGACCAAAACCAGCCGAACGCGTTGCAAAAATCTGGAGATGCCTCCAAAAAAACGCATGATTGTTCCTTTGCTTGTCGACATTTTCTTATCCTTTACTGGTCTGGTGGTCCACGTTTTCAAGAACATCGGCACGTTGTTGCCAGCGGCTGTAAAACATGGAGAGGGTAAACAGTATCACTATATCGGTCATGGCCAGACTTTCAGTGAACGTATTTCCGGGAGTAAACAGGCTTTGAACGGTCACCATAAAATATAGTAGAAGTACAAAGCAGAGCAGGCTTGCGGACTTGTATTTGCGGTAAATAATACCCGGAACAAATATAAGTAAGGGGGTAATGCTCACGAGGATTCGAAACACTGGATCCACACCGGTCATCAGGTGCGACCACAGATAGTAAAAGATCAGCAAAAATAACAGAATCAGGATGATTTTTCGGCTAAACGCCGCTTTTTCAGTATAGGTGGTCATTAATCAATATTTTTAAGTGCAGTAGCCAGAGTTGCCATACGCTTGCCCATGGCATGAGAAAGTTGTTTTTCATGGTTAGAAATCGGCAGATCCGAGCGGCTTCCAGCCAGATGTGAAATACCGTAGGGCGTTCCTCCGGTTCGGGTTTCGCCCAGCGCGGGTTCAGTATACGGTAAACCGGCCAGGATCATGCCGTGATGAAGCAGGGGTAGCATCATGGACAGCAAGGTCGACTCCTGCCCGCCATGTATTGATGCCGTAGAGGTGAAAACAGCGGCAGGCTTGCCGACCAGATTGCCATTCATCCAAAGTGAACCGGTGCTATCCAGAAAATATTTCATGGGTGCTGCCATGTTGCCAAATCGGGTAGGGCTACCCAGCACCAGGCCGTCGCATTCAAGCAAGTCATCTTCCTGGCAGTAGATGGCGCCTCGCTCTGGTTGGGGCGGTTCGGATGCCTCGTTGTTGGGCGATACCGCAGGCACGGTTCGCAAAACCGGTTCAGCCCCGGCTTGCTCAACGCCTTCGGCAATGAGTTCGGCCAGTTGGGCTGTCGCCCCGTAGCGGCTGTAGTAGAGAATCAGGATTCGGGAAGATTGCATATCAGATAGTGATCACAGGAGGTCAAGTACATTTTCTGGCGGTCGGCCCAAAACGGCATGGTTGCCCTTTACTATGATTGGTCGCTCGATCAAGCTTGGATGCCGGGCCATTGCGCTCAGAATATCAGCTTCGCTGTGATCGGGGTTTTTTAATCCCAACTGTTTGTATTCGTTTTCGCCTTTGCGTAAAAATTCCCGGGGCTGAAGGCCGAGTTTGTCGGCGAGTACTTTCAGGTCTTCGGCACCGGGAGGTGTTTCGAGGTAAAAAACTATCTCGGGTTCAATGCCTTTTTCCTGCAAAATGGTAAGGGTCTGGCGTGATTTGGAACAGCGTGGATTGTGGTAAATTGTGTATTCGCTCATGTCTTCTGCAAAGGGTTCAGGTTATATGTATCAAATGTCGCCCATTTTAGGCGTTAATCCAGCACTGGTTAAATACTAACCTGACTATATGAATAGATTTCGTTCCCTTTTAAAGCTTGTCGAAAGTTACCTCAGACTGGTAGCCAGACGCTTTATCCAAGATGGCTGTTATCAAAGTGCCGCGGCCCTGACTTATGTCTCCTTGTTTGCCGTTGTTCCCATGATGACGGTGACTTTTTCCATGTTCTCCCTGGTGCCGGCCTTTAATGATGTCGGTCTTCAGGTGCGGGAAATGATTTTTGATAACTTCCTGCCAAGTGCCGGACTGGAAATTCAGTCGTATCTAGAGCAATTTTCGACGCAGGCTCGTCGGCTAAGCTTGGTGGGAGTGGGTATTCTTCTGGTGACGGCCTACATGATGCTGCGCAATATTGAGCGTGTGTTTAACCGAATTTGGAAAACGCCAGGGCCGAGGCGGGGTGTTTCCGCGTTTCTGTTGTACTGGGCCATGTTGAGTATGGGCCCCTTTCTTCTGGTTGCTGCATTATTGATGAGCACCTATTTGCTATCTATACGGCTTTTTGATGAAGAGCTTGGGGCGAGTGCTTTAAACCTGGTACTTGGCTACTTGCCATGGTTGCTAACAGCCTCTGCCTTTACCCTTATGTACATTGTCGTTCCCAATTGTAAGGTGGCGTTCCGCAATGCAGTCACAGGCGGGCTGGTTGCCGCCGTCGCTTTCGAGCTGGCAAAAACAGGGTTTGGCTATTTTGTTGCAAATTCTTCTTACACCAGTATCTATGGTGCATTTGCTGCCTTGCCGATGTTTTTGGTGTGGATATATTTATCCTGGATGATTGTTCTGGCCGGAGCAGAATTTGTACGTGCCACGGAAAATTTCCGAGCGGAATTTAAAAAGCCTTTACCGCAGGAAATGGCAGCGGTCTACGCGCTCTGGTTATTTTGGGATGCTCAGCAAGATGGCTACGAAGTCTCTGATAGTCTGTGCCGTAAGGCTGGGCTTACTTCTGGTCAGTGGAGCACAATCCGCGATTACTTGCTAAAAAATAAAATTATTAGTGTCACGGAATCAGGTAATTATCTTTTGCTTCGGTCACTAAGCACGTTGAAGCTTCGCGACCTTAACCATCTGATGCAAAATCCGGCAGACGACAAGCTGTCATTACCTGGAACCAGTAAGGGTGAAGCTGCGCAAAACTGGTGGGAAAAGTATTCCTCAATGGTTGCGGAAGATCAGAAGCAGAGTGATCAGCTGTTTGATATCACCCTGGAGCAATTATTTTCGGCCGGGCAGGATAAAAACGGATCAATTGGTTAATATCCATAAATATTATGAGTTGAGTGAGATATGAAACTGGCAATTTTGGCCCGATTGGGTGCACTTTTTTTGATTACAGGGCTTCTGTTGTCTTGTAGCAGTGAGCGTAAATTTGAGATTCTGAGTGGGGACGCTGCAAGTCTGCGTTCTGATACTCGCCTGATTATGATTAATTACTGGGCAACCTGGTGTTTGCCCTGCCTGGAGGAGATGCCTGAGCTGTCTGAGTTTCGCAATGAACACGCGGATACAGTTGAAGTGTATGCGGTTAATTATGATAACCCCAGTGCAGAAGAGTTGCGCCAGCAGATCGAAGAGATTGGTGTTGAAATCCCGGCTCTGGTCGAAGACCCGTCGGAAGAATTTGGCTATGCCCGCCCTGATGTTTTGCCAGGAACAGTGGTGATGGATCGCGGCGAAGTGAAAGAAATGCTCTACGGTCCGCAAACAAAAGAAACATTGGAAGCTGTACTGCAGAAATGGAGGTAATGGTTGATGGAATATACGGTAAAGGGAAAAGTCCTTGGTCGAGTACAAGGAGTAGGCTTTCGTGCTTATGTGAAAGATAGGGCGCAGGAAAATGGCGTCCAGGGTTGGGCTAAAAACCTTGAGGACGGATCAGTCGAGATTCTTCTCAAGGGCGAGCGCAAGGACGTAAATCTGGTTCAGCACCTTGTATCCACAGGCCCTCGCGGGTCAGATGTGCGCTCGCTTAACTGGTCGTTGATCGACGGAATCAGTGTGGAAGGCTTTTCTATCCTTTAATCAATCAGGAATAATTTGGGGGCTCGAACAGGTATAATGCCGTCTGCTTTATTCAAATGCCCCAAATGAGTGAAACCCTCCTCAAGCTAAGTGACTTTTCTCTGGAAAGAGGGGATCGCCTGCTATTTGATTGTTTTTCCCTGCAACTGAATGCAGGAGAAATTGTCCATCTGAAAGGGATCAACGGGGCGGGGAAGACCAGTTTGATGCGTTCGCTGGCAGGGTTGCTTTTGCCTCAACAGGCAAAATTTTCCTGGCTTGGGCAGGAAGTTGCCAGTGCCAATATTTTTTCGGACGAAATTTTGTATCTCGGCCATAAGCCAGCGGTTCGGTTCCAGCTAACCCCCCTGGAAAATCTTCGATGGTATGCCAGTTTACAGTCTGGCCAGGTGAAAAAAGTCAACGAAGTTGATCTACTCTCGTCGCTTGGATCATTAGGTTTGTCGGGCTATGAAGACGAGCCCTGCTCGCAATTATCAGCCGGGCAAAAAAGAAGGGTCGGTCTTGCGCGCATGGCGATATCCCGGGCTCGATTATGGGTTTTGGACGAGCCCTTTACCGCGGTCGATGTGCAGGGTGTAAAAATACTCTGTGACTGGATGGAAAGTTTCACCAGTAAAGGTGGCGCGGTGCTGTTTACCACCCATCAACAAATTGATTTTAAAGAGCATCAGCCCCGCATCATTGACCTGGATGTCCTGGGCGGGACCAGGTGCGAATAAAATGAGACAACTGATAGCAACTGAGCTCAGGCTGCTCTATCGGCGCAAACAGGAACTGGTAAATCCTCTGCTGTTTTTTGTGTTGGTATGCTCACTTTTCCCCCTGGCCGTATCGCCCGAGGTGGGAGCACTTGAGCAAATAGCCCCCGGTATTCTTTGGGTGGCCGCAACCCTGGCATCCATGCTGTCGCTGGATATGTTGTTTAGGCATGATTATGACGATGGTAGCCTTGAACAGTTAACCTTCAGCGATCGGCCACTGTATCTGTTGATGCTGGTAAAAATTGTCTGTTACTGGCTTATGTCAGGATTGCCATTGGTGCTGGTTTCGCCTCTGCTGGGGCTTATGCTGTTTTTGCCCTTTGATGCTATGCCAGAGATGATTTTGAGTTTGCTTTTGGGAACCCCGGTTCTGGCAATGCTTGGCTCCGTTGGTGCGGCGCTAACAGTCTCCCTGCGAAAAGGTGGGGTAATAGTGGCACTACTGGTGTTACCCCTGTTTATGCCGGTGATTATTTTTGGCAGCAGTGCCGTTGTCGCTGCTGCCCAGGGATTGCCGGCAACGGGACAGTTACTTTGGCTGGCTGCATTTGCCGTGGCAGGTATTTGTCTTGCTCCGCTGGCAACCGCAACGGCCGTTCGTATTGCGGTCTCTTGTGACTGATAGATTGTTTACAGAGTGATAAATGAAGATTAACTGGAGCTGGTTCCACAAGTGGACTTCCCCAAAATGGTTTTTCCAGATGAGCGAGGCATGGTTGCCCTGGCTAACATGGCTGGCAATTAGCCTGATTTCCGTGGCGGTTGTCTGGGGGCTGGCGTTTGCCCCGCCGGATTATCAGCAGGGTAATAGCTTTCGGATTTTCTATATTCATCTGCCGTCAGCGATACTGGCCCAGTCCGTTTTTATCTTTATGGCCGTCGCTGGTCTGGTCTCGCTGGTTTGGCGAGTGAAGCTTGCCGATATTTTTATTAAGGTTGCGGCTCCTTTTGGTGCAGCAATTACACTGCTGGCGCTGCTCACTGGTGCGATCTGGGGAAAACCAACCTGGGGGACCTGGTGGATTTGGGATGCGCGACTGACCTCAACCCTGATCCAGTTTTTCCTGTATCTGGGCGTTATTGCCATCTTTGCCGCCATGGAAACAGTTGAGTCTGCTGGACGGGCGGCTTCGCTGGCTTGTCTGGTCGGGGTGGTGAATGTGCCGATTATCAAGTTTTCGGTTGAGTGGTGGAATACGCTTCACCAACCAGCCACGTTTACGCTAACTGAAAAACCGGCGATGCCTGCAGAGATGTGGTTGCCTGCACTTATCGCGATAATAGGTTTTTATTGCCTGTTTGGTGCCGTCACTTTCTATAAAATGCAGTCGGAAATTATTTTCCGGGAAAGACGTAGCCGCTGGGTTCAGGAGCGATTTAATCCTGATAAAACCCATGTGACCAGTAGTGAGGAAAACTGATGTACTTTAATTCCTTCCCTGATTTTTTGGCCATGGGTAATCATGGCCTCTATGTATGGCTTTCCTATGGCTTTTTCGTTTTGATGCTTATATGGATGGTGATTGATTTGCGACTGAACAGAAAAACGAATTTAAAAAATGCAGAGCGTACCTGGGCACGTGACGTTGTCGCATTCGCGCCTGGAAACGTTTCACAAAATAGCCCGGAGGAGATTTCAGAATGAGACCTGTGCGCAAAAAACGCCTGCAATTGGTCATTTTCCTGATGATTGGCGCAGCCATAGTTATTGGGCTTGTGCTGTTTGCGCTTAGACAAAACATCAATCTGTTTTTTACCCCAAAACAGATAGTCGCGGGAGAAGCGCCTGTCGGGCAGCAAATTCGTGCCGGTGGGCTGGTGGTCGACGGTAGCGTGGAACGTTCAACTGACAGCCTCTATGTTGAATTTGTTATCACAGACACCGTCGATCAGGTCAGGGTGGCCTATGACGGGATTCTCCCGGATCTGTTCCGCGAAGGACAGGGTATTATCGCTATCGGGCGACTAGATGAAGCTGGTGTAGTTCAGGCCAGTGAAGTGTTGGCCAAACACGACGAAAACTATATGTCGCCGGAAATCCAAAAAGCGATTGAAGAGGCGGGTCATCCTGGAGCCGCATCTTCAGACTATTGATTTTATGTCAGACCTTCAGGCGCAGGAGGATGCCGGTTGGATGCGGCGTTGTCTCGCGTTGGCCCGGCAAGCAGCGGATCTTGATGAAGTCCCTGTCGGTGCAATTGTTGTTAAGGATGGCAATGTATTGGGGGAGGGCTTTAATCAGCCCGTAACCAGAAGCGATCCCAGCGCACACGCTGAAATCCAGGCATTGCGCTCGGCTGCTGAAAACGTCGGGAATTATCGCTTACCGGGAGCAACACTGTATGTCAGTGTAGAGCCATGCACCATGTGTACCGGGGCCATTGTCCATTCCCGCATTAGCCGATTGGTTTTTGGTGCTGCGGAACCCCGTGCTGGGGCTGTTGTTTCCCGACTAAACTTGCTCGACCAGGGTTTTTACAATCACCGGGTGGAATATCAGCATGGATGTCTTGCTGAAGAGTCAGGCGCGCTTCTAAAGTCTTTTTTTCGTAACCGCAGATAAGTTCCGGCCGAATATGGACCTCAGAGTAAATCTTTTACCCTGAGCCGGATGGTACTGACTTAAGCCCGTCATCCACGCGCAGGCGGGAATGACGAAAATCAGGGTTTTGCGCTAAATCAGTGCCATTTTACTCTGAGCCAGGCATTTACAGCGGTGCAAGTGGCATATCCAGAATATCTTCGTAGGGTTTTCTTGGCTCTTCCTGCTCAATGCCGGGCTCAACAAACATATTTTCGATATTTAGATCACGTTGCCAGGTATACCAGTCAAGAATACTTTTAAATCGGTATATGTTTTCAACATACACAACCGGTTCGTTGCCCCTGGCGAAGCCATGCTCCACAGTTGAGTAGTATCTCCGCTGCCGCAATAATGGCAGATATTCTGCCACCTCATCCCAGGAATCGGGGTTTGCTCCTGCCCTCTGGGCCAGGATGCGGCCGTCATTCAGGTGCCCGAAGCCCACATTATAGGCGGCCAGGGCAAACTTGGTTCGGTCGGGCTCTGGAATTCGCGCAGGTATGCGACTATGTAAGGAGACTATGTACCTCAGACCTCCACGCAGGCTTTGCTCGGGGTCCAGGCGACTTTCCACATCCATTTGGCGAGCGGTGGGTAGTGTCAGCATCATTAGGCCTCGCACCCCGGTGGGTGAGCGTGCCAGGGGTTCCCAGTGGGATTCCTGGTAAGCTTGGGCTGCAAGCATAAGCCAGTCGTAATCCATCTCTGCGGCGACGGTTCGAAATAGTTCTTCAAACTCGGGAAGTCGTTCTCTCAGGCGCTCCTTGAATACAAGGGCACCCCCCACGTCTATACGGCTGTCACCCACAAAGTAGGCCTGCCTTAATATTTCAAGTGCGCCTGTGGCTTCATAATCGCGAATGAATTCATTTAATACTTCGAGCAAGCTGTGATCTTCGTCCCTGGGAAATGCCATACCAATGGGCGCTGGATCTGATAGCTCCAGCGCTGCTTCAACTCTTGGGAACATGGATCGTTCAAGTTCGAAAATGGCCGAGTCCACAACAGCGTAGTCAATTTCCCGATTTTGAACCTGCTCCATTAACTGAAACATGATGACCTCAGGACTTTCATCCCATTCGAGATTGGAGTGATTCTGCTTAAGGTCATGCAAAAGCTCTGCATGAGAGCTGTTTGCGATAACCCTGAGCCTGTAGTCATCACCTTCGAGTTCATCCAGGCTGTCTTTTGGTGGTTCACTGCTGTGTTGGATCAGCACGGCGGCTACTTCCATGTAGGGTTCGCTAAATTCATAGCGGAGCTTGCGGTCTTCGGTTTCGGTAAGTGTGGCGGCCGCCAGATCTATATTGTTTCTATACACAGAGTCCAACTGGGTCTCAAGACTGTCGAACAGTACAAATTCAAGATCAACTCCCAAATGCCTGGCAAAAACAGAAAGGAGGTTGTAATCCAGGCCGTTGGGTTGGCCGTCACGCTCGAAGTAGCTCAAAGGCCCTAGCCGGCTGGCAACACGCAAGGTGCCGCGCTCCATGACTGATTCGAGATGGTTGAAGTTGGCTTCATTTGGCGCAAAACCCATAAGCGCGATAACGGCAATAGCCACAAAAATCTTGCGATTGTCTAGCATGGATCCGGTGCTATCCGCTCTCATGGTACGGCCAAAAAAGAAAATCCGAATTTAATTGAAATAATCGTAAACAAAACATGGTTCTTGGGTTCGATTCATTATGCGGGCAACGACCTTTTGCGCCAAGATTTTTAGTATGCAGGCGCGGCAGTACAGGGACGCCAATAACGACTTTTTACAGTAGAATGTGCACTTTTCCGTAAACAGAGTTCCCCCCTGAGGCCGCTGAATGATTCGCTTGCGAGGCGCACCCGCACTTTCAGTTTTTCGAACTGAAAAACTTCAAAAAAAGCTCGTAAAAATAAATCCGGAAATCCGGGATGTCTATGCCGAGTATGTTCACTTCGTCGATCTGAAGTCAGACCTGACTAACGCAGAAAACAGCCAGCTTCAGGCATTGCTCACATACGGGCCCAGAGCGAAAACAAAAAACCCGGCAGGATTACTGCAACTGGTCGTACCCAGGTTTGGAACCATTTCGCCGTGGAGTTCCAAGGCAACAGATATTGCCCAGAATACAGGGATTGGCAAAATACAGCGAATTGAGCGCGGAATTGCCTATTATCTGGACGGTATTGGCGAGATCCTGGATGCAGTCAAGACAGAACTTTATGATCGGATGGTAGAAACGGTTCTAAGTGATTTTGACTCCGCCGATCGGCTTTTTGAGCACCATACGCCGCGGTCACTGACCCGGGTAGATGTCATTCAAAGAGGTCGTAAGGCTTTGGTCGAGGCAAACCGCTCCCTGGGGCTGGCGCTCGCCGATGACGAAATCGATTATCTGGTCACTAGTTTTCAGGGCCTGCAACGCGATCCAACCGACGTGGAGCTGATGATGTTTGCCCAGGCGAACTCCGAACACTGTCGTCACAAAATTTTCAATGCCAGCTGGACCCTGGATGGCGAAGACCAGGACTTCTCACTGTTTAAAATGATCAAAAACACCTACGAGCAGGGTGGCGAGCAGGTGCTTTCAGCCTATTCGGATAATGCTTCAGTTGTTGTGGGAAGCAAGGCCGGGCGTTTTTTTCCTCTGCCAGATTCTGGTGAATATCGATATTCTATCGAAGATATCCACTTGCTGATGAAAGTAGAAACCCACAATCATCCTACGGCGATTGCGCCTTTTAGTGGCGCTGGAACAGGTAATGGCGGCGAAATCCGCGATGAAGGCGCTGTTGGCCGTGGTTCCAAGCCCAAGGCTGGCTTGTGTGGGTTTACGGTTTCAAACTTGTGTATTCCCGGAGCTGAACAGCCCTGGGAGCATCCATATGGTAAGCCGGATCGTATCGTGACTCCGCTGGAAATTATGACTGAAGGCCCCATCGGTGCCGCAGCTTTTAACAATGAATTTGGTCGTCCCAATCTCTGCGGTTATTTCCGCACTTTTGAAGAAAACTTCGACGGCGAGCGGCGCGGTTACCACAAGCCGATCATGATTGCAGGAGGCTACGGCAATATTCGCGAAGAACATATTGACCAGAATGAATTTGAGCCCGGCTGTAAATTGATTGCTCTCGGAGGCCCGGCAATGCTTATTGGCCTCGGCGGTAGTGCAGCTTCGTCTATGGCGTCGGGTTCTTCATCCGAGGATCTGGATTTTGCTTCGGTTCAGAGGCAAAACCCGGAAATGGAACGCCGCTGTCAGGAAGTGATCGATGCCTGCTGGGCGATGGGCGACAAAAACCCGATTGCCTTTATCCATGATGTCGGTGCTGGTGGTCTGTCCAATGCTCTCCCAGAGCTGGTTAAGGATGGCGGTACCGGCGGGCATTTTCAACTTCGCGCTGTCCCCAGCGACGAACCCGGTATGTCTCCGGTAGAGATTTGGTGCAATGAGGCCCAGGAGCGCTATGTGTTGGCTGTTCATCCGGGTGATCTGGAAAACTTTGAGCAAATTTGCCAGCGCGAACGTGCGGTTTACGCCATTGTTGGTGAATCTACTGCCGAGAAAACTCTAAAGGTGGACGACTCACTGCTACCGGACCAGCCGGTAGATTTGCCCATGGAAGTGCTTTTTGGCAAACCGCCCAAAATGCATCGCAATGCAGAGACACATCGGCCACGTACTCAGGCACTTTCACTTGAGGGGCTCGCTTTGGATGAAGCCGCCAGGCGCGTTATTTCTCACCCGGCTGTGGCTAGTAAAAGCTTTTTGATCACTATCGGTGATCGATCGATTAGCGGACAGGTTGTTCGTGATCAAATGGTAGGCCCCTGGCAAGTGCCGGTGGCAGATTGTGCTGTCACCACGGTTAGCTTTGACAGCAATGCGGGCGAAGCCATGTCCATGGGTGAGCGGACGCCCTGTGCCTTGATTGACGCCCCGGCTTCCGGCCGAATGGCCATCGGTGAGGCCCTGACTAATATTGCCTGTACACGTATTGGCAATATTTGCGATATCAAACTTTCTGCCAATTGGATGTGTGCCGCTGGTCACCGTGGTGAAGATGCAAACCTTTATCGTACGGTAGAGGCGGTAGGTATGGAACTTTGCCCAGAACTGGGCTTGACCATACCAGTAGGTAAAGACTCCATGTCCATGGCGACCCGTTGGCAGGATAAAGGTGAAGACAGGGCTGTTATCGCACCGCTGTCGCTGATTATTTCTGCGTTCGCACCGGTTCGTGATGTACGCAAAACGCTCACACCCCAACTGCGAACCGACAAAGGGGCAAGTCAGTTGTTGTTTGTCGATCTGGCGCAGGGCAAACAACGCCTGGGCGGTAGTATTTTGGTGCAAACGTATAACCAGATGGGTGATGCGGTTGCGGATGTGGAATCAGCCGAATTGCTCAAAAGCTTTTTTAACTGCATGCAGGAACTATTGGAAAAAGACCTGTTGCTTGCCTATCACGACCGCAGCGATGGTGGGCTTTTTACCACACTGGCGGAAATGGCCTTTGCTGGCCACTGCGGGCTGAATGTTGAAATTCCGGAAACTGATGCGCTAGGCTATCTCTTTAACGAGGAACTGGGCGCGGTCATTCAGGTAACTGAGGACAGGCTCGAAGCCGTACATGCTATTTTTGAAACCCACGGACTTGCCGAGGCGCTAATTTCCTTAGGTGCTCCCTGCACTGGCGATCAAATATCCATTCATCAAAACGCAAAACCTGTCTACAGCATCGACCGTGCGAAGCTACAAAAATTCTGGTCTGATGTCAGCTACCAAATCCAGAAACTGCGCGACAATCCCGATTGTGCCGAACAGGAATTTGCCCGGATCAGCGAGGACGATCCGGGTATCCAGCCCAAAATTACCTTCGATATAAACGAAAAAGATAACATTTGTTCTGCCCCTGTGATCCAGAAAACGCGCCCACGCGTGGCGGTGTTGCGCGAACAGGGCGTCAACGGTCAACTGGAAATGGCTTCTGCTTTTGATCGCGCCGGTTTTCAGGCCGTAGACGTGCACATGTCGGATCTTATCAATGGTCGTTTCTCATTGGATAAGTTCCAGGGGCTGGTTGCCTGTGGCGGGTTTTCCTATGGTGATGTGCTTGGCGCAGGGGAGGGCTGGGCCAAGACCATCCTGTTCAATGACCAGTTACGTGATCAGTTCCAGGCCTATTTTGAGCAGGGTAACGCCTTTACCCTTGGGGTCTGCAATGGCTGCCAGATGGTGTCCAACCTGCATGCATTGATTCCGGGAACTGCAAACTGGCCGCGCTTTGTTCGCAATGAGTCCGAGCAGTTTGAAGCGCGGGTCTGTATGCTGGAAATCGAAAAAAGCCCGTCGTTATTTTTTGAAGGTATGCAGGGTTCGGTGTTGCCCATTGCCGTGGCTCATGGAGAGGGCCGCGCTGAATTCGCCAGCCAGGAACAGTTGAATAATCTTGGCTCCATCGCCGCGCGCTATGTCGACAATCATCATCAGCAAACCCAACAGTACCCGTTTAACCCCAATGGCTCGCCAGAGGCAATCGCTTCGGTTTGTTCTGATGACGGCCTCGTGACTATTATGATGCCCCATCCGGAACGGGTTTTCCGGGCAGTGACTAACTCTTATCGTCCGGATGATTGGGCAGAAGACGGCCCCTGGTTGCGTATGTTTCGCAATGCACGACGTTGGTTAAATTAATTCGTCAGATTAATAAAAAGCGAATCAGGAGAATAATATGAAAATTGGTTTTATTGGTGCTGGCATTATGGGCTTACCCATGGCTGGACATGTACTGGCGGCAGGGCATGAACTGCAAGTGTATAACCGCACTGCATCAAAGGCCCAGACATTGATAGACAAGGGCGCCATCAGTGCTGCCAGCCCATCGGAAGCAGCCAAAGGAGCAGATATTGTCATTTCTATTGTTTCCCGTACCGATGATGTGCTGGAAGTGCTTGCCGGCGTCGATGGCGCAGCAGAGTCTGCTTCCAAAGGCTGTCTGTTTATCGATATGAGTACTATTGATTCTGGTGCCACTGTCCAGTTGGAAAAAGAACTCAACGCAAAGGGAATTGAATTTATTGATGCGCCGGTCTCCGGCGGCGAAGGCGGAGCTATTAATGCCGCATTGACGATTTTCTGTGGCGGAAAGGCCGAGAACGTTGAGCGCGCCCGGCCAGTATTGGAGTGCATGGGTAAA
>Ga0222652_1000278_pt1 | contig 24852 bp, 24 predicted proteins | sample AntAcemetagen371_FD_179803 | JGI IMG/M metagenome (GOLD analysis project Ga0222652, IMG submission 179803) | Saline water microbial communities from Ace Lake, Antarctica - #371 | ecosystem: Environmental > Aquatic > Non-marine Saline and Alkaline > Saline | place: Antarctica: Ace Lake... | reverse complement strand
ACCTGGACAGCGACTCTCGACTACGAAGTTGTCGATGAAGGCAACCCGATCATCGAAGACATGCCCATGCAAATCTACGACGAGGCTTTCTTCAAAATGACCTTCGCGGAGGACATCAATCCCATTCTGAGCGTCACCATGCCGGACACTCCTACCTCAATTCGTGCTGGTTACGCTGGCGAAACCGTTCCACAAATGTGGACCTATGAGCACACTGTCGAAGGTGGCACCGAGTCGGCACGAGCCTTTGTATGGATGCAGGGGCACATGATCGACAATATCGACGACCCCACCATGCGCGACGTAGTAATGCGCGGTGTCGCCTGGGCCGGCAAGCGTCCCTATGAGGAGTTGACAGCCTACGTTCCGACAGAAGAAGATCACTAATAAGCCGCTCACACCATAACAACAACACACAGGCACCACACGGCGACGTGTGGTGCCTGTACCTTTTAGACTGCAACGCCAAAGGACCCAAACAATGATGAACCTTCTTCGTTTTTTTTGGATACCAACAATTTTCCTGACCGCCGCGTCTACCGTCGCCGCGCAGGACAGCCTGCCCGATGACCATGGCAAAGAGCTGGTGGAAAGAATGTGCGTCGGTTGCCACGGCGTGGAGACAGTCACTGCCGTTCGCCTGCCCGAGACCCTCTGGTTCAGCACCGTGGACAATATGGTCGCCAGGGGTGCAGTCGGCACCGACGAAGAAATCGATATAGTGGTCGATTACCTTACGAAGCATTTTGGAGCAGACCCCGATGCTTTCTCGACAACGGCTGAAGACATAGGATACACGGGCGTCGTGCGAGCCGTGACAGAGCCCAATCCACCCGAAACCGAGTGGCGGACCTACGGTCACAGCTCTAATAGCCAGCGCTTCTCTCCATTAACCGAGATCAATCCGTTCAACGTCAGCCGACTCAAGCTGGCCTGGTCTTACTCCATGACGCCGTCAACAGAGGCCGGCGAAGCAGCTGATGGCCCTCACGCAGAGGATAACCAGGAGAGCAGCCCACAGACATTCCGGGAGAGCTCTCTCACGCCGCTTGTTGTCAACGGCATTATGTACATCACCACTCCTTACAATCGTGTTTCGGCAATTGATCCGACGTCCGGCGAGGAGATTTGGACGTACGTGCTTCCTGCCAGTTCAACGTCCAGACGTGGGGCCGAATATTGGCCCGGCGACGGCGACACCCCCCCGCAGATCCTTTTTGGAGCTAACGACGGCAAGCTGTATTCACTCAACGCAGCAACCGGCGAGCCCAACAGGAACTTTGCTGACAACGGTATCCTCAATTTCAATACCGAGGACATCATGCGCGGGCTGCCGGGTGGCAACCGACTGGCCTCACCGCCAAAGGTTTACAAGAATCTGGTCATCCTGGGTGGTAGCACTCAGGAATCGGTCGCAATAGGTCCAGCGGGCGATGTGCGGGCTTTTGATCTTCGCACCGGCGAGAGAGTGTGGACCTTTCATACAATTCCTCGTGAAGGCGAGCCGTTCAATGACACATGGGGTGGCGATAGCTGGGAAAACCGCACAGGGGTCAATGTGTGGGGCTTGTTCTCGGTCGACGAAGATCGCGGAATCGCCTACATCCCCGTGAGCGCACCTTCGGTTGACCAGTATGGCGGTGACCGTCCGGGTGACAACCTGTTCGGTACGAGCATCGTGGCCGTTGACGCCGATACCGGAGAGCGTCTGTGGCATTTCCAGCACGTTCACCATGATATCTGGGATGCCGACATGCCCAGCGCCCCCTTGTTGTTCGACATGGAAAAGGATGGCGAGACAATTCCGGTAGTGGCGACGATGAGCAAGTTTGCGTTGCTGTTTATCTTGAATCGTGAAACCGGTGAACCGATTTACGGTGTTGAGGAAAGACCGGTCGAAAAAAGCAATGTTCCGCTCGAACAGGCATCGCCTACGCAACCATACCCGTTAAAACCGGAACCCCTGGCACGTATGTCCGTGACCAGGGACGAGATTGCCAGCGTGACACCCGAGCTTCACCAGGCCTGTCTCGAGAAATTCGCCGGGGCACGTTTGGGCGGACCCTTTATGCCACCCGGTTACAACCGGTTGAGCGTACGCTTTCCCGGCAATCACGGTGGTGTGAACTGGGGCGGTATGTCCTACAGTCCGGAGCTTGGCTACATCTTCATGAACATGAACCATCTGGGGCAGGTGTCCGGCCAGCAGGATCATGATCCCGACTCCGGCCCCGCGAGTAATGCAGGGCGTGGCAACCGGGTTGTTCCAGATGGTCCATATGAAGGCGTTCCTGGCGCGGGCGGTCGCTTCAGCGTCCAGGTCGAAGGCGAAGAACAGCAGTTGCCCTGTCAGGAACCACCCTGGGGCGAGCTGGTCGCTGTGGATGCCTCAACCGCTGAAGTCGCCTGGCGCGTGAACCTGGGCATTACTGAACAGTTTCCACTGGAACTCCAGAACACCGGCCGGCCGGGTAATGGCGGGACGATCGTGACTGCGGGAGGACTGATTTTCGTTGGCGCCACCGACGACGCCCGTTTTCGGGCCTTTGATGCCAAGAACGGTGAAGAACTGTGGACTTATAAATTAAGGGGTACAGCTCAAGCGACACCGATCACCTATCTTGGGCCGGACAAAAAGCAGTATGTCGTGGTTACGGCCACCGGCGGCGGCTTTTTCAACAACCTGGTCACCGATGACCGCATCCTGGCCTTCACGCTGGATGGTGAATAATTCGATAGGAAATCGGTAGAGTACGGGATTAACTCCCGGAAACAACAAAGCCGGGGCCTGACCGCCCCGGCTTTTTTTATGCTAAAGAATTAATGAACCGGAAGGCCGAAAGTTACTACTCAACGGTCACTGATTTCGCCAGATTGCGCGGCTGGTCGACGTCCGTACCTTTGACGATGGCCACATGGTAGGCCAGCAACTGTAAAGGGATAGAGTAAATAATTGGTTCAATGACATCGGGCACATGCGGCATGTCGATGACGGTAGTCGAATCATCACTGGAAAACCCGGCATCCGCGTCGGCCAGCACATAGAGTTGACCACCACGCGCCTTGACCTCTTCAAGATTGGATTTGATCTTTTCCAGAATATCGCTATGGGGGGCGACGGCAATCACCGGCATTTCACTGTCTACCAACGCTAGCGGGCCATGTTTTAGTTCACCAGCAGGATAGGCCTCGGCATGGATATAGGAAATTTCCTTTAATTTAAGCGCGCCCTCCTTGGCAACTGGATAATGGATACCCCTGCCGAGGAAAAGTGCATGATGTTTGTCGGCAAATCGATAGCTCAGTTGCTGCAACTGACTATCGAGATCAAGCAGTTTTCTGGCCAAATCGGGTAACTGGTTCAGGCCATCCGAGATTTCCTTCTGTGTTTCCGGAGATAACTCCTTGGCCTTGGCAATCCCGGCCACAAGGATAAGCAAAGCGACCAATTGAGTAGTAAATGCCTTGGTCGAAGCTACGCCAATTTCCGGCCCCGCCCTGGTCAGCAGGGCATGATCTGAGTCGCGAACCAGCGAGCTGCTGGCAACATTACAGACAGCCAGACTGGCCAGATAACCCAAAGTTTTCGATTTCTGCAATGCCGCCAGGGTATCAGCCGTCTCACCGGACTGGGACACACTGATATAGATGCAGTTCTTCGCTACCAGAATTTTTCGATAACGGTATTCACTGGCGATTTCCACTACGGCAGGAATTTCCAGGTAGTCCTCAATCCATTGCTTGGCCACCAGGCAGGCGTGGTAGCTGGTACCACAGGCAACCAGTGTCACGGATTCCAGTTTGCGGAAAATCCCGGGGACATCGACACCAAAGGAAGGCAACAGAACCCCGGAGGCGCCCAGACGTCCTTCGATGGTCTTTGCAATCACGTCTGGCTGCTCGTAAATCTCCTTGAGCATATAATGACGAAAGTGCCCCTTGTCTGCATCGAAAGCGTCTTCCTTGACCTGGCTGGCTTCGCGGGAAACCGGTTCACCGGACTGGTCAAAAATGCAGACTTCCCGCTTGCTGATAAAGCCGAAATCGCCCTCTTTGAGAAACACAAAACGGTCTGTCACGGGTCGCAATGCCAACTGGTCAGAGGCCACATAGTTTTCGCCAATACCCAGACCCAACACTAACGGACTGCCACGGCGAGCCACATAAATCCTGTCCGGGTCACGGGAATTAACAATGCATAGCGCATATGCGCCTTCAATCTGACCCAAAGTCTTGCGCAGGGCATCATCCATGGAACCGGTTTGTCTGAACTCTCTATCCAGAATATGCGCGACCACCTCGGAATCCGTTTGCGAAACAAATTGATAACCCTGGTCTTCGAGCTCTTTTCTCAGGCTGCTGTGATTCTCAATGATGCCGTTATGAACAACAGCAATTTCCCCGGAAGTATGCGGATGAGCATTGATTTCCGAAGGAGCTCCATGAGTCGCCCAGCGTGTGTGGGCAATTCCCACAGGGCCGCTTATACCACTTTGTCGAACGAGCTGATCCAGTTCGGAAACCTTGCCCAGGGACTTGTTTACCGCCAGTGAGTGGTCGGCATCCAGCAATACCGCCAACCCGGCAGAGTCATATCCCCGATATTCAAGTCGACGCAAGCCCTCCATCAGGATAGGGGTGACATTCCGTTCGGTAACCGCGCCTACTATTCCACACATAGGGATGATTTTTCCTGAAATTAATCCTGTTTTTGGTCGGGGCGCTTCCACCGGGAAACACTGTGCCGATCAGGCCGAACGACGCATAGCTCGTTATCAGCGACATCTTTGGTCACCACTGAACCTGCGGCTACCGTGGCACCCTTGCCTATGCTGACCGGGGCCACCAGCGCCGAATTGGAGCCAATAAAAGCGTCATCACCAATCTCGGTACGATGCTTGTTTTTGCCATCGTAGTTACAGGTGATGGTGCCTGCACCCACATTCACGCCTTCACCAATTGTTGTGTCGCCCAGATAGGTTAAATGGTTGGCCTTGGAACCAGCTCCCATCTGAATGTTCTTGGTTTCCACAAAATTGCCAACCCTGGCTTGGACACCAATTTTTGAGCCTTCCCGCAACCTTGCATAGGGACCTATAACAGCACCCTTGCCTACACTGGCACCTTCAAGGTGAGAAAATGGCCGAACACGAGCATCTGCAGCAATCTCGGTATCAATCAGAATACTGTTGGCATCGATCACCACATTATCGCCCAGTTTTACATTCCCCTGAAAAATCACATTGGGGCCAATCACTACATCTGTTCCAATCTCCAGAGTTCCCTGAATCTCTATAGATTCCGGGCGAACCAGTGTGGCACCATCCAGCATCAATTGACGAGTTGCTCGCTGTCTCAACAAACCTTCCAGTTCTGCCAGCTGAATTCGGTCATTAACACCCAGGACTTCTAGCGAATCTTCGGGCTGGGTGGCAAGTACTTCGATTCCCTGTTCAATCGCGGCTTCGACAATATCGGTCAAATAATATTCGCCCTGGGCGTTATAGGCTGACAACCCGTCCACCAGGTGTTTCAGCAACTTGCCATTAAGCGACAAAACACCGGTATTTATTTCGTTTATCTGTTTCTGTTCTTCGGTGGCGTCCTTGTGCTCAACGATGGCAGCGACCCCTCCGTTGGAATTTCTCAGAATTCGACCATAACCGGTGGGATCTGACATCTCCAGAGTCAGCAATGCCAATTTTTCAGCGCCAGCCAGCCCGGCAACCTTTCGAATTGTATCCGAAGAAATCAGCGGCACATCGCCATAAAGCACAACAACAGGAACATCGTCAGGAATATGATCCGATGCACTCTGCACCGCGTGCCCGGTTCCCAGCTGCTGTTCCTGAAAAACATAAGTGGGTCCATCGCCGACGGCCTGCTTTATCTGTTCGGCGCCAAAACCAATAACTACCAAAGGTTTAAGGGAGGTATCGAGACGATCACAACTTTCCAGCACATGCTGAAGCAAGGGTTTTCCAGCTAGCAACTGCAATACCTTTGGCTTGGCAGAACGCATACGGGTGCCCTTGCCTGCTGCCAAAATCAGGGGTTGTATTTGCATTGGAAATTCCAGAGTTCAATCGCAGTGGATGCTACCACATTGAACTCATTTTTTTGTGCTGAAAAAATCAGCCACTGAGGCCAAATCATCCCGCCAACCATTGCACACCAAAGCTTGGCGCAGTACATTGGTCAACTTTCCTTTCAAACTGGAACAACCTGAGGAACCGAGACATGAGCATACAGATAGGCGATAAAGTCCCTTACATTGATATTAAAGTTATGGGTAATGAAGGCCCGGAAACCATTAACACTGCCGATGTATTCGCCGGCAAGAAAGTGGTTTTATTTGCCGTTCCCGGTGCTTTCACTCCTGGTTGTTCCGCAGCCCATATGCCAGGGTTTGTAGTACATGCCGATGAAATCAAGGCCAAGGGAATCGACACAGTTGCCTGTATAGCCGTTAACGACGCCTTTGTAATGAGCGCCTGGGGCGAAGCACAGAATGCCGACCAAATTTTGCTGCTGGCCGACGGCAACAATGAATTCACCAAAGAAATTGGCATGGAACTTGACGGTTCCGGCTTTGGCCTGGGAACCCGATCCAAGCGCTACGCCATGATCGTTGACGACGGTGTGGTGAAGGCCATGGAAGTCGATGCCAAGGGCGTGGAAAAGTCCAGCGCCGAACATATTCTTACCCTGTTGTAAGAGGTTCACGCTCCTCCATGAGCCAGACAGAGATCGAATGCAAGGCCGCCGCCTTTGACCAGCTGGTCGATCATTTGCGCGCGAGAACCGATGTGCAAAACATCGACCTGATGATTCTGGCGGATTTTTGCCGCAACTGCCTATCTCGCTGGTATATGGAAGCCGCCAATGAACGCGGGCTGAATCTCGATTACGAGCAGGCCCGCGAACTCATTTACGGCATGACCTATGATGAGTGGAAAAAACTTTACCAGACGCCTGCAACCCACGAACAGCTGGCCGCCCTGGAAGCCCGCAACAGCCCCAAATTCCAATAAACAGCCTCTCGACCAGGTAGGCAACGGGGCTGTACTGGCATTGTGGCTTTAATATAGTCACGCCTTTGCTACCCTGCTGTGGCAATATGGGTATCGAACAAACGACTATTCTGTCAAATACCCCCAATTGGCTTAGGTAGTGCCACATCAAGTTTCTCCGCCCAGGGTTTTATATCCTCCATAATTGTTGGATAGAGCTCGACGCCCTCCCGGAGCTGTTTGCTGCGACGTGCCCAGGCACGTCGGCCGGGGAAGCGCACATCTTCGCTGGCTGCACCACTGTTTTCATATAAATTGCGCAACGCGACAAGCTGCTGTTGGAAAAGCGCTGTATCGCCAAAGGCACCCGGATCGATAATCTGTAAAAAAACCGAATTGGCCGCGCCATCATCGCGGCTCCGCTTATCTGCGCGACCATAGCCACCCAGCGCCATGCTGAGAACTTCGGTAAGAATACTTAAGGCCGCTCCCTTGTAGCCGTGGCAAGCGCCGCCAATTGGAAGAATGCTGCCTGGCGGATCGCTAAAAAAAGCTTCCGGACGGTCAGTGATATTGCCCAGGTTATCCTTGAGACATGCTTCGGGCAGGGGTTTTCCCTCACGCTGGGCGCGCATCACATAGCCTCCCGCAGTTACTGACATACTAATATCAAACAATAACGGCTGGTCCTCCATCGGTGCGGCAAAAGCAATAGGGTTGGCAGAAAATACCGGGGCGATACCACCCTGAGCGCAGACGGTATTTTCCGCAGGCGTAGAGCAGGTCAGCAAGGCGACGTACCCGGCCTCAACAATGCGCACGCAATAAACTGCCAGACAGGCGATATGCTGGCTTCGGCGAATTGTCGCCGTCACCAGTCCATGTTCCGGTACGCGCGCCAGAGCTGTCTCGACTGCCTGCATCACCACCCAGGGGCCGGGTAAAAATTCCGCATCCCAATTAAAGATATTGCCGTGGTCGATCAATACATGAGGCGCTCCCTCAGCCCGACTGCTGCCAGCATGCAGCCAGGCCAGATTTCTCGGCACACGGTTCATACCATGGGTGCTAAACCCCAGAAGATCGGCTTCAATAAAAACATCCGCCATCACGGCGGCGCGCTCATGACTCAATCCCGCACGAGTAAACAGCTCGGTCACCAGACGGTGCAAATCATCAAAGGCATATTTGAGCGTCATAATCGAACTCCGTGAATAGCCGCCATAGCGAAAGTTTGGAAGAAGCTGGCAAAAAACTGTCGCCGACCGCATTTATTGTTACATCAAACTGGTTCTGCAACCGCATCAAAAGTACACTCCGCTGAATAAGTGGCTCGGCAAACCAGTCTCGTAGAATTTTTGTTTTCCCGGATAAAAATCCTCACAGTTTAATTTGCAATTCAATGCAATTTTGTGAAAACCAACGAGCATTCAGGTAAGTGCGAAGCACACAATAACTTATTGATAATATTGAATTTTTACAGGTTTTACACACAATAAATGCCGCCTAACCAGGAATCACACACACCCATGATGCAGCAGTACCTGCATCTCAAGGCCCAGCACCCGGAACAGCTATTGTTTTATCGCATGGGTGATTTCTACGAACTCTTTTACGATGACGCTAAACGTGCCGCTGAGCTGCTGTCGGTAACCCTGACTGCCAGAGGTGAATCCGCAGGAAAGCCCATTCCCATGTGCGGTGTGCCACATCATGCTGCCGAGAACTATCTCGCCCGGCTAATCAAGATGGGGGAGTCTGTCGCCATTGCCGAACAGATCGGCGACCCTGCCACCAGTAAAGGTCCAGTTGAGCGAAAAGTCACTCGAGTAGTCACTCCGGGTACCGTCAGTGACGAAGCACTGATGGATGAAAACCGGGAAAACCTGCTGGTCTGCCTGTATGAAATGGAAAACGACTGCGCTCTGGCCAGTCTGGATATGGCAGCCGGACGATTTATCGCCAACAGGCTGGACGACCTGGGCCAGGCGGTGGCTGAAATTCATCGACTCAACCCGGCTGAATTACTGGTCAACGAGCAATCAGTCATTGCAAACCAGCTGAAGCCCGGCCTATGTGTACGCTATCGACCAATATGGGAATTCGATCCACAAACTTGTCTAAACAGCCTGCAGAAACACTTCCAGATCAATGACATGAGTGGCTTTGGTTTTCGGGAGAGTGATCCGGCTCTAATTGCCGCCGGGGCACTGTTAAACTACGCAACCGACACGCAACGTGGCACCTTGCCGCATGTTGCCTCGCTCAAGTCTGAACCTAGTGAACACAGAGTGGTCCTGGATGCCGCGACGCAAAAAAACCTGGAGCTTGATATCAACCTTTCCGGCGGCGAGGAGAACACTCTTTTTGCTTGCCTGAACAAGTGCAAAACCGCAATGGGAAGCCGTATGCTTCGCCGCTGGTTAAAACAGCCTTTGCGGGATATCGAAATCCTTAATCAGCGCCAGCAAGCCATTGCCAATCTGGTTGATACTTTTGGCTTTGAGGTATTGCGCGAACACCTCAAGAAAATCGGGGATCTTGAACGCATCCTCGCGCGTATCGCTTTGCGTTCTGCCAGGCCCCGCGATCTGAGTCGCCTTTGCTCATCATTGGCAGAATTACCCGCCCTGCAAAGCCAGCGCAGGGAATTTTCCGCACCAAAACTGGCTGATCTGTTTGTCGAGATTGGTGAATTCCCCGATATGCATTTTCTGGTTTCGACTGCCATTGACGAAAACCCACCCATGCTGATCCGCGATGGCGGTGTCATTAAATCCGGATTCAACAAAGAGCTCGATGAACTTCGCGAGATCAGCACTAATGCCGGCAATTATCTGGTGGAACTGGAGAAACGCGAACGGGGCGCTACCGGGCTAAGCACCCTGAAAGTCGGCTACAACCGGGTGCATGGTTATTACATCGAAATCAGTAAGGGTCAGGCTCCACAGGCCCCGGTTGAATATCTTCGCCGGCAGACACTAAAAAATGCTGAGCGGTTCATTACCCCGGAACTCAAGGAGTTTGAAGACAAGGCGTTGTCCGCAAAATCTCGCGCACTGACCCTGGAGAAATCGCTCTACCAGGAATTACTGGAAACCCTGAACCACGATCTCCAGAGGCTTCTCACCTGCTCCAGCGCACTCAGCGAGCTCGATGTGCTTTGTAACCTTTCCCTGGCCGCCAAAGAACAGCGCTATGTTCAACCAGAATTGGTAGACCAGCCTGTATTTGAGATCGAAGCAGGCCGCCACCCGGTTGTGGAACAGGTGTTGGACAGTGATTTCATCCCCAATGATCTGCAACTGAGCGATCTTCGTCGCATGCTGATCATCACCGGCCCTAACATGGGCGGCAAATCTACCTATATGCGCCAGATTGCACTGATTACGCTGCTGGCACATATCGGTAGTTTTGTCCCTGCAGGTAAAGCCAAAATTGGCCTGGTTGACCGGATTTTTACTCGCATTGGTTCATCCGATGACCTGGCCAGTGGTCGCTCGACTTTTATGGTCGAAATGACTGAAACCGCGAATATTTTGCACAATGCAACTGACCGCAGCCTGGTGTTGATGGATGAAGTAGGCCGGGGCACCAGCACCTTTGACGGCTTGTCACTGGCTCTGGCCAGCGCGCACTACCTGGCCAATACCTGCCGTGCACTCACACTCTTTGCTACGCATTACTTCGAACTGACCGCTTTGCCTTCTTCCATTCCCGAAGTGGTCAATGTCCATCTTTCTGCAACAGAGTACGACGACGCGATCATCTTCTTACACAAAGTCGAAGAGGGTCCAGCCAGTCAGAGCTACGGCATACAGGTGGCCAAACTCGCTGGCGTTCCCGACACTGTTCTTCAGTATGCGCAAAAAGAGTTGCAAGTATTAGAGGCTGGCGCTCACCGACTGATTACTGAAAAAGCTGCACCGACCGGTGAAAAAAACTATCAGCATCCGCAAACTGACCTGTTTGGTGCACAGGAATCGCCGGCACTAAAAAAATTGCGGGAGTTAAAACCCGACGAACTGAGCCCACGTGATGCCCTGGACGCTCTGTATGCGCTAAAGAAACTTGACGGCAAATAACTTCTGGCCGCCTGACGTACGGCAAACTTTGTTATACAATCGCGCGCCTGAATTTTGACCATTACCCGCCGGCTCGAAAGCTGGCGAAAAAAGATCGCGGAGACCCTTTACATGACCTTTGTTGTAGGTGAAAACTGCATACGCTGCAAATACACAGACTGCGTTGAAGTATGCCCCGTAGACTGCTTCTATGAGGGTCCGAATTTTCTTGTAATTCACCCCGACGAATGCATTGATTGCGCTCTGTGTGAACCGGAGTGTCCCGTCCAGGCGATCTATTCCGAAGATGAAGTCCCTGAAGGTCAGGAAGTCTATATAGAACTCAATGCCGAACTTGCGGATGTCTGGCCAAACATTACTTTGAAGAAAGATCCCCTTCCGGATGCCGACGAATGGGATGGTGTTGAAGGCAAGCTCCAGCATTTGGAGAAATAGGCTTTTTGGGTTTCTGTCGCAAAAGTAAAAGGAAGGCGCCATAGGCGCCTTTTTTCTCGTTATACTGCCCCCATATCAGTATACAAATTGTTAAGAAACATTCTGACGGTTTACGAGTCGTACCATCGGAGTTAAAGTTTCTTTCCCAACTATCCACCTGTTGCTGGTAGCCAACGTTGTTTATGATTAACAGAAAATTCTTATATTTCGTTTTCGCGCTGTTTGCAGCAAGTGAAGCTGCAGCTGTTACTAATGAATGTCCCGCCGGATTGCCTCCTGTTGAAAAAGGAACGCTGGAAGATATTGAATTCAACCGCGAGCACAGCCGAACTCTGCAATCGACTTTTGTCTTGTTGCGCAAGCAGCATTACGAAGATATTGCTATTGATGACGAGTTTTCTGCACTTTGGCTGGACGAATATATCGATTTTCTTGACCCCAGCAAGAGCTATTTGACACAAGAAGATATAGATCATTTCAAAACCACTTACGGCGACCAACTGGACGACTTTGCAGCCAAGGGCGACCTTGATGCTGCCGAGAATATCTACGAACTCTACCGTGACCGGACCGTAACCCAACTGGAAACCCTGCTCGATATTCTTGAAAACCCCGAATGGGGATTTGACTACAACTCAGACGATGTTCTGCCCACAGACCGTGATGATTATCAATGGGCTGCCAACGAAGAAGTCGCGCAGGAAAAGGCTGTTCAACGGCTCACCTTGTTAATGCTCAACCTGAAGTTGGCTGAACGAACAGAAGAAGCTTCGCGTGAACAGCTTACCCGTCGTTACCAAAGCCAGCTTGCCAGCCTAAAACAGCAAAACACCCAGCAGGTTCTGGACATATACCTGAATGCCCTGGGACACGTGTACGACCCGCATACCGATTACTTCTCTCCACGTGACTCTGAGAACTTTGAAATCAATATGTCACTTTCCCTCGAAGGAATCGGCGCAGTACTGCAAAGAGAAGATGAATTTACCAAAGTAATCAGTGTGGTTCCCGGCGGCCCTGCAGCCAAACAGGGAGAGCTTAAAGCAACTGATCGCATTATCGCCATTGGCGAAGGGGCAGACTGCGAGTTTATTGACATAGTGGGCTGGCGCCTGGACGAAGTTGTCGACCGGATTCGCGGTGCCAAAGGCACATCTGTTCGCCTCAAGATCATCCCGGCTGACCAGGAGAGCCTGAGCGAGGAATACAGCATTATCCCAATCGTCCGGGACAAGGTTGCCCTTGAAGACAACGCCGCCAAAGGTGAAATGATCCAGGTGGAAAGCCAGGATAAAACCTTCAATTTGGGCGTGATCGATATTCCGTCTTTCTATCTTGATATCAATGGAATGCGTAATCGCGACCCGGAATACCGGTCCACTACTCGCGACGTAAAAGTTATTCTGGATGATTTCATGGCGCAAGGTGTCGACGGGGTCATTATCGACCTGCGTCAAAACGGTGGTGGCTCACTATTGGAAGCAGCCACATTGACCGATCTTTTTGTCGATCCCGGTCCAGTGGTGCAGATACGCGATCAGAATGACCGTATTTATCGCAACCCTCGTGCGCGGTCCGGAGCCTATTACACCGGTCCCATGATGGTATTAATTGATCGGCTTAGCGCATCGGCTTCGGAAATTTTTGCCGGGGCTATCCAGGACTACGGTCGGGGACTGATTGTCGGTTCGCAAAGTTTTGGCAAAGGTACCGTGCAATCGGTACAGTCCCTGCCATCTGGGCAATTAAAACTGACCGAGTCCAAGTTTTATCGCATTTCGGGCGAATCTACCCAGCACAAGGGGGTCATGCCCGATATCGAACTGCCGAGCCTGTTTAATCCACTCGAGATAGGTGAGAGCTCCTATTTAAATGCGCTGAGCTGGGACCAGATCCGGGGTATTCCACATCGACGCTACGACGATTACCGCGAATTCACAGATCAGCTTTTGCAGTCCCATAAGCAGAGGGTACAAACCAATGCCGACATGCAATACCTGGTTGGAACGATCGCTCTTGCCGAGGAACGACGCTCGCAGAAGACCGTTTCCCTGAATGAGCAAAGCCGAATTGCCGATCGCAAGCACTGGAATCAACTGGAAGAATCTCTGCTCAACCAATGGCGCCAGGCTAACGGAATCGAAAAGCCAGAAAGCGAAAACGCTGTGGAATCAGGTGAGAATAGCGATGCAACCCAGCAGGCTGCTGCAATGCGCGAAGCTGCCAATGATAGCCAGGTTCCCGACTCAGGCGAATCCGTTGCCGCTGAAGATGCTTCAGAACAAACGGAAGGATCTGACGAGCAGGAACCGGATGTCGCTGAAACCCTGCTCCAGGAAACTGGCCGAATATTTGCAGACCTGTTGCGTCTATCCCAAAAAGAGCAACCTTCCGACCTGGCTGCCATCAAAAACAATTCGTGAAACTGGCCAGTTTTAATGTCAATGGCATACGGGCACGTATACATCAGCTGCAATCGCTGGTAGAAAAACACAGCCCGGATGTTATTGGGCTGCAGGAAATAAAGGTCGAAAATGGCCTGTTTCCCTACGAAGATGTGGCTGCACTCGGTTATCAGGCCCGGGTGCACGGCCAGAAAGGCCATTACGGTGTCGCCCTGCTCACCCGCTTGCCTCCTGAAAACGAATTGTTCGGTTACCCCTCAGATACAACCGATTCACAGCGGCGCATGATCGGTTGCACACTTGAATACAAGGGTCGCCCCCTGCACATTTACAATGGTTATTTCCCCCAGGGGGAGAGCCGTGCACACCCGCTAAAATTTCCGAATAAACGTAAATTCTACGCGGATTTGCACAAGCATCTCAGTGAAAACCACAGTCCGGCCGACCAGGTTTTAATCATGGGGGATATGAATATATCGCCCTCAGATTTGGATATCGGTATTGGCGAACAAAACCGGGAACGCTGGTTACGCACCGGCAAGTGCAGTTTCCTGCCCGAGGAACGGGAATGGTATCAGCGGCTGTATGACTGGGGGGTTACCGATACCTGGCGTCACCTGAACCCTGAGGAAAACAACATTTTCAGCTGGTTTGATTATCGCAGCAAAGGTTTCGATGATGATCCCAAACGCGGGCTTCGTATTGACCATATTTTGGTGACCGATCCATTACTTGACTCCAGTCGGAACGTCATCATTGACTATGACATCCGGGCGATGGAACGACCTTCCGATCACTGTCCGGTGATCCTGGAACTCCAGTAGCCGGCTTTGCGCCGCCAGAAAGTAAACCACTTTTGCCCTAACACGTTATCTAGCTTCAAATTGGCGTTAAATTGTCCAGATTGTATGCGGGTGAGGCATAAAGGGCATAATGGCGGGCATCACTTTAACTTTGGAAACAGTACCGCTGAGCTCTACCGACCTAAATCAGTTTTTGGCCAGCTCTGAACGCCGGGCCTACCGTATTGCGCTGGCAGCTGTCGGCGACCCGGGGGAAGCGCTGGATATTGTCCAGGAGAGCATGCTTAAGCTTGCGCGGCTTTATGCCAGTAAAACCGAGTCAGAGTGGCGCATACTTTTTAACCGCATACTGCAATCGCGAATACGTGACTGGTACCGTCGCCAGCGAGTGAGAAAAGCAGTCATGGGCTGGCTGCCCGGCAGCAGGGACCAGGACGGGGAAGCAGCAGATGCGTTCGCCCAGGTAGAGCAGCCGGGGACTCATGGTCCGCAGCAACTGCTGGAAAATGATGAACTTATGCTGCAGATAGAAACAGCGGTCAGAGCATTACCTAAACGCCAACGTGAAGCATTTTTCCTGCGCTGCTGGAACGGCCTCAGTACGAGGGATACGGCAGAGGTCATGAAGATCAGTGAAGGAAGTGTAAAAACCCATTATAGTAGAGCGTTAAGCGCGCTTAGAGACATGCTAGAGAGCCAGCTATGACCAACAATTTGGAATCTCGTCTCCAGCAAGGAATTCGGCAGACAGAATCACAGATAGACGCAGAAACCCGTCACAGGCTTGAGGAGATCCGGAAGACAGCTCTTTCAGAAGAAAACCGCTGGTTTGGCGAATACCGCCGATCAGCACTCGCCGGACTAATCGTACTGCTCATGGTCGCAGCCATGGTTAATCCGTTGCAATCACCCAGGGTTAATCAAATTCAGGATTTTTCGGCGACAGGTGAGCCCATTGAAATACTTATGGAAGATCCGAGCTTTTATATTTGGCTCGATAAATCTGGTCAACTTGTTGCTGAAAGGTAGATAAAAGACAAATGAATCGATTGATAATGCTCTTTGTCGCTTTATGTCTGCAGACTGGCCAGGGTTGGGCACAAGACGAAGTGCCCTGGACAGACTTGTCCGATACAGAAAAACGCCAGCTTTCCGGTTTTGAGCCTGTTTGGGAAGAGTTATCCGAACACAGACAGGGTCAGCTGAGACGCTCCGCTCCCCAGATAGAGCGCATGCCTGCAGCCAATAAAAACCGTCTGATTAACAATCTGAACCGTATTCACAATATGTCGCCGGAACAGCAGCGCAGAATCCTGGAAAGCCAGCGCCGTTTTAACGAACTACCCGAAAACCAACGCGATGATCTGCGACAGCAGTGGCAAAGCCTGCCACCCGAAGAGCGCCAGAAATACAGCGATTAGTGCAAATTGCGATTAGTGTAAACTGTGTAAATTGATAGTGACGAACCAGATGCATCTGGCCTATGATGCCTGCCTTCAAATATCAGCCGGAGTGTAGCTCAGCCTGGTAGAGCACTGCCTTCGGGAGGCAGGGGCCGGAGGTTCAAATCCTCTCACTCCGACCAATACCAACTGGTTTCCATACCGGCCTCTGCGGCCATCATTTCAACTCTCCGTACTTCCCCCCAGCCGCAAGGAAAAAGCAACTTTTTGGCCTGGCCTTTTGCAAAGGCCAGCATAGGACTTCGCCTTGCAACAGTTACCCATTAGTCACTTTTTTTCGATCCTATAAATCTTTATTGCCCATGACGACTCTGATAGGATTCCCGCAAAATTAATAATGCACGACCTGTAACAATATTTCGCCTGTCAGCTGCAAACCAATGACCCGCAATGTCTGCCAGTGCATTTTTTATGTATTAACCAGAAATACACTATGAGACACATTCTTAGCCTTTCGGCAATTTTGGTCATTTTTTGGCTGGTCAATTCAGGGCATTATTCCGCACTCATAATGGGGTTCGGGGTGCTTTCCATCATTCTGGTTGTTTACCTCACCAAGCGCATGGATGTGGTTGATCACGAGGCCCAACCGATTCACCTGTTTAAAGGCCAGTTGCCCGCCTACTATTTTTGGCTTGGTGGCAAGATCATTGCCAGTAATATTGACGTGGTTCGCCATATCTGGCGCGGGAAAAATTCAATTTCACCCTGCTCAAAATGGATACCGCTTAACCAGAAAACAGACATGGGAAAGGTTATCTATGCCAATTCCCTTACCTTGACTCCTGGAACCATTGCCATGGACCTTAATGATGATGAGATCTATGTGCATGCGCTGACGGCGGACTCCATGAACGAAGCACTTGGCGGAGAAATGGGTCGCCGGGTCAGCCATTTGGAGCAATCATAATGCTAACGTTAGCTACGATCACCCTTATCCTGGTTATGCTCATGGCGATTGCCAGGGCCATTCTTGGCCCCACCATCTATGACCGCATTCTGGCTGTGAATATGTTTGGAACCAAAACTGTACTGCTCATTGCGGTACTTGGTTTTCTGTCGGGACGTCCGGAGTTTCTGGATATTGCCCTGGTCTACGCACTAATTAACTTTATTAGCATCATTGGTGTTCTCCGCTTTTTTGAATATCGATCTGCGGCTTCGAAAAAAGAGTATTCATCCTAATGGAAACCCTGACTTACCTCTTGAGCCAACTCCTTTTGCTGGCGGGTTCTTTTTTGATTTTTTCCGGTGCCCTGGGTTTACTCAGGTTTCCGGATTTCTTTACCCGCGTGCACGCCGCAGGCGTCACCGATACTCTGGCAGCCACATTTATTATTCTGGGTCTTATGCTGATCGCTGGCTGGGGTCTGGTTCAAGCCAAGCTAATCATGATCTTCCTGTTCCTGATGATTACCAGCCCAACTGCCTGCCATGCCCTTGCAAAATCCGCATTACATGGGCAACTTAAACCTGAGGACGAGCGGCCTGACCAGGATTCCAGGGCGCCATAACTCCAAGAGATTGCAATGCAATGAGTTTATTTTTAGACTTTAGTTTACTGCTAATGCTGATCATTATCGCTTTTGCGATAGCGCGTACCCGGGATCTGTTCGCAGCCGTGATGTTTTCCGGTATTTACGGGCTGCTAAGTGCGAGTTTTTTTATTCTGTCGGACGCCGTGGACGTTGCTTTTACCGAGGCTGCCGTAGGCGCTGGTATCTTTCCGATCCTGATGCTGGTTGTGCTTTCGTTTGTTGGTCGATACGAGCGCAGTGAACGCCGGCTTAAACCCGTACCTCTCCTGATTGCACTGGGCTGCGGTGCCGTACTTTTTGTTGCCTTTCAGCAAATGCCTGCCTTTGGCTCACCGGACGGCCCCTCTCACCAGCATGTAGGCCCTCGATACATAGAGGAATCGCCCAGTGAAATAGGGATACCCAACATGGTCACCAGCGTTCTGGCCAGCTACCGTGGATTCGATACACTTGGCGAAGTCGTGGTGATTTTTACGGCCGCTATCGGCGTTTTTGCCCTGCTGCTGGGTGCCACCGGCTGGAGCGGGCATTACTTGCCACTTAAACCCTCAAGCATGTCGAGCCACAAGATTCTCCGCATCGTTGGCAAGATGCTTATTCCACTGATACTGCTGTTTGGCCTCTATGTGCAATTTCACGGCGAGTATGGACCCGGCGGCGGGTTTCAGGCCGGGGTTATTTTCGCCGCAGGGATCATTCTCTACACGATGCTGTTTGGTATGCAAAGGGCCCAGAGGGTCATTCCCTTGCAGGCCTTGCGGCTTTTGACAGCTTTAGGGGTGCTTATCTACGGAAGCGTCGGTATCGTCAGTATTCTTTCCGGTGGCAACTTTCTGGACTACTCGGCTTTACTGCCAGACGACATAGCAGGCCAACACGTCGGCATTATCCTTATCGAGCTGGGCGTAGGTATCACCGTAGCAGCTTCAATGACCTTGATTTTTTTCGCATTTACGCTGGCAAGCATCTCCGCCGGGGAGTCTGACAAATGATTCTGGACTACTTGAATTACTGGGCAGTCGCCATGCTTATGATGATTGGCCTCTACATCACCATGACGCAGGGCAATCTGGTAAAAAAGCTGATTGGCCTGAACCTTTTCCAGACCTCAGTGTTTATCTTTTATATTAGTGTCGCCAAAGTGTCCGGCGGCACTGCACCTATTGCTACTGAGCTTTCAGACCTCTACTCCAACCCGCTTCCGCATGTGCTCATCCTGACCGCCATTGTGGTCGGTATCTCGACCCTGGCTTTGGCACTTTCACTGGTAGCCCAGATTAAAGCCAAATACGACAGCATCGAAGAAGACGAAATCAGACAGCAGGATTCAGAGTGATTAATCATCTAGCCATTCTTCAGGTGGTGGTGCCGCTACTTGCTGCGCCAATCTGCCTTATCTTTAATCAGGGCAAGAGTGCCTGGCGCTTTGCCTGCCTTGCCTGCGCCATCACCTTTGCTATAAGTATTGGTCTGCTTCTCGAAGTTAATGCCAATGGCACGATCATGTACGAGCTGGGTGGCTGGGAAGCACCCTGGGGCATTGAATACAAAATCGATTACCTTTCCAGCTTTGTCCTGTTGCTGATCAGCGGTATTGGCTTTCTTGTCGGACTTGGCGCACACAGCAGCCTTTCCAGCGAACTGGACGAGAAACGACAGCCTGTCTTTTATGTGCTCTACCTGCTTTGTCTGGCCGGCCTGCTTGGTATTGTCGCAACCAATGATGTTTTCAATGTTTTCGTGTTTCTGGAAATATCCTCGCTGGCCACCTATGCATTGGTTTCCATGGGCAAACAGCGTCAGGCACTGGTTGCCGCCTTCCAGTATCTGGTCGTGGGAACCATTGGCGCAACTTTCTTCCTGATCGGCGTCGGTATTCTCTACAGTATTACCGGCACACTGAATATGGACGACCTGACCCGGCAGCTGCAATACGACCAGCGCCAGTTCCTGATTGCCACGGCATTTGGCTTTATGGTGGTTGGCATCGGGTTAAAACTCGCCCTGTTTCCGCTGCACAGCTGGCTGCCGAATGCGTACAGCTACGCTCCCTCGATCGCTACAGCTTTTCTGGCCGCTTCCGCCACCAAGGTGTCCCTGTATTTGCTTATTCGTCTCTACAACGGTGTTTTTGGGGCTGAAGTAATGAACAGCTTCCTGCCGGTAGGCCAGCTGCTTATGGTACTCGGGATGGCCGCTGCGCTCATCGCATCCATACAGGCCATGTATCAGACACAATTCAAGCATCTGCTGGCATTTTCCAGTGTGGCGCAGATTGGTTATATGGTAACCGGTGTTGGCATTGGCACTTTTCTGGGCATGCAGGCAGCACTGCTTCACCTGTTCAACCATGCCTTGATGAAAGCCGCTTTATTCCTAGCCGTAGCGGGCATTTGCTACCGCATTGGCAGCGCCAACCTGAATGACTTCCGCGGCCTGGGTCGCCAGATGCCCTGGACAATGGCCGGCCTTGTTATTGCCGGACTCTCCCTGATTGGCGTTCCGCTAACTGTTGGCTTTGTCAGCAAATGGTACCTTGTGCTCGCCGCTATTGAAGCCGGTTACTGGCCAATTGCCATGCTGGCGCTGGTTGGTTCTTTACTGGCGTTTTTCTATCTGTGGAAAGTTGTCGAGCTCGCCTACTTTAGTGAGCCTGAAATAAAACCTTCCAGTACCCAAACTGAAGCATCACTAAGTATTTTATTTCCCATGTGGATTCTCGTGATCGCCAATATCTATTTCGGTATTGATACCGATCTGACCGTAGGTGCCACCCAGGCAGCTGCCTCTATGTTGTTGGGAGCAGGCCAATGACACCAACAATGACCTTGCATTTAGTTATGCTGCTGCCCTTGCTGGCAGCCATCGGCATTCTGCTTTTTCGCGACCAGCCGAACTTGCGTGAAGCTGTATCTCTAGTTGCAGGGGCGGTGCAGTTCTTGCTTTTGCTAAACCTTTACCTGAATGGCCCGGATCAGCTTGCCTTTACCTGGCTGGAAGTTCTTCCCGGGCTGTCACTGAGTTTTGAAATACAACCTCTGGGAATGCTTTTTGGCTTAATTGCCAGCCTGTTGTGGCCTGTGACCATTCTGTATGCCATTGGCTACATGCGCGCCCACAAGGAAGATAACCAGACACGCTTCTACCTGTTTTTTGCCATCGCCATTGCGGCAGTTATGGGCATTGCCTTCTCGCAAAACCTGTTCACCCTGTTTATATACTACGAGATAGTTACCCTGGGCACCTATCCTCTGGTGACCCATGCAGGAACAGACAAGGCACGCCAGGGTGGCCGAACCTATCTAACCATTCTGCTTGGCACATCAATTGTCTTTCTTATTCCGGCAATTGCAGGCACCTGGCTCTACGCGGGATCGCTTGATTTCCAAACAGGCGGCGTTTTTGGTGAAGCAGCCTCGCCAGTTATATTATCTGTATTGCTAGCACTGTTTGTTTTCGGTATCGGCAAAGCTGCTGTCATGCCCTTCCATCGCTGGCTCCCCGCAGCAATGGTAGCTCCCACACCGGTGAGTGCTCTGCTGCACGCGGTGGCCGTAGTCAAGGCCGGTGTCTTTACCTTGATCAAGGTTTGCCTCTTTATTTTTGGTGCCGAAACGCTGCAAAGCCTGCCAATTACTGATTACCTGCTGTATCTGGTGGCCTTTGGCATTCTAGCCGCTTCTCTGGTTGCCATGCGCCAGGACAACCTCAAGGCACGACTGGCCTACTCCACCGTCAGCCAACTCGGCTATATCAGCCTGGGCGTACTTTTGGCAACGGAGTCCGGTATTATCGGCAGTGCCCTACACATCGCCATGCACGCTTTCGGCAAGATCACCCTGTTTTTCTGTGCCGGCGCTATTCTGGTTGCTGTGCACAAATCCGAAATTTCGCAAATGCGTGGACTGGGCCGCCAGATGCCACTGACCATGGTCGCCTTCTTTATCGGCAGTCTGAGCATTATTGGCTTACCCCCAGCTGGCGGCATGTGGAGCAAGTGGTACCTCATGATGGGTACACTGGAAGCGGATATGCTGGTTTTGATGGTGGTGCTGATGATCAGCTCGCTTTTGAACATCGCTTATCTGTTGTCAATTCCGGTTCGCGCATTTTTTCCAGGCCATACAGCAGAACCTGCTGAGGTTGTGGCTATATCAGAAGCCCCTTTGCCTTCACTGTTGGCTATTGGTTTTACCAGCCTGGCCTGTATCGCCCTGTTCTTTTGGCCGAATATCTTTCTCGATCTCGCCCAGTCGCTGATTGAGTAAGAAGTCATTCAATGAATAAAGTCACTGATTAGATAAAGACTATGAACTCCGATAACCCCGGCTTTTTTGATAAACCTGAGAACATCAAGCGCGTATTGCGCGTGTTTTACGTTATATGTGCACTGTTGGTCGCCCTGGATTTTTTTATCCACCGCCACACCTACCATCCGCTGGAAGAGCTCTATGCTTTTTATCCTGTTTATGGCTTTGTGGGCTGTGTAGTACTGGTACTAATCGCCAAATGGATGCGTACCTTCCTGATGCGTGACGAAGACTATTACGAGAATTTACAACCCCCTCCGGAAGCTACGAAAACAGCTGAGGAGAACCACTAATGCTGGATTTTCCTCCTTTTTTAATTTTCTATCTTGCGGCCATGCTGACACTGGTTGTGCGCAGCGGCATGGCCCGGGCTGCCATTATGTTGGTGGCACCCTTCATTGGAGCTTACAACCTTTGGACCATGGCAGGCACCGGCACCGTACTCAGTATGGATATTGCCGGCATGGAACTGATTATATTTCGCGAGGATAAGCTGAGCCTGCTGTTCGGCTACCTGTTCCATATAGCAGCGCTAATCGCCATTACCTATTCCCTGCACGTCAAGGACCGTTTGCAACAGGTTTCCAGCTTGCTCTATGCCGGCAGTGCACTGGGGGCAGTATTCGCCGGTGACCTGGTCACGCTGTTTGTATTTTGGGAAATGCTGGCCCTGACCTCTGTATTCCTGATCTGGGCACGCCGTACCAACAGTGCCTACCATTCAGGCATGCGCTATCTGTTGATTCAGATACTTTCCGGCCTGTTGCTGCTTATGGGCATCATTATTTATGGTTACCAAAGGGGTTCCCTTAATTTTGAATACATCGGACTGGATGGGCTTAGCAGCTGGCTGATTTTCCTGGCCTTTGGTATCAAATGTGCCTTTCCACTGGCGCACAACTGGCTAACCGATGCCTATCCGGAGTCCACGCCCACTGGCACCGTTTTTCTCAGCGCCTTTACCACCAAAGTGGCGATCTATGCGTTGGCCAGAGCATTCCCTGGTACTGAGTTGCTCGTTTATATTGGCGCAGCAATGACCTGCTTCCCGATTTTTTATGCGGTGATCGAAAACGACCTGCGCCGAGTACTGGCCTATAGCCTGATCAACCAGCTGGGATTCATGGTGGTAGGTATCGGCATTGGCACATCCCTGGCAATCAATGGTGCTGTCGCCCACGCGTTTAACGATGTGATCTTTAAGGGACTACTGTTTATGTCTATGGGTGCAGTGCTGCACGTCACCGGACGAATCAATGGTTCGGATCTCGGCGGCCTGTACAAGACTATGCCCAAAACCACTATTCTGTGTATTGTCGGCGCTGCATCCATTTCAGCGTTTCCGCTATTCAGTGGCTTTGTCAGTAAATCCATGGTGATGACTGCAGCGATTTATAACGATTATCCCTTCATTTGGCTAATGCTGCTTTTTGCCTCAGCAGGGGTGTTCCATCACGCTGGAATCAAGATTCCCTACTTTGCATTTTTTGCCCACGACTCGGGTATTCGTGCCAAGGAACCACCGACCAACATGCTGATTGCCATGACTATTGCTGCAGCACTTTGTGTTGGTATCGGCACTTACCCGGCCGCACTGTATCAATTGCTGCCGTTCGAGGTCTCTTACACAGCCTATGATGCCACTCACGTACTGGCTCAGTTGCAGTTGTTGTTCTTCTCGGCGCTGGCTTTTGTCTGGTTGAACCTTCGCGGCATGTATCCACCAGAATTGCGCTCGACCAATCTGGATTTTGAGTGGGTTTATCGACGTCTGGCACCCTGCGGCTGGGGCTTTCTAAACAGCGTCTACGCGACTATACGTGACCGCATTGAGATGATGATTGCTGACCTGGTAGCCATGCTTCTGCCTACCGCTGAGAAGCTATTCTCCACCAACGGTTTGCTATCCCGGCAGGTGGCAATTGGCAATATGGTGATTGCGTGCCTACTGATATTTCTGCTACTTCTTTGGCTTTAAGACGACTCGTTGCAAAAACAAAAAAAAGGGGAGCTGCTTGCTCCCCTTTTTTTGAAAATGTCCTGCCTCAGGTAAAAATTATTACTCTAATGGCATCAAGGCCTAGCTCGATCCGGGCCAAACTGTCCATAATTCGATCTCTCTGCTCTTTTAAAGCCAAAATTTCCTGATCCCGAACACTGGGGTTTATTTTTTGCAGCGCTTCCAGGCGTAATATTTCATGCTCGAGTTCTTGTGCAGCGTCCGCACTGGATAGCTGACGTATTTGCCTGGCAGTTTTTTCGGCAGAGGAATGAGCTTGTTCAATAAGATTCTGAAGCTCAGCTCGCTTGGACTTGGTAATTTTTGCCGCTATATGGCGTTTGACCAATTGCTGTCGGTCATTGAGAACAGACTCGGCAATCTGGCTGAGTTCGTTTCCGGACTGATCGAATAACAGTCTGATTCTTGAAGTAGGCAAAAATCGGTTGGATTGCAGCTTTTTATTGTGTGGAGGCTCGAGAACAAAGACGGTTTCCAGCATCAGGGTCCCGGGGCGAACGCCTGGAACCTTCATAGTCACCAGACAACTGTTACCCAATTCCGAACTCAGGACTCTATCCATCGCCGCTGCAACAACCGGATGATCCCAGGTAAAAAACTGGACATCCTCGTTGCTTAGCGCAAATTCACGGTCATAGGTAAGAGTCAATCCTTCATCGGGTAAACCATCCAGAGATGCGCTCATGGACTCGGTTGGGTGCATAATGACTGTGCCGTTAGTCTGCTCTTCATAGCTGATACCAGTACAGTCGCAAAATAGTTTCATAAACCGGTGTAAAG
>Ga0222652_1000272_pt1 | contig 25139 bp, 29 predicted proteins | sample AntAcemetagen371_FD_179803 | JGI IMG/M metagenome (GOLD analysis project Ga0222652, IMG submission 179803) | Saline water microbial communities from Ace Lake, Antarctica - #371 | ecosystem: Environmental > Aquatic > Non-marine Saline and Alkaline > Saline | place: Antarctica: Ace Lake... | reverse complement strand
AACAGAAATAAAAAAAAATACAAAAATAGAAAATAGAAATTTATATCTCAAGGGCTAAAAATTAACTTCCCCAAATATAAATGGCAGCAAATAAGAATAGCCACACAACATCAACAAAATGCCAGTACCAAGCTGCTGCTTCAAACCCAAAATGGTGCTCTTCTGTAAAGTGTCCTCTTTTTGCTCTAAACAAACATACTGCTAAAAATATAGTACCGATAATAACATGAAAGCCATGGAAGCCTGTTGCCATATAAAATACTGAGCCATATATATTTCCTGCAAAATCAAAAGTTGCATGATGATACTCATAAGCTTGCAGTAAAGAAAAAGAAAAACCAAGTATCACGGTAAGAACAAGCCCTTGAATAAAGCTTTTTCTATCACCTTCTAATAATGAATGGTGAGACCATGTTACTGTAGTTCCAGATAGTAATAAAATTAAAGTATTGATTAATGGGATATCCCATGGATCAAAAGTTACAATATCTTTAGGTGGCCATGTTCCTCCAATAGCTATAGATGGAAATAAGCTTGCATCAAAATATGCCCAAAACCATGCAACAAAAAACATAACTTCTGAAGCAATAAATAGAGTCATTCCATATCTATGATGAATTTGGACTACTGGTGTGTGGTGACCTTGATGCTCTGCTTCAATAACAACATCTCTAAACCACATATATGCTCCATATAATAATAATGCCAAACCTAGATACATTCCCCATGAAACTTCACTATGTAAATAATAAACAGAACCTATTGCTAAAACTAAACATGAAAATGAGACGTATATAGGCCAAGGACTTGGATCTACTAAGTGATAATCATGTTTTTTTTCTGAGGACATTTTTATAATTATGACTGGTTATAGTAATCTGATGAAAAAAAAGTATAGGACATAGTTACATCTTTAATATTTTTAGTGTTGGGATCATTTACCATTTCTGGGTCTAAATAAAAAGTCATTATATAAGTAGCCTTCTCGCCTGCTTTTAAAGCCTGCTTTTCAAAACAAAAACACCCTAGTTTACTATAATATTTGCCAAAAGATGAAGGCGATACATTAAAAGCAGCAACTCCATAAGTAGTTTCATCACCATAATTTTCTACTTCAAATTCGATTCGATTCACCTGGCCTATTTTGACATCCATAACATTTTTTTTCACTTTAAAATTCCAAGGAAGGTTGTTTACGTTTGTGTCAAAACGAACACTAACTTTTTGGTCTAAAATTATATCTGGTGCTTCTTTTGATATCTGCGTAGTTCCTCCAAAACCAGTTACTCTACAAAATATGTCATACAAAGGTACAGCAGCAAACGAAAGCCCTAACATGATAAAAAATATTCCTGCAAGAATAATGGGGGTTAAGGTTTTATTATTCACTATAATGATCTATCGAAAACACCCGTATTATAAAGTGTAAAGAAAAATAAAAATACCATAAACCCTAATATTGCTACAGCAGTTAAAATATTTTTACGTTTAGTTTTTTTATCAGGTATCATCATAATATTTTATCTATCAAAAAAATAACGAATATCAAAAATAAATATAAAATTGAGTATCCAAATATTGTTTTAGCCTTTTTTGAGTTAAATTTGTTTTTTTTGTACTTGTAGAGTTGAAAACATAAAAGATTATAATACAAAGTAAGCAAAAGAGCAGGTGCTAAAAATACTAGTCCTACAAGATCTATTGCATAGGGTAAAACAATCATTGGCAACATCAATAAAGAATAAACCAGTATGTTTATTTTAGTACTTTCTATTCCATTGGTTAATGGAAGCATTGGAATTTTTGCTTTCTTGTAGTCATCTGACTTGTAAAGACTTAAGGCCCAAAAATGAGAAGGTGTCCAAAAAAATATAATCAAAAAGAAAGTTATCGGTTCTAAAGAAAGTGAGTTAGTTGCAATAGTCCAGCCAATTACTGGTGGCAATGCCCCTGCGGCACCACCTATTACAATATTTTGAGGTGTTTTTCTCTTCAGCCAAATTGTGTAGATAAATACATAAAATAAAATTGTAAATAATAATAACGCTGCTGAGATTGTGTTTGCATAATAATCTAATGCAATTACTGAAAAAAATGAAAGTGATGTTCCAAAAATTAGAGCTTGGTTTTTATTAACTTTTCCCATTGGAATTGGTCTTAAGCAAGTTCTGGTCATTAATGCATCAAGATCAGATTCGTACCACATATTTAAAGCACCAGCAGCTCCTGCTCCGATTGAAACTAAAAGAATTGCAATCATTGCATCCTTGGTCGCAATTGCAGTAGGTGCCATTAAAAGTCCTACGGCACAGGTAAAAATGACCAAAGACATAACTCTTGGTTTCATCAATTTAAATAATTCAGAAAAGTTGAAGACATCTTCTTGACTTAAGTTTCTATTTTTTAGTTTAGAATTAATCATTAATATTTAATATAAAAAAAGCTAAAACTTTGTTAACTAGAGGCCTTTTCAACACCATCTGGATCTTCAAACTTTGGTAATTCTTCAAAAGTATGAAAATTTGGTGGCGATGGTACAGTCCATTCTAGAGTTGTAGCTCCTTCTCCCCAAGGATTTTGAGCTGCAGCTTTTTTCTTAGAAAAAGAATAAATTAAGTTAACAAAAAATACTAACAAACCACCAACTGCTATGTATGAGCCAACTGATGAAACATAATTCCATCCAGCAAAAGCATCTGGGTAGTCAGCATATCTTCTTGGCATTCCTGCTAAACCTAAAAAGTGTTGTGGAAAAAATACTAAATTAACTCCAATAAAAGTTAACCAAAAATGTAATTTTCCCATCCACTCAGAATATTCGTAACCAGACATTTTACCAAACCAGTAATAAAATCCTGCAAAAATTGCAAATACCGCTCCTAAAGACAATACATAATGGAAGTGAGCAACAACATAATAAGTATCATGCATTGCAGTATCAACACCTGCATTCGCAAGCACAACTCCTGTTACACCACCCACTGTAAATAAAAATATAAAGCCTAACGCCCACAACATTGGAGTTTTAAATGAAATTGATCCACCCCACATTGTTGCAATCCATGAAAATATTTTAATACCTGTTGGTACTGCAATAATCATTGTCGCTGCTATAAAATAGGCTTTAGTATCAGTGCTTAAACCTACTGTATACATATGGTGAGCCCAAACAACAAAACCTACAACTCCAATTGAAACCATTGCGTAAGCCATTCCTAAATATCCAAATACGGGTTTTTTAGAAAATGTTGAAACAATATGACTTATCATTCCAAAACCAGGTAAAATTAAAATATAAACTTCTGGATGACCAAAGAACCAAAATAAATGTTGGTATAAAACTGGATCTCCACCTGTTTGAGCATCAAAAAATGCTGTTCCAAAATTTCTATCAGTTAAAAGCATTGTAATTGCTCCAGCTAAAACTGGTAGTGATAGCAGCAATAAGAATGCTGTAACTAAAACAGACCAAGCAAATAAAGGCATTTTATGCAAAGTCATACCTGGTGTTCTCATATTCAAAATTGTTGTAATAAAGTTAACCGCTCCTAAAATTGAAGATGCTCCAGCTAAGTGTAAACTTAAAATAGCAAAATCCATTGCAGGCCCAGGCTGTCCAGCTTTAGATGATAAAGGTGGATATAAAGTCCATCCTCCACCAACACCTTGTTGACCTGGAGGGCCATCTACAAAAATTGAAAGAAGTAATAAAATAAATGAAGCAGGTAATAACCAAAATGAAATATTATTCATTCTTGGAAAAGCCATATCGGGTGCGCCAATCATAATTGGCACAAACCAATTGCCAAATCCACCAATCATTGCAGGCATCACCATAAAGAAAATCATAATTAAACCATGGCCTGTAACCAACACATTATATAAGTGATAGTTACCACCTAAAATTCCATCACCAGGATGCATTAATTCAATTCTCATTAATACTGAAAAAGCTGTACCAATAATTCCTGCAAAAATTGCAAAAATTAAATACATTGTTCCAATATCTTTATGGTTAGTTGAATAAGCCCAACGTTTCCATCCTGTTGGTGTATGGTGATCGTCGTGTGATGCTGTTTGTGTATACATTTTTATTTACTCGCTAGTTTTTTATATTCATTTTCTGTAATTGGTTCTTTCGCAAATTTCATTTGAGCTTCAGCTAACCACTCTACATATTCTTCATCTGTCACAACTCTAACTGTGATCGGCATAAAGGCATGTTGTATTCCACATAATTCAGAGCATTGACCATAATATGTTCCTATTTTTTCAGCTTTAAACCAGGTTTCATTTATTCTTCCTGGTACCGCATCTCTTTTAACTCCAAAGGATGGTAGCGCCCAAGCATGCAACACATCGTTTGCAGTAATTAAAACTTTAACAACTTTATTAACCGGAACAACGATTTCATTATCTACAGTTAGTAGTCTTGGTTGATTTTCTTTTAACTCTTCTTCTTTAATCATGTACGATTCAAAAATAATATTTTCGTCAGGATATTCGTATCCCCAGTACCACTGATAACCAGTAGCTTTGATTGTTACATCAACTTTTGGGATCGTATCTTGCTTATATAAAAGTTTAAATGATGGGACCGCCATTACGATTAAAATTAAACACGGAATTAACGTCCACAAAACTTCTACTGCAACATTATGAGTAGTTTTTGATGGAACCGGATTTTTTGATTCTCTAAATCTTATGCAGGTATAAATCATAAGAAATAAAACAAAGACAGTGATAGCAATAATTATTGGAAGTAGAATATTGTTATGAAAACTAACGATATCTCTCATTCCATCAGAGGCTGGATTTTGAAATCCTAATTGCCATTCTTTAGGTTGGTTGGCAAATGCACTTGTTGCAAAAATAGTAGCTAAAGCTGTAAATATAAATTTTCTCATTTGTTACACTCTATATAAAGTGTCTTTTTAAAAATTACACTTTTGTTTTAGCGACAAAATATCAATTTAATGCGTAATTTACAATTGATAGTGCTGAAATTACAGCTGTTTCAGACCTTAATATGTTCTCATTTATTTTAATTGGTTGAACACCCTTAAATATAAGAATCTCCCCTCTTTCTTCTTCTGAAAAATCACCTTCAGGACCAATAATAACACAAGTTGGATTGCTAGTTAATTTTCCTAAATCTAATTTTTTATTTTGAGAATTTAGATCTGTAAATATTAAATCCATTTTTTCATTACTTAAAAAATCTTTTAATGATTGAGGATCTTCAATAGACGGGACATTAATCCTATTTGATTGTTCGGCAGCTTCTATAATTACTTTTTCTAATCTTTGTTTGTTAATTTTTCTAACTATCGTTCTATCAAATATTATTGGTAAAAACTTTGTAACACCAAGCTCTGTAGCTTTTTGAATCATAAAATTAAAATAATTTGATTTAATAGGTGAAAAAGCTAACCACAAATCTTTTACATTTTCTTTTTGTCTTAATTGTTTTGTAATATTAAATTCAACAATACTTTTAGATATACTTAAAATTTTTGCTTCCCACTCCCCGCTGCTATTAAATAAAGAAAAAACTTCGCTCACTTTAACTCTCATTACTTTGTTTACATAATGTGATTGTGATTTATCAAGTTTAGCAGTTAAATTAAGTGATAAACTTTCTTTAAAAAATAATCTAATATTACTCATAATTATTAGATTAATTTATGAAGAATATTAAAGCAATAATTTTTGATGCATATGGCACTTTATTTGATGTCAATTCTGCAGCTGAAAAATGTAAAGATAAAATTGGTGATAAGTGGGAAGGTTTTGCAAATTACTGGCGCACCACTCAATTAGAATATACTTGGCTTAGAAGTTTAATGAATAGGCATAAAGACTTTTGGCAAGTCACAGAAGACAGTTTAGATAAATCAATGAAAGCTTTTAAAATAAATCCTTCAATGAGAAATGAATTATTAGATCTTTATAAAATACTTTCTACTTTTTCAGAGGTACCAGAAGTTTTAAAAAAACTTAAAGATAAAAATTATAAACTAGGAATTCTTTCTAATGGGACACCTGCTCTTCTTAATGAATTAGTTAAAAGTAATAATTTAGAAAATATCTTTGATAATATTTTTTCAATTGAAGAAGTTGGCATTTATAAACCAGACTCAAAAGTTTATGACATGCCGATTAAAAAATATAAAATACAAAAAGATGAAGTTACATTTTTAAGTGCAAACACTTGGGATGTATCTGGTGGTGGAAATTATGGTTACAATTCTATTTGGGTAAACAGAAATAATAATATTTTTGATAACCTTGATTACAAACCTAAAAATGAAATTAAAAACTTAAAACAATTACTTGAAATTATCTAATTCTGTTTTCTTCAAAATTTTTATTTAGTTTTACTGAAATGGTGCGTGTATTTCTTTTGTTCCATTCAGAAAAAGATCTTAAGATAGGCATAACTGAAAGTCCGAATTCAGTGAGTGAATACTCAACTTTTGGTGGCATTATTTGAATAACTTTTCTATTAACTATTCCATCTGCCTCTAACTCCTTAAGCTGTTTAGATAGCATTTGTTGTGTGATTGTTTTCAATCCTTTTTTAAGTTCACCAAATCTAATTTTTTTGCTTTGGAGTAAACTAAACAAAATTCTAATTTTCCATTTACCCCCAAGAAAGTAAACTGCTCTTTCTGCTGGACAATCTATTAAGTTTTTCATGGTATGTTTTTGTATACTAGTATGATTATTATGCGTTATTGCATTATTGATAACAAAGCACTATGTACAAGTCAAACAAATTGAAAGGGTAAATATGAATAAAGGAATAAGAGCAGGTGAAAGTGCTATTGCTGTTGAAGTTGAAAAAGATAAATCATATTATTGGTGTTCGTGTGGAAAAAGTGCAAAACAACCTTTTTGTGATGGATCGCACAAAGGAACAGAGTTTACACCTCTGGCATACAAGGCTGAAGAAACTAAAAAAATGTTTTTTTGCGCTTGCAAACAAACTAACAATCCACCATTTTGTGACGGATCACATAACAAAAAATAAAGGATAAAATGCAGAATTTAAATACTAAAGTTAATAATTTTTTTTCAAGTATAGATGCATTAGCATCTTTATTTTTTAGATTTGGAATAGGAATAGCTTTTATAATTCATGGTTTGGGTAAATTTCCTTTACCTCCTCAAGGATTAATTGAATATTTTAACTTATCACCTGTACTAGCATCTTTGGTTGCTTTATCAGAATTAGTGGCAGGGTTAATATTAATCATTGGTGGTTTTATCAAAAATCCTTTTGGAAACTTGCTAACAAGGCTAGCTGGATTAATGATTGTTATTATGATGATCAACATATTTGCTATTGCACATCCAGACTGGTTCATCACAACAAAACTATTTACTAGTGAGCAAATATTTCTTTTAATTGGTGGAGTTTATTTTTTAATTAAAGGTAATCGAACATAAATATGAGCCAAATCGAAGTAGAAAAAATAATAGAACCAGTTGCAGCATCAGATGGTGCTGGGGTTAAATTAAAAAGAAGTATTGGTACTCATCTCATAGATTATCATGATCCTTTTTTAATGTTGGATGAGTTTGGTTCTGAAAATAAAGATGATTATATTGGAGGCTTTCCTCCCCACCCTCACAGAGGAATTGAAACTGTTACTTACATGTTAAGTGGTGAGTTTGAGCATGAAGATAGCACTGGAGCTAAAGGTAGAATGTCTTCAGGGGATGTTCAGTGGATGAAAACTGGTGGTGGAATAATTCATTCAGAAATGCCTGCAATGACAGAAGGTAAACTCCATGGCTTTCAATTATGGGTAAATATGCCTGCTAAATTAAAAATGAACAAACCTGAATACATTTATATTGATGCAGATAAAATGAGCACTCATAATGATGATGAAAAAACAGTTAAAGTAATCGCTGGAAAATTTGAAAATGCAGAAGGACCTGTTAAAGGCCATAATGTTGAGCCTGTTTATTTTGATGTGGAGCTTGAAAAAGGTAAAGTGTTTAATTTTAACCTTCCTTCAACACATAATTCTTTAATTTATTTAATTGATGGAGAAATTAAGGTTGGGGAACAAGATCATGACCAAGCTAAAAATTCTACTTTAATTATTCTAACTAGAGGTGAAAAATTAAAAGTTTCCAGCCTAACTAAAGCTAAATTTTTATTAATATCTGGTAAACCAATTGGTGAGCCTATTGCAAGAGGTGGTCCATTTGTAATGAATACTAAAACAGAGATCTTGCAAGCGGTGCAAGATTATCATAATGGTACATTTGTAAAGTAATGAAATCAATTCAGATTCAAAAATTTGGTGGTCCTGAAGTTTTAGAGATTAAAGATATTGAAATCAGCAAACCAGGACCAAAAGAAGTTCTTATAAAAAATTTATCAATTGGACTTAACTATATTGATGTTTATCACCGAACAGGTTTGTACCCTATTCCTCTACCGAGTGGAATTGGCCTAGAAGCATGTGGAATAATTGAAGAAGTTGGTTCAGAAGTTGATCTATTTGAAGTTGGAGATAGAGTTGCTCACTCTTCAATGCCCATTGGAAGTTATTCGGAAAAACAATTATTTCCTCAAGAAAAACTAGTTTTAGTTCCAGAGGGTATTTCAGATGAAATTGCATCTTGCATTATGCTTAAAGGAATTACTGCTGAATATTTATTACACAGAGCTTATCCAATTAAAAAAGGTGATAAAGTTTTATACCATGCAGCCGCTGGTGGTGTAGGTCAAATATTATGTCAGTGGGCTAATGCATTAGGAGCTGAAGTTATTGGAACGGTTGGCTCTAAAGAAAAAGAAGCAATTGCTAAAAAAAATGGCTGTCACCATGTGATAAATTATACGGATACAAATTTTGTTGAGGAAGTAGAAAAAATTGTAGGTAAAAATGGTGTTGATGTTGTCTACGATGGTGTTGGTATTAAAACATTTGATGGATCGATTGAAACCTTAAAAGTTAGAGGCATGATGGTCGCTTTTGGAAATGCGTCAGGGTACGTTGATACTATAGATGTTAAAAAACATATTAATGCGAAGGGATTATTTTTTACTCGACCTTCTATTGCACATTATACAATGACGAGAAAAGAGTTAGTTGAGTCTGCTAAAAAAGTTTTTGATGCAATTTTATCTGGGAAATTTAAAGTTGAAATTTCAAAAAAATATTCACTTGATGATTCTAAAAAAGCTCATGAAGAATTAGAAGCAAGACTATTAACTGGTCCTGCAGTTATTATTCCTAATTAATCTAAATCAACATCCATATCAGACATATGTAATTTTAATGCATTTGTTGATACTTGAATTTCTCTCATAAAAACAATAATTGAAATCATCATTGATAAACAGCAAGATCCAAAAATTATTCTAGCAGCAAAAATCTCATTTAGGTAAAGAGCAAAAACAGTCAGCATATTAAATAAAAAACCAAATGCAGCAAACATGATAGTCCACTTTAAAAGAACAATTCTTCCGCTTAAATTTATAAACTGTTTTTTCCACTCTGGTGGAATGTGACTTTCATATACGTGCTCATCATGAAGTTGCCTAATAAGCTTACTTAGTGAGTGAAATCTGTTGCTATATACGCTCATCAATAATGGAATGGCTGGAAACATCAATGCTGTAACTGTGTAATCTATATTCATACGAATCAATTTGATTATGAAACTAGCCTTTGTTATTTACAAGTAAATTATTATGAAACAATTAAACCTCTTTATCGAGCTAACAAGACTAAAAAGACCTATTGGCTATATGCTATTATTTTGGCCTTGTGCATGGGGATTGACTCTTGCTTATGATTTTTCAAAAAACTTAAATGATTATTTTTTTTACTTATCATTGTTTTTTTTAGGATCGGTTCTAATGCGTTCTGCAGGATGCATTGTAAATGATATTAGTGATAAAGAATTTGACAAAAAAGTTTCAAGAACAAAAAATAGACCTATTGCATCCAATCAAGTTACAATAAAATTAGGAATATTTTATACTTTGATTTTATGTCTATTAGCATTTTTGGTTTTAATTAATTTTAACAACTTAACAATCTTACTTGCCCTAGGGTCTATGCCTCTAGCATTCACTTATCCTTTGATGAAAAGATTTACTTATTGGCCTCAATTATTTTTAGGAATAACATTTAATTATGGTTTGGTTTTAGGTTGGACTTCAATACAGGGTGAAATAAATCTTGTTGCAGTAATCTTCTACCTTGGGGCCATATTTTGGACACTAGGTTTCGACACAATATATGGATATCAAGATATAAAAGATGATGAAATAATAGGAGTAAAATCAACCTCAATAAAATTTAAAAAAAATCCAAAATTATTTTTATTACTATGTTATATAGTTTTCATAATTTCATTAATTATAACTGGTTTTTTAATGGAGTTTAAATTTTTGTATTTTATTTTTTTATTAGTTCCAATATTTCATATGTTTTTTCTACAAATAAAAAATTTTAGAATTGAAGATCCTGTTAATTGTTTAAACTTATTTAAAAAGAATAATTTTTTAGGTTTTTTAATTTTTTCTAATATTATATTAGGTAAAATATTTTAATGACTAGTAGCTTTTCTATTATCAAAAGACTGTACACAGATTATACAGTAAAACATTTAAAAAAAATAATTCTAGCAATAATATTTGCCATTATCGTTGCAGCAAGTACATCTGGAATTGCTTATTTGCTAGATCCGGCAATTGAAAAAATTTTTATAGAAAAAGATAGAAGCTTAAAATATATGATACCTGGATTAATTATTCTTGCTTTTTCTGCAAAAGGAATTTCCCTCTACATAGCAAAAGTATTAATGATAAATGTTTCTCAAGAGCTGAAGGCTGATGTTCAAAAGGATATGCTTAGATCTTTAATTGCGTCTGACACAAAATTTATTGATAGCGCACATACAGGAAAATTTATTTCCAATCTCACTATGGATGTAAATCTACTTGTTAACTTAATTAGTACTGCTCTTTTAAATGTATTTAAAGATACATTAAGTTTAATTGGCTTGCTTTCAGTAATGTTTTTCCAAAATTGGAAACTATCATTGGTTGCAATAATAATGATCCCTTTAGCAACTTATATGGCTAAATCTTTGGGTAAAAGAATGAATAAAGCTTCAGTTCAAGCAATGGATAAATCGAGTTTATTTACAACAAGATTGATTGAAATTTTTAAAAATCATAAGCTAATAAAAATTTTTCAAAGAGAAGATTATGAAAATAAAAGATCTACGAATGATATTAATGAACTAAAAAACAAAATTATTAAAATGACTGTAATTTTTAATCGAAACACACCTGTTATGGAAACCTTAACTGGAATAATGATAGCAGCACTGCTTTTTTATTCAGGAATTTTAATTGAAAATGGAGAATTACAAGTTAATAATTTTTTCTCTTTTCTCGCTGCAATGATGTTAGCTTATCAACCAGTTAGATCTCTTGCAGGTCTTAATATTATAATTAACCAGGGAATTACAGCCGCAAAAAGAGTTTTGCCTGTCATCGATCTTGTTAATGAAGTCAAGGATGATAAAAATTTTCCAAACATATTTATTAAAGAAGGAAATATTCTATTCAAAAATGTTGATTTTAAATATAATAATTTAGAAAAAAAAGTACTAAAATCTGCTAATTTAGAGATAAAAGGTGGAAAGATGACAGCTTTGGTTGGCCTAAGTGGTGCTGGAAAATCAACAATATTAAATTTAATACCTAGATTTTACGACCCCAGCTCAGGGAAAATAATTATAGACAATCAATCAATACATAATTTCAATATTAACTCTTTAAGAAAAAATATTTCTTTGGTTAGTCAAGAGACAACTTTATTTGATGATACTGTTAAAAATAATATTGCATACGCAAAACTTGAAGCGTCAAATGAAGAAATTTTGCTCGCTGCAAAAAATTCATATGCTGATGAATTTATAAAAAAATTACCTAACGGATATGAAACAATTATTGGAGAAAATGGTGTAAGATTATCAGGTGGTGAAAAGCAAAGATTATCAATTGCTAGAGCTATGCTCAAAAAAAGTTCCATTATACTCTTGGATGAGGCAACTTCTTCTTTAGATTCGGATACAGAAGCAAAAATACAGAATGCCATAACTTTGTTAACAAAGAATAAAACCACAGTTGTAATTGCTCATAGACTCTCAACAATACTTAATGCACATATGATTTATGTAATCAAAGAGGGTGAAATTATTACGAATGGAACACACGAAAATCTCCTTAAAGACTCAGAAATATATAAAAATTTCTACGAAAAACAGCTAAGAAAAGTTTGATGCTTCAAATTTATAGATTATTAATAAATTTTGTTTTAGTCTTATCACCCTTAATAATTTTAATTCGATTAATTAAAAAAAAAGAACATCTCACAAGATTTAAGGAAAAATTTACATTTTTTTCAAAAAAAAGAAAGTTGGGAAAATTAATATGGTTTCATGGAGCAAGTGTTGGTGAGTTAATCTCTATAGTGCCTCTTATTGAAAAGTTAGAAAAAAATAAAAATATAAAGCAAATTTTAGTAACTACATCAACGTTAAGTTCAGCAAAAATATTCGTTAAATTTAAATTTAAAAAAACAGTACATCAGTTTTTTCCAATTGATAATAATTACTTGGTTAAAAAATTTTTAAATTACTGGAAACCAAATTTAACAATTTTTATTGACTCAGAAATTTGGCCAAATATTCTCACTAATTTAAAAAATCAATCTATCCCTCATATCTTGTTAAACGCTAGGATAACTAAAAAGTCTTTTGACAGATGGAAAATTTTGGGAACTTTTTCTAAAAATTTATTTTCTGGATTTAATTATACTTACCCACAAAATGATGAGACAAAAAAGTATCTAAAATATTTTCAAGTAAAAAAAATTAAGAAAATAGGTAATTTAAAATTTTCAGAGGGTATTTACGACTCTAACAAAGAGATTAGCTTAAACCTTAAAAATTTTTTAAGTAATAAAATGTATTGGTGTGCATCGAGTACACATGAAGGGGAAGAGCTTATCGTTGCTAAAGCACACCTAATTCTTAAAAAGAAAATAAAAAATTTAATTTTAATTGTAATTCCTAGAAATGTTCAAAGGGTAACAAAAATAACCAACATGTTATCAAAATTAGGTTTGAAGACACATTTACACAGTTTAAATCAAAAAATACCCAAGAATACTAACGTATATATAGTGGATGAATACGGAGAAACAAAAAGCTTTTTTAAAATTTGTAAAGTCATTTTTCTAGGTAAGTCATTAACCTTGGATGGTGGGCAAAACCCACTTGAACCAGCACGTTACAATTGCAATATAGTTCATGGCCCTAATGTATCTAATTTTCATGAAATTTACGATCTGCTAGGAAAAAGTAAAATTACTTTTAGAATTAACAATCAAAATCAATTAATTAAAAAAATTAACGAATTGTTAAAAAGGAATATAGGGTCAAGAAATGTGGGAAATAGAATTAATAAAATTGGAAAAAAGATTCTTAATAAGACATTAATAGAAATAAAAAAATTTATTTAACAATGAAAATTAACAAACCAAAATTTTGGGACTCCAAAAAAACAACCCTCTTAACATACCTGTTATTACCATTTACATTGCCATTGATGATTAACAATTATTTTTTATGTTTAAATAAAAAAAATAGAAATATAAGAATTAAAACAATTTGTTTGGGTAACATTTATGTCGGTGGCACAGGTAAAACGCCACTAACAATTAAGTTGAACAAAATTTTACAAGAATTGAACTTTAAAACAGCTACTATTAAAAAATTTTACAAAGAACAAGTTGATGAACAAATATTACTTAATCATAAGACAAAATTATATTGTAAAAAAAATAGGTTCGAAGCACTTAATGAAGCAATAAAAGATAATGTTGATATCGCAATATTTGATGACGGGTTACAAGAACGATCTTTAGGATATGACCTCAGTTTTGTTTGCTTTAATAATGTTACTTGGATTGGAAATGGAAAATTAATGCCATCAGGACCATTAAGAGAAAATCTAAAAAGTATTTTAAAATATGATGCTATTTTTTTAAATGGAAATGAAGAAGATAATTTAAAAATTAAAGAATCTATAAAAAAGATTTCAAGTGATATCAAAATTTTTGATGCATATTATAAACCAACTAATATTCATAAATTTAGCACCAAAGATAATTATTTAATTTTTTCTGGCATAGGTAATCCCAATACCTTTAAAACAACTTTATTAAAAAATAAAATTAAAATAATTAAAGAAATTATTTTTCCTGATCATTACCAGTACACAAAAGAGGACATAGAAAAAATTAAAAATATATCTTACGATTTAAAACTCAAAATCATTACTACAGAAAAAGATTTTGTAAAAATTTCTAAGGAACATTCTGACAATATTGACTTTTTGGAGATTGATCTAATAATAAAAAAACAAGAAGAATTAGTTTCTTTTATTAAATCAAAATTATGAAAACTGTAAAATATTTTTTTCAATTCATTTTTATTTCTTTTTTATTTATAATTTTTAAGATTCTTGGCTTGACAAACTCTTCAACGCTTGCGAGCTTACTTTTTAAATATATTGGGCCTTTTTTTAGGTCAAAAAAGCTAATTGAAAATAATATTTTAAAGGCATTCCCAAATATGAACAAAGATGATTTAAATCAAATAGCTAATAATATGTGGGGAAACTACGGACGAATATTAGCTGAATATATTTTTCTAAAAAATTTTAGAAAAACAATTCCAACAAGAAATTTAAAGATAGTTGGACAGGAAATCTTAGAGAAAATTAGAGAAAAAAAAAAACCAGTAATATTTATTTCTGGTCACTTTAATAACTTTGAATTAATGGCCATGCATATTGAAAAATCCGGAATTGATTTAGCTACAATCTACAGACCTTTAAATAACATATTTTTAAATATGTTGATGGAAAAAATTAGAAAAAAATATATTTGTAAAAATCAGATTAAAAAAGGTTTTGCTGGTTCTAGACAGTTACTTTCATTTTTTAAAAATGGTTATTCAATTGCTCTAATGATAGATCAAAGAGTTTCACAAGGCATTAAATCAGATTTTTTCAAATATGAGGCTTACACAACCACAATACCAGCACAATTTGTAAAAAAATTTAATTGTAAAATTGTTCCAATTTATATTGAAAGAATAGATAATGTTAATTTTAAATTAACTATTAATAATCCTATAGAATATTCTAATGAGTATACTATTAAAGATATAACACTTGATTTAAATCAACGCCTAGAGAAAATGATATTAAAAAACCCAGGACAATGGATATGGTCTCATAATAGATGGAAATAAATCTATTTTTTATTTAATAATTCCTTTTTTAAAAAAGCTTCTTTATAAGAAAAGTATGCTTCTTGTAATTCAACATTCCAGTAGTTTAGCTCTTCAAGTTTAATAACTTTGCCTGAAATTGAACATATAACATGGTCTCCATTTTCAATTATTTCAAAATTATTTGCTAAATATTTTATTTTGGCTAATTTTTTATTCATTTATGGTTTATATACTACTACATGAAAGTTGGAATAATAGGAAGTGGTGGTCGTGAACATTCAATATGTTACTCTTTAAGTAAATCAGATAAAGTTAGTAAAATCTATTGTTTTCCTGGTAATGCAGGTACAGCAAAATTAGCAAAAAATATTAAAATAAACATTAAAAATTTTACTACACTCAAAAATTTTATCCTTAAACAAAAAATTGATTTGATAATAGTTGGTCCAGAAAAGCCATTAGTTGATGGTTTAGTCAACTTTTTAGAAAAATATAAAATTAAAGTTTTTGGCCCCAACAAGGTAGCATCACAACTAGAAGGTTCAAAAATTTTTACAAAAAAACTTTGTAAAAAGTACAATATTCCAACTGCAAAATTTGGTGTATTTAATAAAAAAAAAAATGCAGAATTTTTTATAAAAAAATCTCAATATCCTTTAGTTATAAAAGCAGATGGCCTAGCATCAGGCAAGGGTGTTTATATATGTGATAAAATAAAAGATGCGAAAATAGCTATCACTGAAATATTCGATGGAAAATTTGGTGTAGCTAAAAATTTACTTATAGAGGAATTTCTTAAAGGTGAAGAAATGAGTTATTTTGTTGTTAGTGATGGAAAAACAATCAAAAATTTTGGTACAGCACAAGATCACAAAAGAGTACAGGATGGTGACAAAGGGAAAAATACTGGTGGCATGGGTGCTTACTCACCATCAAGATTAATTAATAAAATATTAGAAAAAAAAATATTAAATAAAATAATAAACCCCACAATAAAAGGACTTAAAGATCTAGGAACAACATATAAAGGTTTTTTATATGTTGGACTTATGATTGTAAAAAAAGAACCATACCTAATTGAATATAATGTAAGAATGGGTGATCCAGAATGCCAAACTATCTTACCTAAGCTTAGCTCTGATTTGTTTGATATATTTATGTCTTGTTGTAATGGAACATTAAAACAAACAAAAATTAATTGGTATAATAAAAAAAGCCTATGTGTGGTTTTATGTTCAAAAGGGTATCCAGAAAAATTTAAAAAGAATGTTCCAATCAAGAACTTATTAAAAATAAAAAGTAATAACAGTGAATATTGTTATCACGCCGGAACTAAGATAATTAATGATGAGATTTGCTCAATAAGTGGTCGAGTATTAAACTTTGTTTGTTTGTCCGATAGTTTTGAGGAAAGTAGAAAAAAAGTTTTAAAAACCTTAAAAAAATTAAATTGGAATAATGGTTTTTTTCGTAAAGATATTGGTAATAAAGTAATTCCTAAATGAGAATAATATCAGGAACCTTAAAGGGTAAAAAATTATACCAGCCTAAAGATGAGTTCACTAGGCCACTAAAGGATTTAACAAAGGAGTCTTTGTTTAATATAATTCTTCATTCCAATAAATTTAATGGAAAAATAAAAGATGCAAATATATTAGATTTATTTTCTGGTGTTGGGTCTTTTGGTTTGGAATGTTTATCTAGAGAGGCAAGTGCCGTTACATTTATTGAAAATTATAAAATTGTCATTCCAATCTTAAAAAAAAATATATTAAATCTTAGCTTATCAGAAAAATCTAAAGTAATTGAAAAAGATATATTAAATGAATTAAATTTTAATAATTTAGATGGTAATTTTGATATAATTTTTTTAGACCCTCCTTATAAAGAAACCCTTTTACCTACAATATTAAATAAAATTTTTAATGCGAAAATCCTAAGTAAAGAAGGCATAATTATCATACATAGACATAGAAACGAGACTAATCAAACAAACGAATCTTTCAATATTATTGAAGAAAAAACTTACGGTATATCAAAATTAATTTTTGGAAATTTTCTTTAAATCAAGATTTTTGTTGTTTCTTTTTTAATTAATTCAACTGAGGGCTGGTCATAGGGATTAACTTTTAAAGCCTTTCCCAACAGTATTGTCTCTAAAATAAAAAAACAAAAAAGTTCGCCTAGTGATTTTTCATCTCTATGAATAATTTCAAAAGATCTGAAAGGAATTTTTTTTTTTAAAAAAACATTTTCAGTAGCTTTTTTCTGAGAAAATTTTATTTCATCTATAGTCTTATTTTTTAAATAATTATGAGATTTAAAAATTTTATTATTGTTTAATTTTAAATTATTTTTTTCTTTAGTGTAAAAAAAAGTGAAAAAGTTATTTTTAGGACCATCTAAATATAACTGCATAAGACTATGATTATCTTTTGGCATTGAGGAGATAATTGGAAGGATTCCTTTTCCTTTTTTCCCTAAACTTTCAGCTATTAATTGCTGATACCAACTAAATAAATTATTTGCAGAGCTGTCATAATTCAAAATTATTGAATTAAACTTTTTATTTTTAATAAATGATAGAGTGCTACTTACATTAATAATTAATGAATTAATAAAATTTTTATTTTTTATCAAATTGTTTAATTGTTTAAATTTACTAACATCAAGACCCATTAGTTCTGCTGGTAACATGCCTACTTCTGATAATACTGAATATCTTCCGCCTATAAAGTTATTATGATTTATAATTTCTGCTTTAATTTTTAATGCTAATAATCTTAAATAACTTTCTCGAGATTCTGTTATAAAAATATTTTCTTCATTTTTTTTTATTATGATATTAGAGTTTACTATTGTTTCAAGCGTGTTGCCTGATTTTGATATTATTAAATTTGTACCTTTTTTTTTTCTCTTTAAATTTGTTTCAATATTGTCAAAAAAAAAAATTTCTTTTTTTATTTTATATTTTAAATAATCATGAATTGCCTGTATTCCAAGAATGGACCCACCCATACCTATAATTTTCAATACTTTGTTTTTTTTAAATTTTTGAATTAGTTTTTTACTATATTGATATTTATAATTTGGAGTAAGTGATTTTAATATTTCATCATCTTTATTTAAAATTTCTGAAAAATATTTATTTAATCTTTTATTTATAGGTTTATGATTAAAATTCTTAAATTTAATATTTTTAGATAACATTATTTATTATTCAATATATTAGAAATCGACTTTTCTAACGATCCTTCGTCTGCCTTAGGTTTTTCTTTTATAGAATTTGTAGTATCTAAAACTTTTGATAAATCTATGCTCTCTTTTTCATTATTTTCTTCAATATTTTGAGTTTGTGGTTTTGGCAAGTCATTAAAATTTGGTGGCATAATCAATGGATCTTTTTTTTTTACAAAAAATTCATCACTGTTTTGTTTTTTAACATCAGAAAGAGTATTTTTAATAGAGGTGCAGCCCGATAAAAAACAAATAAAAAAAATTACAAGTATTGTGTGTCTATTAAATTTCATGTTTTTTTATAAAAAAATAATTCAACTATAATAAGGCAAAAAATGCCAATTGTGATAAATATATCAGCAACATTAAACACAAACCAATGAAAACCATAAAAATGAATGTCTATAAAATCAGGTACTGCTGCATAAACTACTCTATCATAAAAATTCCCAAGAGCACCTCCTGCTATTAAAACTAAAAAATAATGCTGAATATTGTCATTTTTCCACATCATAAAAAAAATAGTTAGAATAATAGCTCCTATAATTACTGTAATAGAATTATAAATCACACCTTCACCTAAAGAAAGCAGCCCAAAAGCAATACCTTTGTTCCAAATTAAATATAAATTTAGATGGGAGGTAACATATATATTTACTGAATTTTCAATCTCAGCTAAATTTAAAATATAGTTTTTTGTTAAACGATCTATAAAAAAAATTACAAGTAAAATTATTAAATTTATAGAAAATTTTTTAAACTTAATTTTATTCATCAATTGTTCTGTTAATTAGAATGTCTTGCACACTTTTTTTTACTAATTTTCCAACATACTGGACACTTATCGCCCTCTGCTTTAATTGTTTCCGTTTTTATTTCTTCTGTACTTGAATTTTGTACAATTGCTGAAGAAGTGATGCATAATTCAGAGAAATCAACATCTTTCGATAATTCAAATAAGTCCTTACCTAAATTAATAATTAAGTTTGCTTCTAAACTGGAGCCTATTTCTTTACTTACTCTTTTTTCTTCAATACTAATATTAGAAACATCTCTAATCTTTTTTAATTCAATCCATTTTTTATTTAATTGTTCATTTTCAAATGCTTTTGGAAATTTTATGAATTCCTCTAAATGAATACTTTTATTTTCTTTACTTATTAATGTAAAAATTTCTTCTGTTGTAAATGACAATATTGGTGCAAACCATTTAATTAGAGATTCAAGAATTATATTTAAGACAGTAATACAACTTTTTCTTCTCTCAGAATCTTTACTATCACAATATAAAGCATCCTTTCTAATATCAAAATAAAATGCCGATAAGTCTACAGTACAAAAGTTCAGAAGCTCTTTGTAAAGATTATGAAAGTCATATGATTTAAAGTAGTTTTCAAAATTTTTATTTAATTCAAAAACACGGTGGAGCATGTACTGCTCTAATTCTGGTAATTGTTTGGTATCTAGGTTTTCCATATCAATTTTTTTAAAATCATCATTCAAGTTACCTAGCAAATATCTAAATGTATTTCTAATTTTTCTATATGAATCGGCGTGTTGCTCTAAAATAGAATAATCAATTCTTAAATCTTCAGCATAATTGGATGAAGCGACCCATATTCTTAAAATATCTGCCCCATATTTTTTTAAAATATCCTCAGGTGCAATTACGTTTCCTACAGATTTTGACATTTTGAGACCTTTGCCATCTACAACAAATCCATGTGATAATATAGATTCGTAAGGAGCCCTACCTCTCGTTCCACAAGATTCTAAAAGTGATGAATGAAACCAACCTCTATGCTGGTCAGAGCCTTCTAAATACATTGATGCTGGCCATTGAAGATCTTCTCTTTTTTCCAAAACAAATGCATGAGTGCAACCGCTATCAAACCAAACTTCAACAATATCACTTATTTTTTCGTAATCATCTGCTTTATATTTATCCCCTAAAAATCTTTGAGGATTATCAGAAAACCAACAATCAGAACCTTCTTTTTCATAAATGCTTGCAATATTTTCATTTACATTATCATCTACTAAAATTTCTTTAGTAGTTTTATGAACAAATATTGGAAGCGGAACTCCCCAAACTCTTTGTCTTGAAACACACCAATCTGGCCTTGTTTCAATCATTGCTTTTATTCTTTCTCTACCTTTGTCAGGGTAAAATTTAGTATCATCAAGAGCTTTTAGCGCTTTTTTTCTCAAGCCATGACTTTCCATTGAGATAAACCATTGCGGAGTTGCTCTATGAACAAGGGGTGCTTTTGATCTCCATGAATGTGGATAGGAATGAACTAGTTCTCCATTAGATAATAATTTTTTTTGTTCTTTTAATTTTTCAATAACGATCGGGTTAGCTTTAAAAATATGAGTTCCCTCAAATAATGGAAGATTTTTAGTGTATTTACCATCACCATCTACGGTCTCTATGGCTTTTATTCCATGTTTTAAACAAAGATTAAAATCATCAGGACCATGGCTGGGTGCGCAATGAACAATACCCGTTCCCTGTTCTGTTGTAACAAATCTTGCTTCAAGCATTGGAATATCATAATCATAACCAAGCTCTAAAAAAGGATGAGTGCAAATTGTATCTTTAAAATCCTTACCTTTAAATTTTTTTATTTTTTTGTAGCTTTTAATTTCACAATCTTTGATAACAGACTCTAGTAGAGCTTCTGCTACTACTATTTTTTTATTCTTAAAATCTCCTTCGTCATTTAATTCAATTATTAAATAATCTAAAGCCTCATTATAAGCTAACGCTTTATTTGCAGGTATAGTCCATGGAGTAGTTGTCCATATAATAATTTCAGTATTTTCTAATTCTTTTATACTTGTTTTTTTAACTGGAAAGGCTGTATAAATTGTATCTGATTTATGATCTTGATATTCAACCTCAGCATCTGCCAAAGCAGTTTTTTCTACAGTTGACCAAAGGACAGGTTTAAACCCTCTATAAAGACTTCCTTCTTTCAAAAATTTTCCCAGCTCTCTTACAATTTGAGCTTCTGCATCAAAGCTCATTGTTGCATAATGATTGTCCCAATCTCCAACAACACCCAATCTTTTAAATTGTGTTTTGTGAACTTCAATCCATTTTTGAGCAAACTCTCTACACTCTTTTCTAAATTCTGTTATTGGAACTTCATTTTTATTTTTTTTGTTTTTTTTATATTGTTCTTCGATTTTCCACTCAATAGGTAGACCATGACAGTCCCATCCTGGAACATATACAGAATCTTTACCATCCATCTGATGGAATTTTACTATTATGTCTTTCAAAATTTTATTTAAAGCCGTACCCATATGAATGTTACCGTTTGCATACGGTGGACCATCGTGAAGTATGAACTTCTCTTTACCCTTATTGGATTTTCTCAATTCTTTATAAAGATCAATTTTTTTCCAATATTCTAAAATTTCAGGCTCTTTATTCTGTAAGTTAGCCTTCATGGAGAAGGCTGTTTTAGGTAAATTTATATTTTCTTTGCTCATATTAACTTTTTTTTGCAACTTTTAAGTCTCTTTGAATTTGTTTTTTTAATTGATCAACGTTTTTGAATTTTTTCTCTTTTCTTATAAACCTTGTGAACTCTACTGATAAATACTTATTATAAAGATTTCCAGAAAAATTAAAAATATGTACTTCTAATAAAATCTTTTTTTGATTGAAAGTTGGTCTATAACCAAGGTTAGCAATCGCTTTTAGTGATCTATTGGAGTTTTTTTGTTTTACTTTAACGGCATACACTCCAGGCATTGCAATCACATAATCCTTAATATCAATATTACAGGTTGGAAATCCAATTTTTTTTCCTTGTTGCCTTCCTTTTTGAACAATTCCTTCAATTGACCAATTTCGATCTAAGAACTTATTGGTTTTTTTTAATTGTCCTTTTTCTAGAAGAGAGCGAATATATGTTGAGGAGATAACTTTTTTATCTAAGATTAGTGGTTGTGGTTTTACTATTTTGTAATGATATTCTTCTTCATTTTTTATTAATTGCTTAACATCTCCTTCTCTTTTATTTCCAAATCTAAAGTTATTACTGACAAATATATATTGGGCTTCTAATTTTTTTGATAAAATTTCTTTAACAAAAAAATCAGACTTAATTGCAGAAAATTTTTTATCAAATTTTTTAGTAATTATAAAATCAACCCCTAAATGATCTAAAATTATTTTTTTTTGATTTATATTTGAAATTCTAAAGTTTTTAAATTTTTTATTAAAAAACATTTTAGGCATTGGCTCAAATGTTAAAACGCCAATTTTTAAATTAAATTTTTTTTTGTAAATATTTGCTAATTTGAATAATTTTTGATGGCCTAAATGAACACCATCAAAATTTCCAATTAAGATAATTGATTTTTTATGATTTTTTGAAATATTAAAGTCTTTATACAGTTTCATATTTTACCACTTTAATTCTGTTTGAATAAAGTTTACAACAACTTCATATTTCTTTGAAACCACATCTATACTTTCTTTTTTAATTTCATCTTTATGAACACCATTTGATATAATTAAAGAGTCATAATTTAAAAGGTTGGCTCCTTTAATGTCTGTATTTAAATTATCACCGATAGATAAAACTCTTTTTCCTTCATTATTAATTGCTTGATTATAAACTTCAGGAAATGGTTTTCCAAAATAAATAACTTCTCCTCCAATTTTTTCAAAAGCAAGTGCTACAGACCCTGCACACAATTCTCTTTTTTCACCTCTATCAACAATTAAATCTGGGTTAGTACATATCATTTTCTTATCAATATGATCTTTAAATAATTCATTGTAATAATTTAAGTCCACACCTTGTTCTTCAAATAAACCCGTACAGAGTAAATATGAGCTTTCTTTAATATTAATAGTTTTGTTTTTTTTAAAATCTAAAAATAAATCAAAATCTCTTGGTGGCCCTACGTGATAAAATTTTTCTTCTTGAAAATTTTTTCTTAAATAATTTAGCGCCGCTTCTCCTGAGGAATAAACTTTTTCCCTAATTTCTTTATTCATCCCCATTTTTTCTAAAAAATTATTTACTATTTTATTGGGTCTTGGGGCATTGGTTAAGAGAACGTAGTCTTTGTTTGCTCTGGTGATTTCTTCTAAAGCTTCAATTGCGTTTTTATGAAGAGTTATTCCGTTATGAACGACACCCCATAAATCAATATAAAAAATATCATAATTCTCTACAATTAATCTTAATCCATCGTTATCTAAATTCTTAGTCATTATGGGAGGTATAACTTATAAAAAACACAATTTCTCTGGTTTTTTGCCCTACATATTTTTTTTAACATCTCTTGAAATAGTTAGCCTAATAGCTATATGAGTCGCATAATAAAAGGAGAATTTATGAAATTTAAACCGTTACACGATAGAGTTTTAATAGAAGTTTTAAACAGTAGTGAAAAAACTGCTGGAGGAATAATTATCCCTGATACAGCTCAAGAGAAACCTCAAGAAGGTAAAGTTATAGCTGTTGGTGGTGGTGCAAAAACTGAAGATGGAAAACTAATTCCAATGGATGTGAAAGTTGGAGATAAAGTTCTTTTTGGCAAATGGTCTGGAACTGAAATCAAAATAGACAGCAAAGAATACAGTATAATGAAAGAGTCTGACATTATGGGTATTTCGAGCAAATAATTTAATTTAAAGGAGAAAATAAAATGGCGAAAATTGTAAAATTCGACTCTGAAGCAAGATCGGCAATGATAAGAGGTGTTGATATCCTTGCTAACACAGTAAAAGTTACTCTTGGACCAAAAGGTAGAAATGTTGTTATCGATAAATCTTATGGTGCACCAAGAATTACTAAAGATGGTGTTACTGTTGCTAAGGAAATTGATCTTGAAGATAAATTTGAAAACATGGGTGCTCAAATGGTTAAGGAAGTTGCTAGCAAAACAAATGAGGAAGCTGGTGATGGAACAACTACAGCAACTATTTTAGCACAAGCGATTGTTAAAGAAGGTGTAAAATATGTAACAGCTGGCATGAACCCTATGGATGTTAAAAGAGGAATAGATGCAGCAGTAGACCATGTTAAAGCAAGCTTAATTGCTTCTGCAAAAAAAGTAAAAGATACCGATGAGATTGCTCAAGTTGGAACTATTTCAGCTAATGGTGATAGAGAAATTGGTAACATGATTGCGAAAGCTATGCAAAAAGTTGGTAATGAAGGTGTTATTACTGTTGAAGAAGCTAAGGGAGTAGAAACTGAGTTAGATGTTGTTGAAGGTATGCAGTTTGATAGAGGTTATTTATCACCATACTTTATTACTAACGCTGATAAAATGACTACAGAGTTAGAAAACCCTTTCATCTTATTACATGAAAAGAAATTAACTAACTTGCAACCAATGGTTCCACTTTTAGAAGCTGTTGTACAAGCTGGTAGACCACTAATGATTATTTCTGAGGATGTTGAAGGCGAAGCTCTTGCAACTCTTGTTGTAAATAAACTTAGAGGTGGTTTAAAAGTTGTTGCGGTTAAAGCACCTGGTTTTGGTGATAGAAGAAAATCAATGCT
>Ga0222652_1000267_pt1 | contig 25247 bp, 38 predicted proteins | sample AntAcemetagen371_FD_179803 | JGI IMG/M metagenome (GOLD analysis project Ga0222652, IMG submission 179803) | Saline water microbial communities from Ace Lake, Antarctica - #371 | ecosystem: Environmental > Aquatic > Non-marine Saline and Alkaline > Saline | place: Antarctica: Ace Lake... | reverse complement strand
CTCCAAATGGAGGCCCTTTTTTATCTGGTATATATTAGATGCCCACAATCCCATACTTTTGTATATCCAGCTTCATTCATAATAGTAGACTCTGTTTTACTAATATCATACTGAGGTAAGGATACTAGTTTATGTTTTTGGAACTTCATTCTATTTTCAATTATAATATTTTCATGCATATGGAGATCCTTGTTTGTATACATTATATAGGTAAAGTCAATACTTGTATACAAATCATCTACATTTTCATAGATAAATATATATAACATAACATTTAGATGATACATCATGCAACCTCTCACTTGTCCAATTCCAAATAATGTAAATCCCTTGCAGTCAAACGGATTCTTATTTGGTATACAAAAGCTTCCAGAAATTTCTTTCTTTTGTCAGGAAGCGTCTATACCCTCATTGTCACTACCAGCAGCAGAAATTGGTACACCATTGTCAACCATACGGATGCCAGGTGATAAACCTCAATTTGATGAGTTGAGCATTACATTCCTCATTGATGAACAAATGATAAACTATATTGCTATACATAACTGGTTAATCGGTATGGGGTTTCCTGAAGACTGGACACAATACGAAAACTTTATTGCCAGTAGAACCGACTTCCCTTCAACTACTCCTTCTACTGCTGCTGCTTCTGATGGTATTTTACAGATACTAAATAGTTCTAACAACGTTATAAGAACAGTGAGGTTTGTTGATTTATTTCCAACCTCACTAGCATCTGTACAACTGAGTTCAACTACAACTGATACTACCTACCTTGCTGGTACAGCCTCATTTGCATATACATATTATAAATTTGAATAGTAACAAAGGAATACATTATGAAACTTGATGACATTATTAACATGTGGGAAACAGATAGCGAGATAGATGATAACCACTTAGGCGAATCATCCACACGAACTGCTAAGCTGCACTCAAAGTACCTCAAAATCTTAATCGATGCTAAGTTAAGAAAAACTAAACTTCAGATTGATTACAGTTCTCTTCGCAAAAACAAAATTCGTTACTATCGTGGTGAGCTCTCTCAACAAGAGCTCGCTGAGTTCGGTTGGGAACAATGGCAGTACAACAAGCCATTAAAAGCAGAGATGGATGAATTTCTAAAGGGAGACGATGATTTGTCAAAAGTAAGTATTCGTCTTGATTACATAGATACCATGGTATATGCAGTTGAATCAATTATGGGTCAGATTAAACAAAGAGACTTTCAATTGTCAAACGGTATCAAGTGGAAGCAATTCTTATCGGGGATGTAATGACAGTACTTAAAGTTGAGAAGTTAAATGAAGTTCACTTAAGAGTCTATTCTGATGATATGGGAATAGAGTCTGAACTTTGTGACTTTTTTACTTATGAATATCCAGGTGCTAAATTTACACCAAAGTTTAAAGCTAGACTTTGGGATGGAAAAATTAGGCTTTATGATCCAATCCGTAAATCCCTTTACGTCGGACTCCTGGATTATGTATATAAGTTTGCTGATGCTAGAGGATACAAAGTTTTATATGATTCGGATGTGGTGATTGAATCTGTGTCCGAAAAGGATGTAAGCGTATTTGCTTCGTCCTTGAATTTGCACGGTAGAGGAGAACCTATTGAGATTAGAGATTATCAAATAGAGGCTGTACACACAGCTTTTAAGAATAATAGGGTAGTGTTGTTAAGTCCGACCGGTTCAGGTAAATCTCTGATTATATACACTATCTCCAGATGGCATGTGAATAGAGATCGGAAGATCATGATTGTTGTTCCTACAACCTCTCTTGTAGAGCAGATGTATACTGACTTTGAAGACTATTCAAGCGCAAATGGTTGGGTAGTTGAAGACTACTGTCAGAAACTGTATTCAGGGTTTCCGAAAGTGTTTGAAAAAGATATCTTGTTCACCACATGGCAGTCTGCCTACACAATGCCTAAAGCATGGTTCCAACAATTTGATGTTGTAATAGGAGACGAGGCTCATCAATTTAAAGCTAATTCTTTAACTACAATTATGGAACGGATGCCTAATGTGGCTTATAGGATTGGTACAACAGGGTCTCTTGATGACAAGAAAGTAAATAAACTGGTATTACAGGGTATATTTGGTACCATACATAAAGTTACAACAACTAAGAAGTTGCAGGATGAGGGTAAGTTAGCTGATCTCAAAATTACGGCTATCTTGCTAAAGCATCCTGAAGAAGTGAGGAAAGCATGTAATAAAATAGAATACCAACCTGAAATAGATTTTATAGTCAAGAGCGAATCCAGAAATAGATTTATTAGGAACCTCACTTTGGGATGTACCGGCAACACTCTTCTTTTGTTTCAGTTTGTAGAAAAGCATGGTGCTGTATTGTATGACATGATCAAGGAAAGAGCAGGAGATAGACCTATATACTTCATACATGGTGGTATTGATGTGAATGAAAGAGAGCAAATACGTAAGACGTTATCCTATCAGACAAATGCTATTGTAGTTGCCTCTTTTGGTACAACATCGACAGGTATTAATATTCCTTCGATTGAAAATATAATATTTGCCAGCCCCTCAAAGTCCATCATCAGAAACCTCCAATCTATAGGCAGAGGATTGAGACTAAATAAAGGTAAGACACATTGCAACTTGTATGACCTTACCGACGACCTTCATTGGAAGTCATGGAAGAATCATACATTACAGCATGGAGCTGAGAGGTATAAGTTGTATTCTTCAGAGCAATTCTCAATTAAATTAGTGGACGTTAACTTATGAATGATGTTGTAGTGGTAATTCGAACAAAATCAGATAATGATATATTAGCAATAATAAGGGCAGACCTTGAAGATACTGTTAAAGTAGAGTGCCCTTATTATGTACGTGTAAGTCAATCTTCTTCTAATGTAATAATGATGCCTTATTGTCCTTTATCTGATGAGAGGTTCTTTGAGATTAAGAAGGATCACATTGAATTTCTAGTTACAGCTAATCCAGAGATTACCAATAAGTTCTTAAAGATGGTAGAATCATATGATCTACTAGAAGAAGCTAAGTCAATGGCTTCAGAGAAGGACCTTAAGGAAGTAGAAGATACATTTGTAAGCTCTTATGTATCGGATACTAAGCATTAAATACATCTTTAACCCTGACATAGTGATTATAGGGGTGCTCAACATATACTTGCAACTTTATTTTTATTTGATGAATTAGTATGTTTGCCTGATAATTATATTATATCAGAAAATTGAGGAATATCATGGCGAAAGCAAAAAGCAATCATTACGTAAACAATGCCGACTTCTTGGCTGCTATCAAAGAGTATAAGCAGTTCATCTTAGATGCAGAAGAGTCGGGTGATCCAAAACCACAACTCAGTAGATATCTTGGCGAATGTATCCTCAAGATAGCCACCCATCTATCATATAAGCCAAACTTTATCAATTACACTTTCAGAGAAGAAATGATATCTGATGGCATTGAAAACTGCTTGATGTATTTTAATAACTTCAATCCTGAAAAATATAGTAACCCATTTGCTTACTTTACTCAGATCATATACTATGCTTTCATTCGTCGCATCCAAAAAGAAAAGAAACAGACCCTCATCAAAGGTAAGATTGTAATGGAAATGCCTTTTGAAGCGTTTGAGGTGCAGGACCATGACGATGGCACATACGCAAATACATATGTTGAGTTTATGCAAAACAATGGCGTGTTTGATAACGTCTTGATTTATGATGAAAAAAGAAAAGCGAAGTCAAAAGCAAAGCGTGGTCAAGCTAACTTGGACACCATCTTAGATTCAGATGAGGTGGTTCAATGAAGTTTTGTCTCCTTGGTGATACTCATGTAGGAGTTAGAAATGATCTAAACCTCTTTCATGATCACTTTGAATTATTCTTTAATGATATGATCAAGCACCTTGTTCAAGAGGATGTAACTGATGTATTCCAAATGGGTGATTTGTTTGACCGCCGTAAGTACATTAACTTCTTCAGCTTGAGCAGAGTAAAGGAATACTTCTTTGACAAGTTACAACAAGAAAATATTCATTTACACACATTAGTAGGCAATCATGATATATTCTTTAGAGAGAGTTTAGAAGTAAACTCACCCTCCCTTGTGTTAGGTGAGTATTCAAACATCACTGTGTATCAGAAACCAACGACAATTCAATATAATGGATCCTCAATTGATTTGATCCCTTGGATATGTAAAGATAACGAGGGAGATATCCTAAAGTTTATTGCCAACAGCAAATCTGATATCTGCTTGGGTCACTTCGAAATATCATCGTTCCCCATGTACAGGGGTGCTGAAGCTCATGATGGTCTGCCTATTAAAATGTTTGACAAGTACGAGAGGGTATTCTCTGGTCACTATCATACTAAGTCGCAGAAAGAAAACATTATGTATGTTGGTACGCCTTACGAGATGACCTGGCAAGACCATAACGATCCTAAAGGTTATCATCTATTTGATACAAAGACTCGTGAAATTGAATTCTTTCAAAACACCAATGATGTATTTGTTAGAATTGATTATGATGACACCAAGGATCTCTTTGATGTTGATAATGAAGTGCTGCAAAATAAATTTGTAAAGGTTGTGGTAACCAACAAGATAGACTTATATAAATTTGACCATTTTATGAATAAACTTTATAGTAAAGGTTGTTATGAAGTGAAGATTGTAGAGGACATGTCTGAGTTTCAGGAAGGTGCAGTAGATGATAATATTGACCTAGAAGATACGGTTGATGTGCTATCAAACTATATTGACTCGATTGACACTGACGCGGACAAAGAAAAAATTAAATCGTTCATGAAGACCTTGTATATTGAGGCGATAAATGCGGAGGTAATATGACGGATAAGGTTCATATCATTGCTGGTAATCATATCCAGTTTCAACAATTCCGTACTGATTTATGCAGATCAATGATTACTGAAGGTATACCATTCAATTACAGCGATATCAAATACCTAGGTAGACCAGAATCATTAAGAGGATTAACGGATATATGGGGTTACAGAGTAGGCACCTGGCATAAAAGAAATGATATTGAAGAATTAAAACTAATGTTGATTTATCAGCAAAGTAGTATCGATAATTTTATAGAGGTGATGTGATGGGAATGTATCGATGGTAATATTTAAGAAAGTGACATATCGTAATTTTTTAAGTACAGGAAACGTATCTAACACAATCGAGTTAAACAAGCACTCCTCAACTTTAATCACAGGTAAGAACGGAGAGGGTAAGTCAACCATTTTATGTGCGTTGACTTTTGCGTTGTTTGGTAAACCGTTTCGTAATGTCAATAAAGGCCAACTTGTCAATTCAATTAACGGTAAAAACTGTATAGTTGAATTGGAGTTTTCAACCAATGGTCGCGAGTATGTTATAAAGCGTGGCATCAAACCTAACGTGTTTGAGATCTGGTGTGATGGCGAAATGATTAATCAGGACGCGGCTCTTAAGGATTATCAGAAAGTACTTGAACAACAAATCATTAAACTAAACTACAAAACATTTACTCAAGTTGTGATCTTGGGATCAGCTACCTTTGTACCTTTCATGCAACTCTCGGCAATACAACGTCGTGAGGTTATTGAGGATATTTTAGATATCCGAGTATTTTCTTTAATGAACTCTATCTTAAAAGATAAAACTGCATCTGTAAAAGATCAGATACAAAAATTAGAATCTGATATTGCGAGCCATAGAAATCGAGTGATATCACAAAAGAAGCTGATTGAAGTACTAGAAACGAATAGGCAGTCTATCATAGACAGTATTCAATCTAAAATTAATACTAACAATGTTCAGATTACAAGCATACAAGAAAAGGTAAACACTTCCACTAAAGACATGGAAGCAATAAGAAGTAAAGCTAACACAGACGACGTTAACCAAGCTCTAGTGGCAGCAAATAAAATGAAGATGAAGATAGGCAATACATTGGATTCATGCAATCACACAGTAGAATTCTTTAGTGATAATCCTACGTGCCCAACATGCTCGCAAGACATTGCTGAGGAACATAAAGGAGGCGTCCTAGCTGACATTAACAAAAAGATTGCTGATAATCAAGCTAAGCTACTACAGGTTGAAGAGGCTCTTACTAAACTCGATAATCAGTACGATAAAGCTAGTAAGTATGCGAATCATCTCAGAGATTACTCTATTGATATATCGACGTACACAAATCAAATTAATATGCTCACCTCACAGAACCAAGAGATGGTTCAAGAAATGAACAACACCACACTCGACACTTCTAGCCTCAAGGAAGAGAAAGCTAACATGAGAGAGTTGGCAGAAGAAGCAATTGAGATGGTCGGTACAAAGAGCGAACTACTCAACACACGTCAGCTACATGACGTGGCATCAGCTTTGTTGAGAGACACTGGTATCAAGACCGCAATTATACGTGAGTATCTGCCTGCCATGAATAAACTCATCAACAAGTACTTGTCGGCAATGGACTTTTACGTTAAGTTTGATCTTGATGAGTCTTTTCAAGAAGTGATCAAGTCAAGAGGCAGAGATGCGTTTACCTACGATTCATTCTCAGAAGGCGAGAAGCGTCGTTTGGATCTTGCTATTTTATTCACCTGGCGGCAGATTGCTAAGATGAAGAACTCAGTGAACACAAACCTAATGATACTGGATGAGATCTTGGACGGTGCGTTAGATGGAGCAGGTATCGATTACTTCTTATCAATCATGAATCAATTTGGTGATCAAACTAACGTGTTTGTGATCAGCCACAAGGTCGATCAGATGATAGACCGATTCGATAACGTAGTTCGACTTGAAAAGAAAAATGAATTCTCCTTAATCACCACTAGTTGACTTTAAAACCAATCCCAGTTATGCTGGGATTTCTCTTTTTGATTTATATATTATGACACGTATAAATGTTATCCCTGTCGAAGAACTAACTGACCAGCATCTTATGGCTGAGTACAGAGAGTTACCCATGGTTCCGGGTATTGCTCGACGGTCCAAGCTAGATGGTTACAAAGCAACAGACAAATACACCCTCAACAAAGGACATGTGTCGTTTTTCTACAATAAGAAAAGTTATCTACATGATAGGTGGCTCAACCTCATTGAAGAGCTCTATAAACGAAACTTTGACATCAACCCATCTGCTCGTGTAGTACACTGGAGCGCTTTAGACAAGTTTCCCCAGACCGATTGGCACCCAGACGAGCACGCAGTGGCAGTGAACAAACAACGCATTGACGAGCGCATAAACCAAAAGCCTCAGTGGTATCGATACTACGGAAAACCGCTAAGTTCTGACATGTTGCCCTAAATTAATTAATTTAGTATACTGGACTCATAGTTAACCAAAGGAGTCCATGATGACTGCATTTACTAAAGAAAACTTCTACATCAACGGTGAGTACGTTGACTACAACCATAGCCAGATGAGCAAGTTTGTTGGCCGGTTCAAATACGCTGCAAAAACCAGTAAGTCTTCCTTCATCACCTTCCTGATCAAAAACTTCACCGTAGAAGAGTACTTTAGCCGTATGGAAGATGGAGAATCTCCTCTTGCAATCCTGCAATCAAAGGGATATTTATTGTCCCACGTAAAAAAGCTTTTAAAAACAGCAGGTTATCCTGCCACGGTAGCAGGATTAGAAAAATATATTTTAAATATGGGTTCAAACCGTTGACCTTAATTGCCCATTTTGGTATACTGGGATATCAGTTAAATAAATGGAGTTAAAAATGATTACAGAAAACATTCAAAAGAACGATGTCATCCGCTCTTATGATTTCAAGCCAATGTATGGTCGTTCTGATTGTTTTGTTGAGGGTCGTGTGCTTGAGATTACCAACGAGCCTGGATATGATGCTATCAAAATTCATGTGCTTGTTGATGAGTGTGGTGGCAAGCGTTCACAAGAACGTGGTCGTGGTAGTCGTGTTGGTGAGATAGTCATGGTTCCACGTGAAGTGATGATTATGGAATACCCAGGTCGTGTAATTAACCTAACTCTTATTTAATAAGGAATATATTATGACTAACTCAGAACTGGCGAAAGCCATCCGTTTTAGATTATATGCTGACCGAGACACTATCGAAGATGCATACAAATATGTAGTAGATGTAGCTAATAGCTCTGAGAACCCAACGGCAGTTCTTACAGCTGTCCATATGATGATGAACACCATTGCAAACTATATCGATCAAGTAGATGAACTTGAAACCGTAACAAATGGTTGACATTAAATGTCAGTAACGGTATACTGATCTAACTGAAAACAAATTGAGAAGGAATTATATTATGTCACACGAAATTTACACAAACGAACAAACTGGTCTAGCTGAAATTGCTTATGTCGGTGATAAGCCTTGGCATGGTCTTGGCCAAGAGTTACAGAAAGGCGCATCAATCGAACAATGGGTTACGGCAGCTCAGATGGATTGGAGCGTTGAAGGTACTCCTGTAGAATTCAAGACTCCTGATGGCCGTAAGAATTTTAATGGTCAGCAAGTTTTGTATCGTTCAGATAGCAACAAGCCGTTAAGTGTTGTGAGCGAAGACTTCAGAGTTGTGCAGCCTAAAGAGGTACTTGAGTTCTTCCGCGATCTAGTTGAGATCTACGACATGAAGTTGAGTGTAGCTGGTGTACTCTTCAATGGTAAGCGTTTCTGGGCTACCGCAGAGACGGGTCGTGTTGGTGAGATCCTTCCAGGGGATGAGGTTCGAGGTCAATTGGTCTTGATGACTGGAGTGGATGGTACATTGGCTACTTCTGCTAAGTTTGTTTCAACTCGTGTTGTGTGCAACAACACTCTGCAGATTGCTGTTGGTGAGGAAGGTGGTCGTCAGGCTCGCCGTACACACCGTCAGACTTTTGATGCTCGTGAAGTTAAGTTAGACTTGGGTTTATTGGACAATGCTTGGGCTAATTACATTGAGTCGATGCAGAAGCTGACTAATGTAAAGATGAGCGATGATGCAGCATTCAATTTCTTCAAGGAGCTTGCTGGAAAGCAGAGAGAGCAAGAGCAAGATGCAGAAGTATCTCGTGCAACAACTCGTGCAGTAGATGACTTGATGCACCGTCTTCGTCATGGTCTTGGTGCAGACTCGGGTCGTGGCACTGCTTGGAATGTCCTCAACGCTGTAACTGAGAAGTACACTCACGGCACTGCTCGTCGTGATTCTAATCGTCAATTTGTCAACAGCCTGTATGGTGCCGACTCATCGATGAAGAACAAAGCAGTAGATATGTTGCTTGCGATAGCATAAGAGTTAGGGATCCAAAGTTGATTTGGATCCCTTTCTTCATATATAATTCTTCAATACATTATATTAAAGGATGATCAATGTCAAAGATTAAAGTAGCTGAGTTATTCTATTCTATCCAGGGTGAGGGTAGATATATGGGCGTTCCCTCAGTGTTCCTTCGTACGTTTGGATGTAACTTCAAGTGCGCGGGGTTTGGTATGCCACGTGGTGAGCTTAGCACAGAAGCCGATGAAGTAGCACATACTCATAAAAAGATTGAAACCTTTTTAAAGTATGAAGATTTGCCGTTAGTAAGTACAGGGTGTGATAGTTATGCATCATGGCATCCTGACTTTAAAGATCTAAGCCCTATGTTGACAAGCGATGCCATTGCTGATCGTATAGCTGAAATCTTACCCTTTAAAGTATGGGGTGATGAGCATCTAGTAATTACAGGTGGTGAACCTTTGTTAGGATGGCAACGTGCTTACCCTGACTTATTAAGTCATCTTAAAATGTATGGTCTTAAAGAAATTACATTCGAAACAAATGGTACGCAAAAGTTAACTGAGGACTTTAGACGTTACTTAGGAGAGTGGACAGCCGAATGGTGGGATAGAGAAATAACATTTTCAGTGAGTGCAAAATTGCCATGTTCTGGTGAAGCGTGGGTTGATGCTATCAGACCAGATGTTGTATGCGAATATGAACAGGTCGGTACTACATACTTGAAGTTTGTTATCGCCACGGAACAGGATTTTGCAGATGCAGTGATTGCCACACAGGAATATCGTGAGGCTGGATTTAAAGGTCATGTGTATTTAATGCCTGTAGGTGGCGTAGAAAGCGTTTACGTATTAAACAGTCGTAACGTAGCAGATATGGCAATGAAACATGGTCTACGGTATAGTGATCGACTTCAAATTCCCTTATTTTCCAACGCATGGGGTACATAATGACACTCACGCTAGCCGAATAATGATTAAGGAAATGTGATGGAAGATAAACTATATTACACTTGGGAATATATACACCGACTGTCCCTTGATGTAGCTGATGCTATAATAAAAGACCATACCGACTTTAGCTACATTGCTGCTGTATCAAGAGGTGGACTAATTCCGGGTGTGTTGTTAAGCCACTACATGGATCTACCTCTTGTACCCATTGAATGGTCTACTCGGGATCATCAACAACAAACTCACTACCTCCCAATAAACGAGGATATTGCTGCTGGTAAAAAAATCCTTCTTGTTGATGACATCAACGACACTGGAAGAACCTTTGTTGAGCTTTTACAGGATTGGGAATATAATCCAGAGGGTGGTAATGTGATTACAGCTTCTGTTTTTCAACGTAGTACCACACAACAACCATCAAATTACTATGCAAAGCTCCTCAACACTAATGATTGGGTAGTTTTTCCTTGGGAGAAGAAATGATACAACCTATAGCATATAAATACACTTCAACAAAAGAATACATTGATGCCTTTCCTGTTGCCTATAGACAATGGAAAGCTGACAGCCATTGCAACCTGATTCATGGATATTCTTTTAGTATGAAGTTCTACTTCGGCACTAATGACCTGGATGTCCGTAACTGGGCAGCTGACTATGGTGGTCTCAAAGAATTAAAAAACATCCTTCAAGATCAGTTTGATCATACGTTACTTGTAGCTGAAGATGACCCTGAGTTAGAAACATATAAGTTGTTAGAATCAAAGAAGATGGCTAAACTAACTGTGATTCCTAAGCTAGGGTGTGAGAGTTTGGCTGATATGCTCTATCGATTTGTCAATGGAGTGTATATTCCCGACTATTGGGGTCCAGGTGAGGCCAGTCGTCTTTGGTGTTATCGTGTAGAAGTACGTGAGACCCAGAGTAACATGGCTTGGCGAGAAGGACATCGCGAATGGGCAGAGAACTTGTTGGATTAAGGAAAAATAATGTTTAAATGGGTAGCCGATGGTATATATGATGATCAATCAGTACTTACCAGATATGAGATGAACGCAGGTAAGCCTCGAACTGTAATTAGTAAGATGTGGATAGATGCAGGAGGACCTGAGGATATTGATCCTAAGTTTAAACTTCCTTGGGGCACGTATCCAGATATGCCTCAAAAACTAAAGAAGCTCTAAATAGTAAAGCAACAAAGTTATCCGATGGTTGCACCGTTAGGTTTTTCATCGGCAAGAGCTGACAGCCCTTCTTTCCTTTTGCTGTCGTTAAATTAACTCGAAGGAGAATTGCATGTCTAAAAATCACCCTCAACTTGGTGAAGAAGTAAACGCCCATCTGACGTCTCTTGGAATCAATACACCAACGACCGACAAGGTCCTTGCTGATCGTAATGAAAAGATTCAAAAGATTGCAGCTCTAACAGCTGAAATGCTTGAAGTACTTGGCCTGGATATTGCCGATGACTCATTAGAAGAAACACCACTGCGTGTTGCTAAGATGTACGTTGATGAGATCTTCTCTGGTCTTCGTACTGACACATTTCCTAAATGTACAACTGTGGAAAATAAGTTTTGCCAGGGTGACGAGTTTGTTCTCGAAAAGAACATTACTTTATACTCTGATTGTGAGCATCACTTACGTCCAATTATTGGTAAAGCTCACATTGCTTATATTCCCGGTAAACGTGTGTTAGGGTTATCAAAGCTCAATCGTATTACACAGTATTTCGCTCAACGGCCTCAAGTACAAGAACGATTGAACCAACAAATTGCACATGCAATTGCTTTTATTACAGAGTCACAGCATGTGATGGTTGTGATTGAAGCAGCTCATACTTGTGTTTCACAGCGTGGCATTAAAGATACAAATAGTTCTACAGTGACTGCAACGTGTCTAGGTATGTTTGGTGTAACTAACTCTGCTCTTCGTAAAGAAGTAATGAGCAACATCAACCGATAATTAAAGGACTATTATATTATGAGTGATCGATTGACTAAGGAATGGACTCCAACAGCAGCAGGCGCCTTTGGTGCAACTGGCGTAAAGGGAGATGAAGGTGAACAGTTCATGTGTAAGGTGTTCGAGACTTGGGGGTGGGAGTGTACTGCCCACCCCTCATCCTTTGGCCACCAGGTAGGTGGTGTTGACATCACCTTTCGCAACCCCTCCTGGTATAACTCCTATACAGCCGACATTAAAAACAACCTCAATATATACGGTGCGTTTTATGTCGAGACTTACGACGAGGGTTGGTTGTTTAATCCCAAAAAAGTGTGTGATCGAATCTGGCACTGTAACCCACAGACAGGCTGGATGGCCTGGTATGACCGTAACGAGATGAAACGTTTCATTGTATCTAAGGGATTGAGGAACACAGGACTTTATAAGATCGGAGCTCGTGATAGAGTTGACTTCGTTACACGTAGACGGTATAATGTAACGAAGTCGGATCAATAATTTGATAATGTTTTATTTGAAGAGATAATTATGACACTAACAACAAAGCTTAATCGCATTTGGGTGACCTTTGAAAAAGAAGGCATCCACAAGTATCCAGCAGCTCTAACTGACCCAGCACTAGCCACAGGCGACGAGTATGATGTAAGTTTCCTTGGATATCCACACCGACACATCTTTCACTTCCTTGTTGTCATTGACGTCTTTCACAACGACCGAGACATTGAGTTCATTCAGTTTAAACGTTGGTTAGAAAACCTTTTTGATAAGGGGACTCTCGATCTCGATTACAAGTCTTGCGAGATGATTGCTGACGATGTCGCAAACGAAATTCACAAACGCTATCCTGACCGCTCTATGATTGTATCAGTTGCTGAAGATAATGAGAACGGAGCAATCAAACATTATGAGGTTGAATGATGATTAATTTTTGCCATATTGTACCAACAAAATACCTTCCAATCGTACAACAATACGATGTGCATCTATTACTTGCACACCTAATTGAGGAAGATGAGACGTATCGTAACTTCTACATCAATTTGAAGAAGAAGAAGCCTCAAGTTGTATATCATTTAGACAATTCTGCGTTTGAAATGTTCAAACGGGGTCATCCTATGTATAATTCTGAAAAACTAATTCAGATGGGTGAGCTAGTTGGTGCAACCTCAATCGTCATGTCCGACTATCCAAAAGAGCATTGGTCAAAAACAGTAGAGTCAGCTGAAAGGCTCATGTCTAACCTCAAGTCTCGGAAGTTCAAAACATTCTTCTGTCCACAGTCAGAGTTGGGTGATCTTGAAGGTCTAATGAGGTCCTTTCAGTGGGCTCTTCAAACTCCATCAATCGATTATATTGGGATTTCAATCCTCTCCTGTCCTATCGCCCTTGGTGTGAATGAAACGAAGTATGATGATGGGTCACGTGACGAAGCCTTCCGTATGCAGCGATACCTTTCTCGATACGCAATATTTAAAGAGTTGAATTCTCGTGGGTTATTGAGTACACGCGCTTACAAGAGATTTCATTGCTTAGGTATGACTGAAGGTCCTAATGAGATAGAACTTCTATCACCTTTTCACAAGCACATCTATTCATGGGACAGCTCATCAGCCGTGTGGCATGGTATTAATAACATCCAGTACGATGGTAGTCCAACAGGTCTTACCAAGGGCAAGCTTGATCTGGAAGTAGACTTTAATCACGTCCCAACAATTACAATTGATACAATGTCAAAAATTACGTATAATATGTCTGTGATTGACGAAATGTGTAGAGGTGAGTGATGAGTTTAGTTATTGGATTGTGTGGTGCCAAAGGATCTGGTAAGGACCAATTCTTCAAGGCTGCAAAAGAGGCCTTTCCTCTTCACAATATCAGAAAGATTGCTTATGCTGACCCAATCAAAGAGGAGGTGTCAAAGATCTTCGAGTTAACGGACGAACAATCTTATGACGCTTTCAAACGAACATCTGTGAACTTCAATATCTTTTTTACTCATAGTGTACCTGGTCGGCAAGTAGTTCGAGAGATTGGTATGCTAATGCGTCGATATGACGAGCAACAGTTTGTAAGATATGTCGAAGATCAAATTGCATCAGACCCATCTGCAATCTGGTGTATAACTGACCTCCGATTTCAGAACGAGCTTGAGTCAATTAATCGTATGGGAGGAGTTGTGGTTAAGATTAAAAGATCTGGTGTCAACTTTGATGGTCATGTGACAGAGACAGAGTTTGAGGATGATGTGTGTGATTTTATTGTACACAACCACAATCTAACTCTAAGAGAATACAACAAATGTGTTGTAGAAGAAATGCACAATATATTGGAAGTGATGTGATACAAAGGAGAATACTATGAAACATATTATGGGAAAAGGTTCGACATCATCCCTCAGTAACGTACAAGAGGGTGACATTCAACCTAATGCTACAGATCTTCGGTTGGATAGAGTATTTAAAATCAATACACAGTTGTTTACGTTATGTAACGATCTTAAAGACCATCGTGGTAGTGTTGAGATCCAGCCTGATACCGAGTCTTACTTTAACCTTACAGAAGGACACTACGAGGTTGTGATGGAGAATACCATCAGCGTTGGAGAGGGTGAAGCAGGGTGGGTAATTACTCGTTCAACTCTAAATCGTAACGGGTTGTTCTTGACATCAGGTCTTTATGATTCTGGATATTCAGGACCGATGATGGCAGTATTACACGTTAACTGTGGTGCTGCTAGGATTAAAAAAGGAACTCGTGTTGGTCAGTATATAAGTTTCGACGCAGAGATGCTTCATGCTTACGACGGATCGTATGGGTTCGATCGATCTGGTCAACCTAAACCTGAGCATCAGAAGTTGTATGGTATCGGTAAATCACATGATCAAAAGTATGGAGCTTAATAATGAATCTATCTAAACAAACAATCGCTTTATTTAAAAACTTTGCAGGCATCAATAGTAACCTATCGATCAAAGCTGGTAACAAACTCACAACTGTATCTGCAGGTAAGAACATCGTGGCACAAGCTGATATTACTGAGATGTTCCCTGTTGACTTTGGTATTTACGATCTCAATGAATTCTTGGGTGCGATGTCATTGTTTGACAACCCTAACCTGGAGTTTGATTCAAAGTGTGTAACAATTAAAGAAGGAAAGAACAGTGTTAAATACTATGGTGCTAATCAATCTATACTTACTCCTGTTCCCAATATTAAGCAGTTCCCCGAACCTGATATTGAGTTTGACTTATCTAGTTCAATGTTGGTGCAGATTCTACGGGTATCCTCGATTCTCCACGTACCCGACTTCTCTTTAGTTGGTAACGGTTCAACTATTACAGTTGCCGTTACTGATAAATCTAACCCAACAGGTAACACATTTGAGTCTGAACTTGGGTTGTCTGATAAAGAGTTTAAAGTCAACTTCAAAGTAGAAAACCTCAAGATGATCAATAGTGATTACCGAGTTTCGATTGGTGGAAAGAAGATCAGTAGGTTTCAATCAACATCTCAGCAATTAACTTACTATGCTGCAATTGAAGTTGACTCCACGTTTAGTTTCTGATATAATAGTTCTTTGTGATGGAGTTATATTATGAGTGATCAATTCTTATGGGTAGAACGGTATCGCCCTCAAACTATCAATGAGTGTATCCTACAGGAAGGTATAAAACAAACGTTTAAGGATTACATCTCGTCAGGTGAACTGCCTAACTTTCTTTTTTACGGTACAGCTGGAGTAGGCAAGACTACTGTTGCTCGAGCTTTATGCAACGAGATTGGTGCCGACTGTATGTTCATCAACGGTTCAGATGAGTCTGGTATTGATGTATTACGAAGTAAGATTAGAGGGTTTGCTTCATCGGTTTCATTGACGGATGCTAAAAAAGTAGTGATACTTGATGAAGCAGACTACTTAAATCCTCAGTCAACACAACCAGCGCTTCGAGGTTTTATTGAGGAGTTTGCTGACAATTGCAGATTCATCCTAACTTGCAACTTCAAGAACAGAATTATTGAGCCTCTACACTCAAGGTGTTCGGTGATTGACTTTAGGGTGTCTGGTAAGGATAAAATTGAGCTGGCTGGTCAATTCTTCAAGCGAGTTATGTCAATCCTCAACCAAGAGGGGATTGACTTTGACAAGAAGGTTGTTGCAGAACTTGTACAAAAGCATTTCCCTGACTTTCGTCGAGTGATTAATGAAATGCAACGATATTCAGTATCTGGTAAAATTGACTCGGGTATTCTTGTAAATGTTAGTTCTGACTCTTTCAAACAGCTATATACTCTTATGAAGGATAAAAACTTCAGTGAGGTACGCAAATGGGCTTCCGCCAACAGCGATGGTGACACAGTTCGGATATTCAGAGAACTATACGATCACTCAAACATATTCCTGGAGCCAACAAGCGTACCTCAACTTGTTCTACTACTAGCAGATTATCAATTCAAAGCTTCATTTGTTGCAGACCATGAGTTGAATTTAATGGCGTGTCTGACTGAGATTATGGGTGGATGTAAATTCTTATGATTGAATATATTGTAACAGGAATAGTATCATTTTACCTTGGATGGCTAACAGGAGGGATTATTGCCAAAATAATAGTTAGGCAACATCAAGATACGTTATTTGGTGCCTTGGAAAAAGAGTTAGATAAGGTAGTCCATGTTGGGGTTAAAAAAGACGATAATATGTTCTACGTATACAGAAAGGATAATCAAGAGTTTTTAGCTCAAGGTAAAACTCCCAGCGAAGTGAAGAATGTCCTTGAAAAGAATTATCCTGGAAAGACCTTTATATTATCTGAACACGAACTAAAAGAGGTGGATTTCAATGAATCCCTTTGATTTCGTGAACGCTATTACTTACAACAAGCAAGACTTGTTTAGCGATAGTCAAGCCAATAAAGATTACGTTCCTTTTATTGTAAACAGGGCCTTATCATACTTCCCAGATACTGTACTGTATGCTAATGAAATGAATAGGAGTAATACCATTCCAAAAGAATGGCAATTCAACTTCCTAAGATCATCTATACCCAAGCGCAAGCGTTTTAGTAAGTGGGCTAAGAAAAATCAAGATCCAGAAGCCTTATCTGTAGTTTGTGAGTATTATAAATACTCTTCGGAAAAGGCAATGGAAGCACTTTCCATCCTCTCTATTGAACAAATAGATTATATAAAACAACAAATGGATAAAGGTGGAAAATCATGACGATAGACGTGATCTATTACGATTGGACTCCGGACTCGATGTTAGAGATTACTCTACCAACCCCGGACAACTTTCTAAAGGTCAAAGAAACATTAACTCGTATTGGTGTTGCCTCTAAGAAAGATAAGAGGTTATATCAATCCGCACATATCCTGCACAAGCAAGGACGCTATTTTATCGTCCACTTTAAAGAGCTGTTCATTCTTGATAACAAAGACAGCAATATTTCAGTGGGTGATATAGAACGCAGAAACGCAATTGCGATTCTGTTAGAGGATTGGGGGTTGTTAAAGATTGTTTCAAAACCAACCACCAATACTCAATCAGTACTCTCTCAGATTAAGATTGTATCCTATAAAGAGAAGAGTGGGTGGGAGTTAATCCCAAAATACAACATTGGACAAAGAAGGAAGGTGGATTAAACATGGAAGATACTAAACTCAATCTAGAACTATCTGTTGCTGAAGTTAATGCAATCCTACGCTCACTTGGCAAGCATCCGTTTGATGAGATCGCTGCTTTGATTGCTAAGATCAAAGGTCAGGGAGAAACTCAGCTTGCAGAACTGCAAGGTGAAGAGGATCCTCAACAAGAAGTAGAATCAGCTAAATAAAAATGTCCCTACCTTGGGAACGTTGTCGTCACGTTAAATGGCGTCTGCGAAATTTCACTGCTTGGCATACTGAGCGCCGGATAAAGTAACCGGCAGTGCATTGCCTAATGGAATGCACAATTAACCAACCTCGCTTAATAGGAGTATTAATATGTTTATTAGTAAACAAGGCACTTGGCCAGAGCTTAAAGATTTTGATAAGTTCTTTGTGGGATTTGAGGATCACATAAAAAGAATTCAGCAAGCTCATGATGGGATTGCAAAAAACATTCCCAACTACCCACCATATAACATCAAAAAGATTGCAGAAAATAAGTATGCAATCGAGATTGCAGTTGCTGGGTTTGCAAAGTCAGATATTGAACTCGAACTAGATGGAGATAAACTTCACATCCGTGGCAAGTCTTCAGAAGATGAAACACATGTGACTGAGAACTACCTTTACAAAGGCATTGCTGCTCGTCCGTTTACGCGCACATTCATGCTGAATGATAATGTAGAAGTGAAGGCTGCAGCTTTTTGGAACGGGATGCTTAAAGTAGTATTAGAGCATATTATTCCAGAGCACAACAAGCCACGAAAGATTGATATTTCAGATGAACCTTCAACGGTGTCTGAGTTTGCTCAACACAATCAAAATCCTGTTCAACCTCAATTATTGACGGAACACAACTAACAGGAGAGGGCCCTTTCTTGGGCCCTCATTATAATGGTCTTAGTGGGATTTCAAACAACACGTTTTGGTAAATGGAAAGTACAGCTATCGTTCAATCAGGATGAACAACTATTTTTAGTTGTTGCTCTCAACACAATAAACGATAATGTCATTGTTAGGTCCTTCCATGGTGAGATGGACGTAATTAAATTTGTTTCTTTTTTAGGTGAAAAATATGAGTAAACTAATGTTATATAAGTTGGTGTCGGGTGAAGAGTTAGTTGGTGAAGTAGTCCAAACATCGGAGCACTCTGTCGAAGTCAAAAATGCTGTGACCCTTGTGTATCAACAGATGGCCGAAGGTAAGATGTCGGTTGGATTTGCTCCGTTTATGCCTTATGCTGAAGGTAAGATTGAGATAAAAAATTCTGCGATTGCTGCTGGATCCTCACCAACAGAGCAGATTGCCAACGAGCACATGCGCGTCTTCTCAGGGATTGTAATTGCTTCTGCGGGCTCTAAATTCGCGTGATTTCGGCCTGTTGTCCTATATTCATTTAATTGGTATAATGGGGCATCAGTTAAGAAATCAAGGAGCTTACTATGACCGAATTCACTTTTGACGAGAATGCAATTTCAGATCTGCACAAGGACGCTTATGGCTTCCGACCCGGCCAGTACTTTTGGGCTGACTGGGCAGAGGCTAGCGATCATGGTAAGCAGGAAATTTGGGACGAGTTGATCGTAGTTCTGCACCGCGCGGTAGCAGAAGAGGAAGAGAGCGAGCGCAGTGCAATTAGTGATTTTGAGCGTGACATTAGTCACAACATGGCTCATGGTGCTAAGGATCGTGCAACTGCTATCTTCTGGATGCTGGACGGTTCACTTGAGGATTGGGATTTGGGTTATGGGAGTGAGTATGCTTGCTTCACCTTTGGGCTACCTTTTAGCATGCAAACAGAGTTAAACCCAATCATTGACCAACTACGCATCCAGCGTTGCGTTTAAGGACAACTACATTATGAGCATCAATCAAATATTTGTAGAGCTAGCTGCTAACAGCTCACGCAACTTCAAGATTCAACAGTTAAATAATCACAAAGATAATGAGCTGCTTAAGCACGTTTGCTTCCTTGCGCTTGATACTTTCACCCAATTCTATATTCGCAAAATCCCCTCTTACACACCTGCAACAATTGACAAAGCTACCAGCTTAGACATGGCAGTGGATTGTCTCCACACCATATACCTCCGTCGAGTTACTGGAAATGCTGCCGTTAAATATCTAACGAATATGTTGTCTTCGCTGACTGAAGATGATGCTAAGGTTATCGAGCGTATCATTCAAAAAGACTTGAAGTGCGGTGTCAGTGAATCTACAGTCAATAAGGTATGGCCAGGTCTGGTACATGAATACCCTTGCATGCTTGCTTCCGCGTTCGATCAAAAACTAATCGATAAAGTTAATTTTCCAGCTTATGTTCAACTAAAAGCAGACGGCATGAGATTCAATGCTGTTGTACGTGAAGGAACTGTTGAGTTTCGTTCACGTAACGGTAAAGACATTCAGATTGCTGATCCAACATTTGCTGAACCTTTTATTCTTATGGCTAATGGAGAGGATGTCGTATTTGATGGTGAGCTGCTTATTTGTGGCCAGCCCGGTGAATTTCTTGATCGTAAAACTGGTAATGGTATACTCAACAAGGCCGTTAAAGGGACACAGTCAAAAGCTGAGGGGGAGACAGTATATGCTACGTTATGGGATCTAATTCCTTTAGTGGATTTCGAAGCTGGAGTGTGCAAAACTCCATACTCGATTCGCCTTCAGAAGTTAAACGTGTTGATCGAGGGAGCTAATGACCGAGTCAGTAACGTGTGGACCAAGGAAGTGGACACACTAGAAGAAGCTCAATCTCATTTTGAGCGACTTTTGTCTTTAGGACAAGAAGGCATCATCCTGAAAACTAAAGACATGATTTGGGAGAATAAGCGTTCAAAGCACCAGATCAAATTTAAGGGTGAGCTTGAATGCGATCTCAAGGTCGTTGATTGGGTAGAAGGAACAGGAAAAAATAATGGACGTATGGGTGCTCTCGTTCTTGAGTCTGCTTGTGGTACTGTCAGGGTCGGTCTGGGTACGGGCTTCTCTGATGCTGATCGTGATTCCATTACTCGCGAATGCATCGGACGTATTGTGGCTGTTAAATACAATGCGCGAATTAGCGACAAGAGGAGAGGAGTTGATTCTCTCTTTCTTCCAGTATTTTTAGAGTGGAGGCTTGACAAGACTATTGCTGATACATCTGACTTGATTAAATAAGAAGTTGGGTGTATGATGACAGATCGATTATAGGATGAAGAATGTATACAAATGTATATCAAAGAGGTAACTCTCTCTACGTGAGGGGTGTTGAAGATGGGCGGAGGTTCAACCAAAAAGTTGACTTCCGTCCAACTCTATGGGTCAAGGGAAAGTTAAAAGAGGCAGCAGACCAATGGCAGACATTAGATGACCAAGTGGTATACGCTGTTAAACCAGGATCGATGTACGATTGCAAGGACTTTGTTGAAAGGTATAAAGATGTCCACGGGTTTGAAGTTTACGAGTCTCCAGGTAACATCTATCAGTACATTGCTGACACATACCCACAAGAGATCCTTTCTATTCCTTTGGGGATGTCTATATTCACTATCGACATCGAGACAGAAACTGAACATGGATTCCCAGATCCCAAGGTTGCAGGAGAGCGAATACTGTTGATCACCGTGAAGGATACTAAAGAGAAAAGTATCATAACTTGGGGAGCTCGAGAGTTTAGTGGTAAGATGGAGAACCTTGAATATCGATACTTCTCAACTGAGCAAGCTCTTCTGAAGGATTTCATCGTTTGGTGGCAACAGAATTGTCCTGATGCTGTTACGGGATGGAATAGTTCCTTGTTTGACTTGACATATTTGTACAATAGACTCTGTAAAGTATTGAGTAGCACCCTTGCCAATAAATTAAGTCCTTGGGGACAGGTTAACCAACGAGAGGTTGATCTTGGAGGACGTACTGCTCAAAAGACCTACATTGCTGGTGTAGCATCACTAGACTATCTTGACTTATACAAGAAGTTCACATACTCCGCTCAAGAGTCTTACAAGTTAGACTACATTGCTTGGGTGGAGCTTGGTGAGCGTAAGCTAGAGAATCCTGGTAACACTTTCAAAGAGTTCTATACAAATCACTGGGACACTTTTTGCTATTATAACATTCGAGATGTGGAGCTTGTTGATAGGTTAGATGCTAAGATGAAGCTTTTAGATCTTGCTTTAACAATGGCGTACGCAGCAAAGGTAAACTATGAAGATGTGTTCAGTCCCGTCAAGACTTGGGACATCATCATTTACAATTACCTCAACGAGAAGAAGATTGTTGTTCCACCAAGGAAGGGTGGACAGAAAGATGGTCACTTTAAGGGAGCGTATGTAAAGGATCCACTTATCGGCAAACACGACTGGTGCTGCTCTTTTGACTTAAATTCGCTATATCCTCACTTGATTATGCAATACAACATGAGTCCCGAGACCATCATTGAAACACGTCTGGATACTTCTATTGACAAGTTGTTGAATAAGGAAGTTGACCTTTCTGGTGTGTATGATCAAGACGTTGCAATGGCCGCTAATGGGTGGTGCTTCAGAAAAGATAAGAAAGGGCTGCTTCCAACTCAAATGCAGTTGTATTATGACAAGCGTGTGATCTACAAGAAAGAAATGTTGAAAGCCAGGCAGGAGTATGCCAACACTAAAGATCCTAAGTGGGAGGGAGAAATTAGTCGGCTAAACAATCTACAGATGGCTATGAAGATTTTACTCAACAGTGCTTATGGCGCTATGGGTAACGCATACTTCAGATATTTTGATATGCGCATCGCTGAGAGTATTACAATATCAGGACAGCTATCGATTCGGTGGATTGCCAATAAGTTGAATGAATACTTCAATCAACTTCTTAAAACAGATAATGTAGACCGAATCGTGTTGATCGATACAGACTCTGTTGTGTTGTCTCTCAACGATCTTGTGCAAAAGGTTTACGGTGTAGACGGTAAGGTTAGTGTTCCAACAGATAAAGTTATTCAGTTTATGGATAAGGTTGCTGAAGACAAGATTCAACCCTTTATAGATGAGTCATATCAAGAGCTTGCTAACTACATGAATGCGTATGATCAGAAGATGCAGATGAAGCGAGAGAACCTTGTCGACACGATGATTAGCGTATCCAAGAAGCGGTATGTGATGTCTGTATACAATTCGGAAGGTGTTCAGTATACCGAGCCTCAGTTGAAGGTGATGGGTCTTCAGATGGTCAAATCGTCTACCCCTTCAGTGATTAGAGATAAGCTAAGGGGATCTCTCACTGCAATCTTATATGGCACAGAGGCCGATGTAAAGAATTATGTTGCCGATTATAAGTCTGAATTTAGAGCTCTTACACCTGAACAAATTGCTTTTCCAAGGGGCATCTCGGACGTAAAGAAGTATCATAGCGATTCATCCATTTACAAAAAGTCTACTCCCATTCATGTTAGAGGAGCCTTACTATACAATCACTATATAAAAGCAAAGAACCTAACAAAACAATATCCGCTCATCCAAGAGGGTGATAAGATAAAGTTTGTCTATTTGAAGGTTCCTAATCCAATATACGAAGATTGTATATCGTTTGTTGATAAGCTACCTCCTGAATTAGAATTGTATGAATACATCAACTATGATAAGATGTTTGAGAAGACATTTGAAGATGCTGTTCAGAACATCCTAAATGCATTAGGTTGGTCAACTACCCAACGATCAACATTAGAGGACTTTTTCGAATAATGGATACGCAAGTAACAGAGTCTAAGCCTGGCCGTCACATTCGTGTGATGGAGTCTGGGATTGATGTGTCGGGAGTGTCACATCAACTAGAACAGTATCCAGATGATTGGGGAAGTCAACAAAATATACTTAACACTGGTGACGTGACTAAAGATTTAAACTTCCCTAAAATTGAAGCAACAGCTCTTCAGCTTGTACTGGGAGCTATTAGTGAACCTGGTCAGTATGTGGGCGATAGTGAAATCTGTGTACCCACTCCGGCCTTTCACAACCACACTGAAGTATTTCGAATTCTAGGTAATTACTTTAGAGATGTTAGTAGGTGTGCCTTTATCAGACTCAACGTTGGAGATAATGTTGGAGCTCATATTGATAAAGGAACCTATTATTTAACGAGAGATAGGTATCACTTATCGATTCAGGGCAAATACAAATACTTCGTTGATGATGAATACGTGATAGTTGAACCAGGCATGTTGTTCTGGTTCAACAATAAGAAGTTACATGGAACAGAAAATCTAGGTAACGTGCCTAGAATAACATTCGTGTTTGATGTAAAAAATCCTGAGTACACTGTTGAGGAGATGGGATGAAATTTAATTACGTCATGGTTGAAAACAAAGCCAATGGCATGGAGGCAATAAAGTTGCTGGATGAACCGTTTGCAGGTATAGTATTCTCTTATGGTCAGATAAATGTAGATACTGAAGAGGATGATCATAAAATTAACATCAACTTTGAGTATGAATTACTAGATAAAGGATCCAAGGACTTTGGTAACATAGAACCTTTTGAGCAGTATATTGGAAAGTTGTTAGAGCATATTATCCATTCTGGAATTGAACAAGAATCAAACACAATGCATTGAGGTATACAATGAGCTTATTAGATAAAATTAAGAAGAACTCCACAATCAAAGATTCAGCTATACTTGCTGCATCGAAGTTCTTTACCAAAAAGGACATGATCCCAACATCAGTCCCAGCTATCAATGTTGCACTATCAGGTAAGTTAGATGGTGGTCTTACACCTGGACTTACAATGTGGGCTGGTCCTTCGAAGCACTTCAAGACAATGTTTAGCTTAATTATGGCTAAGAGTTATCTTGAGAAGTACCCTGAGTCAGTTCTCCTATTTTATGATTCAGAATTTGGAACTCCCCTCGATTACTTCAAAGCTCTGAGTATCGATATGGATAGAGTTGTTCACACACCTATCACAGATGTGGAGCAATTAAAGTTTGATATCATGCAACAGCTAAATGGTATTGAACGTGGTGATCGTGTTATGATTCTAATTGACTCTATTGGAAACTTGGCGTCAAAGAAAGAAGTTGATGATGCAATGGATGGTAAGTCTGTTGCAGATATGAGTAGAGCAAAGCAGATTAAGTCACTCTTTCGAATGGTGACCCCTCATCTAACTCTCAAAGATATTCCAATGGTCGTGGTAAACCACACGTACAAAGAGATCGGTTTGTATCCAAAGGATATTATTGGTGGCGGTACGGGATCATATTACTCAGCCGACAACATCTTCATTCTCGGCCGTCAACAAGAAAAGGATGGGGCAGAACTTGCTGGTTACAACTTCATCATTAACGTAGAGAAGAGTAGATATGTACGAGAGAAATCAAAGATACCTATCACAGTGCGTTTCGATGGGGGTGTTTCTCGCTGGTCAGGCTTACTTGACATGGCTTTAATATCAGGTCATGTTGTT
>Ga0222652_1000261_pt1 | contig 25484 bp, 20 predicted proteins | sample AntAcemetagen371_FD_179803 | JGI IMG/M metagenome (GOLD analysis project Ga0222652, IMG submission 179803) | Saline water microbial communities from Ace Lake, Antarctica - #371 | ecosystem: Environmental > Aquatic > Non-marine Saline and Alkaline > Saline | place: Antarctica: Ace Lake... | reverse complement strand
CCAGATATGGCGCGAACGGCCAGTCCTGGCACTTCATCGCACCACAGGAAGGATTGCGACTTGCCATCCTCACACTGGAACTTTGCTACCCGTCCGGCTGTTAATTTTACCTTTGTCATGTCGCACCCCTGAAAACTGTAACCATTCTGTAACCAGCTTTTCAGTATATAGCTGAATATCAATCAACACAATAAAACATGGTTATGCGATAAGACATTGATTTAGAATCAAATACTGTTATTTTAAGAATGCAGATCAACATGCATAAACACTGACTCACAAGGATTGAAAATCCCCGTGTCGGTGGTTCGATTCCGCCTCTGGGCACCATGATTTTATAAAGAAAGCTCCACAAGTTGGGGCTTTTTTTGTCTCATTGAACCCCGGAATCGAACACTTTTTAGTCGGTGATTAGATTGGCTCGCAATCATTCGATTGCTCGGGCTACGCCCAACTTGCTTGGCGAGTTGCCCAAACTGCGATGCAGTTTAGCCCGCCTCTTGAATCCATATAAATCAATGACTTACGACTAATAGCAACTTGCGGTCATGAGTTATTGCATATAACGTTTCAATGGGCGGGAGCTGTAAGAAGCGAAGTTCATTATCGCTCAAGCCTAGGTGTCGCCCTCCGAGCGTCTGGTTCTGGTCGATGGTGAGCGGGAGAAACTTAAGGTAGACCTGCGCCTGTATGCCTATCGCTGCACTCTGCTTCTGGCTGCGGCAAGGCTGTATCGAGGACAGACCACCAATTTCCGTACACCGAACGGCGTCTTTACGCCTATACTACTGAAAGATTAATCAGCAAATGCTTCTTTAACCTGGGACAACACTCAATAAAGAACTCCACGGATCGGCTGAGTGATCCCCGCAGCTTGTGCCATAGGGTAAGGCCCATTTTTTCTGTTTACAGGTCGTCCATTCGCTCTACCTGCCGGACCAACCGCTTGGTTTCTTGCTCCTCCATATCCAGCAGCGACTGTACAAGTTCTACGGCTTCCGGAATTTCCGCCTTACCAACGAGCGATTGGTAAAGATTGATAATTTGCTCGTGAAAATCGAACACTTCCGCACTGATCGCATCGGCATCCAGTTTGGCGTAGTGATCATCGCAAACCAGATGTGTCGTAATGGGATTATGCGGTATGTAATCGTAAACATAGGTGTGCGCGGCCTTGGGATCGGCCTGCCGCTCAAATGCAGCAACCATTTTCTCCATTTCGGTTTCGTGCGACGCCAGATACTCAAGCAGCATTGAGGCCCGCTCATCACCATGACGAGGCGCGCAATGGGCCAGGCATTCCGCTAGACTCGCATGCAGTTTGCGGGTCCAGTCGATCAGGTCAAAAAATGTTTTGATTTCCATACTAAATCTATCCTCGATGGATCCAACAAGTGATCTTGTCGGCCAGTGGTGATCTGAGGTCATACCGGTGCTCAGTCATTGTTGTCCCCGACCTGATCTGCCGGCCAGGGCGCAAACGCCATAAAATAAAGGAAAAGGAGATTGACGACGGGAATCAGTATCAGTATCCCGCTCCAGCCCGGATAGCCTGTGCGCTGGCAGATACGCCAGACCGGAATGACGACGACAACGGCGACAACCAGCATCCACAGCCAATGTCCCGCCCACATTGTGTTACCCAACATATGATTCTCCATTATTGTGCCCCTTCGCTTTAATCCCAGGTTTTAGTGGTGGTGTGTATGTGATTCCTCCTGTTTGGATCGTCTGGCGCCCGCCGACCGTTTCAGGAAGATCCACTCGGCAACCGCAATGACGAGCATGGCGGCAACCGCAACACCGATCACAAAGGGGTCGGTATTCAGCTTGACCCAGACAAAGCCTCCGAGGGCGAGCAAATCTAGAAAAATGGCCGTGGCTGGCACCCACGCTCTAGCGCCGATATCAACACGAAGATAGCGAAGAACACCCCAGTGGATAGCGATGTCCATGATCAGGTAAAAGACAATGCCAAGCGCCGCAATCCGCGAGAGGTCAAAGAATGCAGTAAGGATCAAGCCCAGCACCACGGTGTAAACTAGCGTGTGCTTCTGGATACTACCCGGCATGCCAAAGTGACGGTGAGGAACCAGTTTCATTTCCGTCAACATGGCCAGCATGCGGGAAACTGCAAAGATGCTGGCGAGAATCCCGCCGGCGGTGGCCATCATGGCGATGGCCACCGTGAACCACACGCCGTATTCCCCCAGCGCAGGTCGGGCCGCAGCGGCAAGGGAATAGTCCCGGGTTTCAATAATTTTAGAGAGCGACAGGTTACTGGCAACGGCAAAACCGACCAGAGTGTAGATCACCACACACGCGGCAATCGAAATCACGATGGCACGACCTACGTTGCGGTGGGGGTCTTTCACCTCCGAGCCACTGTTGGTAATCGTTGTAAAACCCTTGAATGCCAGTATCCCGAGTGCGGTCGCACCCAGGAAATTGCCCACGGTTCCGGACTCTCCCGAGCTGGAAAAATCGACGGAAATGCTATCGGCAATCCAGACACCCACGGCACCAAAAATCAGAATGCCTCCGATTTTCAGAATACCAATGAACGAAGCAACACTCTCGATAAGACGGTTGCCCATTAGATTGATCACAAAGGCGGCCAATATAAGGGAAACCCCCAGGATTGGCACCATACGTCCACTCTCATCGCCACCAAACAGCTGCATGGTGTAGGCACCGAAGGTGCGGGCCAGAAAGCTTTGGGCAATCACCATGGAAAAGTACATCAGCAAGGCATTGAACGCCGTCGGCAGGCGATCACCATAGGCTTTGTGCAGATACATGCCGATGCCACCGGCCGACGGATAGGCATTGGAAATTTTGATGTAGGAATAGGCGCTGAAAGCGACGATCACGGCGGCCGCCAAAAACGCCAGCGGAAACAACACGCCGGTCATCTGGGCCATCTGCCCGGTCAGCGCAAATATACCGGTGCCGATCATGACGCCGGTACCCAACATCACAGTTCCGGGTAACGTCAGGCTGCCTTCCCGGTAATGGGTTGTTCTGTCTTTCTCCTCAGCCATGAGCCCTCCGGTTGATTTTTTTCGATGTATCTGCCTGGCAGGCTGCTAGAACTAAAGACGAACCCTTAGCACCACGCCAGTTTCAGACATATCGCCTCCCTTGGTCAAGAATACGGTCCGCCTTGTCACCCAGGGTGCTGCTCCAGTAGACACTGAGATAAGGGGCGAACTCTCTGGACAGTTCGTAGCGATAGCGCAATCCCAAACGAATATTATTGAATAAAAATATTAGCAAACATCGGTTGGCATTAATTCGGTTTTTTGGCGACTACATTTCGGGCATGTGATGATGGCCACCAAAGGGGGAGTCGAAGGCCGAGCTCCATGGCAGAATGGAGCGAGCATTCCGCCTCTCAGTTTTGTCTCCTGAGTCATTCTACCTCCTGCGTCCATGCAGTCGTGGGCACCATATAATTTTAAAGATAGCTCCAGCTGTCGAGGCTTTTTTATGCCTGACTGAAACTCTGCAATAAGCGGGGTCAGTGCAGACTTTTTCTTGTTCAAAAACAATTTTACGACCCCACACTTATTCGAATTACCTGACAGGAGAGCGCTCAGAAGCCTTTTGTAAAAGCTGAGAGATTGCTATGTGGCGAAAAGCTGATCCTCTATGTTTCGAAATGCCTTGAATTCCAGTGCATTGCCAGATGGATCCAGAAAAAACAGGGTGCCCTGTTCCCCGGGTTCACCCTTAAAGCGAATATAGGGTTCGATAATAAAATCGTCGACAAAGCTTTTGGCGCGCTCGGCAAAATCCTGCCATTGATCAAAAGTCATCACTACGCCGAAATGAGGCACAGGGACGCCGTGTCCATCCACGCCATTTTTAATGCTCTGTACTTTTCCGTGCCTGCCAATTTCTGTATTCAGGTGAGTTACCAGTTGGTGCCCAAACATATTGAAGTCGATCCAGTGATCCGAGCTTCGCCCTTCGGGCAGATCCATTTTTGTGCCATAAAAATCCCTGGCTTCGTCAATGTCGCGCACCTGGATGGCCAGGTGAAAGGGGGTTAGGGTCATAACTTTATTTTGGCTAAGTGGGTTTCTGGAGTGGAAGAATAGGCAGGGGAATAAATTCTAGCAATACCTGCACAAGCCAGCTTACCAATTGTCTTGGCATGTGGGTACGGTTAGTCGTGCCCCGGATTTTAATTAAACAGAAAAAAGGATACCTGAAATTTCAATTAGACTGTTTTTGTATAGAAAATTCATCTCTTATAATTGGGAAGTATTTGCAAAAATTCTTGAAAGCTTTGGATAAACAGCGGGCGCGGGACCTATAGGCAACTATTGATAACAGTTAAGTGAACGGCTATGTAGTTGATGAAAACTGTCCACTTTAGTGTTTCTGTCTTAGAGGCGTAGACTCATGAATTGCATAAAATAGCTATGAAAGCGTGTCCAGGATGGTTTTGCTTACTTTATCCGGGTTATTGCCTGGTTTTTCCATTGCTCCCTATTCGCCCAATGCTTCCGGTTCGAAGCTGTCTCCCCGAGCGCTTATTCTTGCGTCTTTATTCTTTCTGGCTTCTTGTGCACCTTATTCCGAGCAGGATGGGCCTCCTGCCGGGCAGGTATTGGGGGATATGGCCAAATGTGCACTTCCGGAAAACCACGGGCTGCCGGGGTGCTTTTGTCATGAATTCGCTTTAGCACGCCATCCAGAGCGCCAGTCGAGTTGCCAAGCTACAGCAAGAGTGTCCGCTGAGGAAATCGATGACTACCAGATGGGAAGTTGTGAGAATCCTCTGGTAGCGATGGACTCCCTGGAGTCGTTGAGTAAGCGCAAGGATGCCTTCTGTAGTCTGCCGGATAACCAGAATCTCTCCAGTTGTTATTGTTATCCGCCAGTGGTGAAACAGCAGCCCGAGCGCCGTGCTTTTTGTGGCGATGTTGCTACAGGCGAACTGTCACAGGACATGGAATTTTTTGAACATCGCTCGGTGGACTGGCTGGAAGAAATGCGTCAGCGCACCAGACCACTCGGCCGCCTGGTTGACGAGCCGGAGGAGAACTGGGCCGACAACACCGAGGCCTATTTGCACTATCAAAGTATTCAAGATGACTGCGATGCGGTGGATAGCCTGCTGGATCTGGCGTTTGCGATGGGTGGCTTTGAGCTGTTTGAATTGTCCAAGATCCTGGTAGATACCAATCCGAATGATGGTATCGTTGCCGATCACTATGTGGCGGCAGTTTGGGTCGATCGACAATGGTTTTATCTGGAGGCGGCAAATTTTTCTGTGAGACCTTTGGATGTTCTGGAATATGGTGATTTTTTCAGTTCACAGGAGGAGCAAAGCGCGCCTGCTCGACTTGTAGCTTACCGCCGCCTGGATCAGTCTGAGTGGTATCAGGGGCGGCCACCCTCGCTCAATAGCGACCTCGCCAGCTTTTGCCCGGTACCGGCCGAGATGCTATTTTAACGTTAGCCCACTTGCTATTGGTGTTCATTATCGGCAGGATTTTGTTACCTAAAAACTGAATTTTACTCCGCCATGAATATCGGGAGTTTCTCCGAATACCTGTTTTTGTATGGCACGCTTATGCGTGGATTGGACGCGATGGACTCGCTGTCAGCAAACTCATGTCTACAATTTTTGCGGGAGGCACAGGTTCGGGGGCAACTCTATGATCTGGGCAGCTATCCGGGGCTATTGCCGGGGCAAGGTCTAGTCCGTGGTGAGGTTTATGAGGTGTTGAATCCACGGATTTGGTCGATTCTTGATCCCTATGAAGATTACTTGCCCGGTAACGAAACCGGTTCCCTGTATTTGCGCGAGCAGCTCGAATTAAGCGATGGCTCTGGTCGGGTTTGGACCTATATATACAACGAGAAGGTTGGTGAGCACAGCCTGATTGCCGACGGTGACTGGCGAAAATACTGGCATGAAAAGCGCCAGAAAATTGGGGTTTAGTTGTTAATCTTTATGCTTTATGAAAGCCGGTTTTTGAAATCGTCATAGCCGAATTGTTTAATGATTTCGAGCTTGTCTGTTTCGGAGTTCCAGAGCGCTATCGAAGGCAGGTTAATGCCGTTAAATGTGGTAGTTTTTACCATGGTGTAATGCGACATATCGTCAAACACCAGCCTGTCGCCGGGCTTTAACTCGTCGTCAAAACTGTAATCGCCAATTACATCGCCAGCCAAACAAGTCATACCCCCCAAACGATAGGTATAGCCTTTTTCTTCCGGCATGCCTGCACCGAGGATGTCTGGCCGATAAGGCATTTCCAGAATATCGGGCATATGACAGGTAGCCGAGGTATCCAGGATGGCAAGATTGAGCTGGTTGATTTTGGTGTCCAGTACTTGGGTAACAAGCACACCAGTGTGGATGGCAATGGCCTCTCCGGGTTCCAGATAAACCTCGATATCGTAGCGTTTGCGCAGGTCTTCTATTAGCTGAATCAGACCTTCGCGATCGTAATCGGGCCTGGTGATATGGTGGCCTCCGCCCAGGTTGAGCCAGTCCATCTCTTCCAGCAAGTTGCCAAAGTTTGCTTCTAATGCGGCAACGGTACGCTGTAGGGGTGCGAATCCCTGCTCGCATAATGTGTGCATATGTAGGCCACTAATCCCGATCAGCGACTCGGGATCCAGCTGGTCAAGAGTAATGCCCAGGCGGGAACATGGTGCGCAGGGGTCGTAGATGGGTACGGCTCCCTCGGAGTGTTCAGGATTAAGGCGAAGACCAATATCCGGCTTTCCATGTGCTTTTTGATACGCTTGAACCAGTGGCTGGAATCGTTGCCACTGGGCACAGGAGTTGAAGATCAGGTGATCAGCCAGTGGCAGGATTTTCTCCAGATCGGTCTCGGAGTAAGCTGCCGAAAATACATGGGTCTCGCCGCCGTATTCCTCTTTGCCCAGGCGTGCCTCGTTATAGCCACTGGCGCAGGTCCCGCTCAGATATTTTGTCGTCAGCGGCCCCAGTCTCCACATGGAAAATGCCTTGAGTGCTGCGAGCACTTTGGCGCCACTGCGCGCCTGAACATCGGCCAGGATAATCAGGTTTTCCTCGACTGCGACCTCGTCGACGACAAAGCAGGGGGATGGGACCCGGCTGGGGTCAAAGCGCTTAAATTGATGTGGCATAGTGCAAATTTTGGATAATTTGGGGTCAGAGCTGTAATTATTCATAACTTGTATATAAATCCGACAGTTACGAAGTTTAATAATTACAGCTCTGACCCCAAATTGTTCATGTTAGGGGGTGAGAATCCAGCTCGATTTCATTCCAGGGTAAACCATACTGGTTGAGATCGGCCATAAAGGGATCAGGGTCCATTTGCTCAACATTCCAGACTCCCGGTTGCATCCATTTGCCTTCCAGCATCATTTTGGCGCCGATCATGGCTGGTACACCGGTAGTATAGGAAATGGCCTGGGATTTTACTTCGGCGTAGCATGCCTCGTGGTCACAAATATTGTAGACGTAATAGAGCTTCTGTTTGCCGTCTTTGGTTCCGCGAATAATATTACCTATACAGGTTTTGCCCTTGGTCCGAGGCCCCAGACTGGCCGGGTCGGGCAATAAAGCCTTGAGAAATTTCAGCGGAACAATCTGGTGCCCACCAAATTCGACAGGTTCGATAGAGGTCATGCCGATGTTGCCCAGTACTTTCAAGTGGTTAAGGTAGTTCTCGGAAAAGCTCATCCAGAACTGGGCTTTTTTAATACTGGGGAAGTGTTTGGTCAACGATTCCAGCTCTTCGTGGTACATGCGGTAAATGCTATAGGTGCCTACTTCATCCGGGCAGGTGAAGTTTTGCTTCTCGCTCATGGCCGGAGTTTCAACAAATTCGCCATTTTCCCAGTGACGACATTCGGCGGTTACTTCGCGAATGTTAATTTCCGGGTTGAAGTTGGTAGCAAAGGGATGTCCGTGATTGCCGCCGTTGACGTCGACGATATCCAGCGTTTCTATTTCATCGAAGTGGTGCTTGGCCGCGTACGCGGTGTAAACGCCGGTAACGCCCGGGTCAAAGCCACTGCCCAGCAGCGCCATCAAACCGGCCTGTTTGAACTTGTCCTGATAGGCCCACTGCCATTTGTATTCAAATTTGGCTTCTTCCGGTGGTTCGTAGTTGGCGGTGTCCAGATAATGCACACCCGCGTTCAGGCAGGCATCCATGATGTGTAAATCCTGGTAGGGCAAGGCGACGTTAATCACCATGAAAGGCTGTTCTTTCTTCAAAAGTGCAGTCAGTTCATCTACGTTGTCAGCATCCACCTGGGCGGTGCGAATATTATTCTTGCCGATTTGTGCGGCAATCTGGTCGCATTTGCTTTGGGTACGGCTGGCCAGAATGATTTCGCCAAAAACCTCGGGTAGTTGTGCACATTTGTGGGCGACGACTCCACCGACTCCACCGGCACCAATAATCATGACTTTTTTCAAAACTTACTCCACTTCGTAGTAGGTATAGCCCGTTAAACTTTCAGCAAACGACTTCAGGATTTGCTGTCGGGTTTTTACCGTAATTTTGTTTTCCCTAACGGCTTTTTCAACAGTGCGCCGAAACCTTTCCTTCATGGCCTTGGTGTCATATTCGACGTATTCCAGCACATCTTCAATTGTGTCGCCTTCAATTTCATGAACAAATTCGAAACTTCCATCTTCGTGGATACGAATGCTAACCACATTAGTATCGCCAAAAAGGTTGTGTAAATCGCTCAGTGTTTCCTGGTACGCGCCAACCAGAAAGACACCGAGATAGTAGTCTTCACCCTCGCGGAGTTCGTGTAGCGGCAGAGTACTGTCACCGCCAATAAAATGGTCGAGCTTGCCATCGCAGTCACAGGTTAGATCAGCAATGGTCGCCTGTCGGGTTGGTTTTTCGTTCAGGCGATGTACCGGCATGATCGGGAATACCTGGTTGATCGCCCAGGCATCAGGCAGCGACTGGAATACGCTGAAATTACCGTAGTAAGTGTCTGACAGACTTTGTTGCAGCCCTTCCAGTTCTTCGGATAGAACGCCGGCTTCCGGCGCCAGTTTCTGTATGTTTTGCAGCACTTCCAGGTAGAGGTTTTCCGCTATGGCCCGCTCGCGCAGTTCAAGTTGCCCATGATGGAACAGGTGACGAATTTCGTCGCGATAGTATTTGGCATCGTTATAGCATTCCTGAAGATTGTCCGGATTGATGATTTCCAACACTTCACGCAGGTTTTTTAGTCTTTCGTCACTGCTCTGCGGAGGCTCATGCAGATGCTGCACCGGATCGAAATGAGCAACGTCCAGAATGTTGAACAGAAAGATACTGGAGTAAGCGGCTGTTGCACGACCGGACTCAGAAATAATGACTGGATGAGCAATTTCCTCAGGATCCAGCGTCAACATAATGGTTTCCAGTATGTCGCTACAGTATTCGTCCAGGGTGTAGTTTTTGCTGTTCAGGCTGCGTTGCTGGTTGCCTTCATAGTCCACGGCCAGTCCGCCACCGACATCCAGGTATTGCATATTCGCGCCTTCGCGCTTCATGCTGATGTAGTAGCGGCAAGCTTCCTGAACGCCCTTGCGGATGTTGTGAATGCTAGGGATTTGGGAGCCCAGATGGAAATGCAGTAGCTGCAAACAGTCCAGCATGTCTACTTTTTTCAGCATGTCGATCACCTCAATGATCTGCAGGCTGTTCAGGCCAAAAATTGACCGGTCGCCACTGTCTTTTTGCCAATGCCCCTCGACTCTTGTGGACAGTTTTACCCGTGTGCCCAGCATAGGACTTACCCCCAGAGCCTGGGCGCGGCGAATGATGACCGGCACCTCGGTTGGGGTTTCAATGACAAAGAAGCATTTGTACCCGAGCTGGATAGCACGTAGCCCCAGATCTATAAATTCTTCGTCCTTGTAGCCGTTGCAGACGATGTAGCTCTCTTTGTTTTCTAGCATTGCCAGGGCAATAATGAGCTCTGGTTTACTGCCTGCTTCCAGTCCGTGGCTGTAAGGCTGGCCAAAACGCACGATTTCTTCAACGATTTGCGCTTGCTGGTTGACCTTGATGGGAAATACCCCGCGATAAACGTTCTGGTAGCCGCAGTTGTCAATCGCGTTTTTAAAGGCTTCATTCAGGGTTTTCAAACTGTGGTTCAGGATGTTTTCGACGCGAATTAATGCCGGCATGCACAGATCACGCTCCTGCATGCCTTCAATAATGTCCATGATAGGAATGCTCACATCAGAGCCGCCCACCTGGCATTCAATCGCGAGATTCCCGGAGCCCTTGATATTGAAATGGCCAGCATTCCAGTCGTCGAGTCGGTAAGTTTCTGCCGAGTCTTCGGCACTCCAGTTGTTTTTGGAATCTGGGGGCATTAGCGGATCCTGTTGGCGTATTGACTACCCAAACTACCCGGTAATTCAGGTAGCGCCTGAGGTCCAGTTCCACTGGGGGAACTTGGGTCGGCGAGTATAGAGCCGATTGACTCTACAGCAATCCGTTTTTTCTGCAAATTTTGCTAATCGAATGAACCGTTGGCGGTAACGAATGGCGAAGCCAGTGTTGGTGGTTCGCAATGGGCTACAAATAAAGAGCCGAAGCTGTTTGTAAAGCTCCGGATCTTCGTGCGAAAACTGTTTGAGCTGCAGTCGTGAAAGCGACTAAGGCTGCTGCCTGCTGATCTATCCTGTCGTCCGAAAGGGTTAACAGATATTCAAAAGCCGATAATGAAGCTTTTGAACCTTCGCCCATTGCAATGACAATCTGCTTGTAAGGTACGGTGGTGACATCACCGCAGGCATAGATGCCGGGAACTGATGTCTGACATTTTTCGTTAACCCGTATCTCGCCGGATGAAGTGGTTTCCACCAGGCCTTTGACGAACTGACTGTTAGGTACCAGTCCTATCTGGACGAATACCCCTGACAACTCGGCTTTCTGTAGCTTGCTAGTAGCCCGATCCTCAAAAGCCAGCCCGCTCACCTTGCCATTGGTCGCCAATACCTCCTTCACTGCCACATTTTTATAGATACTGATATTGGCGGTAGACTCGGCTTTGTTAATCAGCACCTGATCGGCCTTTAACTCGGGCATAAACTCATAGAGGTTGACTGATTTAACAATACCGGCCAGATCCAGCGCAGCTTCGACGCCAGAGTTCCCGCCGCCGATCACAGCGACATCCTTGCCCTTAAAGAAAGGACCATCACAGTGTGGGCAATAGGCTACGCCATTGCCGGTGTACTCCTTTTCGCCGGGAATACCGAGTTCGCGCCAGCGTGCGCCTGTGGCGATAATGACTGTTTTGGTCAGAATTTTTTCACCGGTACTTAAACGCACTTCCTTACGCTTGCCCAGGTCGGCAATTTCACTTACGCGGATGTGATGCTTAAGTGTAATTTCGTAGTCGTTCATGTGTGCCTGCAAGGCGCTGACCAGTTCCGGGCCAGTAGTTTTGGTTACTGAAATGAGGTTTTCGATCCCTATGGTGTCTTTTACCTGGCCGCCGACCCAGTCTGCGATCAGTGTGACTTTCAGACCTTTGCGCGCGCTGTAAATCGCAGCCGAGACACCGGCAGGGCCGCCGCCAACGACCGTGACATCCTGCTCGGGATGTGCATCGGAAGAAGCTTCTGTTTTAACAGCGTCGGGATATTTCCCGATCAGTTTGTCTACCAGCTGAGCCGGGTCAACCTTGCCATTGGCGAACAGTTCGCCATTCAGATAAACACAGGGAACTCCCTGAATATCCAGTTCTTCTAAAGTATTTTGGAATAGTCCACCGTCGATCATCTCAGAAGAGATCTTGTCGTTTAAGAGCGCAAACTGGTTTAGTGTCTGAACCACGTCCGGGCAGTTGTGGCAGGAAAGGCTGATAAAAACTTCAAATCTGAGCTTTTCGTTGATATTACCAACCAGGGTTTGCACACTGGAATCCAGCTTCGCTGGTGTCCCAGAGCTTTGCAACATCGCCAGGATCAGTGAGTTGAATTCGTGACCCCCGGGAATACCAGAAAACTCAATACCCGTGGGTTCCCCATCAGCCTCTAATGCAAAACTCATCGGGCTGCGTAGAGAAGCTTCCCTTTCAACTACGGAAAGCTTGTCGGACACACTGGCGATTTGCGTCAAAAAATCGAGCAGTTCCTCACGTTTGTTGTGGATCCCTGTCTGTACGACAAAGGTAATGCTTTTATGCATTCCACCGGCGTAGCTTCGCAGGGCATCCAGAATTTCTTTTGTTAGCACGAATATTTCTCCAGCGTAAAAGGGGATACGAAAGTTGGGGGCAGAGTAAAACTTACTCTGCCCCCTCATTCAGAAGTTGGCTAGATTTTGCCCACCAGGTCGAGCGAAGGAGCCAGTGTCTCTTCCCCTTCCTTCCACTTTGCTGGGCAGACTTCTCCTGGGTGTGCCGCCACATATTGGGCCGCTTTGACCTTGCGCAGAAGATCCTGTGCGTCACGACCTACGCCTTCAGCAGTGATCTCCATTACTTGAATGACGCCGTCAGGGTCTACCACAAACGTGCCGCGATCAGCCAGGCCCATGCCTTCGCGCATAACGTCGAAGTTTCGGGTGATTTCGCCGGTCGGATCACCAATCATGGTGTACTGAATTTTGCCGATGGTGTCGGAAGCGTCGTGCCATGCTTTGTGAGTAAAGTGAGTGTCTGTAGAGACGGAGTAGATTTCCACTCCACGAGACTGGAATTCTTCATAGTTGTCTGCCAGATCACCGAGCTCGGTGGGACATACAAAAGTGAAATCTGCCGGGTAGAAAAAGAATACGGACCATTTTCCTTTCAGATCGCCGTCACTTACTTCAATGAATTCGCCTTGTTTGAATGCGGTTGTCTTGAAGGGTTTGATCTGGGTGTTAATGAGTGCCATCAATAAACTCCAATTGAAAATTTAATTTAAAAACCAAAAAATTGTGCGCATGCACAATGCAGCGGTTCACACTATGGCTGTTGCAGAGGCATTGATGAAGTTGGAAAAAACCATGCGCTTAATAGATTATGTTTATCAAAGTTTATTTTATGATAAATATTTTCTTAAGCTCCGTTAAGCAAGTAATAGAGCGACTGCGTCAGCAGTTACTATCAGTAACTATGAAAGTGATCAGAGGCGCTTTAATGACTGGCATCAGGGAGTGCGCGACAATAGCCTTCTTATGATTAATTAGGTTTTGCTTTTTTCGTGCGATTTGCTTAGATACGTGACTCGCTTATAAAGACGTTCTTACCCGCCGTATCCGAGGAGCCATATGCCCAGTCGAACCCAATTGAAGAGTTGGTACAACCTGCAAACACTAGCGGTTAACTCTAAAAGCCTGCATATGAAATCGTTGTTTTCGTCCGACCCGGGCCGTGCAGAGCGTTTCTCCTTACAGATGCCACATATCTATCTGGATTATTCCAAGAACCGGATTGATGAGAGTATTTTTGCTGAACTGATGAATCTGGTTGAGGAGACAGATCTCACCAACTGGCGGGAAAAAATGTTTTCCGGGGAGCGCATTAACAAAACAGAAGACCGTTCGGTTCTGCATGTGGCTTTGCGTGATCGCAGTCAAACGCCCCTGATGGTGGAAGGTGTGAATGTTACAGACCAGGTTGAGTCACAGCTTAAGCGTATTCAGGATTTTTCCCATCGGGTGCGCTGTGGCGACTGGAAAGGGTTTTCGGGAAAACGTATTACCGATATTGTCAGCATTGGTGTTGGCGGTTCCAATCTGGGGCCGCAAATGGTGACCGAGGCTTTGGCCCACTTTAGTGACGATACACTGAGAGTGCATTACGTCTCGAATGTGGACGCGACCCAGATAGCGGAGACACTGCGACCGCTTAATCCGGAAAATGTCCTTTTTATCGTTTCCTCAAAGACGTTTTCAACTGTTGAGACAATGACCAATGCCCGAACGGCAGTTCACTGGCTTAAGTCAGTTTTCCCCGGGGAAGGAGCTATTTCCAAACATTTTGTTGCAGTGTCTGCCAACAAAAAAGCAGCAGTGGAATTTGGTATTGAAGCAGAAAACATTTTTGATATGTGGGACTGGGTAGGTGGCCGTTTCTCGCTTTGGTCGGCCATTGGGTTGCCGATTGCCCTGTATCTGGGTTATGAAAAATTTCTGGAGTTGCTCGAAGGCGCCTTTGAAATGGATCGGCATTTTTGCGAGGCTTCCAAGGAAGCCAATGGCCCCATGATTTTGGCACTGATCAGTGTCTGGAACACTACATTTCTCAACGCCCAGTCACAGGCCATTCTGCCATATGACCAGACATTGCATATGCTCTCTTCCTATCTACAGCAGGCGGAGATGGAGTCCAATGGAAAGTCCGTCAGTATGGATGGTGAGCAAATTGACTACCCCACTGTGCCGGGCATTTGGGGTGGCTTGGGGATTAACGGCCAGCATGCTTTCTATCAATACCTGCACCAGAGCAACAACATTGTTCCTGCGGATTTTATTGGCTCGGCCAAGAGTAATACTCCTATTCAGGGCCACCATGAAACATTGATGGCCAACTTTTTTGCCCAGACCCAGGCGCTGATGCTGGGTGTTGATGAGGAACAGGTGCGCGCCGACCTTAAAGCCAAGGGACGTACTCAGGATTACATTGATCACGTTGCCCGCCACAAGGTCCACAAGGGTAATAGGCCGACAAACACCTTGCTATTGGAACAGGTGTCGCCGCGTTCGCTGGGTGCACTGATTGCCCTTTATGAGCACAAGATATTTTGTCAGGGCATTCTCCTGAATATCTGTTCTTTCGATCAGTGGGGTGTAGAACTGGGCAAGGGGCTTGCATCCGAGATTGAGAAAGAGTTGCAGGTAGACGACACCAGCAAAAAACACGATTCATCCACGCGGAATCTTATTCAGCACTACAAAACAACTCAAAAATCCATGATCTAAGCTTTGCAAGCTGTGAAAGAAAGCCCGCCCGGTGGCGGGCTTTCTTTATGAAATTTGACCAGTTTAATTAGCCTTGCATATTTTCCAGCTCAACGCCTCTGGTTTCGTGTACAAACTTTAAGACGAAGAAAATTGAGATAGCGGCACACAGCGTATAGAAGCCATAAGCGCCGGCCAGACCAATACCTGCCAGCATAATTGGGAAGGTCATGGTAATGCCGAAGTTAGTTCCCCACTGGAAAAGGCCCGCCACTGCAAGGCCGGAACCGCGAATCTGGTTGGGAAACATCTCACCCAGCATGACCCACATTACCGGCCCCCAGGAGAAATTGAAAAACAGGACATAGGTGTTGGCGGCAATCAGAGCCATGACACCCATGCCATCCCCCAAAGTTACTTTGCCGTCGACAATACTGGCGGTAGAGAAAGCAATTGCAGCCAGGCCCAGGGTGATCGCCATGCCAATAGAACCGATAAGCAGAATAGGCTTTCGGCCAATCTTGTCGATGAGCAGAATTGAGATAATACAGGCAGCAATACTAATACCTCCTGAGAGGACATTGATTGCCAGGGCATCGGATTCGGTAAAGCCAACAGATTGCCAGAGCACTGCACCGTAGTAGAACACCACGTTAATGCCCACTAATTGCTGAAAAGTTGCCAGACCAATGCCTACCCAGACAATTTTCCGCACTTTACCGGCACCATTGAGGAGGTCACGGAAGCGGGGTTTATGGTCTTGTGCGATAGATCCATGGATTTCATCGAGTTTGATTTGGGCGGATGTCGGGCCGTAGAGTTTGGTAAGTACCGCCAGCGCGACATCCCTTTTTCCTTTCACCACCAGATAGCGCGGACTCTCCGGAATTATCAACAGGGCGAAGAAGAAAATGAAGGCCGGGATCAGCTCTATCCAGAACATCCAGCGCCAGGCTTCAAAGCCGCCCCAAAGAACATCGGTGGAGCGTCCGGCCACTTTGGCAAGCAGGTAATTGCTCAAGAAAGCTGCGGTCAGACCGCTAATGATGGCAATCTGCTGAACGGTAATCATTCGGCCACGGAAATGCGCCAGCGAGACTTCACTTATGTATGCGGGTGCCATAATACTTGCTGCGCCCACGGCCAGCCCGCCGATAATTCGATAAATAATGAATTCGACTGAGCCGCCGGATACTCCAGAGCCCCAGGCAGAGACGATGAAAAGAATTGCAGCGACAATCAGCATGCTGCGACGGCCATAGATGTCGGCCAGACGGCCGGCAAAGAAAGCGCCGAGTGCGCAGCCGAGCAGCATGGAGGCGACGTTGAATCCGGTACCTATGTCGTTGGAGTTAAAGGCATTTCTCAGACCATCGACAGTGCCGTTGATAACACCGCTATCAAAACCGAAAAGAAAACCACCTATAGTGGCGATACAGCTAATCAGCACAATAAATAGCGTGCTACCCCGGTTGGTTTGTAACGTGTCTGACATGGTTTTACTCTTATTATTTATGGTTGTTGTTCGTTTTTCGAAGCTTTCCAGGCAGGTTTGCCCGGACACTTCTATTTAGACCTCGAATGAAAACCCCTGGGCGGTTAATTTCTTAAAAGCCACAACATCAAATCGGTAAAGGCTGGCGGCCCTATGAGCTACTCCGGTCTGTTTTTCGTTACAAGGCTGAAGCAATTTCATTTTTAGCATCTTGCGACGAAAGTTGGGTTTGTCTAGTTTGCAATCCAGAATGGCTTCATAGAGCTCTTGCAATTCCAGTAGCGTGAATTTCTTTGGTAGCAGGTTGAAGCCAACCGGCTCATGGCGAATTTTCTGTCGCAGAAAGCCAAGGCCGAAATTCAGGATTTCGTTGTGGTCGTAAACAAGTTTGGGTACCTCATGAATATCGCACCACATAGCATCGGGGCGGTCGTCATGGGCAATGAGGGGGCATTTTTCCGTACTAACCAGAGCGTAGTAGGCAACTGTCGCCACCCGGCCGAAGGGCAATCTGCCGACTTTGCCAAACGTTTTTAGCTGCTCCAGGTATACACCCTTAACGCCCGTGTGCAATTGCAGTATGCGCTTGGCGGCATCACGCAAATCTTCGTCGAAATGTATCCATCCGCCGGGGAGTGCCCAGGGTTTCCATTTGCCATCTATTTTGTGGCGAATGAGCAGCACTTTGAGTATCCCGTTTTCCAGGCCAAAAATAAGATTGTCGACAGAAAGGTTTGGAATGCTGCCTTTGGGGGGTAGTGGGCCGGCATGAGCACTGGCTTTATTAAGATTATCTAAATCGGCCACACTAAAAACCTGTTTGGTTAGCTTGCTTATTATTGCTGGTGCACATATTGGTGTGCTTGTTTACTTGCAAGTAGAGCACTTATTTTCTTTACGTGCATTATTCATTGTATTATTCTTTTGGTCAAAATGACAATAAGATAGGGTGCGCCAATGAGCAGGCCTTCACTGTCCAATAAAGGATCCAATACAGGTAAATTATTATGAGCATTATCACTGGCGATAAAGAATTTTTTCCCGGCATCGACAAAATAGCCTTTGAAGGCGTTGATTCCGATAATCCATTGGCATTTCGTTACTACGATGAAAATCGTGTGGTGGCAGGCAAGACCATGAAGGAGCACTTCAAGTTCGCGGTCTGCTACTGGCACACCTTCTGCAATATGGGGCATGACCCCTTTGGGCCGGGAACCAAGGTTTACCCCTGGGATGCCAATGCCGATGCAATTGCACGCGCCAGAGACAAGATGGACGCAGCGTTTGAATTATTCACCAAGCTCGGCGTACCTTATTTTTGTTTCCATGATGTGGATATGGTCGACGAAGCCGATAGTCGCGCAGAAACGCAAAAGCGACTGTTTACCATGGTCGATTACGCCAGGGAGAAGATGGCGGCTTCAGGCGTCAAATTGCTCTGGGGTACTTCCAACCTGTTTACCCATCCTCGCTATATGAATGGAGCTTCCACCAATCCGGATTTTGATGTGGTGGCTTTCGCTGGCGCCCAGTTGAAAGATGCGCTGGATGCGACCATCGCGTTGAGTGGTGAAAACTACGTGTTTTGGGGTGGTCGCGAGGGCTATATGAGTCTGCTAAACACCGATATGGCGCGCGAAAAAGAACATATGGCGCGTTTTTTGACCATGGCGCGGGACTACGGCCGTGCCAACGGCTTTAAAGGCAACTTTCTGATCGAGCCCAAGCCCATGGAGCCTTCAAAGCATCAGTATGATTTTGATAGTGAAACCGTTATCGGATTTTTGCGTGAGCACGGCCTGGACAAAGACTTCAAGCTAAACATAGAGACTAACCATGCCACGCTGGCGAGCCACACTATGGACCACGAGATGGAGGTTGCAGGTGCCCAGGGCATGCTTGGCAGCATTGATGCCAATCGCGGTGATTACCAGAACGCCTGGGATACCGACCAATTTCCCATAAATATCAACGAAACCGTCGAGATGATGCTGGTCTTGCTGCGCCATGGCGGATTCCAGGGTGGTGGCGTCAACTTTGATGCCAAGCTGCGTCGAAATTCCACCAACCTGGAGGATATTTTCTTTGGCCACGTTGCCGGCATGGATACCTTTGCCCGCGCACTGCTCATTGCCGATGATCTAATACAAAAGTCAGACTTTGAAACCATGCGCAAGGCGCGCTATTCAAGCTTTGATGAAGGTCGGGGCGCCCGGTTTGAAAAGGGTGAACTGACTCTGGAGCAGCTTGCAGAGATTGGCAACAGTAGTGTCGAGCCCACACAAATCTCGGGTCGTCAGGAGTTATACGAAAGCCTGATTAATATTCATATCCGTTAGTATGCTCAATACACGGTCAAGGTAGCGATAACAAAATAAATTCAGGGATGTACAAAAACAAATATTCAGGGGGGTTATATGGCATTTTTCAATTTAAAGTTGCCTTTGTTTATGGTGGTGTTTGTTGTGATGTCAGTTGATGCTGCAGAGGCCAAGCGTGAAATATTTGGCGAACTGGGCCCGGAGCCTGTAGAGGCGGTCGTGCTTACTAATAGCCAGGGAGCCAGCGCGCGCGTCATTGCCTACGGCGCCTCGCTCCAGGCGTTATCTATGCCAGACAGGAACGGCGATATGGCCGATGTGGTGCTCTCCCATCCAGATATGGAAGGGTTCGTGTCCACACCTCAGTATTTTGGTGTGACGGCTGGACGTTATGCCAACCGTATTGCGGGTGGGCGTTTCAGTCTGGACGGAAAACAGTATCAGCTGCCGATCAATAATGGAGCAAACTCCCTGCACGGCGGTACCAGGGGTCTGGACAAGGTACTCTGGGAAATCTCGGCCGTAAGCAGTGGCGGTGATGAAACCAGTGTGACCCTTAGCTATGTTAGCCCGGACGGCGATCAGGGCTATCCCGGTGAGCTGACCACTGAAGTCACCTATGCGCTTACTGAAGATAACAAATTGTTTATGCGTTATCAGGCGACGACCACAAAGCCGACTGTAGTGAATCTGACCAATCACACATACTTCAACCTAGCAGGAGCCAATTCTGGTCAAAGTATTCTTAATCATTTTCTTGAGATAGATGCAGACCACTTCCTGCCTACAGATGTCGGGGCGATACCTACAGGTGAATTGCGTTCTGTAGCGGATACGCCTTTTGATTTCCGCTCTCCGCGCACAATCGGCGAACGGATTACTGATGGCACCAATGAGCAATTGCTCATTGGTAGGGGCTACGATCATAACTATGTGCTTAATAGCGGTGTCAGCGAGCAGCCGCAATTGGCGGCCCGCTTATCCAATCACTACTCCGGGCGGGTATTGGAACTGTGGACGACGGAACCTGGTGTCCAGTTTTATTCCGGTAACTTCCTGGATGCTTCTGTTGTAGGCAAGAATGACCAGATTTATCGGCAGAGTTCAGCGCTATGCCTGGAACCCCAACATTTTCCTGACTCTCCCAATCAGCCCGATTTCCCAAGTACACGGCTGGATCCGGGTGAGGTCTATCGGCAAACCTCGTTTTTTCGCTTCAGTACCATTCCCTAATCAAAAACAAACAAGGGTAGGCAATGATTCCAATAAGAAATATTAGTTGCTGTGCTTTATTTGTATCACTGGTGCTCTCCCGAGTGGCCGGTGCTGATACCAGAATAGAGATAGTTGTTGACCAGCAAGGCCCGGTCATTAACAAAGACATTTACGGCCAGTTCATGGAGCACCTGGGCCGTGGCATCTATGAAGGTATTTGGGTGGGGGAGGATTCTGATATTCCCAATACCAATGGGTTTCGCAATGACGTTGTTGGCGCGCTGAAAGAACTTCATGTGCCGGTTCTTCGCTGGCCCGGTGGTTGTTTTGCTGATCAATATCACTGGCGCGATGGCATCGGCCCGCGGGATGAGCGCCCGGTCACTCTCAATAAAAACTGGGGCGGTGTCAGCGAAAACAATCATTTCGGCACCCATGAATATTTTGAGCTGGTTGAAATATTGGGGGCTGATGCCTACGTCAATATCAATGTTGGCACAGGAACCATTGGTGAAGCGGCCGATTGGCTGGAATATATGACCTCTGATTCCGAGAGCTCGCTGGCCAATTTACGTCGAACCAATGGACGCGAAGAGCCCTGGCAGGTGTCTCATGTGGGAATCGGCAACGAAACCTGGGGTTGTGGAGGCACCATGACTCCGGAATATTACACCAGCGTCTTCAAACACTACGCTACTTTTGCCAAGGCCACTGGAGGGCAGGAGCCTGTCGTTGTTGCCTCGGGTTTTTCAGATGAATCCACCGAGTGGACGGAAGCTATATTGACCGGCGTACCCGATATCTTTTCCATGAATTATGGTGCGATAAGCCACCATTTTTATACCATTCCTTCGGGAGATTTCAGCAATAAAGGGGCTTCCACAGGATTTGGTGAAGATGAGTGGTTCTCAACCCTGAGTAATACGCTAAGAATGCGTCATATCATAGAGGCAAATGTGGCGGTACTGGACGAGCACGATCCAGAAAACAACGTTGCTTTTTATGTGGATGAATGGGGCACATGGTATGACGTGGAAGAAGGAGAAACCCCAGGCTTTCTCTATCAGCAAAATACTATTCGGGATGCGGTTGTGGCGGCGTTAAATATGAACCTGTTTCATGAGTACGCTGAGCGTGTGCAGATGACTAATATCGCCCAAATGGTCAATGTCCTGCAGGCGATGATCCTTACGGATGAAGAACAGATGGTACTAACGCCGACCTATCATGTGTACAAGATGTATGTACCTTTTCAGGACGCGACATCAATTCCGTTGAAAATTAGGGAAGATTCAAAATATACATACGATGGAGAGTCGATCCCCAAAGTGTCTGCCACCGCAGCGCAAAATAAAAACGGCAAGCTGCATATCGCGCTGGTAAATAGCCATGCCTCAGCCCCTGAAAATATTGAGGTTGAGTTGCCCGACGATATTGGTTCAGCATCAGGTCAACTGCTCACGGGTGATAGTCTGGATGCGCGCAATAACTTCGATGAGCCGGCGAGAGTCATCCCTGTAGATGTCAGCTATCTGGCTGAAGAAGGTCGTCTGTCGTTGAGCATTCCTGCCCGATCAGTTTTGGTCCTGAAGCTCGAATAGCAATATTAGAGAGCTTTTACCTTTGGTCGTTTAGTAGTCTTTTTTGCAAGCCGGTTGTGCAATGGTTTGCCAAATCCGGGGGCCTCTATTTCAAATACGTCACCCTCCTGTGTTTTGAACCCATCGCCAAAGCTCAGAGTGGCGGTTCCGAAAAAATGTATATGGATATCGCCGGGGCGGAGAAAGGCATCGTATTTAAAGTGGTGGTATTCGAGATTGGCAATACTGTGCGACATATTGTCTTCGCCGCTCAGAAATTCTTTTTCCCAGGCGACATTTCCATCGCGGATAATTCTCGACATTCCCCTGATATCCCTGGGGAGTTCGCCTAATAGAAGCTCAGGGCCCACGGAGCAATGTCGCAATTTCGAGTGGGCGAGATAGAGGTAATTCATTCGTTCCGTCTGGTGATCGGAAAACTCATTACCCAGGGTGAAACCCAGTCGATAGGGCTGGAGGTCTTCGCCGATCAGGTAGATTCCGGCAATTTCCGGCTCTTCGCTACCATCCAGGGCAAAATCCGGTGAAGGGATATCGGCACCCGGGGCAGAGACTATCTGCCCATCACCCTTGTAAAACCATTCTGGTTGCACACCGGTCTCGCCACCCTTGGGCTTGCCGCCATCTACGCCCATGCGGAACATTTTCATGGAATCCGTAAGATTTTCCTCAGCATCGCTGGATTTTGCATGCATGGCATTGCGGGTATCGGCACTGCCCAGATGGGTAAGGCCGGTACCACTGACTAGGAGGTGCGCTGCATCTTCATGCTGTATGGGCGAGAGAATACGGTTTTCATATACAAGCGCCTCATAATCCAAATATTCGGCGACAAGTGTCTGGGCAAGTTCTGTGAGTGCAATATTTTTGCTGATGGCTCTGGAGGACAGCTGATATGTGTTTAGAGGCTCCGACAGGGCGCGGAGCCCGTCTTCAGCAATTACTCCTGCCTGAACCTGATTATTTGTATCGCGGAACTGGACCAATCTCATAGGCTTGTGTCTTTCGAAAAGTGATTTTTTTGGTGAATGCCAACTCATTGTATTGAAGGGCAGCGGTTGTTCCAAAAAACTAATAATTATATTATATGATTATTGACCAATAAATAACCGCTCTCTTTATATTAGCGAGTATGGGCAAGTGGCTTTCAATAGATCCAGAGCAATAGATCCAGGACAAAATCCTGGAGGGTAGAAAAATTTTATGAGTTCCGATAAAACAAAAAATACGTCAAGCACTGAGCTGCGTTCCGCTAAGTGGTTTGGCACGCGTGACAAGAATGGGTTTATGTATCGCAGCTGGATGAAGAATCAGGGCTTTCCTGAACACCAGTTCGAAGGTAAGCCTGTTATTGGTATTTGCAATACCTGGTCAGAACTAACACCTTGCAATGCACATTTTCGGGAAATTGCTGAGCGGGTAAAACGCGGTGTTTACGAAGCAGGGGGGCTGCCTGTTGAATTTCCGGTGTTCTCCAATGGTGAATCAAATTTGCGACCCACGGCCATGCTGACTCGGAATCTCGCGTCCATGGATGTAGAAGAATCGATTCGCGGCAATCCGATTGATGCTGTTGTTCTGTTAACAGGCTGTGACAAGACAACCCCCGCGCTTTTAATGGGTGCCGCAAGCTGTGATGTTCCTGCAATAGTCGTCACAGGTGGCCCGATGCTTAATGGGAAACACAAGGGCAAGGATGTTGGTTCGGGTACGCTGGTTTGGCAAATGCATGAGGAGTACAAGGCGGGTAAAGTCAGCCTGGATGAGTTTCTGAGTGCTGAAGCAAGCATGTCCAGATCGGCGGGAACCTGTAACACCATGGGCACAGCTTCGACCATGGCCTGCATGGCAGAATCACTGGGAACATCGTTGCCGCATAATGCCGCAATACCCGCAGTAGATTCTCGTCGATACGTACTGGCACATATGTCTGGTATGAGGATAGTAGAAATGGCCCTGGAAGGGCTCTGCCTGTCAAAAATCCTGACGCCTTCGGCATTTCGCAATGCGATAAGAACTAATGCCGCCATAGGTGGCTCCACTAATGCTGTCATCCATCTCAAGGCTATTGCCCAGCGTATTGGTGTCGATCTGGATCTGGATGATTGGCAGAAATACGGAAAAGACGTGCCGACTATTGTCAATTTACAGCCCTCTGGCAAGTATTTGATGGAGGAGTTTTATTACGCAGGGGGCTTGCCTGCAGTATTGCGTGAGCTGGGTGAGTTGGGTGTGCTGGAAAAAGAAGCGCTAACAGTCAACGGAAAATCCATCTGGGAAAACGTGAAAGATGCCGAATGCTATAACCGGGACGTCATTCGCGAAACAGACAACCCTCTGGTTGAGAGTGGCGGAATTTGTATTCTGCGAGGCAATTTGGCACCCAGAGGTGCCGTTTTGAAACCCTCTGCGGCCACGCCTGAGTTGATGAAACACAAGGGCCGCGCTGTTGTTTTCGAAAATTTCGATGATTATAAAACCCGCATTATGGATCCGGACCTGGATATTGATGCGGACTGCATCATGGTGATGAAGAACTGCGGACCAAAAGGTTATCCAGGTATGGCCGAGGTCGGCAATATGGGTTTGCCACCCAAGCTTTTGCAGCAGGGCGTTACCGATATGGTGAGAATTTCTGATGCGCGCATGAGTGGTACGGCCTTTGGTACGGTGGTTCTGCATGTAGCTCCTGAGGCAATGGATCTAGGGCCTTTAGCGGCGGTCGAAAATGGCGATATCATTGAACTGGACGCTGAAAACGGTCTTTTACATCTGGATGTTAGCGATACTGAGCTAGCCACACGGTTAGACAAGCTGAAAGATAAAAACGTTATTGCCAGCACGGGTGGTTACCTTGAGCTATACCGCCAACATGTATTGCAGGCTGACGAGGGCTGTGACTTCGACTTTCTTGTAGGATGTCGGGGGGCAAATGTGCCCGCGCATTCACACTAGCGGAGGCTGCCTCCAGTGGGACTGAACGTCAGTATCGCTGGCCGTTCCCAAATGCCTATTGGCACGCGTTCTCGCCAGCCAAAAAATATCAATGCTCAAATAGTTGATGTTATTGGCCGTCGAATTATTGCTGGCGAATATGATGTTGGCGAAAAACTGCCGATTGAGGCGCAGCTCTGCGATGAATTTGGCGTTAGCCGACCGGTTTTACGCGAGGCTATCAAGATTTTGATGGCCAAAGGGTTGGTGGTTTCCAAAGCTCGTGTCGGCACGCTGGTGACCTCTAAAAATGGCTGGAACATACTCGATCCCTATGTTTTGAACTGGGTTATCGAATTGATGCCGGAATCCCGGTTTCTGGATATGTTGTTCGAGGTACGTTTGGGTATTGAACCAATAGCGTCAGAGTTAGCGGCTGAAAATGGCAGCGATGAAGCTATTCAGGCAATTGGTGAGGCCTATAGCGATATGGAAAAAGCCCCAACTACGGCAGAGTTGGCAGAGCCGGACTTGCGTTTTCATCAGGCAATTTTGGATGCAACCGCCAACCCGATGTTGAGCTTTATTGGATCTACTTTGCACTCTGCCCTGGCGTTCTCTATTGAGCTCACAAGTCGGCACCCGGACACCTATGCACTGTCTTTGCCGCGACATAAAGCGGTCTATAAGGCAATAGCCCAACGGGAACCCGAAGCTGCCAGGGCAGCAACAATTTCATTATTGAAAAATTCCCGCGAAGACTTTGAAACAGTTAGAAATCGAAAAAAGACCTGACTCGCTGCCTTGTCACAAGCAAGGAAACAAATTACTTTGATGTCCTGAAAAATTATTTGAATTGCCTCTAGTGACCCCAAAATTACTACTTCTGTTAATTGTCGGTTTTTCTGCCACTGTCATTGAGTCAGTTTTTGGCGATGGTAATCCGGATAACGGAATAGAAGATCAAAGGGTGCAGCGTTTTGATTCCGATTCCGATTCCTGGCCTGTTCTGTTCAATGCTGTAGGGAAA
>Ga0222652_1000258_pt1 | contig 25650 bp, 31 predicted proteins | sample AntAcemetagen371_FD_179803 | JGI IMG/M metagenome (GOLD analysis project Ga0222652, IMG submission 179803) | Saline water microbial communities from Ace Lake, Antarctica - #371 | ecosystem: Environmental > Aquatic > Non-marine Saline and Alkaline > Saline | place: Antarctica: Ace Lake... | reverse complement strand
ATAAAACTGTTTAATGATGAAGTAATACCAAAAATTAATTTAGATAATTCAATTATAGAAATGGCTAGTTAATGAAACTTGAATTAAGAAAATTTGCAAAATTTGTTGATAAAACTTTTATTGAAGGTGGTAAGGAAGCCAAAGAACCTGTTTTACTAGTTTCGGTTGCTGCTGTATTTAAAAATCCATGGCATGGAAAAGGTTTTGTTGAAGACTTAAAACCAATCATTTTAGATTTAGCTCCCAAATTAGGTACTATTCTAGTCTCTGAATTAATAAAAGAAATGGGCTCTCCTGAAAAAATTTTAGCTTATGGTAAGGCTGGAACTGTCGGACTTAATGGTGAAATTGAACATGCATCTGCATTTATCCACACTTTAAGGTTTGGTAATAAATTTAGAGATGCTGTTGGTGGAACATCTTATTTAAGTTTCACGAATACAAGAAGTCCCGCTGGTTCTAAAATGTCAATTCCGATGATGCATAAAACAGATTCAGGTCTAAGGCCCTATTATCTTACACATGAATTTACTATACACGATGCCCCTTTTGATGATGAAATAGTAATAGCAATAGGTGGAGCATCAAGTGGTAGAGCTCATGCTAGAACTGGCGATAGATATCAAGATATGAAGGAAATGGGACTGGATCCTAAATAAATTAATGCCTCACAATTTTGATCCTAATCAAAATTATCATTCATTCATTGATAATAAAACTGAGCCATTAGTTTTCGTTCATGGTGTTGGTCTAGATCAAAAAATGTGGGACTCTCAAGTTAATTCCTTAAGTGATCATTCAATAATTACCTATGATTTATTAGGGCACGGAAAAACTCCTTACAATAAAGAAGAGATCACATTAAATGATTTTTCAGATCAACTAGACTATTTATTAAAGTTTTTAAAAATTGATAAAATTAATCTTGTAGGTTTCTCTTTAGGATCATTAATTGCATTAGACTTTGCGTCAAAATTTCAAGATAAATTAAAAAGCCTAACATTAATAGGAACAACATATAAAAGAACTGAAGAACAAAGAGCTTTAGTCATAGAAAGATTTGAACAGGCTAAATTGAACAAACCTATTTCAAAGCAGGCACTAAAAAGATGGTTCACAGATAAATATTTAGATAACCATCCAGAAATTTATGATCAATTTATTGAAATTTTAACAAAAGATGATGACGATCATCTAAACTTTTTAAAAGCTTACAAGCTATTTGCAAATCACCAAGATGATATTGATATAATTAAAAATATTAAAACTAAAACTCTTATCATGACAGGGTCAGGTGATACAGGTTCCACAGTTCAAATGTCAAAATCCTTATCTGATGATTTAACAAATTCAAGTTTTATCGAGATAAAAAATGGAAAACATCTTTGTAGTATAGAGTGCGCAGATGATGTTAATATAAATCTTAAAAATTTTATTAATAATTAAATGACAAAAATTCAAAACTTTAAAATGTACATAGACGGTCAATGGGTTGAGTCTAAGTCTGGTAAAACTATTGAAACTTTAAACCCAGAGAATAATGAAGTTTGGGCAACTGTACCTGAAGCAGATGCAAAAGATGTAGATAAAGCAGTTAAAGCTGCACAAAAAGCTTTTGATAACTCCTGGTCTAATTTACATCCAAGAGATAGAGCTAAATATTTAAGATCTCTAGCAAACTTGCTGAGAGAGAATGCTGAACATCTTGGAGCTATAGAGACTATTGATACAGGAAAAATTTTTAGAGAAACTAAAACACAAGCTAATTATATTGCTGAATACTATGATTACTTTGCAGGTCTTGCTGATAAAGTTGAAGGAACAGTCGTACCAATTGATAAACCGGACATGCAAGTAACAACCACTAGAATACCTATTGGTGTGGTTGCTGCAATCATTCCGTGGAACTCCCAGATGTTATTAACAGCTGTTAAACTTGCCCCTGCATTAGCCATGGGAAATACCGTTGTAATAAAAGCATCCGAACTTGCGCCTGTAACTTTGTTGGAATTTGCAAAATTAGTTGAAAAATCAGGAATTCCAAAAGGAGTAGTTAATATAATCACTGGTTTAGGTGAGCCTTGTGGTAAAGCTCTAACTACACATGACCTTGTGGAGAGAATTGCATTCACAGGCGGTCCAGAAACTGCCAAACATATTGTAAAAAATTCAGCTGAAAATTTATCACAAGTAAGTTTAGAACTAGGTGGAAAAAGTCCTGTTGTAGTATTTAATGATGCTGAACAAGAGAATGCACTTAATGGAATTACTGCTGGCATCTTTGGTGCAAGTGGTCAAAGCTGTATTGCGGGATCAAGACTTTATATTCAATCAAAAATTTATGATGAATTTTTAGATAAGTTAGTCACAAAAGCTGAAAAGATAAAACTAGGTGCTCCGATGGATAAAGATACTCAAATGGGTCCTTTAAATAGTTTCAAACAATTAGAAAATATTGAAAGAAATATTAAAGCTACCATTGAACAAGGTGGAAAAATTAGATGTGGAGGAAAAAGATCAAATATATCTAATAAAGGCTATTATTTTCCAGCTACAATAATTGAATGTAAAAATCATAACCTACCTACTGCTGAAAATGAATTATTTGGTCCAGTATTATCTGTTATGAAATTTGATACAGAGGAAGAGGCTATTAAATTAATGAATGATAATAAATATGGATTATCCTCTGGGGTTTATTCATCAAACCTTGGGAGAAGTATGAGAGTTTCAAAGGCAGTGAGAGCTGGAATAGTATTTGTAAATACATATAGATTAATTTCACCTATGGCTCCCTTTGGAGGAATTAAAGATAGTGGCTACGGTAAAGAAGCTGGAATTGAATCTATCAAAGAATATACAAGAATAAAGACAACATGGTATAATTCTTCGGAAAAGCCGATGACAGATCCATTCACAATGGGTTAATTTTTTGACTACACGGCATTATTTTTTAGTTTTATTTATTATGTTTATTTTTGGAAGTTCATATCCAGTAAACAAGCTTGCTTTAAATACATCCTTACCACCCATGTTAGCAGGATCCTTGAGAATGTTTATACTTTTTATTTTTCTCATTCCATTTTGTAAATTTAAAATCCCAGATAAAAAATATTTTTTTCCTTTAATGGGTTTTTCATTAACTATGGGCTTTGGAGTTATATTTTTTTTAAATTTGTCATTAGGTAAAGCAACTTTAGTTGCACCTATTATTATTGGAGCTCAACTAGCAATACCCTTTGCTATTCTTGTAAGCTCAATTTTTCTTGGTGAAAAAGTTAGTGCAAAACAGTGGATACTAATACTTATTTCTTTTTTTGGAATTTTTCTAATTGGTTATGACCCAAATTTAAAAGGAGAAATTTATGCACTTTTTTTATGTGGTATTTCAGCTTTTTTTTATGGGATTGCAAATGTGTTATCAAGGTACATCAAAGAAGTTGATGTAAAGTTTTCGAATATGATTATGGGACTTACAGGCTTTATTACCATCTTAATATTTTCAATTTTTACTGAAGGAAATACAATTAATCATTTAAAAAATATTGATATTAACACGTGGTTTCTTTTGCTTCATAATGGAGTAACTGTCTCCGTTATTGCTCATACTTCTTTATTTTATCTCTATAAATTTTATTCAGTTAATAAAGTTATGCCCTTCTATTCTCTATTTCCAATATTTGGTTTAATTCTAACTTTCTTAATTTTTGGAGAAATTCCAACGATATTAAGTGCTATTGGTGGGGTTATTGTGATTATTTCAGTCTATCAACTTCAAAAAATTAGATAATTCTCCTATTGAAAATTCATTTAAATAGTCTTTAATTTGATTTTTATAAATTGTTAACAATCAAAGAGGAAAATAATGAAAAAACTATTTATTGCTGCATTTATATTCGTTTCAACATTTACAACGAGTACATTCGCAGAAGTTAAAATGGGTATCATATTAGGATTTACTGGCCCTATTGAATCTCTAACACCAGCTATGGCTGCATCTGCAGAGCTTGCTTTTAAAGAAGCTTCTGACTCAGGTTCATTACTAGGTGGAGAAACTATCTCAGTAGTAAGAGCAGACTCAACTTGTGTTGATTCAGCAGCAGCAACTGCAGCAGCTGAAGGTGTTATAGCACAAGGTGTAGCAGCTATTATGGGTGCTGACTGTTCAGGTGTGACTGGTGCTATTGCATCTAATGTTGCTGTACCAAATGGTGTGGTTATGATTTCACCTTCAGCAACTTCGCCAGGACTTACATCATTAGATGATAAGGGTTTCTTTTTTCGAACAGCCCCATCAGATGCTAGAGGAGGTCAGATTTTAGCTGATATTACTAATGACAAAAAAATCAAAAGTGTAGCAATTACTTACACTAACAATGACTATGGAAAAGGTTTAGCTGATGTTTATGCGGCAGCTGTAAAAGCTCATGGTATTAAAGTAACAATTGTATCTGCTCATGAAGATGGAAAAGCTGATTACTCATCTGAAGTAGCTACTTTAGCTTCAGCAGGTGGTGATGCAGTAGCAGTAATTGGTTACTTAGACCAAGGTGGAAAAGGAATTATTCAAGGTTCTTTAGACTCTGGTGCATTTGATAAATTTATCTTATCTGATGGTATGATCGGTGACTCGTTAACTGATGCTTTTGGAAAAGATTTAAATAAATCTTTTGGTTCAATGCCTGGTTCAATGAATAAAAAAACAGCAGGTACCTTTACATCTGTTGCTAAAGCAGCCGGCATCGACTCGTCTGGACCATACACTGGTGAATCATATGATGCAGCAGCTCTAATCGTTCTAGCGATGCAAGCAGGTGGATCGGCTGATAGAGCTTCTATTGCTAAGAATGTAATGGATGTTGCTAACGGTCCTGGAACTAAAATTTATCCAGGTGAACTTAAAAAAGGTTTAGATTTATTAGCTAAAGGTAAAAAAGTTGACTACGAAGGTGCAACTGGAGTTTCTTTTACTAGCGTTGGTGAAGCTGAAGGTTCTTTCTTAGAGAAAGAAATCAAAGGTGGAAAATTTAAAAATAAAAAACAAAGATAATTAAAATTTTAGTTTTAAAACCCTCAGCAGTGAAAATTGCTGGGGGTTTTTTTTATCTAAAAATTGCTGATAATCCTAAAAAACCCAAATATTGAGATAAATATAAGAAAGTAAAAAACAACTTTTCTATATGTCTCCTCTTTACTTTTAACAAAAAATTTATCACCAAAATAAACACCTATTGGTAAAATAATAATCAGTGGAACGGTTCTATAAATAGTTGTGACATCTACAATTCCAGCAAAAAAACTAAGAGCAAAAGCATAAATATCTGTTAAGAAAAATAATGCTGCTAATGAACCTCTGATTATTGCAGGTTGAATGCTTGTAACTAATAAGAGCAGCGCAACAGGCATTCCTCCTAAAGTAGTTAATCCATTTAATATTCCGGAAATTATTCCTGTAAAGAATTTTCCATAATTGTTATTAATCTTTTGATTTGTGTAGCCTCTCATTAATAAAAATGAAAAAAATATGATTAGTACACAAACAGATAGATGTGTGACGTCAGGGGTTAAATATTTCAATAGATAAATACCAACAGGAGAGCCAATAATTATTCCAAATAATAGTTTTACAACAAAATTCCAATCTATTTTGTTCCATATATATGGAGCCATAAAAATACTAATAATGACCTCAAGTATTAGAATAATTGGAACTATTTCTATCGCTGGAAGAATAAAAGAAAAACCTGAGATGCATATTGCTGAAAAGCCAAAGCCATTAAATCCTCTTATAATAGATGCGATAAATACAGTAAATATTACAAAATAAATTTCAACTAAACTGAGCTGAAAATAAGCTAGTAAATCCATCTTACTTTCTCTCTTTAAAATCAGCTCTTAATGTTGATAAAATAATTAAAACTAAAAATATTATACAAACTAAATTCATTGTTTTCCAACTTGTTAAGGTTAAGAAAACTCCTGCAGATAAACTTGCAGTTGCTTGAATTGAATAAACTATTAGATCATTAAACCCTTGTGCCTTAAATTTTTCGTTTTCCCTATAAGATAAAACTAATAAACTTGTTCCAGATATAAATAAGAAGTTCCAACCAAATCCTAAAAATATTAATGCAATTAAGTAATTAGTAAAATTTTGATTAAAGAAACTAGTTAAAACTGTTATTAAAAATAAAAAAACACCAGCGTACATTATTTTACTATGTCCAAATTTTCTAATTAAATTACCTGTAACCAATGAAGGTAAAAACATTGCTGCGATATGAAGCTGAATTACAAGTCCTGTTTTAGTTAAGCTTATTTTTTCCATTACATGCATGCTTATTGGTGTAGCTGTCATTAAAAATGACATTACCGCATATGCAAACGCAGATGCTACTAGAGCCTGTAGAAATCTTGGTTGAGAAATTAACTCTAGATAGCTACGTGAAGTTTTTTTATTAATACGATTTGGTTTATGTCCGTCTTTATAGAATAATAAGAAAATTATTGAGGTGAGTGTTAAAGCTGCAAGTGCGATGTAGGAACCGGCATATAAATGTTCAGCAATAATATCTTTTGTTATATTAGCAACATTTGGTCCTATAAAAGCTGAACCTATTCCTGCTAATAATATTATTGAAATAGCTTTTGGTGCCATATCCCTTTTTACTGTTTCAACAGCTGCAAAACGATACTGATGACTAAACGCAACCCCGGCTCCAAGTAAAAAACATGCAAAATTAAATAATATAAAACTTTCAATAATTATTGAATAAGCAGCAAGTAATGATGACAATGAACTAATGATTGATGCAAATATAAAGCCTGCTCTTCGACCAATTATACTCATAACCTTTGCTGCAAAGATTGCAAAAATTGCTATACCTACAATTGATAAAGCCATCGGTAGAGTTGCTAAAGATTTTATTGGGCTAAACTGAGACCCGATTATACCACTTAAGAAAACTGTTACGGGTGCTGCTGTAAAAGCAAAGACCTGACTTAAAATCAGCAACCATAAATTTTTGTTCATTAAAAAAAATATTTATCACCAATGTACATAGCCCATGCTACTGCAGCTCCAAGTATAATATATTTCATAATGATTTTATTTTATTTCGATTTTCTCAGGAAGTATACCTTTAGGACGATATCTCATAATCAATAAAAGACCCATACCCATCATTAAATACCTAAAATATGGAACACTTTCAGTTAAATGAATTTTCAGCGAATGTGTGTCTGCTAAACCTGCAGTAAATAGATTTATTAGGAATAATGCTATTGGTGCTGCCTCAATCCATAAAAACCAGACCGCAAAACCGCCTAATATAGCACCAAAATTATTTCCACTTCCTCCAACTATAACCATAACCCAGATTAAAAAAGTATACCTCATTGGCCTATAGCTACCTGGTGTAAATAAACCATCTTGAGTAACTAACATTGCACCAGCAATTCCAACAATTGCTGAACCTAAAATAAAAATTAACAAATGTTGTTTAACAACATTTTTACCCATAGCGTTTGCTGCTTCTTCGTTATCTCTGATCGCTCTCATCATTCTTCCCCATGGAGAATAAAGAGCTTTTTGAGTAATTATTAAAAGAGCTATAACCACCATTAAAAACAATCCTGAATAACAAAGTTTTACAAATACTGATGATCCTTCAATAACTAATTGATTAAGAGCCGCTTGTTTATCCGATATACTTGCAATTAAATCTAATTTACCAGAGTTAAATTTTGCAACTAGATTTATAAACCATTCTTTTGTTTGAAGTTCAACCTCATAAGGCACTGGTCGATCTAATCCAATTACATTTTTAACACCTCTCGTTAACCAATCTTCGTGTTTAATGATAGCTATAACAATTTCAGAAATAAGTAGTGTTGCAATAGCTAAATAATCTGCACGTAACCCAAGTGCAACTTTTCCAACTACAAAAGCTAGACCTCCTGCAAAAAAAGCACCGACAATCCAAGAAAAAATAATTGGCAACCCTAATCCACCAAGAAATCCTGTAGTTGCTGGATTAACACTTTCAATAGCTTCAATACTTGGCTCTGATGTTATTCTTATAATAACAATCCCAGCAATAATAATTGCTGCAATACCATAAGTTCTAAACTTTGATTTTTCAAAATATTTTAATACAAATCGAATTGCAAATATCATCATCACTATTAACCACAAACACATTAGAATATTAAAGCCCCCAGCAACCCATGCTTCTTTTACTGGTTCAGCTGATATTAAAACTGCAGCCAATCCACCTAATGCCGCATAACCCATGAGACCAAAATTAATTAGTCCTGCATATCCCCATTGAATATTTGCACCCATGGTCATCACTGCAGAAATCAAACACATATTAAAAATTGATAGAGCAACATTCCATGATTGAAATATTCCAACTAAGATAATTAAACCCATCATTATTGTGTAGGCTGTAATTACGTTTAAGTACTTTCTCACAATACCTTCCCTTTAAATATTCCATTTGGTCTATAAAGCAAAACAATCACCAATATAGAAAATGATACAGCAAATTTATAATCTGTAGATAATAATTGTACTAATGTTTCTGGCTCCATACTTTCTGGTAAAACATACATAAAGAATTTTTTATAAGCATAGGTTAGAAATATTTCTGAAAAAGCTATGACATACCCCCCTAAAAATGCTCCAAAAGGGTTTCCAATACCCCCAACAATTGCAGCAGCAAAAATTGGTAGCATATTATTAAAGTAGGTAAATGGTTTAAAGCTTTTGTCCAAACCATATAAAGCTCCACCAATAGTTGCTAAAATACCTGCAATAATCCATGTAATCATAACTACTCTTTTTGGATCAATTCCAGATAATAAAGCAAGATCTTCATTGTCTGAATAAGCACGCATACTCTTTCCTGTTTTAGTCTTATTTAAAAACCAAAATAGAATTGAAACCAATACAAGTGTTACAAATATAGTTATGACCTGACTGGATTTAATAGCTAGCCCCTCGTTAAGTCCTGTCATCTCTTTAAACTCACCTGCTTTAATAATAAATTTTTCTCCATCAAAAAACCTTCTATCTGATGGACCAATTATTATTCTAACTACTGCTTGTGTTACAAACATTACACCAATACTAACCATTGCAAGTTGAACTGGTGGGCTTTTTTGAACTCTATAATATCTAAATACAAATTTATCTATAAATAGCATGTAGCCAATCATAAAAATTATAGCAAAGGGTATAGCAAGAAGAGCTGTTGGCAAAATACCTAAAGAAATACCAATTGATTGAAAGTACCAAGTAATTAAAATAGTAACCATTGTACCAAAAGCCATCATGTCTCCAGTTGCAAAGTTTGCAAACCTTAAAATTCCATAAATTAAAGTTACAAATATCGCACCTAGTGCTAATTGAGAACCATAAGTAAGAGCTGGTACAAAAATGTAGTTTAATAATAATATAATTGCGTTTAAAAAATCCATATTATCCACCTAAAAAAGAGCTTCTTACTCTTGGGTCGTTTAATAATTCTTTTCCCGTTCCAGAATATTTATTTTCACCAGTAACTAATACATATCCTCGATCAGAAATATTAAGTGCTTGCTTAGCATTTTGCTCAACCATTAAAATTGCAACATTAGTTCTTTTTACTTTAATTATATGATCAAATAATTCATCCATTACAATTGGAGAAACTCCTGCTGTAGGTTCATCTAACATTAGTACAGACGGCTTTATCATTAACGCTCTACCAAGGGCTACTTGTTGTCTTTGACCTCCTGATAGTTCACCAACTAATTGATTTCTTTTTTCTCTTAATATTGGAAAGAGTTCATAAATTTCTTCAATAATTTCTTGATAATTATCATCTCTTAAATAAGCACCCATCTCTAAATTTTCTTCAACACTCATTCCAGAAAATACATTTTTGGTCTGTGGTACGAATGAAATACCCTCTCTCACTCTATCCTGTGGTGAAAGTTTTGAAATATCTTTTCCATCAATTATTACTGAGCCTGATTTTAAGCTTAAAAGACCTAATAATGCTTTCATGGCTGTGGATTTACCTGCACCATTAGGTCCAAGGATTGAAACTATCTCTCCTCTATTAACATCAACCGAACAAGAATTAATGATATCAGGTCCATTACCATAACCACCTGTCATCTTTAAACCCTCAAAAAAAGCCATTAATTTTCATCCTTTATTTTTGATCCTCTACCTAAATAACTTTCAATAACTTTTTCATCTTTTTTAGCATCTTCAGCTGTGCCCTCAAATAAAACTGACCCTTCTGCCATAACGATAACTGGGTTACATAATCTACTTATAAACTCCATATCATGTTCGATCATACAAAATGTGTAGCCTTCTTCCTTATTTAACTTAAGAATTGCAGTACCTATATCCTTAAGTAATGTTCTATTAACGCCAGCCCCCACTTCATCAAGTAATACTAATTTTGCATCAACCATCATAGTTCGTCCAAGTTCTAACAATTTTTTTTGCCCACCAGATAAGTTGCCAGCTAATTCATTTGATAAATGAGTTAGATTTAAAAAATCTACAACATCTTGAGCTTTTTGTTTAACTTTAAGCTCTTCAGTTCTAACTAGACTTGGTTTCAGTAAAGCTGTCATTAATTTTTCACCTGATTGGTTTGCCGGTACCATCATTAAATTTTCAAGAACAGAAAGGTTAGTAAACTCATGTGCTATTTGAAAAGTTCTTAAAATACCTTTTGAAAATAATTCATATGAAGGAACGTCTGTCACATCTTCTTCATAAAACAATACCTTTCCACTTGATGCTTTCAAATTTCCTGCAATTAAATTAAATAAAGTAGTTTTGCCCGATCCATTAGGTCCTATGATACCTGTGATAGAACCCTTCTCAATTTTTAAAGAACAATCTGAAACTGCAGCCAATCCTCCAAAATATTTGGATAAATTTTTAATCTGTAAAATATTGTTTTCTTGATACATGAAATTTTATTTATTTAATCTTTTGTGTATATTATTGAGGGTTTTTTCTAAAGATTTATAAAAACTAGCTTTTGTTAGTTCTTTAACTCCTTGCTCATTTAATCCTTTTGGAGTTTGAGATTCTTTTACTAAATATTTTAAATCTTTTTTAGAATTCACAACTGCATCTTCTGATAATGCTAAAAATAAAGATGTTATATATTTCTGTGCATTATTTCGTTTAACTCCTCTTTTAACTAGCCAGTTGGTCAACACTCTTAATAATTCATAAAATGGAGCCATCATTGCAGAAGTTGCCCAAAAATTTATTGAAGATTTTTCATTCTTAATTTCAATAGTTGTTCCAATTTTGTTAAAGAAGTCTTTTACTTTTTTATTAGGTGGGCAAATAGGAACCGGCCCCCTTTTTAAAGAAATTGGTGGCAAGGGTATTGCTCTTATAATTTTAGCTTTTACCTTAATTGCTTTTTTTAGCTGCATTAAAGTGATTGTAGATATAAAACTTATAATGGTTTGATTAGATTTAAATTTAAGTTCTTTAATAATTTTCTGCCCCACTTTTGGAGTTACTGATAAAAAAACCCAATTACACCTATCTGCTATTTCTTGATTATTTTTGGCAATAACTACCTTTTTAAATTTTTTCTTAAGGTTGCTGGAAATTTTATTATTACGTTGTGATATGAAAATTTTAGTAAATGATATCTTAGAGTTACAAATTCCCGTAATTACTGAGGAAGCTATTTTTCCCGTTCCAATAAAACCTAATTTCATTAGTTTTTATATATCAATAAATACTTAAATTTAAGACAAAAAAAAAGCCCCTTGTAAAAAGGGGCTTTAAATTTAATAGTTTTACTTTTTGTTTAGAATGATTTTCCAATTGAAATAGCAACTGATTCACCATCAATGCCATCTAAAGTAACTATGTTATCAGCGTTATTTGTAGATGTTAAAGTTACACCATCAATTGCAGTATCCAAATATTCTGCTCTGAAAAATAAACCGCTATCAGATTTGTGTGCTAGACCAAAACCATAAACTGTACCAGTTAATGAAGTATTACCATACTCTGAACCAGTTGCTAAAGATTCAGTAGTTTTTACATCCAATGAGATTTCTCCACCCTTAACGTAAAGCCAATCAGTAAGTCTTAGATTAGCATAAACTGTATATATATTTGATATATCAGCACTTACTTTTTGTGAAACTTTGTCATCAGTTGCGGCAGCATATCCTTTTCTGTCGAGTTTTTGTGTCTCTGAAACACCTGTAGATATGTCATTTAATACAGAATCATAACCAAGTGTTAATCTATTCCCCATACCAAAAGGTAAAAAAGTTAGCTCTTTTTCTATGAATATAGATCCCAAAGCACCTAAAGTACTTTCTTTTCTTTTTGCACTTATTTCTCCGTTTTCATTTTCAGAACCACGCGCTTCATACTCTCCTATAGCGATTGAACCTCCAATGTTTACACCAATATCTGCAGATACTAACGTAAAATGATCCAAATACTATAAAGATCGCTGTTAATAATTTTTTCATAATTTCCTTATAAAGTTGTATTTTTGTCACAATATTTTTCATATAAAAAGAGGCTTATTTGACCACTAATCAGATAAACAAACTTTACAACCTAAGGTTTATAATACTTAAAATAAGTTTTTTTTAATTAAATAAATTACACAAAGAACTTTCCCCTGATTCTTAGAAGCTCTCTACTTAATTCTTTGTTTTCTTTAAATGGTTTTCTTCCATGTAGCCAAAAATAATTATTAGCAACTATAGTTGATCCAGGAGCTAGTTTAGTGATTACTTTATTCTTACTCTCCTCCAAACCATCAGATAATTTTTGTAAGAAAATTCCTTGATCCATATTTTTTGGCTCAGGGAATTGATCAATATACGAAATATTTGGCTTACCCTTATCATCTGTTGTGAAAACTGGATGTTCAACCTTATATTCTATATTTTTACTTTTAGGGGAACCCCAAACAAAATCTTCTCTTCCAACTGGATCATTAAATAAATCTTCACAATGTTCCCAGTCATCAAGATGAAGCATTGCTGTTTCTCCACCCCACACATTTTGTTCTTCAATTTTAGTCATAAGTAGCCAATCTGTGGTCTCCTTAACATATGTGCCATCTGTATGGAGGTCCATATTTGTATAAGCTTTTCTTAAATAGGAGTCACTTTTATCTTCGTGCTTTACAAAAAATCTTGCATAATATTTTCCAGCCATTGCATCGTAGTTTGGATTGCCAATTAAATAAGCAATTGCTGTTGATAGCTTAACTAAAAAAGTATCATTAATTTTTGGAGTTATTTTTTTTGGTCCAATTATAAAACAACCTGTGTCTCTATCTCTCACTATTGAATTAAGTAATTTACTTAATTTATTAGAAGTTAAATCGTCTAAACTTTTAGCAATAGTAAATCTAGTAAATGGCTTGTACTCTAAAGCAGTAATATCAAATTTATTGAATGGAAATATTAATTTATCTAAAATTTCATCTTCAATTCTAATATCAATTATTCTTTTTGAATTTTGATTTTTAGTTATTGATATTCCAGAGATATTTTCCATTAGAGATAATTACCTATTAGTGCCATTATAATAGCAGAAATCACAGTTGGATAAACAAAATTTCTTTTTGAAATAAAAAATATAAATAAGCAAAATAAAACCACAACAATTCTACTTAAATAACTAGCATCAGACAAAACACCTACTGGAAAAATAATTGTCCTAGCTATTAGTGCAGCAAGTGTTGAGTAAGCAAGACAATTAAACCATCTAAATAATTTTGAAGTTTCTTTTATTCCTTCTGATGAAATTACACCCAATAACCTAGATGAAAAAGTTGCTAATGATGTAACTAAAATTGCAAGAATTACACTAGTTGACATTTAATTCTCCAATAAAATATGCAATAGTTCCACCAACTATACCACCAAGTAAAATTGACCACTCAGGTGATAAAAAATAAAATATTGGTCCCAATAATAAACCCAAAATTACTGCAGCTGTAATTTGAATGTTCTTCATTGCACCCACCATCATACATAAGAAATAAATTGGGTTTAAAATTGCTAAACCCATCATCATATTTTTATCTAAATAATCTGAAGCATAAAAACCAATAAAAGTGCCTACTACTGCTGTTGTCCATGTTGCACAACCAATTCCAATCCAGAAATCAATTCTGTGTTTTTTTTCAATACTTTTATAATTACTCTTCATTATTAACCATGCCGACACAGCAATAAAATGGCATGACAAATAATATTTCCACTTAGGTTGACTTTTGTGCATCATTAATGGGAATAAAGAAACTGCCATTGGATAAAGTCGAGCATTAACAAACCACACAGCTAGAAAAATATTTAACAATGATGCTCCCACTAATAACGATTCTGCCATAACTAACGAGCCAGGCAAAGCATAAGTAAGCATTGTCGAAAAAATACTTTCCTGGATATTAAAGCCTAAGTTTTTAAGAAGCGCACCTATGGCGATGAAGCAACAACCAAGTGCAAGGGCTGGGCTGTCTGGCGCTAGAATTGATTTAAAACCTTTAAAGAAAAATTCTTTATTAATCATTAACCACCAAGGAATAATCTACCAACATCAGGATTTTTTAATAAATCGTCCCCTTTGCCAGCAATAGCAGTTTGTCCTGATACTAAAACATAACCAATATCTGCAAACTCTAATCCTTTTTTTGCATTTTGCTCAACTAGAATAATGGTTTTCTTTTCTGTTTGTTGAAGATCTCTTAAAATTTCAAAAACCATATCGATATACCTTGGCTCTAAACCAATTGATGGCTCATCCACCAATAGTACTGATGGCTTCATAACTAATGCTCTAGAAATTTCTAACAATCTTCTTTCACCACCTGATAAAACTTTAGCAGGTTGGTTTCTTCTGTTTCTTAATCTTTCATATTTTTCAAAAATTCTTTCTGCTTCTTGGTAAGACTCATCAGTGTTTTCTTTAGCATAACCACCCATTAATAAATTTTCTTCAACCGTCATATCTGGGAAAACAGAGTTATCTTGAAGAATATATGCAATGCCACATGATGTAAGTTTTTGAGCTGGGGTTAAATGTGTAATTTCTTTTCCATCAATTTCAATCTGTCCTGAAAAAATATTTGTAAATCCATAGATAGAATGAAGTATTGTAGATTTTCCCGCACCATTAGGTCCAATCAAACATAAGGATTGTGCCTTACTTGCATACAAATCAAAATCATGAAGTATTTCCATCTTACCATAACCAGCTGATAACTTTTTTATTGTTACATGATTATCTTCAGGGGCTAATTTCTTTAGCTCTTCTGGCCCTGGTGCTTTTCCTAATACATCATATTGATTTGACATTATTGTGCTCCTAAGTAAGCATCTAGTACACGCTTATCATTTTTAATTTCATCTGGAGTTCCATTTGCTAACATTTGACCGTGTGCTAAGCAAAAAACTCTTTGTGCTAAATTCATAATTACTTTCATATTATGCTCTATAACTAGCAAAGTAATTCCATAATCTTTATTAACAGTAATCAAACGATCAATAATTCCATTAATTAATGTAGGATTAATTCCAGCTGTGGGCTCATCCAATAAAAGCATTTTAGGCTCATTCATTAATGCCATAGCAAGTTCTAGTAATTTTTGCTGTCCAAATGAAAGATCTCCTGCTCTAAGTTTTCTTTTTTGATGAAGGCCTACAAATTTTAATAACGTCTCTGCTTTATCTGTTAAGTCAGATGGTATCTTTTGAAATACTGTTAATATTCCATCATTTTCTGGCTTATTACTAATTAACATATTTTGAATGCAGTTTAATTTTCCATAAATTCTAGTTTGTTGGAATGTTCTAAGTAGTCCAAGTTTAGCAACAACCGGAACTGGTAGTTCCGAAACTTCTGTGCCATCAAATTTAATTGAACCATTATCGATTGGGTAAGTTCCTACAATTGAATTAAATAAAGTAGTTTTACCAGATCCATTTGGACCAATTAATCCGACGATTTCACCTTGTTCAACTGACATTGAAATATCAACATTAGCTTTAACACCACCATAAGACTTACTTACATTTGATATATCTAATATAGCCATTACTTTAATTCCACCTGTGCTTTTAGGTCAGCTTCATCAACAACTTCACCAAATCTTTCAGGATACTTTTCTCTTAACCATCCCATTACACCCTCTGGAAAATAAACTACGATCACAATAATTAAAACTCCAAGAGCTACATACTGCCAACCCAAGAAGTAAGTCCAAAAACCTTCTTTAAATAAATGAAATAAAGTTGCTCCAACAAGTGGACCCCATAAAGTTCCTTTACCACCAAGGATTGCCATTAAAACCATAAACACACCAAATGTTGGTCCAGCAAAAGCAATTTCTGTTGGTTCAATGTAGCCATTGATATGACCCATTAATCCTCCTGCTATTCCAACAAAGAATGCCGATACCATCCAACCAATAATTTTGTATCTCATGGTATGAATTCCCATTGCTTCGGCTTTATCTTCATTGTCTCTTATTGCATTTAAAACTAGACCAAATCTTGTACTGTACGCCCATTTTAAAGTAACAAATGTTACAAGCGCCAGGGCAAAACTTAGATAATATAAAAATTGTGAAGAAGAAGCATTAGATCCAAATCCTTTTGGCCAAACCGGAACAGTCATACCTTGACCTGCACCAATAATCTCAATTCCACCCGCAAGTTCACCTGCAGCAATTCCTAATGCTAGTGTACAAATTGCAAAGTAGTGTCCTCTTAAACCTAAAATTCCGTAACCAATTACTCCTGCAATTATTGTCGGAATAATTCCTGCTAATAATATACCAACTCCAAAGCCTTGAAAAAATTGAGGGATAGTATGAACAAAAGTTTTTTCTCCCCCTGCATCAGTCCATTCAGCAAGTGAAAAGAACATTGCTATTTGTGTGCTTGAAGCAACATACATTCCAATACCAAAAAATAATATGTTTCCAAATGTATTGTAACCCATTTGTCCACCTTGAACATCCCAAGTCATAGCCAAAACAATTAAAATATAAAGGAACGACAATTGAAGTTTGTAAGCTGGGAATATAAATGCTCCAGCTAAACCAAATATTATTAGGCCAGCATATAATAAAGTATTTTTATTCATTATTTTAAATATTCTCTTTTTCTCGCTATCTTAAATCTTCTGTAGACTAGTATTATGACTAGTAACGAGAATACCGCTGCAATTCTAAATTCTGTTCCAAGCAAGTAATCTGACCACTCCTCAAATACACCGAGTCCCATACCAGATATTGCAACAGCTGGTAAATTTCCAAGTCCTGCAATAATTACAATCATGAAAGATCTAACTGTGTAAGGTAACCCGGTATAAGGATGAAGTGTAAATGTGATTGCAATACATGCACCAGCTATTCCACATAATGCTGCATTAATACCAAAAGTTGCCGCATAAACTTTTTCAGTATCGACACCTAAAATTTTTGCTGCTCTTGCGTTTTGGGCGGTTGCTCTAATTGCTCGACCTAGTTTTGATTTCTTCATATAGATAACAAGAATAATTGCAGATATTACACAGACTGCTCCTGAAAATATTTTTGCATTAGGAAGTGTAACTGAATTATTGAATAACATTGTTGTTCCAAAATTTGACTGGGCGACTACTACGTCTGCACCAAATGCAAAATTCATTAACTGTTGGGCTAAAATACTAATTCCAAATGTAGCAAGTATTGAAGTAAACAAATCTTTATCTACTACTTTATTAATAACAAGCTTGTACATTCCCCAGCCCACACAATACATAATGATTGGTGATACGATCACTCCAAAGGCTGGGTGAATTCCTGATAGATACATAAAATATGCAATGTATCCACCCATGATTACTAATTCCCCTTGAGCAATGTTTATTATATTCATTACTCCCCACTGCAGTGCCATGCCATAAGCAATTAATGCAAATAGAATACCAAGAAGTATTCCATCCATTGATGCTTGAACCATCAAAATAGGTGCTTGGAAAATTAATAAATCCATAAATTCTTTTAGGTGTTTATAAAAAAATGCCCCCTATTACTAGGGAGCATTTTACATATTAGGTATTATCTTTTTGACCAAGATGGAATTGGGTGTACCAACTCAGCTGATGCCCATTTTGTCGGAGCAACAACTTTGTTTTCACACACACTACCATCATCGTTACATGATACTTGGAAAAGTACCATTGGCTTAGATACATTCTGTCCACCTTCAGCAAATTTTATGTTTCCATAAAAAGTTTGCATATCAGTTGCAGCTAAAGCATCTCTAACTTTTTTAGTATCAAATGATTGTGCTCTTTCGAACGCATCTTTGTAAACTAATAAAGCAGCTGATGATTCTGCAGCTTGGTATGGCGGCGCATATCCAAAAGCTTTTGTAAAGTCAGCATCATATTTCATACCACCACCAAAGAATTTATCTTTGTATGATAGAGATTTATGCCACTGAGAAGCACAAAGTGCATACTCGGAAGCTTTACCATGTTGCTTAGATAATTTAGCAGCATCACAGTGAGTCATTGCTAACATTTTCACGTCAACTTTCATCTCTGAGATTTGTCTAACAGCTGTCAAAGCACCTTTAGTATGACCTGAAACTACAAGAACATCAGGATTAGTAGCTTTTACTTTAGATAAAGTAGCCGCCATATCGTTAAGTTCTTTTGGTAACTTGTCATCTATAATGATTTTAGAACCTGTTCTTTTAGCAGCTTCAACAATACCCAATCTCACATCTTGTGAGAAAGCATCTTGTTCAAACGCCATTGCAATCTTAACTGGTTTTCCACCATTCTTTTCAACAGCAAGATCAATTGCTACATCAAGATATAAGTTCGCTGGAGCAAGTACTGCAAATAAATATTTGTAGCCTTTAGTGAATAACGATCTAGACGCACCGTTTGCTTCAACCATAGGAACTTCATATTTTTCAGTTACAGGAGCCATAGCTTTTGTAAGTCCTGAGCTGTATGGCCCAAGCATGAACTTAACACCATCTTGTTGAATTAATCTTTCTGCAAGTTGAGCTGCTCTTCCTGAGTTTGATTCATCATCATAATAAATAATATCAAACTTGTAAGTTTTTCCACCAACTTTAACACCACCCATGCTGTTAATTCTCTCAACTGCTAAGTTGTAGCCGTTTTGAGTATGAACACCATTAGATGAATATTTTCCAGTCAATGAAACAGCTGCACCTAAAATAATTTTATCACCAACAACTTTTGCAAAAGATATTGTTGAAGCTGAAATTAAAAGGGCGATAGCAGAAACTAAAGTAATAAGTATATTTCTGATTTTCATTTTATTTTTCCTCTATTAGTTTTAAATTTAAAAATTAATTAAACTCCTAAATCATAGAACAAACAAGTCTGTAATAAAGGTTGCGACTTAATATTTTTGAATAACGGCAATGATAATTGCAATAAATATTAATACACACGCTGAAATTGTATTTATAACTTTTGGATTTGCTTTAATCCAAACAATTAATTTTCTAGCAAGTACCGCATAAGCAATTAAAGATAAAAAATCTAGAACTACATAGGTTGTTATTAAAATTAAAAATTGAACAGTATAATTTCCGTTAAAGTCAATAAACTGTGGAAAGATCAAAGGGAAAAACATCCAAGCCTTGGGGCTTGTTCCTGCAACTAAAAATCCATCTTTAAAGAATGAAAGAAAACTTTTAGAAGAAATATTATTTGTACTAATGTCTTTTGGTCTTGAATTATAAATGTCATAAGCAAGATAAAGTAAATAAGCTATCCCCACCCACTTAAAAATATTTAAAAAATTTGGGTTGTCGATAAAAAAAGATCCAAGAACAAAAATTACTAAAGTTGCTTGAATAATATTTGCAGTAACATCTCCTAGTGCAGTCCAAATACATTTTTGAACTCCATAATTCATTGAATATGAAATGATCACAATTCTAGGAGTTCCAGGTGTAATAAATAAAAATAAGATTATTTGAAGAAAAAGAAAATAATTTAAGGGGAGCATTTTAATCGTTTGGATAGTCCTAAATAAAACCGGGAGCTAAAGATGGCTAAATAGGACTATCGTAAAATCATATTACCATGCTGATAAAATAAATGCATTAATCATTTTTTTGAAATATAAGAAATCCATGAAAAAAAAAGGTCACACCCCCACAACTAGGGTTAAAAATCCAGAACCCCATATATCAGACCCTGACTGGATCATCTGGGCGGCTTGGGCAGACCGTATTACTTTTGAGGAAATTGAGGAAAAGACAGGAAAGACAGAAGCTGAAGTAATCAAGATTATGAGAAGATCTATAAAGCCAGTTTCTTTTAGATTGTGGAGAAAGAGAGTTAATCAAAAAAGTATAAAACACAGAAAAAAATTTGAATATTCTAGGAAAGAAATTACTAGTAAAATTAAAAAAGGTGATTATTAACTACTTATGAAAAATATAACAATTTATACAGGACCACTTTGTGGTTTTTGTGATGCAGCAAAAAAATTATTAGCAAGAAACAATGCTGAATATAAAGAGATTAATATTGCAACAGTTGATGGTGCGATGGATGAAATGATTACAAAAGCAAATGGTAAAAGAACTGTTCCTCAAATTTTCTTTGATGATCAACACATTGGCGGCTATGATGATGTTAGAGCTTTAGAAAAAGAAAATAAACTTCAAGATTTATTAAAGTAACAATTACTTAATAGTAATAGTTATATCTGGTATATTACCGTAAAATCCTTGGTTAGCAGCTGCTGTTTCTGCGCAGTCTGTAGCCATTCCTGCTTGTTCTAGGTAGCCTAAAGCAGTTGTTGTGCCAAATGCAATTTCTACCGTTGGAATTTTACCAGCTACCATTGAGATAGGTGCTGTTAATTTTTCTCTCCATTCAAAATAATCATCACCTGAATCAATTGCTCCTATTGCTGAATCTGTACCTGTTCCATCTCCTGCTGTAGTGCTATTTATAAAATCTGATATTGATGATCCACCAGGTACTCCAGCATAATAAGTTCCTGATACTTCGGTTGCAGTTGCGGCACCTTTGCCATTTTTTACATCCGTTCCACCATTACTTGCAATTGTTGAACAGCTATCACTTCCACTCACAACAGTTCCAGCAAGCGACATAGCTCTTTCCATTGTTATCTGAAGATAAGTGTAGGTTGTTCCAAATTGTGCTGCTGATAAATTTCCTAAACTTGCTGCTGCTGCTCCAGCTGAAGTGCTTGCAATATTAACCACCCCTGAATCTCCTGAATAAAGTATAACTGAACCATTACATGCAGTGTCTGTACTAGTGGCATCACAAAGTTCAATTCTTGTCATTGTTATTCCATATGTTGTGGCTTCACCTGTTAAAGCCATAACTTTAGAATTAAAAAATACTAAATAAAATAAGAATATAAGAAATGTTTTTTTCATAATTATTGACTGGTTATAATTACTGCTCCCTGAATTTCTACTACTAGATTATTATTTCTTCTTACTTTTTCTTTCAATTTATTTTCCATATTTTCTTTAACAAATGCAACATTTGAAACTAATCCATCTCGCAATGTTGGCTTATTTTCTCTTGGTGGATATACAAAAGTTAATTTAGCAATATCAACATCATCTACTCCATTAACACTTGAAACATCTCTAGATATATCAAATTGTAATGATGGATTTAAAGCCATCTCCAATGAGTACACATTACCTTTGGTGTCATTTACAGCTTTTTCATTTTCCCATCTATACCCTTGAAGGTTCAAAGTAGTCCAAGGCATATAAGGCACTTGTGAGCTTAGATTATATTCATTTCCACTTAAAACTTGTTCTTTAGTTCCATCTATAATTTTTTGATTGGTTGTTTTTTGATATTGATTAAAAGTAAAATCTAAAATTGAAGCTTTTGCTTCAAGGCCCAAACTTACTCTAGAATGACCTTCTTGAATGTCCGTGTCGTAGAATGAATTAATACCAAACAGCATAAATTTATCAGAATTTAAAAATCTGTATCCAAGACCTAAGTTTCCAATATATCTATTATCTCCATTAACTTCATTATTATGAATACTAAATTGAGTGAATAAATTTGAATTTTCTTTTGACAAAATATCTCTTACTCCTAATATTTCAAAATCAGGATTATTTTCCTCTCTAATTTCAACTGAAACTTCAGTTACACCTTCACCTGGTATTAAATTTCCTATAGTTGAAGATATTTTTTCAGAAGCTTTAGACAAAGCTTGCCTTTTAACATCTGCATTAGCTGCTGTGAAGAATAGTGTAGCGATAATTGATATAAAAAAAAATTTCATTAATAATGATGTTTACCGCAAAGAATCATATTAAATAGAAAATAAAAACCCATAATGGGTTTTTATTTTGGTCACTTAATGTTTTTAAGAATTTTAGAAACTCCACCATTTTTTTCAATAGCCTTGATGGCTTTGTTTATTGACAATAGATCAATAGGAGCCATTTTTTTTGCCAATACTTCGAAGTTATCTCCAACAGTTACTCCATCTTTAACTGAATACTCTAACTGTTTAGTTTTACATAGTGCGTCAACTTTTCTACGAATAGTTTCTTTTGGCACATCCAGTATATGAGATAGAGAAAATAGTGATAATTTATCTGAATATTATTTTTTATTTTTTGATAAGCCTTTTACAAGTGGATACATTTCACCCCACTCCAAATCTTCATGTAAGTATTTTTTATGTGATGGGTTGAGAGTTCCATACAAAAAATGTGTAAACACTGCGACTGTTATCATGTGAGAGTCATAATCAGTCTTGAATATTTTTTTAGATTGTCTGTAATGATCAATGTGATGCGATAACACATGATAAACTACTTCGTTTGGTTTTTTTTTAACCACTGAGTTCTAAAGTAAGTTTTCTTTGAAGAAGTTCATAAACTGAGGCATATATTCATCTATATGTTTACCACCTATCATAACACCTCTTTTAATACATTTTTCTTGTTTAAATATTTTAAACATTTTTTTGAATGTTTTAACCGGTTCATCTTCTGAAGCTTTTCTGGCAGCTTCCATAGATGGAAAAATTTTGTATTTATTTAAAACAAGATCAATCATTGGACCTACGACAAAGCCATTATTATCAACAAATATTTCTGGACACTCATTCAAGTTTTGTGCTTTAACTTTTTTTGGTTTAAAGCCAGCATGCCAATCATGATACCACCCCTCTTTAATATCAATTTTTATTTGTCCTGGTTTTGCTTTAATTCTTTTTACATGTGCCTCACAATCTTTTGCTAAGGTATAATTGTCTAATTCACCATGAACATAAAGTAATTTTGTATTAGATGTTAACTCAGGTTCTAAAAATAAACCTGCCAATCTACATTCAGCTGCTTCACCAAGAATTGCATCAAAACCTTTTGTTCCTTCAACAAAATTCGATGTGAATTTAACCTCCCCTAAATAAAGAGAGTTCGTTCCACCTCTTGAGTGTCCAGTAGTTCCAAATTTACCATTTGATCTTGGGTGAGATTTTAATAATTCTAAAGCCATCATTGCATCAATTGCACCGCTTATAGCTGGTACTCTAGATTGGTCTCTATATGTTTCTCTTGCTCCTCGTTGGCAAAAATTATCAATAAACATTACACCCATTCCTGCATCTAAAAGGTTTCTATAAGCATGGTAATTAAAGTCGTTCCAGACATACATTACTGGTCCACCACTACTATGAGTAATAATTACAATTGGAACCTTGGCATTACCCTTAGGTAAAGTAAGTAAGCCAGTTATTTCTATTGGGTTTTTTTTATATGCTCCACTGATTACATTTTGTACATCAAAAGCTGTATATGAATTAAATTTAATTATTTCACCTTTATCTACATTATATAGTCTGTGTTTTTTGATATAATTTAATACTGATCTTTTTTTTGTACAATTTTGGTTATAATCAAAGTCAGGAGTTACACCCTTAGTAGAATGCGCATAAACATTTGATGCAAAAAGAATTGATATTAATATTAAAATTATTTTTTTCATAGAATTATATGTAGAGTTGAAAGTATGTATATCTAAATAAAATCTAAGTACAAATAGTTAAAAACCTATTTTGGGTTTTTTAATATTAAAAAATTTATTCTTTTGGTTTAAAGGTTAAACAAACACCATTATTACAATACCTTTTACCTGTAGGATTTGGACCATCTTCAAAAATATGACCATGATGTCCACCACATTTTTTACAATGATATTCTACTCTTTCGTACCCTAGTAAAGTATCTGTTTTAGTTTCAAATGCATCGGGTAAAGATTGATAAAATGAGGGCCAACCTGAACCACTTTCGTATTTAGTAGTTGAATCAAATAATTTTTCTCCACAGTTAGCACAATGAAAACTTCCTTCTCTTTTTTCATGATTTAATTCACTAGTACCAGGAGCTTCTGTTCCCTCTTCAAATAAAACTAATTTTTGTTCTGATGTTAGATTTTTGTTAATTTTTTTTTCCATAGATTAAATAAATTTAGCACAAGTTTGATGTAATATAGAGTGCAATTCTACCAGTTTATTAAAATCTTTATTATATCCACCACCCAAAACACCACAAAATGGTATTCTTTTAGAAAAGAAATTTTCAATCACTGACTCATCTCTTTTTCTAATTCCATCATCAGAAATTTTTAATTTTCCTAATCTATCATTAAAATGGATATCTACTCCAGCCACATAAAATACAAAGTCAAAATTTTCATTATTTAGCTCATTTAAATAAAATTTAAGAGTTTTAATATAAGCATCATCTTCAAGATTATCTTCAAGCTCAACATCTAAGTCACTAATAGATTTTTTAGCTGGATAATTAGTTTTTGAGTGCATGCTAAAAGTAAAAACATGCCTATTGTCTTTGAATATTTCTGAGTTACCGTTACCCTGATGAACATCAAGATCCACAATTAATATTCTATTGGCTAATCCTCTATCTAATAAATAATGTGCAGCAACTGCTACATCATTAAAAACACAATAACCAGCTCCACTATCATAATTTGCATGATGGCTACCTCCAGCAGTATTGCAAGCAATACCAAATTTTAAAGCTAGTTTGGCTGCTAATACTGTCCCTCCTGTTGCTACTAAAGACCTTTGAACTACGCTGTCAACCAAAGGAAAGCCAATCTTTTTTACTGCATTTTCATCTAATGTTTTATTCTTTATATTGTTAATATAATTTGCTGAATGAGCTCTATTTAAAGTTTCAAATGAGCATGGGTAAGGTGTGTGAAATTGTTTTACAATTTTTTGATTTATTAAATAATTGGCAAGTTCACCAAATTTATTAATCGGAAATTTATGATCATCACCTATTTTTGCAAAATAAGACTCGTGATTAACTACTGGTAATTCCATTCCTATTCAATTACACGGATAGGCTTACCATTCACACAGGCTTCAAGACCTTCAATCATTTGAGTATAAAAAATACTATAATTTTCTGCTGTAACATAACCAATGTGTGGAGTTAGGAGTGCATTTGGTAAAAACCTCAACTTATTTCCCTCTGGCAATGGTTCTTTTTCATAAACATCAAGACCTGCACCAGCAA
>Ga0222652_1000257_pt1 | contig 25690 bp, 26 predicted proteins | sample AntAcemetagen371_FD_179803 | JGI IMG/M metagenome (GOLD analysis project Ga0222652, IMG submission 179803) | Saline water microbial communities from Ace Lake, Antarctica - #371 | ecosystem: Environmental > Aquatic > Non-marine Saline and Alkaline > Saline | place: Antarctica: Ace Lake... | reverse complement strand
GATCCAGACAGCATTGTCTTATAGTTACTGGAATGAGACTTATCTTTAATTTTAGCATAGTTTACAAAATCGATAGGTGTTGCTACGCCTTTATTCATCTCACATTCAGGATCATCTAAATGAAATAAATTTGATCCAAAAGGTATTATAACCTTAGGTTTTAAAATTTTTGTTTGTTTAATACCATAATCCATAAATAAACTTTCAACACGTGTGGCCTCAGATTTACTTATTTTTTTTGAAATGCCATTTAATAAGTATGGATAATAATTAATATAAGCAAAAGGAACACAAGCTACATCAATTTGACCAACTTTTTTTTTAAATGGTTTTAACGTTTTTTCCGTAATGAAGTTGTCATTACCATGATAGACACTTAAATTATTATTTGAGATTAGCATTGACGAATCAATGTCGTTATATTCATGTAAACAACCGTATACCCATGTACTCTCATCGATATATGTTTTTGTCTTTATTGGTATGTATTTAACTTTAATTCTTTCTTTTCTTAATGAAGATTTAAAACTAGGTCTACCATCCAATATGTAAATAGGAATATTTTTTTTTTGAAACTTTCTAAGTAATGCTGGATCGTAGTGATCTTGGTGAATATGTGATACAAAAACTGCATCTACATTGAATAATCTTTTATCAATTATTTGATTTGGGAAAAAAATCCAACTATTTCCATAAAAGTTTGTATTATTGATATAATCAAATAAATATTTTTTATTATTTAGACGAACTAAAATTGAAGCGTGTCCAGTGTAAAACACACCATCCTCTTTAGTTTTTAAAAATTTAGTTAAATCAATACTTTCTTTATCTATAATATTATCTAAATCAATGTTCATAAATATATTTTTCTTTGATAGTTTTTCTTAATTTTATATTCTTTTTTAAAAAATACTCAAACTTTAGAGCATCGCTCTTAGTTTTAAGTTTTTTTTTATAAATTATTTTCCATTTACGACCTTTTGTAAACTTTGCCCCCTTCCCCTTATTATGAGCAATTAGTCTTTCTTTAGGATTTGTACTGTAACCAACGTAGGTTACTAATTTATTGCTGTTTAATGATAACAACATGTAAACAAAATAAAGCATTTATTTTCTATCTAATAAAACCATCAATTTTGTAATAGAAAGATTAAATTTATCATTAAATATAATTTTCTTTTTTTTTGTTAAAACTTTTAAAATATAATTAGCAAGGTTACTTAAGGGTTCTGTTAAATCAATTTTGGGAATCTCAAGAGTATGTTGATTAAATTTATTTTTTATACTTTTATAAATCTTGATTTTATATAAAGTTTCATTTTCATCACAATAGATTGTTGCTTGTTCAAAAATAAATTTCATTAATCTTATTTTAGTAGGCGATTTCCAGTTATTCTTTATAAAAATATTCAAACCTTTTTTATTTGAAAGATTAATTTGTATTTCATTATAATTAATTTTTTTTGAATTATTTTTAAAGATATTCAAAATATCTAATTTATTCTCTCCCAAAAGATATTTTACAATTGAAATATCGTGTATAGATAAATCCCACAAGACATTAGTGTCATTTCGCACTGGTGCTTGTTCTCTGTATGATTCAATAGAAGTAAGTTTACCAAATTTTTTGGTATCAATTATATTTTTTATATATTTTGTTGAACCTGAAAAGATAAATGGAAAATCAATAAATATTTTAACATTATTTTTTTCAGCAATTTTATTTAAATCATAATGATGTTTGACAGATTGGCATAATGGTTTTTCGACTAACAAGTTAATAGATTTATTTAATATAAATTTTGCTAATGAGTAATGAGTTGATGTTGGTGTTGCTAAGACAACCAATTCATATTTGTTTAAATTAATCGCTTCCTTAAAATTTTTATAAATTTTAACACCAGGATAATTCTTTTTTGCTTTAGTTAAATTATTATTATTTAAATCACAAATTGTTGAAAGGTTATAGCCTGATGCATTAGAAAAATTCCTACATAAATTAGGTCCCCAATAACCATATCCGATAATACAAACATTAATCATAATTTTTGGCGGTCCCTGGGGGAATCGAACCCCCCTTTGCAGGATGAAAACCAGCTGTCCTAACCGATAGACGAAGGGACCGTGTTGTGATCTTTTATTTTAAAAGTCATTATTTATCAAGAGCAATTAATCTATACGATTACATCTCTGATAGTTAATTGAAGAGTTTTTTTATTATTCCAAATATTTTCATTGATTTGACCAAGTACATACATGCTATTTTTATAGTTAATAAGATATTCTCCCAGTTTAGTATTTATAGTATCAAAGGATATAGATTTTATTGAAAAACCTGTCTCAGATTTTAATACCAAGGAAATATGTTTATTATTTAAGACAGTTACTTTAACTATTTTTAAATTTTTTAAGAGAAAAGTTGGTACAGCATTTCCATTACCGAATGGTGCCAATTTTTTTATTTCATCATAAAAATCTTGATTAAATGCATGAGAAGAAATCTCTGCTTCATAAAAAAATTTATTTTTAGTAGATGTACCTGCGTTTAAAAAATCTTTCAAAATATAGTCTTTAAAATTTATTAGATTATCTTTTTTTAATGTAAAGCCTGCAGCCATATTATGACCACCACCCGAAATAATTATCTTTTTGTCTAGTGAATTCTTAATTACAAGTCCAATGTTATAATCATATATAGATCTTGCAGATCCTTTTAATAAATTATTCGATGCAGTTATAACAATGGAAGGTTTATTAAAATAATCTTTTAATCTTGCTGCAATAATTCCAATTAAACCTTCGTTTATATTTGGATTATAATAAATAATTACCTCTTTATTTTCTTTTTCAATTTTTAGAAAATCAATTTCATTCAATACTAAGGTTTCAATTTCTTTTCTTTTATTATTCAATTTAATTAAATAAGTAGACCTATCTTTGATAACTTGATCGTTATTAGAAGATAATAATTCTGTAGCATATTGAGACTTACCCAGCCTTCCGCCAGCATTCAATATAGGACCAATTAAATAACCTAAATCATTAATATTAATTTTATTTTTTTTTTCATTTAATTCAAACAAAGTGTTCAGAGGTAAATTTTTTGTTATATCAAAATTTTTAAGTGCATTTAATGCAATTAATCTGTTAAGCTTTCTTAAAGGCATCACATCACATACTGTAGCTAACAAAACATATATCAAATAATCAGATATATTTATTTCACATTTAATTTCTTTAATTAGTAAATCTAAAAAAAAATAAGAAAGTGAGGTGGCGCATAAATAGTCATATTCTTTATAACCATTATTTTTTTTTGGGTTTATAATTGAATTTGCATTTGGAAATGGCTTATTAATTTCATGATGATCAATGATTAAGGATTTAATTTCATTTTCATTTAAAAAATCTATTGCTTCGTTAGAGGTAGAGCCACAATCAACCATTATAATCAATCTAGGCTTTTCTAAGATCAGTTTTTGGAATAATTTTTTGGTAGCACCATAGCCATCTTTTTCTCTGTCAGGTATATAATAAAAAAAAGAGTGATTTATACTTTCTAAAAATTTAACAAATAACGATGTAGCAGCAGACCCATCAACATCATAATCACCTAAAATACAAATTTTTTCATTGTTATTAATGCAATTAACAACAAGTTTAATAGATTGATTGAAATCTTCATTGTTTAAAAAAACGTTGTTTAAATCTAAATCTGTATTGATTGTTGAAATTTCACCATCTTCAAATTTTCTTGAAATAATTAGTCTAGATAAAATGTCACTAAAATTAAAATCTTGTTTTAATTTATCAACTAAGTTTTGATTAATTTTTTTTTGTTCCCACTGCTTACCTGAAACAGAAATCATTCTACAATAAGATTTGTTCTTTTTATGATTTCTTTAAATTTTAAACTTTTGTGTGTAACTAGTGTCTCTGTTGTATACTTATTGTCATTAATTTCGACTCCACTTAACATATCGCTAGAAGTAATACCTGTTGAGCAAAAAATCGAATCTCCTTTTATAATTTCATTTAATTCGTATTTTTTGTTCAAATCAGTTATTCCCATTTCTTTAGCATCTTTAATATCTTTTTGATTATCAAATATAAATCTTCCTTGAAAATGACAGTCAAAAGCATCAAGAGCTGATGCTGCCAAAACTCCTTCTGGACCACCTCCAATACCTAAAAATATATCAACATTATATTTTGGATCTGCAACATACAGAGCACCAAGAACATCACCATCAGTAATTAATTTAATATTAATATTTAGTTGTTTTAATTCATCAATTATTTTTTTATGCCTTGGTCTATCCATGACACATGCTGTGAGTGATGAGATATCCTTGTTTAGGAAATCTGCAAGATTTGTAACATTTTTCTTTAATGGAAAATCTAGATCAACTAATCCTTTTTGAATTGGTCTAGTTGCAATTTTATCCATATAAGTTTCTGGTGCATTTAAAAGGTTTCCTTTTTCAGCAATAGCAATAACAGAAGTTGCGCCAGGTAAATTGTTTGCTGCAAAATTTGTTCCCTCTAACGGATCAACAGCAATATCAAAATAGGGTCCATTTTTATTTCCAAGTTTTTCACCCGTATAAAGCATAGGTGCCTCATCAAGTGAACCTTCACCAATGACAACTTCACCATTCATATCTATTTTATTTAACTCATGTCTCATTGAGTCAACAGCTGCTTGATCTGCTGCAATCTTGTCCTTTTTTCCAATCAAATACGATGATGCTAGAGCAGCCTTTTCAGAAACTTTTATAATTTGAGCAACATATTTTTTATCAATAGACATTAATCTTTTTGAATAACTATTTCAGTAGAATTAATTACACTCTCAAATTCTCTTAGACGTTTATAAACACTTGCCAACTCAATAATGGTAGGCCAAGCTTTTAATAAGTATTGCATCGAACCTTCAACTCTTCCAAAAGCTCTTATAATTTGTTGCATAACACCTAACGTTACAACACCTGCTACAATAGCTGGTGCCAAGAAAACATAAGCAGATAATACATTTGCCTGTAAATAAGCCATACGACCAACATTAAAATACAAATAACGTATATAGCTTAAAAAATGAATTGAACGAACATCATCAAATAATTCGTTTATTGTTTTAGGCCTAACGTTATTGTCATCTTCTGCTACTACTAATATTTTTCTATAAGCAGCTTCTTTTTTCTGCAGATCATACTCAACACCAACTAGACGTAATATCCAACCTAATCCTATCAAGAACGCTGTACCACCCAATGTCCAAAGCAATGCACCTGTTATTAATCCATATTGCCAATCACCAAAAAAGAAAATTGGGATACCAACTGACAATCCCAATAGTATAGGGGTAAATTGTATTAACACCATAACTGATTCAATAAAGCTTGTACCCAAAGACTCCATAATACGTGTAAACTTAATTGTATCTTCTTGGACTCTTTGTGAGGCACCTTCTATTTTACCAGCTTTATCATAAACAGAATGATACCATTCCACCATTGCAGTTCTCCATCTAAACAAAAAGTGAGCCGTAAAAAAGCTTATTACAACGTAAAGAGCTATATATATTCCGGCTAGTGTAATAAATGATGCTAAATTTGCCCAGTATTCATCAATAGTAATTGCGTTGGGTTTAGCAAGTGCTTTTTGAATCATGTCGTAGAACACACCAAACCATTCATTTATTTTTACATCAATTTTTACTTGAACCCACAATGATGATAAAATTACAAATGAACCTAACCAAGACCATAATTGCCATTTTTTTTGTGTAAAAAATTTGAACATATAAAATTATTTTAAAAAGTTATCTGCATAAGATTTTTTAACTATTCTTCTTTTTTGAGGTTCAATAACTTCAAAATCTATTTTATTTTTTTTTGCATACTCAACAGCTAACTCTTTGCTTGTGAATTCTAAATTTAATTCTGAGAGAGTATTAGAACTTGTTTCCCAGCCCATTAAAGGATTGATGCCTGCATTTTCAGTTTCAAATTTGATAACCCATTTGTCTGCTTTACCAAGTCCAGACTGCATGGAATTTTTAGTAGGAATATAAATTATTGCTTTAATCATAATTTTTGGTCGGGGCGGCAGGATTTGAACCTGCGACCCTCTGGTCCCAAACCAGATGCGCTACCAGGCTGCGCTACGCCCCGATTGAGGTACTAATACATTAGATATTGTTATTTTCAAAGGATAAAGACTATCTAAATAAGGTTTTTTTAAAAGAATCTGGTATATAAAAACAATGATCATTAGTTGTATTAAATGTATTAAAAAATTTAATGTTGATGATGGTTTGATACCTGAAAAAGGAAGATTACTAGAATGTAGTAGCTGTAATCATAGATGGTTTTTTAAAGATGTAATTTCAAATAATGTTGTTAAAAACGAATTATCTAACACAACTAATACCCCCCATAGTCCCTCGACTGAAGAAAAAGATGACATCACCATTAATGGTAATTTAGTTGATGAAGAAATTTTAATTAAAAAAGAACCTGAAATGCAGATATTTGAAACTAATAATGATACTTTTAAATTTAAATCCTTTACTAAAATTAATATAGAAAAAAAAAATATTAATATTCTAAATATAATAATCGTTTTTATAATATCTTTTACAGCACTGATTATATTGATAGATACCTTCAAGCTTCCAATAAGTGTGATTTTTCCTAATATTGAATTTTTACTTTATAATCTTTATGAAAGTATTATGGATATAAAGTTATTTATTAATGATTTAATTTAACAGTATGATTAAAAATTTATCTAAGCCCTTCAAGTGGTTTTTTCAGTTAGAAGCGGCAAGTGGTCTTGTATTATTGATTGCTGCAATTATTGCTCTTGTAATAAGTAATTCTAGCTTTAGTAATTTATATTTTGATACTTTAAACCAATACCTCTTTGTGGGTATTAATGATTTTGGTTTAAAACTTTCCGTACATCACTGGATCAACGATTTATTAATGGCAATTTTCTTTTTCTTTGTAACATTAGAAATTAAAAGAGAATTTATTCAAGGTGAACTTTCTAATTTAAAAAAAGCGTTACTTCCAATTATTGGAGCTGTTGGTGGTATGGTCGTCCCTGCTCTAGTCTATGTTTTTATAAATTTTGGTAATACTGAAACATTAAATGGTTGGGCAATTCCATCTGCTACGGACATAGCGTTTTCACTAGGAATTCTATCATTACTTGGATCAAGAGTTCCAATTTCTCTAAAGATTTTTTTAACTGCCCTTGCTATTATTGATGACCTGGGTGCGATATTAATTATTGCTTTTTTCTATTCAGGTGACTTAAGCATAAGTTATTTAAGCTTAATTTTAATTTCTTATATTTTGTTACTTATTTTAAATAAATTTGGTGTGAAAAAGTTTATTCCTTATTTAATAATTGGTGCCTTCATGTGGTTCTTCACTTATAAGTCTGGAATTCATGCAACAATAGCAGGTGTTCTTTTGGCCTCCACCATACCTCATAGAATTAAAGATAAAGATTTTTCTTTATTAATTAAGCTTGAGCACGCAATAAGCCCTTATGTTGCTTTTATAATCATGCCTATATTTGCATTTGCTAATGCTGGTGTATCTTTAGGAGGTTTATCATTATCCTCATTGTTAGAACCCGTTCCATTAGGTATTCTTTTAGGTTTGTTTGTGGGTAAACAAGTTGGAGTTATGCTTATTTCTTTTTTTGCAGTAAAAATTGGTGTTGCACAAATGCCAGATAAGTCTAACTGGTTAAGTCTATATGGAGTTTCAATATTAACAGGTGTTGGTTTTACAATGAGTTTATTTGTTGGAAACTTAGCCTTTGCTCAAAATATTCAGTACATAGATGGTGTAAAAATTGGTGTTCTTTCTGGATCTTTACTGTCAACATTATTTGGATATTTCATACTATTGTATGCCTGTAAAAAGTAAGTCATGTTTAATAAAAATAATTTAATAATCTTAATAACTATATTTATGTTCACATTTTTTGAAAAAGTTGATGCTAAATACGAAAAACTATTTTTTGATCACACTATAAGAAATATTGATAATGAACCTATTGATTTAAATCAATACAAAGGGAAAACTGTACTTTTAGTAAATGTAGCCAGTAATTGTGGCTTCACTAAACAATATACAGGCCTTCAAGACCTTTATGAGATGTATAAAGAAAAAGGATTCTATGTAATTGGCATTCCCTCAAATCAATTTGGTGGACAAGAACCAGGTTCAAATTCTGAAATCAAAAATTTTTGTGAAACTAATTTTAATATTACATTTCCAATAACTGACAAAACCAACGTTAAAGGTGATGATGCCCATGAACTATACAAGTGGGCAAAAAAAAATTATGGTAACTCAAGTATTCCAAAGTGGAATTTTCATAAAATTTTGATTAATAAAGATGGAAAAATACAAAAAACTTTTGGATCGTTTACTAAACCTTTATCTTTAAAAATTACTTCAGAACTAGAAAAAATACTATAATTAACTATTTAATAATTCTATCAATATAATCTTTTAGATTCATTTTACCAAAAAATTTATAAACTTTATTTTTTAAATTTATATTGGTGAGCGCTGATGCATATCTTTCACCAGACCTTCTGGGTAAAAATTTAATTTTTGATTTAAATAATTTAGCAACATCTAAAATTGTGTAACTTTTATGATTGGAGATGCTATAATGTCTGCATTTATTTTTTTTCCATGCAAAATAACAAATATCAATTGTATCTGAAATGTGTGTAAATCTTCTTGATTGACTCCCGGGTCTAACAACAGTTAAGGGTTTTTTTGTTTTAATACAATTTTCAAATATACCAATTACTGTTGCCATTTTTCCTTTGCAAATTTGATTGGGTCCATAAACATTATAAAAATATATTATTTCAAATTTAAAATTGAACCATTTTTTTAGGTTTTCAAGAAATTCTAAGTTTTTTGCTTTAGTAAATGCATAAGGTGATAGATTTTTATCATTTCCTTTGTTACCAAGGGTAGCCGATGTAGCTGAATAAATGAGTTTGATTTTATGTTTTAAACAGAAATTAAATATAGCAGTTGTCCCTATAGTGTTAGAATTAATACACTGATCCATATTTTTAAAGCTTTGATATATACGAGAAAATTCACCAAAGTGAAAAATTGAATTAATTGATTTAGGTTTTTTTATAATATTTGTAATATCTTTTGTGTTTATATTAAAATAAGTAATTCTTATATTTTTAATGTGGTTTTTTTTAAAACCTGATGAATAATCATCTATACTAATTATCTTAAATTTAGTTTTACGAATTAAGTGATCTATTAAGTTTGAACCAACAAAACCAGCGCCACCAGTAACTATAATAGTATTTTTTTTCATTTTAAATCGTTACAGTAAGCCCATCATAACCAGGTACCATATTTTTTGGCAAGATCTCAAGTAAATGACCATAGTCTAAATCGGTGTGTAAATTAGTTAAAATTGTTTTTTTAGGTTTAAGTATATTGCAAAGATTAATTACTTCATTTAAAGAAAAGTGTGATGGATGTTTGTTAAATCTTAAACAATCTATTATTAAATATTTCAGTTTTTTAAAATATTTTATATTTTTTAAAGGAATTTCGTTTGCATCACTTACATATGCAATATTCTCGTTAATAATATAGGCAATTGAATTTATTAACCCATGCTTAACAGGTATAGATAATATTTTTATAGGATTTGTTAACATACCAATTTTAAAATTTTTTTTTAATTTGTTAATTTTTAAAATTGGATCGTAGTCATATTTCTTTTTAAAACAATATGAAAAATTACTGTTTAAATATTTAGCTGTTATTGTATCACAGTAAATAGGAATTTTTTTTTGATTTTTTATATAAAAAGCTCTCAGGTCATTTATACCATGGGTTTGGTCTGCGTGAAAATGAGTATAAAGAACACCATCTATAGTATTTATTTTAGCATTTAATAATTGTTGCCTTAAGTCGGGGCTTGTATCAATAAGTATATTTAATTTGTTATATGATATCAATGCTGAGCATCTTGTTCTGTAATTTTTTTTATTTTTTGGATCACAATTACCAAAAAAACCATCAGGTCTAGGAACACCCATAGAACTTCCTGTCCCCAAAAGTTTAAATTTTAAATTCATTTATGAAAATAAACTATCAAAGTTATTTGTTGTAATTTTAATAATTTCTTTATCAGTCATATTTTTTAATTTAGACAACTTATTTATGGTATACTTAATAAAACTTGGTTCATTTTTTTTTCCCCTCATAGGTATTGGTGCTAAAAATGGACTATCTGTTTCTACAAGAAGCTTATCTAAGGGAAGATTTTTAAATGTTTCTTGCAATTCCACACTATTTTTAAAAGTAATTATTCCACTAGCTGAAAAGAATGCGTTTAATCCAAGCAACTGCTCTGCAAAATGTGTTGAACCAGTAAAACAATGCATTAAAATTTTCAACTTGTCTGATTTGTAAGATTTTAAAATGTTAAAAGTTTCAGCTTCAGCATTTCTTGAGTGAATGATAATAGGTATATTAAGTTTAATAGAGGCCTCTATATGAGCATTAAAACTATCAATTTGTCTTTTTTTATTACTATGATTGTAAAAGAAATCTAGACCTGTTTCACCTATACCAATTATTTTATCATTTTGACTTACTTCTTTAATTATAAAATTTTTATCAACAGAAATAGTTTCTTCTGTATCGTGTGGATGTATACCAAAAGTTCCATAAATTATAGGATCTTTTTTTATTATAGTTTTTATTTTACTAAAACTATCTAGTGTTGTGCATATTGTTAAAAGCTTAGTTATACCAACATCTTTTGATCTTTTTATAACTTGATCTATGTTTTTTAGTAAAGGTTCGTGATCTAGGTGACAATGTGAATCAATCATTTTTTTTTTCAATTTTTTTAAATAAAATATCAATTTTATTTATCATATTGCCTGATTTAAGAAAATCATGCTTACCAATAGATTCAAAATTAATAGCGTCTGGTTTAAGGTTAAAAATTTTTAAAGCTTTTTCTATTGAATCTGGAATAATAGGATAAAGCATAAAAGAAATTTTTCTTATCATTTCTAAAGAAGTATAAACAATTGTATCTAATCTCTTTTTATCATCTTTTTTTTTCCATGGTTCCTGATCATTAAAATATTTGTTTGCTTCAAATAATGCACTGACTATAAAGTTTATATAATAGTTGATATTTTGATTATCAATTTCTAATCTTATAGTTGATAGATTTGTGGTAAATTTATTTAACATTAAAAGGTCATCATTATTAAAGTTTTTATTATCAGGTATTTTTGAAGAACAATTTTTTTCAGCAAATGCCGTAACCCTTTGGCATAAATTTCCATAATTATTTGCTAAATCACTATTAATACAGTCTATTAATCTATCTTGAGAGATATTTCCATCATTTCCAAAGGAAACTTCTTTAATCAAGTAATACCTCAATGCATCAAGACCGTAGATTTTAATTATATCCAGTGGATCAAGTATGTTTCCTTTTGATTTAGACATTTTTTCATCCCCAGATAAAATCCAACCATGCCCATAGATTTTTTTTGGTAAAGGAATTTTTGCAGCCATCAAAAAAGCTGGCCAATATACAGCATGAAATCTTAAAATATCCTTACCTATCAAATGAACAGATGCAGGCCAAAACTTTTTGAATAAATCATCATCGACATTAGGATAATTAAGTGCACTTATGTAATTAGTTAAGGCATCTAACCAAACGTAAATGACATGGTCAGGATTATTTGGAACTTTAATTCCCCAGGAAAATGCTTTACGACTTATTGATAAATCTTTCAAACCACTTTTAACAAAATTAACCACTTCATTTTTTCTGGATTTGGGAGAAATGAAATCAATATTTTTTTCATAATAATCAAGTAATTTATCTTGCCATTTGGATAATCGAAAAAAATAAGACTCTTCCTCAATCCATTCAACAGCAGAGCCTGATGTTGTAGCAACTCTGATACTATCTTTCTCTGAGATCTCCTCATTACCATAAAAAGCTTCATCGGAAATTGAATACCATCCTGAATAATTGGATAAATAAATATCACCATTTTTCTCTAACTCTGACCATAAGTGTTGGACAGTTTTTTTATGTCTATCTTCCGTCGTTCTAATAAAGTCTGTATTAGATAATTTTAATGTTTTTGATAAATCTCTGAAAGTTAGACTAATCTCATTACAAAAATTTTGTGGGTCAATATTTTTTTTTTCTGCTGCTCTTTGAATTTTTAAACCATGTTCATCTGTACCAGTTAAAAAATGAACATTAAAACCATCAATACGTTTAAATCTAGCAAAAAAATCTGCTGCTATACTAGAGTAGGCATGACCCATATGAGGTTTGGCAGAAGGATAATAAATAGGAGTTGTTATATAATAGTTTTTATCCATTTATAATAATTTAGATTTAAATTCTAAAAATAAGCTTTCATCATCAAGATTAAATTTTTCAGTGTTTTTAATCTTTATCATGAATTTATGGTAAAAATCTAATAATGAATTTTTTTTATTTGATAGTTTGTATTCTTTTAAAAAAAACAATTCTATAAAACTTATTAGTAAATTTTTAACATATTTATCTTTCTTGTAATAGCTCTTTTCAATAATCAAATTTATAAAACTTGAAATATTGTAGTTATTTAAATCAATGGATTTTTCCATTGAAAAATTAAACAAATTAATCATCTCACCTGCAGTATAATAATAGCTAATTAAATCTTGGTTTATTTCTTCAAAAATATTTTTATTAAGTATCTGGTTGCAGATGTTTGCAGATTCATCAAAAGTAAAATTAATCTTAAAATTCAAACATCTTGACTTAAGTGTTGGAAGAATATTTTTTTCATTATTGTTTATCAAAATAAAAAAAACATTATTGTTTGGTTCTTCAATAATTTTAAGTAAAGCATTGACAGAGTTTTTGTTCAAATTTTCTATATTATCTATTAAGATAAACTTCGCTTGGTCATTAAAGGTTGACTTGTTAGTATAAGTAATCATTTCACGAACTTGAGCAACATCTATGTTTTTTTTTTCACTTAAAAGATCAATTAAATAGAAATTTGGGTGTGAGCTGTTTTGTAATAGCTTAAAAGATTTATTTTCTGAACTAATACAAAACTTATCTAAATCATAAGCAAATTCTTCATTTTTTGATAAGATACAATTAACAATGTGATATGCTAATGTAGATTTACCTGACCCCTTTTTGCCAGAAAGCAAAATTTTGTTTGGCATTTTATTATTATTATATAATTCAATAATTTCATTAAAATAATATTCCATTCCATATATTCTTTTATTTTCTGAAGGTTTTAAATTCATGTATCTAAATCAATTTTTTTATTTTATCTAATATTTTAGTTTCATTTAAAATTATATTTTTGTTAGAATCTATCTTCATATATCTACTTGGATTTGCTTTAAACAGCTTAAGAAATCCATCCTGAACTTTGTTATAAAAGCTATTTTCAAATTTGTCATATCGATTAAGTTTTTTTCTTTCGCGAAGTCTTTTTCTCATATTTGAATGACTAACTGTATTCAAAAATGTAAAGTTAATTTTAATATTTTTTAATAAATGGTTATTAATATCATTTATAAACTTAAGATTTACACCCATTCCATAGTGTTGATATGCAATTGTTGAATCAGAAAATCTATCTATCAGTATTATCTTTTTACCCATATTTTTTTTAATTAATTCTAAATTTTCACTTCTTGCTGATAGATACAAAAGTAAATCAGTTTCTTTATTAAAGTTTGATTTATTATTAAGTATAAGATTTCTTATTTTTTCTGAATTATTGCTACCACCTGGCTCTCTTATTTGAATAAATTTAATTTTTTTTTTTTTAAAAAAATTTGCTATTTTTTTAATATGATGAGACTTACCTGTGCCCTCTATACCCTCAAATACAATAATTGGTTTTTTAGACATCGCCCCAAATTAAAAAATTAATAGATCTCATCAATCTTGAGAAAGCATTTAATCTTCTAACATCTTCATATGCCAACAAGTCATATTCTGCAACTAATTCACCATCATAACTTAAATTTAATTTGCCCAATATATCATTTTTTTTGATTGGTGCCTGTATTGGACCTTTATAATTTAATGTTACTTTTAATAAATTTTTTCTTCCTTTTTTGATTGTTTTATAAATATCTTTATTAACGTAAGTTTTAACCTTATCTTTCTTTCCTAACCAGACTTCAATATCTTCGATAGGTGTATTTGCTTTTGCAACTTCAACTAAATCAAAATTTGTTAACCCCCATGTTAATAACTTAGAACTTTCACGAGATCTATCATTTTTAGTATTAAATCCACTACCAACTGCTATTAGGCGCCTACCATTTTTGTAAAGAGAAGAGGCTAAGGAATATTTTTCAACAGCTAGATAACCTGTCTTAATTCCATCAACACCAAGAGACTTATATAATAATGGATTTCTATTTCCTTGAGTTATTGGGTCTCCCCCAGTTCTATCCCAAGTAAATTCTTTTTCAGAAAAATATTTATATTCTTCAGGAAAATTTTTAATAAGATAATTTGACATGATTAAAATATCTCTGACAGTTGATATATTTTGAGTATTGTTTATACCAGATGAGTTTGCAAAATTAGTATTTTCCATACCAATTTCTTTTGCTTTAGCTGTCATCATGATAGCAAATTCTTCTTCCGTGCCAGCAATACCTTCAGCGAGAGCTATACAGGCATCATTACCAGAGGCTACAATTATTCCTTTAAGTAAATTTTCGACAGTAACTTCATCACCGACCATAATAAACATTGATGAATAACCAGCAGATGATAAACGCCAAGCATTTTCTGAAATAATAAATTTTTCATCTAAACTTAAATCACCGTCTTTAATTAAATTAAACGCTATAATAGCAGTCATAATTTTTGTCATAGAGGCTGGATATATTGATTTATTTGGTTCTTTTTCAAATAAAATTTCACCAGAATAGTAATCCTGCAATATAGCTGTTCTTGCCTTAACATCAAAGGCAGCATTTGAATTAAATGTGAATAATAGAACAATCAATATTGTTAAAAATTTTATTTTAATCATTTTTTATAATTTCAATGTTTTCAAATTCTAGTATGCTTATATCATTAAAAGATTTTTGTAGAGTGTTAATGTTGTCAAAAGGGCCTAAATAAACTCTATATTTTTTTTCTGCTAACTTTTTAATTTTGCTATTTTTAACGGTAGTTTCCTCATTGATTCTATCAATTAATATTGCTGCTGTTTTATTAAAATAAAAGTCAGCAATTTTAATCTCATATGAAAAAATTTTATTCTTTTTATTCTTTTTATTTTTTGTTTTAGATTCGGTTTTATTAAGATCGCTAATGCTAATAGTGTTAACAGGCGCTTTTGTTGCAACATTCTTTTCCTCCTCAAAAGTCTTTGCTTTTTTTGCAACAAAAATTGAATTTTCTAAGACCTCTAGAATTTCAACATATGGTTCATTTTTTGTTAAATCTAAATCTTCTGCAATTCTAGCTGATAATACAGAATTATTGAATAAAGGATATTTAGCATCATATCCAACAGTTGCTATGATTGATTTTCTATTGTTGATATTGGTAATTTTTACTTTGGTATTTTTCTTTAAATTTTTTTGAAAAATAACAAGGCTTCGTTGATCAATTTTTTTTGAAATAATTTTTTTTTCAAAGAGATGATTGTTATAAATAAGAGCAAATCCTTTGTTTGTGAAAGGGTTTGCCAGAAAGGCAGAGTGTTTAGTTTGTGATAGATTATCTACAGTACAATTATTGATTAAAATAAAACAACATAAAAGTAATAATTTTTTATAAAACATTTTCAAATTTTTCTTTTAACGTGCAAACAGCTAAGCCGAATCTCAAAGATCTATTCCATTGAAGTATTTTTTCATAATTTTCAAAAACAATATATGCAGGTTCTAAAATTTGTGCATCAGGAATAATATCTTTATCTGGTGTTATAATTGAACCAGTCAAATTATCATCAATATTCTTAAAAGCATCATCTTCAATCAAATATTTTTTTAATATTTTAAATTTACTTTTATTATGTAGTTTTTTTGCTGAAGTATTTAATATATTATTAGGTACACCATTTTTTAATTTGACACTTATGAAGCAGGGTTGATTTTTTTTCCATCCTATTTGATTTATATAATTTGCTGCTGAAGCGAATGAATCTACTGTTGATTTTAACTCAATAATATCATTTTGATCATAGTCAATAGCATAACGTTCCATTGTAGATGGCATGAATTGGAAGTAGCCAAAAGCACCCGCCCATGATCCATATAAAATATCGTGACTAATTTTTTTTTCATCAATTAATTTAAGGATTGTAATTAACTCTTTAGTAAAAAACTTAGATCTTCTTTTATCAAAACTCAATGTTGCAAGAGAGGAAAGAATATCCATTTTACCCACATATGTTCCAAAATTTGTTTCTATACCCATTAATGCTAGAAGCAATTCTTTTTCAACGGAAAATTTATCATCTACAAGATTGATAAAGTCTTTATTCAATTGGTATATTTCATTTCCCTTTTTAACTTTTTGATCAGAGGTTCTTTTAGATATATATGTTTTTGTATCTTCATAAAACTCAGGTTGAAAACGGTCGTACTTAATAACTTTAGGTAAAAATATAACGTCTGACATTGCTAAATCAAAAGTTTTTTCTGAAATGCCTTTTTCTAAAGCATAAATCTTAAAATCATTTAACCATTCTGTAAATAGCTTTTCATTAGCAACAAGCGGTGCATTACAAAATAGAAAAAGTATAAAAATAAAATATCTAATTATCATCATATAAATCTTTTAAATAAATAATTACAGAAATCCATATCAAAATGAAACTTAATGATTTATCAAAAGAAAAAGTCTCCTCATAATAAAAAAAACCTAGTAAAAATTGAAATGTTGGGGTTATATAGAAAATCATTCCAGTAGGCCCAAGTCCACATAGCTCAACACCCCTTACATATAAAAATAAGGGTATAACAGTCATTGGACCGGCTAGCATTAACACAAACATTAATGAAGGGTTGTGCAAACTAAAGTAGTTTAGATTATTTTGAAAAAGTAAAAAAAATGCAAATAAAGCAATTGGTAGTATGTAAAGACTTTCAATTAAAAGCCCAACATCTGTATCAACATTAACTTTTTTTCTAAGTAGGTTATAAAAACCCCAACTTAGAGCAACAATTATTCCAACCCATGGTATAGAATTAATACTTTTAAATAAGAGAAATAATATAGAAACCAAAACAAGAACAATAGAAAGGCCTCTTCTTTTGTTTATTTTTTCACCATAAAAAATATACCCCAAGAAAACACTTAGGATTGGCATTATAAAATAACCAAAACTTGCATCAATAATTTTTTCTGTACTTACTGCATAAATCCAAGTCGCCCAATTTATAAAAATTAGTAAACTTGAAAAAAATAAATAAATAAGGTTTCTCTTATTCTTGATAATTTTAAAAAAAACATCCCATTTTGAAAAATAAAAAGTGGTTATTATCAAAACTACAGATGTCCATACACAACGATGAATTACTACCTCTATTGAGCCAGCAAAAGAAATGTATTTGAAGTAAATAACACCAATAACCCCCCACCAAAAAGAACCTAATGCAGTTAATCCTATACCTTTATTGAATTTTTGCTTTTCCATAGTAACAAAATTATACTTATTAAATGATTATATGTTTAATTTATCAATTTTATTCTTGAATTAAAAATTTATAATAATAAAACGGTGCTTAACGGAGAGATGGCAGAGCGGTTGAATGCACCGGTCTTGAAAACCGGCAAAGGGGCAACTCTTTCCTGAGTTCGAATCTCAGTCTCTCCGCCACTATTCAATCGCATAGTTATAATTTTTAAACATCACCGAAACTCTATTTAATTTAATTTTAATTGTTAAATTTTGCCCTTGATTAAATTTATAAAGATTTTCATCATCATAATCTAACAAATCACATAAAAGCTCTAGCTCTTCTTCATTAAACTGGTCAATAAATTTTTTAGTAAATGAGCCTAGTAACTTATCCATTTCTTTAGTGCCCCTGTAGTTGGCTCTATAAATTATCTTATTTTTTAAATCCTTTATATTAATGATCATAAAATTTAATATATTATACGTAACATGAAAAATAAGAATGATTATGATTATTTATTAGCAGATCTCAATAAATTAAATGGTGTAGGTAAGAAAACCATGGAAATTTTGAAAAAAAAAAAAGTAAATAATATTTTTGACTTACTTTGGAAACTACCTAAATCCTACACAGATAGAACCTTAGTCAATAATATTTGTGACCTTCAAATAGGTGCGGTTCAAACTATCAGAATTGTTCCCCTAAAATATCAATTTCCAAGAATTAGAAACTTACCAAATAGAGTTAATTGTATTGATGAAACTGGAAAAATTGATTGTATATTTTTTAATAGCCACGAAGGCTATGTGAGAAAAATCTTACCTTTGAATGAAGAAGTGACCATTAGTGGAAAAATTAGCAATTATAAAGGACGGTATCAAGTAACAAATCCTACTTATATTTCTCAAGATAGCTCTTTAATTGAAAATGTGGATAATAAGTATTCATTAACAGAAGGCATTACTGAAAAAACTTATAACAAGATTATTAATCAAATTTTAAAAAACTTACCTACTTTAACGGAGTGGCATGACAAAGACATATTAAGAATTTTTAATAATGAAAGCTGGAATGAATCTATAATAAAATTACATGATCCAAAAAATATTGAAAATTATAAATCAGATTTCTATAAAAGACTTGCTTATGATGAAATACTAGCATCATTTTTGGTTAATTCAGAAATTAGAAAAAAAATTAAAAAAATTAAAAAAGTTTCTAAAAAATTTACCGAAAAGGCTTATAAAAATATTATTAATAAATTAAATTTTACTCTAACAAATGATCAAAAAAAATCATTAAGTGATATTAATAAAGACCTAAGCTCTAAAAGTAAAATGTTCAGACTTTTACAGGGCGATGTAGGAAGTGGTAAAACTATTGTTGCTTTAATTTCTTCTTTAAATGTTATTAACTCAGGATTTCAAGTTGCTTTAATGGCTCCTACTGAAATATTAGCTAGGCAGCATTATAATTTAGCAAAAAAATTATTTCCTCATAATGTAAAAATTGAATTACTTTCTAGTAAAAGTGAAAATATTGAAAAAAAGCGAATTGTGAAAGAATTAGAAACTAATAAAATTCAGATGGTTTTTAGCACACATGCAATCTTTCAAAAAAAAATAATTTTTTCAAACCTTGGATATATTATAATAGATGAACAACATAAATTTGGTGTAAGACAACGAAAGCTTTTATCTGACAAAGGTGGTGATAATTGTGATGTTCTTTTAATGTCAGCAACACCAATTCCAAGAACCCTAACTATGTCTGTTTATGGTGATATGGATGTTTCTATTATCAGGGAAAAACCAAGCAATAGAAAAGAAGTTAAAACTTACAGCAAATTAGAAAGTAAAATGGAAGATATTATTAATTTTGTTAAAAAAGAAATTAAAGAAGGAAACCAGATTTTTTGGGTATGCCCCTTAATTGAGGAATCTAAAAAATTAGATCATCAATCATCTGTTACTAAATATGAATTTTTAAATAAAATTTTCCCAAATAAAGTCGCATTACTTCATGGAAAAATTGACAATGATGAAAAAGAAGAAATATTAAAGAAATTTTTGAATAAAAAATATTCAATTTTAGTTTCAACAACAATTATAGAAGTTGGTATTGACTTTCCTAATGCTAACGTAATCATAATAGAAAATGCTAATAAATTTGGATTATCACAGTTACATCAATTAAGAGGAAGAGTTGGACGTGGGACAAAGCAAGCTAGTTGTATATTGATGTTTAAATCTAATTTAAGCGTTAATGCTAAAAAAAGAATTAATATTTTAAAGAACTCTAATGATGGTTTTGAAATTTCAGAAGAAGATATGAAATTAAGAGGTTTTGGTGATTTGCTTGGCTTTAAACAAAGTGGTGTTAAGAATTTTAGATTAGCCGACCCTATTCAAAACGAAGATTTATTTTTAATGGCAGAAAAACAAATTAAAAAAATAGAATTAGAAAATATTGATATAAAAAAGTATAAAGCATTACTGAAATTGTATGATCAAGCAGATATAATTAATGATATGGTTTAACTTTTTGGCTTAGATGTTCCTGCTGAAACTATAAATTTTGACGCTTCTTCAAATGTCATATCTAAATAAATAAGATCTTCTTTTGGTATCATTAGCAGGAAACCACTTGTTGGGTTAGGTGTTGTTGGAACAAAAACATTAACCAAGTTAATATTTGTTTTAGCTTTAATTTCACCAGTATTTTCTTTAGTGGCAAAACCTACAGCCCATGATCCTTTTCTTGGATACTCAACTAACACAACACTTTTTTTATTACCCTCCTGTTCTCTGAAAGAGTCTGTCATCTGCCCAATAGCAGAGTAAATAGTTCTCAGTATCGGCATTCTTTTGAATAAATCATCAATTAATTGTAAAAACTTTTTACCTATAAAGGTTAAAGAAAGACCACCAACAACCGTAATAAAAACAATTGTTAAAATTATTTCAATACCTGGAATTGCATATGGTAGATAGGTATTGGGATTTAATCCAGCAGGTACTAATTTTGTTGAAAAGGTAATTAAGAATTTACTTAAATAAAGCGTAAAACCAATCGGAATTAAAACAATTACACCTGTGAAAAAATAGTTTCTTAATTTTAAAGCTAATGATTTTTTCTTCTTAATAGGCATAAATATTTAGTGGTAACTTGAATAAACAACAAATGAAACAGCAATAATGAAAAGTATAACTAAAATTTTATTGTTTAAATTCATAAAAGTATATATTTATGTAAATATCAAAATTTTAGTAAAATGAATAGAAGAAAATTTTTAAATTTAATGGGTTGTGGCTGTTCTGGTCTTATGATTAATGCTTGCTCTACAACACCAATCACAGATCGAAGACAATTAAAAATTATACCTGAGGCCAAGATAAACGCTCAAGCTGCTCAAATTTATGAGAAAGTTAAAGAAAAAGAAAAAATGAGCAAAGATATTAAGACGCTAAACGAAATAAAGAATATTGGTAAACGAATGGAAGAATCTATATCAGAATATTTTTATCAATCTGGAATAAATGACCCAACAGTAAATTTTGATTGGGAGTACATATTAATTGAAAATAAAAAAGTTAAAAATGCTTGGTGTATGCCTGGTGGTAAAATTGCAATATACACTGGAATTCTAGATGTAACCAAAAATACAAATGGTTTAGCTTCTGTGATGGGTCATGAAATAGCTCACGCCGTTGCAAAACACTCTGTTGAAAGAGCTAGTAGAGGAGCTCTGTTGAATACAGGCACTAAACTTGTAGATATATTTACTGGAGGAAAATTATCACAGATAAATAGAGTGACGGGCGTAAATACAGTGGGTTTACTTTCACAAATTGGAATAATGAATCCTTTTTCAAGAACACAAGAAAGTGAAGCTGATTATTTGGGTATGATTTTTGCTTCATTATCAGGATATGATATTAGAGAAACTAAAAAATTATGGGAACGAATGAAAAAAGCAAACAAAGGAAAAGAGCCACCTCAATTCATGAGTACTCACCCATCATCTTCTAAAAGAATAAAAGATTTATCAGAATGGGAAAATAGTGTAATTCTTGATTATCCACCGATTACAATTGGTTAATATTAAAGAGAACTATTTTAGTGGTGAGCCCTGATGGACTCGAACCATCGACCCATTCCTTAAAAGGGAATTGCTCTACCAACTGAGCTAAGGGCCCACATATAAATTAAGAAAGTTGTGATAAAAGTTTTTTTTATTTAATTTTAAAAAAAAACTTTTGGTGAAGTCTTCTTTAAAATTTTTAAATTTCTTTACACTTAAAAATTTAAACAATAAAAAAATATCAAACTTGAATAATTTTTATTACCAAAAACAATTATTTATTCCATAACATCACAAATTGCAAATATTTAAATTACAACTTATCAATGTATTCATCGTGAAATTTATCAAATGTACCTTTTTTAATATTTTCTCTAATAGAAGACATTAATTCTTGATAAAAGTTGATGTTATGTAAGGTTAAAAGTGTAGAACCCAGTATTTCATTCGTATTAAATAGATGGTTTAGATAGTTTTTTGAGTACTTGTTAAGATTTAGATTGGAGCAATTAGGATCAAGAGGTTCATTGTTATTTTTAAATTTATTATTTTTAATATTTATACGACCTTTCCATGTAAAAGCTAAACCAGTTCTTCCGGATCTCGTAGGGATTACACAATCAAACATATCAACACCTCTCTTAACAGATCCCAGAATATCTGTTGGCGTCCCTACACCCATTAAATATCTTGGTTTATCATTAGGCATAATATTTTTTAAATCATCCAAAACACTAAACATTTCATTTTGACTCTCTCCTACTGCAAGACCTCCAATCGCATACCCATCAAAGCCAATTTTGATTAACTCATTAAGAGATTTAGTTCTTAAATCTTTAAATAAACCGCCCTGGACTATTCCAAATAAAGCTTTGTGTGGGTTTGAACCAAAAGCTACTTTAGATCTTTCAGCCCAATATATGGATAGTTCCATAGATTTATTTATTACATCATAATCGGTAGTTTTTTTGGGACACTCGTCCATGATCATAACAATATCTGAGTCTAATCCTTTTTGAACTCTAATGCTCTCTTCGGGACTTAATATGAATTTTTTACCGTCTACATGGGAGTTAAATATTGCACCTTTTTCTCTGTCTACTTTGTTTAATTTTGAAAGTGACATAACTTGAAACCCACCAGAATCTGTAAGTATTGGAAGCTTACAATTCATAAACTTATGAAGTCCTCCAGCAGATATTATTCTATCCACACCAGGTCTAATCATTAAATGATAGGTGTTAGATAATATTATTTCAGAACCAGTTTTAATAACATCATCAATAAGACAAGCTTTTACAGTTGCCTGAGTACCGACAGGCATAAAAGCTGGTGTTTGAATGTTGCCTCTATGGGTTTCAATAATACCAGTTCTGGCAAATTTATCGTTTTCAAAGACATTAAATTTGAAATTTTTTAATGTCATTGAAATTTGTATTAATATTATTTTAAGCTAATAATTTTATCTGGGTTAGAAACGGAACCGTTATTATTTTGGTCTCCTCTTTTAATTTTATCAACTAGCTCCATACCTTCAATAACTTTACCAAAAACAGTATATTGTCTATCTAAGAATGATGACTCTTTGAAACAAATAAAAAATTGACTATTAGCACTATTTGGATCTTGCGATCTAGCCATAGACAAGGTTCCTCTTTCATGAGGTAAGTCGCTAAATTCTTCTTTAAGATCTGGTAAATCAGAACCACCCATTCCAGCTCTTTTTAAATCAAACTGGTCATTAGAAGAGTTACCAAATTGTACATCTCCCGTTTGAGCCATAAAGCCATCGATTACCCTGTGAAATACTACACCGTCGTACTTCCCATCTTTAGCTAATTGTTTAATTCTTTTAACATGGTTAGGGGCAACATCTTCAAAAAGTTCTATTTTAATGTCTCCATCTTTAAGTTTTAAAATCATTATATTCTCCTCTGCGATTATATTGTTGGTTAGTATAAAAAATAAAATTAAAAATTTTGTTATAAATTTATTCATATTTCTCTTTTAAAGACTTTATTGTACTTTTTGTAGTAAATTTTTTTATATCACCTTTTAGTCTTACTATTTCTTTAACAAATCTTGATGAAATAATTTGATTTTCAACATCAGACATCAAAAAGATTGTTTCTATATTGTTATTTAATTTTCTATTCATTCCAGCTAATTGAAATTCATATTCAAAGTCAGATACAGCTCTTAGGCCTCTTAAAATAATATTAGATTTGTATTTTTTACATAAATCAGTTGTTAATGATGTAAATGAAATAACTTCAATTCTTTTTTTATCAAACTTTAAATCAACAAATAGAGCTTTTTTAATTAACTGTATTCTTTCAAGTGAATTAAAAAGGTAATTTTTATTAGTACCCTCAGAAGCACCAATAATTACTTTATCAAATAATTTTAAAGCTTTTTTAATTACATCAATATGACCAAAGGTTATTGGGTCAAATGTTCCAGGATATACGACAACTTTTTTCATTACTCCAAGTTATCATCAATTTTTATTGCTGAAACAACTTTTTCATCACCAGATAATTTGATAATTCTTACACCTTGAGTATTTCTTCCTGCTGTTCTGATTTCTTTAACAGCTACTCTGATCACTCTTCCTTTATTTGTTGAAATCATTACATCATCTCCTTCAATAACTGGAAACGACGAACATATATTGCCGTTTCTTGGTGAGTTAATAATTCCAATTATGCCCTTACCACCTCTATTTGTAACTCTATATTCATTGTTCAAAGTTTTTTTCCCGTATCCATTTTCCGTAATAGATAAAACAAAGCTTTCATCAGACTTTGAATCCTTTTTTGTTTTTTCTTTATTTGTTATTGAAAGAGAAACAATTTCATCATTAGGTGATAACTCTATACCCTTTATACCTTTGGACGATCTACCTTTAAATATTCTTAATTTTTTTGATTCAAATCTAATGCATTTACCATTTTTTGTACTTAACATTACATCTTGATCATCCTTACAAATTTCAACACCTACGATTTTGTCATTAGGATTTAATTTTATTGCAATTTTTCCAGTAGAATTTATTGAAGAAAAATCTTCTAGGCTATTTTTTCTAACTTTACCTTTAGCAGTAGCAAAAACAATTTGAAGGTTTTTCATATCGCTCTCATCATCCGGAAATGGCATTATTGAACTAATAGATTGATGATTTTTTAATGGTAAGATGTTGAATAGAGATTTACCTTTTGATGTAGTAGATCCTTCAGGTATTTTCCAAGCTTTAATTTTATAGACAAGTCCTTCAGTTGAAAAGAAAAGAACTGAAGTGTGAGTGTTAACTGATAAAGTTTGAACCACAGAATCTTCATCTCTCGTTGTAATCCCAGATTTTCCCTTACCACCTCTTTTTTGTTGTTTGACGCTACTTAAAGCTCCTCTTTTAATGTAGCCCTGAAGAGTAACTGTAATAATCACTGCTTCTTTTTGAATAGTCTCTTCAATATCATAGTTTAAAACAGCATCTATAATTTTAGTTCTTCTAGGAACTGCAAACTTTTCTTTGATAGTTTTAAGCTCTTCACTTATTACGTTTAAAAGTTCTTTTTTAGAATTAATTATTTTTTTATAACCTTTAATCAGGTCAGCTAATTTTTTAATTTCAACTTCTATTTCATTAATTCCAAGAGCTGTAAGTTTTTGAAGTCTAAGTTCTAAAATAGCAATTACTTGAGGATCGGTAAGTGAGTATAAATCTTTTCCCTTTTTATCTTCAACAAGTGAAATTAGCTTTAAAGATTTATTTATTTTCCACTTAGTGCTTAATAATGATTTTTTAGCATCATCAGGAGTTTTTGAAGATCGTATAATTTTTATA